>WNGN01000103.1_pt1 | contig 45657 bp, 46 predicted proteins | sample 5400561 | NCBI WGS metagenome assembly WNGN01 (sample SAMN13153379, study PRJNA577476) | soil metagenome | isolation source: 115 cm soil or saprolite under Garry oak tree replicate 2 | place: USA:California | collected 2016-06-15 | reverse complement strand
ACCCCGATCACTCCCAGCGCGACCACGCTCATCATCATCGTGTTGAGCGAGTTCTTGGGTCGCACCAGGCCGCCGTAAAAGAACGCCAGGCCGACCGTCATCAGCATCACCAGAGCGGTGGAGGCGAGGACCCAGGCGGTATCGCCGCTCGAGATGGCAGCGGCGTCGACCAGGAGCAGCGGCACCCTCATCTCTCCTCCTCGCCGGACGTGGAGCCCGCGTGCTGGGCGCTTTCCAGCGCCGCGCGCTGCACCTCGCCCGCGTTCACGGCCGTGAGCGCGGCGTTGTCGAGCTCGCCCGTGCGAATGCGGATCACCCGCTCGATGGGCTGGACGAAAATCTTGCCGTCGCCCACTTCGCCCGTGCGGGCCGCCGAGAGGATGGCTTTGACGCATGGCTCGACAAAGGGCTCGGAGCACACCATCTCGATCTTCACCTTCTCGTGGAACTCCATGACGACGGTGGTGCCGCGGTACTGCCCGAAGATCTCCTGCTCGCCGCCGTGGCCGCTCACGCGGCTGAGCGTGATGCCGGTGACACCTGCGCGAAACAGCGCCGCCTTCACCTCAGGGAGGCGTTCGGGGCGCACGATCGTGGTGATGAGTTTCATGGATCCAAGCTAGCCCACGTGTTGCCTGCTGTCAACGGAAATGTGCACGATCTGCAACAAATGAATGACATCGCCAAACATGAGCGCCATCATTGCCTGCACGCCGCTCTCACGACCGTGCATCAGACGCACATTCTGAGCCACGGGATGCCTGATCACCTCAATTCGCTAGCTTAGCTGGCACGGCCTCGGGGCCCGGGCCGGCTCGGTTCACCCATGGAGGTGTCCCTATGCGTGCGGTCACACGGTTTCTGGCGTCTCTGGGCGCGCTGCTGATCATGACGATCCCGGCACTGTCGGCACAGCACGCCCAGACGCGGGAGGGGTTCTGGATCGGGTTTGGGTTCGGCTACGGATCAAGACACGAGACCTGCACCGGCTGTGGGAGCGCGAACGACGGAGGGGTGACAGGCTTCCTGAAGCTTGGCGGAACCCTGAGCAAGAGCGTGCTGCTCGGCGGTGCCGTTAACGCCTGGAGCAAGTCAGAGAGCGGCGTGACGGAGTCGCTCGGCAACGTCACCGCATCCGTGTACTACTATCCGGCGCCCGCGTCGGGCTTATTCCTCACAGGGGGCCTGGGGCTCTCCGACTATCGCCTCAGCGACGGTGGATCTATCACCGGCGCCGGCTGGGGCTTTACAGTCGGCACCGGGTACGACATCCGCGTTGGACGGAACGTGTCGCTGACGCCGGTAGTGAACTTCGCCTACGGGCACGTGGGGGACCTGAGCTCGGGTGGCACGACCGTCGATGCGGGGTGGAAGCAGAGTGTGATCGACTTTGCGCTTGGCGTCACGTTCCATTGACCGTGCTCGACGCTACGGCGCACGGTAGGTCGAAGGCCCGGCTCGGCCGGGCCTTCGTGCGTTCGCTGCGCCCACCAGAGGAGGTCTCCGTGCGCGTGACACCTCGTCTATTGTGCTCGGTCGTTGCGCTGGTGCTGCTCGCGAGCTCCACGGGCGCGGCGCAGTATGCCCAAACCCGGGAGGGGTTCTGGATCGGACTGGGGGGGGGCTGGGGCGACGCGGTGCTCTCCTGCAGCCCGAACTGCACCTTCACTGAGGCAGCGAAGGGCGGTGGCGCTACCGCTTGGGTCAAGCTCGGGGGCACCCTGCGGCGGGACGTGCTGCTCGGGGTCGAGATCAACGCGTGGGTGAAGAGCGTCAGCGGCTCGACGGAGTCGGTGGGGAACGCGTCGGCGGCCGTGTACTACTATTTGATGCCCGACGGGGGTCTCTTCCTGAAGGGCGGCGTCGGCTACGCTACCTTCCGGCCCACCTCCGGGAGTACGACCTCAGGCAGCGGGTTCGGGGCCATCGTGGGGGCCGGCTACGACGTGCGCATCGCGCGCAACGTCTCGCTCACACCGGTCGCGAACTTCTTCTTCGGCGACGACGGGCATGTCACGGGCGGCGGTCTCACCGTGCCACAGGCGGTGAAGCACAGCGTGATCGACCTCGGGGTGGGGATCACGTTGCACTGACAGGGTGGGCTCGGCCTGCCCGGGAGGAGCCTGCGTGGGATGGGGCCTGAAATGGGCGCCGCAGTGCGCGCTGCTGGTGCTCGCGGTCGCCCGGCCGCTCGCCGCGCAGCTACCCGAGGCCGACGAGGCATTCCGCCGGGGGGACTACTGGGCGGCGCGTGCCGGCTACGAGCGGGTGCTGGCGGGGGATTCCCTCAACGTGCGCGCCCTCTATCGCCTGGCGATCCTGGACAGTTGGGACGGCAAGCTGGCGCGCGCGCTCGCGCGGTTCGCGCGCCTGCGCCGGCTCGAGCCGAAGGACGAAGACATCCAGGTGTCGCAGGCCCAGGTGCTCGCGTGGACCGGCGACACGCGGTCATCGGAGGCGCTGTACGACTCCGTGCTGGCGCGCTCGCCACGGCGGGCGGACGCGCTGGCCGGCCGCGCGCGCGCGGTGGCGTGGAGCGGCGACCTCAACCGTGCCGAACATCTGTGGCGCGCCGCGCTCGAGCAGTTTCCCGATGATCCCGAGCTCTTGATCGGCCTCGCGCAAACGCTGTACTGGGAGGGTCAGCCGACCCTGGCGGAAGCGTACGCCGCGCGGGCTCGGGCCGTCGCCCCGGGAGACCGCACCGCGCGCGAGCTGCAACGCCTCCTGCGCGCGGCGCTGCGTCCCGAGGCCCGGACCACGGTCGACGGAGCGGGGGATTCGGACGACAATGCCTTCGTTGCGCAGGAAGGCTCGCTCATCACGCCGCTCGGCGGCGACCTGCGCGGCGCGCTACACGCCGGTTGGCGACACGCCACGCGCCTCGCCAGCGAGGGGACGAGCTACGGAGGGGGCGGCTATATCATCGCTCCGCTGGGCAAGGGCGCGGTGGTGCGCGCGGGCCTCGGGGTGCGGCGGCTGGTGCCGGACGTGGGAGCGGCGCGCACCCCGGTCACCGCTCAGCTGGGCCTCGGCATCCGGCCGGCGCGGTACGCCGCGGCGAGCCTCGGGTACAGCCGCACGGCGTTCGACGAGACCGCGCTCCTCATCGAGCGGGGCTTCGTGATCGACGCGGTGGACCTGAGCTTCGACGTGTCGCCGTCGCCTGACTGGTCGGTATCGGGCGGGGGCGGGGGCGCCTGGATCTCGGACGGCAATCGCCGCTACTCGGCGGTCGCCGCGGTGCTCGCGCGCGCGCTCCCCGGGCTCCAGCTCGGTCCCTTCGCGCGGATCCTGGGGTACCGTACGAGCCCCTCGAACGGCTACTTCGCGCCGGACCGCTTCTCGGTGATCGAGGCGCGCCTCGTCTACGCCCTGCAACGCAGCCGTTGGGGCGTGCGCCTGGACGGGGGAGTCGGCACCCAGCAGGTCTTCAAGGGGGCCCCCCACCAGACCGAGTGGCACGTGGGCGCCGCGCTGTCGCGCGGGTGGGGTGCCAACAACGAGGTCGCCGTGGTGGGCTCGATTACGAACAGCGCGGGTGCCACGTCGACCGCGGGCGTGCGGTCGGAAGAGTTCCGCTACCGCGCGCTGGGCCTGAGGTTCACCCAGGGACTGTAGCGGCGGACGAGACCGCCACGGCGCCGCCGCAGGAGCTGCCCGCGCCCGCCGTGCACCCGAAGCAGTGCGGTCCGATCTCGATGTCCCGGCTTTCCAGGGCGGCGCGCTCGGCATCGAAGATCGTGCGTGGCACCGCCGCGGAGACGGGAAGCTCGAGCATCTGGTTGAAGTCGCAATCGTACAACGTCCCATCCCAGCCCACCGAGAGCGTATTGCGGCACATCACGCCCGCCGCCGCTCGAGGATTGTAGGCGTTCACGAGCCGGGTGAGGTACTCCTCGGTCCGCCCCTGCTCCTCGAGGAAGGCGAGGAAGCGGCTGATGGGCATGTTGGTGATGGTGTACAGGTGGTCGAACTCGATGCCATGGCGCCGCTGCAGCTCGCGCTTCCAGTCCCGCTCGAGCGCCGCCTGGCTCCCCGGCAAGTACGTCCCCACGGGGTTCGTCACGAGGTTGAGGACCAGCCCGGTCCCCTTTCCATAGCCGAGGGCGTTGAGGCGCCGCAGCCCGACGATCGACGCCTCGAAGACCCCCTCCCCACGCTGCGCGTCCGTTTCCCGCGCCTGGTAGTACGGCAGCGAAGCGATGACCTCCACGCGACGAGCGGCCAGGAGCGCCGGGATGTCCGCGAAGTTCGGCAGCAGGATGGCGGTCAGGTTGCAGCGATGCGTGACGTGAGCCCCGCGCGCGGCCGCGCGCGCCACGACTTCCCGGAAGTCGGGGTGCAGCTCCGGCGCGCCGCCCGTGATGTCGAGCGTGGGAATGCGCGCCCGCTCGAGAAAGGAGAGGCACGCCTCGAGGACCGGGCGTGGCATCTCCTCGACGCGATCCGGCCCGGCGTCCACGTGGCAGTGGCGGCAGGTCTGGTTGCATCGCTTCCCGACGTTGATCTGGAGGATCTCGATCGTGGTGGGGCGGAGCGGGTACAGGTCGGAGGAGCGGAGCGCGTCGGCGAAGCTCCGCGGCAGGGGAGTGCGGGCCAGCAGGTCGCGCTGCGCGGCCCCGTCGGCGAGCGGGCTGCCCTGCTTGCGGAGCGTCGGGAGCACGCGTCCCACGAGTTACATCCCCAGTTCGTCCACGTGATTGAGCATCTGTACACCGTGCACCAGCGAGGAGCCGCCTCGGATCGCCGCGGCGACGTGCACCGCCTCGGTCATCTGCTCGAGGTTGGAGCCCTTCTCCAGAGCGTCTCTCGAATAGGCATCGATGCAATACGGGCACTGCACGGCGTGCGCCACGGCGAGCGCGATGAGCGACTTCTCCCGCGCCGTCAACGCCCCCTCGCTGAACACGGCGCCGTACCAGTCGAAGAACTTCTTGGCGAGCTCGCGGGCGCCGCGCTCGATCTCGCCGAAGCGGGGGAGATCGTGGTGGTGATAGTAGTGCGGGCGATCAGGCATCGGGGACTCCGCGTTCGCTAGGGGTACGCTCCGAACGGCTCAGCGGGATGCTGCCGAATAATACCTCACGGCAGATCTCCCTTGTGGTGCAGCCGCCGCGCCGCATCGAGCCCCAGCCTGCGCAGCAGGTCGAGGGCCTGGGCCTGCCACCGGGGCGACAGGCCGCTCACGGCCCGGCGCATCGCCGCGGCGTGGGAGGGAAAGATCCGTGCGATGAGGCGCCGGCCCGCGGGCGTGAGCGCGAGCAGCACTTCGCGGCGGTCCTCCTGGCCGGGGCGGCGCCGCACCAGGCCGCGCGCGACGAGCTTGTCCACCACGTAGGTCGTGCTGCTCGACTCCACCAGGATGCGCCGCTGCACCTCGCAGACCGGCAACTCCCCCTTGTGGTACAGCACTTCCAGGACCCCAAACTCCGTCGTGCCGAGGCCAAAGCGGGCGATGCTGGCCCGTGAGTGGCGTTCCACGGCGTCGAACGCCCGGGCCAGGACGACCCAGAGCTCGAGGGGCACGTTCCGCCGGATGGGTGCTGGTCGGTTCATCCTGCTCCCGGAACCTTCCCCCGGGGACCCTTGTTCCCGGGTATGTCGAAGTTAAGTATCTCGATATCGAGATAATTTCGGAAGGAGGTGGGACCATGTTTGCGGACCTTGGATTGCTGGCGCTGCGGCTGACGCTGGGGCTGGTGTTCCTGAGCCACGGCGCGCAGAAGGCGTTCGGCGCGTTCGGTGGACCGGGCTTCGCGGGCGCCACGGGGTTCATCGGCAGCCTGGGCTTCCGCCCGGCGCGGTTCTGGGCCGCCCTGGCGGTCGGCGGGGAGCTCGCCGCGGGGCTGCTGTACCTGCTCGGCCTGCTCACGCCGCTCGCGAGCCTGTTGGTGCTCGGCACCATGGCAGTCGCGATCGCCAAAGTGCACGGCCCGAAGGGGTTCTTCGTGCAGAACGGCGGTTACGAGTACAACCTCGTGCTCATTATCGCCGCGCTCACGCTGGCGCTGGCGGGGCCCGGGGCGTTCTCGCTCGATCACCTGCTCGGCTTCGCCCGCTAACCTGATCGGGTGGGCTGGGGCCGGCGGTGGCCCCGGCCCACCCCGTTCTGATTTAGATTCCCTCCCGCCCGTTCAACCGGCAGGGAAGCCTGGAATCGTTCGTCCCCAAACTTTGGACCACCCTCAGGGGCTACACCCGCGAGGACCTCGTCGCCGACCTCGGCGCAGGCGTCATCGTGGGCATCGTGGCACTCCCCCTCGCCATCGCGTTCGCCATCGCGAGCGGCGTCACCCCCGAGCGCGGCCTCTACACGGCGATCGTCGCGGGGTTCATCGTGTCCGCCCTGGGCGGCTCGCGCGTCCAGATCGGCGGGCCGACCGGCGCCTTCGTCGTGATCGTGTACGCGATCGTCCAGAAGCACGGAGTGGACGGGCTGGCGGCCGCGACGCTGATGGCCGGTGTGCTCCTCATGGTGTTCGGCTTCGCCCGCCTCGGCGGCGCGATCAAGTTCATTCCCTACCCCGTCACGATCGGCTTCACGTCGGGGATCGCGTTGATCATCTTCTCGAGCCAGGTGAAGGACTTCCTGGGACTGCGCATGGGCGCCGTCCCGGCCGACTTTGTCGCGAAGTGGCAGGCATTCGGGGCGCGGCTGGGGACGCTCAATCCTTGGGCGCTGGCGGTGGCCGTGCTCGCGCTCGGCATCATCGTCGGCTGGCCGTACATCAACCGGCGCATCCCGAGTCCGTTCGTCGCCCTGATCCTCACGACGGCGCTGGTCCAGCTCCTGCACATCCCGGTGGAGACGATCGGCGCGCGCTTCGGCGTGATTAACGCCGCACTTCCGAAGCCGGCGCTCCCCGCCGTGCCCCTGGGCCAGCTCCCCGGCTTGTTCGGCGCCGCGTTCACCATCGCGCTGCTCGGGGCCATCGAGTCGCTGCTTTCGGCGGTAGTGTCGGACGGGATGATCGGCGGGCGTCATCGCTCGAACATGGAGCTCGTGGCGCAGGGAGTGGCGAACATCGCGTCGCCGCTCTTCGGCGGGATTCCCGCGACCGGGGCGATCGCGCGCACGGCCACGAATGTGAAGAACGGCGGTCGCACGCCGGTGGCGGGGATCACGCACGCGCTCGTGTTGCTCCTCATCACGCTGTTCTTCGGCCGCTGGGCCGGCCTCATTCCCATGGCGACGCTCGCCGCGATCCTGGTGGTGGTGGCCTACCGCATGAGCGAGTGGCGCACGCTCCGCTCCGAGCTGCGGGCGCCCAAGAGCGACGTCGCCGTGCTGCTCGCGACCTTCCTCCTGACCGTGCTCGTGGACCTGACGGTCGCGATCGAGGTCGGGATGGTGCTCGCGGCGTTCCTGTTCATGCGCCGCATGGCCGAGGTGACGAACATCAGCGCGCTCACGCACGAGTTCCGCGATCCCGTGGACGACTTCGAGAGCGACCCCAACGCGGTGCGCCGGCGCGTCGTGCCGGAGGGGGTCGAGGTATACGAGATCAACGGGCCGTTCTTCTTTGGGGCGGCGGAGATGTTCAAGGACCGGCTGGGGCGGATCGTCGGGAAACCCAAGGTCCTGATCCTGCGGATGCGCCATGTACCGGCGATCGACTCGACCGCCCTGCACGCGCTGCGCGACCTCGTCGCACGGAGCCGGAAGGACGGGTCCCTGGTCGTCTTGTCGGATGTGCACGCCCAGCCGGTCGTGGCGCTCGAGCGCTCGGGCTTCCTCGACGAGATCGGAGAGGAGAACGTCACCGGCCACATCGACGACGCCCTGAACCGGGCGCGCGCCCACCTCGGCTTGCCGGCCGTCCCGCGGCCAGCGTACGCGACGCCGACAGTGGCGCGTGAGACGCCGCGGCCGGGGGCGCGGGGCGCGCGAAGATGAGCGGCGCGCCAGAGCTGATCGTCGCGACGGGCACCTGCTACCCGCTGTTCGCCTACGAGGTCGCGCAGTCGATCGACCTCGACGCGGCGGAGCGGCGGGTGCTCGCCGCCGCGACGGAACGACTGAGCGTCAAGCAGAAGCGCCGCGCTCCCGCCTACTTCGAGTACCGGCCGGCGCCGCTGCGGGTGACGCAGGAAGCGGAGTCGGTGGGCCTGGCAGCCTACCACACGGCTCCGAGCGTGGAGCTCGTGCTCTACGACTTCGGCGCCATTTCGGTGAGTTACGCGGTGCCGATCGCCGGGCCGCTCGCGGGGCTGGCGGCCCTGAGCGCCGAGCTGTGGGGGAACGACCGGCTGGTCGCCGAGTCCCGCCGCCACGTGGAGCGGGTGCTCGAGACGCTGGGCGACGCGGCGGTCCGGCCGCGGATCGCGGACTTCGTGGAGGACTACTCGATCTTCCAGGTCGAGGCGTTCACGACGCCGTGCGAGGCCGCCGCCCTGTGGACGCACCACGCGCAGACGGTCGCCCAGATCCTGCGCGCCGAGCCGCGCAGCCTGTCTCAACAGGAGATCAACGACGCCACTGCCTCCCGGATCTCCTTCGGGCTGGACGACGCGATCTTCATCGACACCGACGCCACGCTGCTGTTCGACCCCGAGGCGGACGATGTCCGCGCCGTGATCGAGTTCGCGAACACGCAATTGCTCGAGATGCGGTTCCTGGACCAGCAGCTCGACGACGCCCTGGAGCGGGCGTACGACACGCTGATGCGGCGCCGTGCGCGTCTCTTCGGGCTCGGCCAGTACCGCCCGGAGCTCCGTCGCCTCGCGCGGCTGCAGCTCGACGGCGCGATCCTCTTCGAACAGGTGACGAACGCCCTGAAGTTGGTGGGAGAGCAGTACCTCGCCCGGGTGTACTCGCTCGCGTCCCGCCGCTTCCACCTGGCCGAATGGGACGCGAGCATCACCCGCAAACTGCAGACCATCGACAGTATCTACGCCAAGATGGCCGAGCGCGCGGCGAGCCGGCGCATGGAGCTGCTCGAGTGGATCATCATCGTGCTCATCGCGCTGTCCATCATCGTGTCGCTCGGACCCGTGCTGGGGGCGCGCTGACGGTGCCCGGCTGCCGGTTTGCCGCTCCCTTCCTGACGTGCCTCTTGGCGATGACGGCGCCGGTCGGCGCTCAGACGGCGGGGGAGATGGAGGCCCTGCCGCCCGGCGACCTGTTCCGACCGCTCCTGGCCGACCCCAAGCAGCCGCAATTCTTCGCGGCCTTTCTCTGGGCCAAGTCCGAGCAGGTGAAGGACCAGGTCGCGAGCGTCGGGCTGGGCGAGAACATCGGTCTCGTGCGGGGGCGGGGCGGATGGTGGCAGGTGAGCGTCGCCGCGGGCGTCTTCTCCCAGTTCGACATGGAGAGGCCGTCGTACGACTTAATCAACACCGACTTCATCATCGGCTTCCCGTTCACCTGGCGCCGCGGCGTGCTCTCGGGCCGGGCGCGAGTCTATCACCAGAGCTCCCATCTGGGGGACGAGTACCTGCTCCGTGTTCATCCCGAGCGCGTGAACCTCAGCTTCGAAGCGGCGGAGCTCATCGTCGCCCGTGACTTCGGCACTCTCAGAGGGTATGCGGGCGGCGAATACCTCGTCCGGCACGAGCCCTCCGATCTCAAGCCCGGCGTGCTGCACGCCGGACTGGAGTGGCGCCCCGGCACCCCCCTGGTCCACCTGGGCCGGCTGGGGTCGGGGCGCTTTCTGGCGGCGCTCGATGCCAAGGCTCCCCAGGAACGCGAATGGCAGGTTGGATGGGGCGCGCGGGCCGGCCTGGAGTTTAGCCCAAGCGCGCCGGGCACCGAGGTGAGCCGCCGCTGGAGCATCCAGATCCACGCGTATCGCGGCCCAACGCCCTACGGACAGTTCTATCTGGAGAACGTGTCGTCGATCGGCGTGGGGTTGCACTTCAGCTTGTAGGAGTGCGGTTCGGCGGATCCGCCGCGTCTAGCGGGCTAGGGGCGCCGGCGCGTCACGCTCCAGCGACCGCTCTGCGTTGTGGGGGCCGGTCCGGGGCGGGTCGTGAAGGTGCCTGCGATAGTGTCGCTGGCGATGCGGCCGTCGAAGGTCGTGAACAGCTTCATGCCGGTCTCGGGATCGGCGTACGGGGCGAGTGTGCCGCTGACGCGATCGCCCCGCACGCGCACGAAGTTGATGGTCAGGACCTCAGGGGCCGCGGGGGCCGGGGGGGTCTGGCCGGGCTGCTGCGGGTCGTTCCACGCCTTGATCGGGCGGTTCCATCCGACGGGGATCATCACCACGTCCCCGTACGCCGAGTCACCGCGCGCGGTGAGCGTGAACGAGATGCTCCCGCTGCGGCCCGTGGTGGAGCTGCTGTAGGATCCATCCCAGCGGCCGGCCAGCGCGGCGACGTCCGCGCGCGCCCCCACGACGGGGACCGGTGTTTGGGAGGACGCGCACGCTGCGAGCGCGAGTGCAAGCACGGGCGCGCCACCGGCGTATCGCATGGTCGCTACGACACCTCCTTCCCCGCGAGCTGCCGCAACACGTACTCGAGGATCCCGCCGTGCCGGTAATACTGAAGCTCCTGCGGGGTGTCGATCCGCACGATCGTGCGGAACTGGAACGACGTCCCGTCGGGTCGCGTCGCCTTGACGCCAAGCTCCTTGCCGTGCGGGAACCCTTCCGCGAGCACGGCGGCGAGCCCGGTGATGTCGAAACGCTCCCGGCCTGTCAGGCCCAGCGCCTGTACGCCCTGATCGGGCTGGAACTGCAGGGGCAGGATTCCCATCCCCACGAGGTTCGACCGGTGAATGCGCTCGTAGCTCTCGGCGATCACGACGCGCACGCCGAGCAGGCGCGGGCCCTTCGCCGCCCAGTCGCGTGACGAACCGGAGCCGTACTCCTTTCCCGCAAGCACGACCAGCGGCACCCCTTCGGCCTGGTACTGCACCGACGCGTCGTAGATCGTTGTGGCCGCCTCGCCCGGGAGGTGGACGGTGAACGGCCCCTCAGTGGTGGGCGCGAGCTGGTTCTTGAGTCGCACGTTCGCGAACGTTCCCCGCACCATGACCTCGTGATTGCCGCGGCGGGCGCCGTAGGAGTTGAAGTCCTTCGGCTCGACGCCGTGCGCGATCAGGTACTGACCCGCCGGGTGCGTCTTGCGGATGGAGCCGGCCGGAGAGATGTGATCGGTGGTGATGCTGTCCCCCAGCAGGCACAGCACCCGCGCGCCCCGGATGTCCGCGACCGGTGGCGGCGTATCCGGCATGCCGTCGAAGTAGGGCGGGCGGCGGACGTAGGTGGAGTCCGGCTCCCAGGCGAAGCGTTCGCCGGCGGGGACGGGGAGGCTCTTCCAGCGCTCGTCGCCCTCGAACACCTCGCCGTACTGCTTGTGGAACATCGCGGATTTGATCGCGCTGCGGACCACGCGATCCACTTCCTGGGCCGTGGGCCAGATGTCCCGCAGGTACACCGGTTTGCCATCCTTGCCGGTGCCGATGGGGTCCTTCTGGATGTCGATGTCGATCCGCCCGGCGAGGGCGTAGGCGACCACAAGCGGCGGTGAGGCAAGGTAGTTCGCCCGCACCTCCGACTGGATCCGCCCCTCGAAGTTGCGGTTGCCGGAGAGGACGGCGCACACGACCAACTCGCCCTCGGCGACGGCGACCGACACGGCCTCCGGCAGCGGCCCCGAGTTGCCGATGCACGTCGTGCAGCCGTAGCCGACGAGATGGAAGCGCAGTTGCTCGAGGTACGCCATCAGGCCCGCCTCGCGCAGGTAGTCCGTGACCACCTTCGAGCCGGGCGCGAGGCTCGTCTTGACCCACGGCTGAGAGCGCAGGCCCCGTTCGACCGCCCGCTTCGCGGCGAGGGCCGCCGCGACCATCACCGAGGGATTCGACGTGTTGGTGCAGCTCGTGATCGCCGCGATCACGACCGAGCCGTGCCGCAGCTTGTGCTCCGCGCCGTCGAGCGTGAGGTTCACGTGGCTGCGGCGGGCGGGTGGCGCCTCCGTGGCCACGGCGACGTTACCCCCTTCTTCCTCCCAGCGCCGCGCGTTCGGCGTCGCGGGTGGCGCCACGGGCGAGGTCGCCTTCATGAGCGTGGGGAGCGCGTCGAGGAAGTTCTTCTTCACCTCGCGCAGCGGCACCCGGTCCTGCGGCCGGCGCGGGCCGGCGAGGCTCGGCACCACGGTCGCGAGGTCGAGCGCCAGCGTGTCGGAGAACTCGGGCTCGGGCGCGCCCGGCGTGTGAAAGAGGCCCTGCTCCTTCGTGTAGGCCTCCACCAGCGCGACCAGCTCCTTGGAGCGCCCCGTGAACGCGAGGTAGCGCAGCGTCTCCTGGTCCACGGGGAAGATGCCCACCGTGGCCCCGTACTCGGGGGCCATGTTGCCGATCGTGGCCCGGTCGGCGAGGGGCAGGCTGGCGACGCCCGGCCCGTAGAACTCCACGAATTTTCCGACGACGCCCTTCTTGCGGAGCATCTCGGTGACCGTCAGCACGAGGTCGGTCGCCGTGGCGCCTTCTGGGAGCCGGCCCGTCAACCGGAAGCCCACGACCTGGGGGATGAGCATGGAGACCGGCTGGCCGAGCATCGCCGCCTCGGCCTCGATCCCGCCCACGCCCCACCCCAGCACCCCCAGCCCGTTGATCATCGTGGTGTGCGAGTCCGTCCCCACGAGCGTATCGGGATACGCCTGCGGCGTGCGACCCTCGCCCGTGAACACCACGCGCGCGAGGTATTCCAGGTTCACCTGGTGCACGATCCCCGTGTCGGGTGGCACGACGCGGAACCCCCGAAACACCTGCTGCGCCCAGCGCAGCAGCGCGTACCGCTCGCGGTTGCGCTGGAACTCCAGGTCGGCGTTCACCTGGAAGGCCGTCGGCGTGCCGAACTCGTCCACGATCACGGAGTGGTCGATCACGAGCTCGGCAGGGAGGAGGGGGTTGACCGTCTTCGGGTCGCCGCCCATCGCGGCCATCGCGTCGCGCATCGCGGCGAGGTCCACGACCGCCGGGACTCCGGTGAAGTCCTGCATCAGCACGCGGGCCGGCATGAAGGCGATCTCGTCCTCGGGGGCCTTCTTCGGGTCCCACCGGGCGAGCTTCTCGATCTCCACGGCGCGCACCGTGCGGCCGTCCTCCCGCCGCAACAGGTTTTCGAGCAGAATCTTGAGCGAGTAAGGGAGGCGCGCGATCCCCAGCCCGCGGCGCTCGAGCGCGTCGAGCCGGAAGATCTCGAAGGTCCGGCCGCCAATGCCCAGCGTGGCGCTGCTCCCGAAGCTGTTCGCCGCCATCAGTCCACGACCTTGACGTTCGTCACGAAGTATTCGGTCTCGCCGAAGCAGCGGGTCGGCAGGCCCTTGTGCTGCTCGTACGCCAGCGCTACCCGCCTGCCGAGGGCCGCGTTGACGAGTGCCGCGACCGAGTCGTGTCGCACGGTGAAGTAGAACATCTCCGGCATCGCGCCGGGGAGCGCCACCATCGCGAGCTCACCCTCCCAAGTCTTGCAGATCCACCCCTTCTTGGAAAACTTCTGCACGTAGCCGGCGCGCTCGCCCTTGGCGTAGCTCCACGACAGCGCGGACCAGGTGTACAGGACGAAACCGAGCAGAGGCGCGACGACCAACGCGGCGATGAGGAGCTTCTGCCTGCGCGACAGAGTGACGTTCACCCGGCGGAATCTACAGTGTACACCTCGGTGCGATAAGGCGTAAACCCGCGTGCCTCGTAGTTGGAGAGCGCGTGCGGATGGTCGAGGGTGCACGTGTGCAGCCACACCCGCGTTGGCTGCAGGGTCCACGCGTCGCGCACGGCGCACGAGAGGAGATGTTTCCCCAGGCCCTGGCCGATCATTCCCGGCGCGAGGCCGAAGTAGGCGATCTCGACCGAATCATCCTCCGCCACTCGGCGCAGCTCGTACCAGCCGACCAGCGCGCCGCCGCGCACGGCCACGAACAGCGAGATCTCGGGCCGCGCGAGGTGCGCGCGAATCTCGGCGTCGCTCCAATCCCAGCGGTCGCGCCAGTGGTACTCGGCGCCCACCGTGCGGTAACAATGGCGATACAGACCCGGCGTGGCGTGCGCGACGCGCTCCGCGACCACGTCGGGAAAGTCCCCGAAGGCCGCCCTGAACTGGTCGCGATACTTGAGCTCGAGATAGGTCCTGGTCGCTTCCACGTCCGCCCTCATGCAACTTGGCGTCCCAGCGTCGTGGCGTCTATTTTAACAGCATGACGTTCAATCGGATGGGCACTGTCCCCCTGCCGCTGGCCCTGCACCTGGCGAGCCACACGGTGCTCGGGCTGTTCTGCTTCTTCGCCGGCGTGCTGAATCTGGTCGACCCCGTGAAGATCCCGCAGGGCATCCTGTTCCTCCTCGTCTGCGGCTTCAGCTGGGGCTACGTCTTCGGCATCCTGATGGCCCGCAGGGAGGTGGTGGTGCTCGGGTACGTCGCGAGCGCCGTGTTCCTGCTGGCCGGCCTCGCGGGCGCCGCTCGGTTCGGATTCGACTGGCGGCTCACCGCCCTCTTGGTCGGGATTGGCGCATACGGGCTGATCGTGCTGAGCCTCTACTGGAAGCGCATCCTCGAAGCCTAGGCGCAAAGTCGCACCCCCGCAGCAAGCCTTCGTGCCCTTAACAGACGTCGAGGACAGGCGTCGAGGGGAACCGTAGCTGCGGGGCGGCGTTTAGCGGGGGAAAAGGAGGCGGTATGCGAAATTTCTCGAGCGACGTCATCGCTCTGATCGGCGGCCCTGAGGCGCCGCGTGGCGAGCCTGCCGAGCCGGCTCCCGCGCCATCCGACGAGCCGCTCGACGCGTATTCGGCGGCGGTGGCGGGCGCGGTGGAGCGAGTCGGCCGCGCCGTCGTCAGCGTCGAGGTGCGGCAGCCGGTGCGGCGGCGTGGCCGGCCGGAGCGCGAGCTGCCGGGCCACGGGTCGGGGTTCGTCTTCACGCCCGACGGATTCATCCTGACGAATAGCCACGTCGTCCATGGGGCCACGCACGTCGCCGTGCGCCTGCCCGACGGCCGCAAGCTGCCGGCCGACCTGATCGGCGACGACCCCGACACCGATCTCGCGGTGGTGCGCGTCGGCGGGGATCCACCCGCTGCCGCGCCGCTCGGCAACTCGGCCTCGCTGCGCGTGGGTCAACTCGTGATCGCGATCGGCAACCCGTTGGGGTTCCAGAGCACCGTCACCGCCGGGGTGGTCAGCGCCTTGGGCCGCTCCTTCCGGTCGGTGAACGGACGGCTCATCGACGACGTCATCCAGACCGACGCGGCCTTGAACCCGGGGAACTCGGGCGGGCCGCTCGTGGACTCCCGGGGGCGCGTCGTTGGCGTCAACACGGCCGTCATCCTGCCCGCTCAGGGGATCTGCTTCGCGGTGGCCATAAATACGGCGAAGTTCGTCGCCGGACAGCTGATCGCGCACGGCCGGATCCGGCGCGGCCGGATCGGCGTAGCCGGGCAGCACGTGCCGCTGTTGCGCCTCGCGGTGCGCGCGCACGGGCTCGAGGAAAAGAGCGGCGTGCTGGTGACGGGCGTCGAATCGGGTAGCCCCGCCGAGCGGGCGGGCCTCAAGCAGGGCGACATCATCGTCGGGTTCGCCGGCCACGCGGTAGTTGGCATCGACGATCTGCACCGGCTGCTCGCGACGGACCGCATCGGGACGCCCGCGGTCGTGGCCCTGCTGCGTGGGGCAGACAAGCTCGAGCTGCCGATCGTGCCGGAAGAATCACTCCCGTCCCGCTGAGTTTCCATGGAGGGACACGCCCAGTGAAAGCGATCCGAGTCGAGGCGGCCGGCGCGCCCGAAGTACTGCGCCACGTGGACGTGCCCCAGCCCACCCCAGGGCCGGGGCAGGCGCTCGTGAAGATCGACGCGGCCGGGGTCAACTACGTCGACGTGTATCAGCGCACCGGGCTGTATCCGGTGCAGCCCCCGCTCATCCTCGGTCAGGAGGCCGGGGGCACGGTCACTGCGGTGGGCCCGGGCGTGAGCGAAGTGAAGGTCGGCCACCGGGTCGCCTACGCCCACGTGCTGGGCGCTTATGCGGAGTACGCCGCCGTGCCGGCGGAGCGGCTGGTGGTGCTGCCGAACGGCGTGAGCACGAAGCAAGGCGCGGCGGCGATGCTCCAGGGGATGACCGCGCACTACCTCGCCACGACCACCTACCCGCTCAAACCCGGCGACACATGCCTCGTGCACGCGGCGGCGGGCGGCGTGGGTCTCTTGTTGTGCCAGATCGCGAAGCTGCGCGGCGCGCGCGTGTTCGGGACGGCGTCCACGGAAGAGAAGGCGCAGCTCGCGCGCGAGGCGGGCGCGGAGGAGGTCATGCTCTACACCCGGGAGGACTTCGAGGCGGCGGTCAAGCGACTCACCGAGGGCGCCGGTCTACAGGTGATCTACGATTCGGTGGGCAAGACGACCTTCGCGAAGGGGCTGAGCTGCCTGGCGCCACGAGGGATGATGGTGCTGTACGGCCAGTCGAGTGGGCCCGTGGGGCCGTTCGACCCGCAGGTGCTCAGCCGCAACGGCTCGCTGTTCCTCACCCGGCCCACGCTGGCGCACTACATCGCCACGCGGGACGAGTTGGTGGCGCGCGCCGAGGAGGTGCTGGACTGGGTGCGGCAGGGGAAGCTCGCGCTCCGGATCGGGCACGAGTTTCCACTCGCGGAGGCGGCGGAGGCCCACCGCCAGCTCGAGGCGCGGAAGACGACGGGGAAGGTGCTGCTGATTCCGTAACGGCGTGCACGCAGTCATCACGCCTCTTCGCTACGCTCTTCCCGTGACGCCTCTTCCGTGACGTCTTTAGTCTCTTATCACCCCGGGGAATCGCGTGGGGTCGGGCGTGAACCCGGGAAACACCGCCGACAGATCCGTCGCGTCGAGGTGGCGGGCGAGAATCTCGCCGAACAGGTCGCGGAAGTCCGTCGTCACCGCGAGGTCGCGCCCCTCGAAGCGGCTCGCCGGGTCGAGACCCGGCCAGCGTCCGAGCACGCGCCCGCCGTTCACGGGTCCGCCCATCACCAGCATCGCGGTGGCGTGGCCATGGTCGGTGCCGATGTTGCCGTTCTCGCGGATCGTGCGGCCGAACTCGGACATCGTAAACACCACGACGTCGCGCAGCCTGTCCCCGAGGTCCTGGGCGAACGCCGCGAGCCCTTGACCCAGCTCGGCGAGGCGCGCGGCCAGCTGCCCCTCGCTCCCGCCCTGGTTGACGTGCGTGTCCCACCCGGTGACGTCCGCGAACGCCACCTGCAGGCCCAGGTTCCCCTTGATGAGCTGCGCGATTTGCTGCAGCGACCGCCCCAGCCGGCCCCGCGGGTACTCCGCGTCGCTCGCAGGCCGATACTGCGCCGGATTCGCCTGCCGCAGCAGCTGTACCGCCTCGAAGGCTTCTTGCGAGGACGACGACAGCAGGCCCGTCGCCGAGCCGGCGTACAGCTGTTCGAAGGCGCGGGTGAGGCGGTCGCGCGCCGCTCCCTCGGGCGCGCGCAGCCCGAACGCCTGCAGGTCGTCGATCGCGAGCGACGGGGCCGACCCCGCGAGGATGCGGGGGAGCTGCGGTCCGAACGCGACCGCGCGGAACGGCGTGTCGTCGTGCTCCCGGTCGTGCCGGCAGTAGCGGTTGAGCCAGCCGTCCGCGGTGGACTTCACCCCCGGCGTGCCCGACTCCATGTAGTCCTGCGCGTCGAAGTGGCTGCGCGTGGAGTCGGGCGAGCCGACGGCGTGGATCACGCCGAGGCTCTTGTTGTCCCAGAGGGGCTTGAGGGCCGCGAGCTGCGGGTGCAGGCCGAAGTGCCCGTCCAGATCCACCACGTCGCTCGCCGGCACGGCGATGCGGGGCCGTTCCCGGTAATAGAGCGATTCACCGTGCGGCACGACCATGTTGAGGCCGTCCACGGCGCCGCGCTGGAAGAGGCAGACGAGAATCGGGCGGTTAGGCGGATAGGCGGTTAGGCGGGTAGAGGCGAACGCTGCACGAGCGAGGAACAGTGGATCGAGCCCGAAGCTCACTAGAGCCAGGCTTCCCGACTTCACGAACACACGTCGCGAGATTGTCATCGTCCCACTCTCCTCACTAACCGCCGATCCGCCTAACCGCCTAGCTACTGCCTCTGAAACTCCGGCCCTCCGAGCGTCAGGCCCACCGCCAGCGCGCGCGCAGCGACCGGGTCCGGCGCGTCCGCCAGCTCGTTGCGGATCACGCGCCTCGTGTTGTCGGACATCGCGCCCCCGAGCACGCCATCGTTCACCGCCGCGATGAGCTGCTCGGCGTCTGCGGTTGCTGGAGCCACCGCCTCGAGGGCGACCGTGACGCCCGGGAGCCTGCCAGCAGCCAGCGCCACGGCCACGTTCATCCTGTCCAGCAACGCGCCGCTGTTGACCCAGGCCTCCTCCCGTTCGGGGTACCCGTCGGGCGCGACGTGGCGGTACAGGGGCTGACCGAGCCGTGCGACGACCTGCGCCAGCCGGGGCGTGGTGTCCGGGTCGCCACCGACGGCGCGCACGGCACTCACCACGAACTCGAGCGGTGTCTTCACCTTGGCCCGGATGTTCTGGGGCGCCCAGAAGTCTGGTCCGTGCACGATCGCCCGCACCACTTCTCGCATGTCGCCGCTCGAGCGCTTCCAGGCGGCGACGGCGTCATCCACGCAGCCGTCCGGTGGTTCGTCGTTCACGAGCCGCTGACAGAGCTTACGACTCACGTGGTGCATGGTGGCCGGGAGGCTCGCGAGCAGCTTCAGCAGCCGGACGCCCTCGTCCATCCCGTGCCCCGCCGGGAACCTAACGCCCAGGACCGTCTTCTCGCCGTCGTCGTGCGCCCAATCGTGGAACTCGAAGCCGCCCCCTTGCTGCGGACGCTTGATGCTCCACCCCGTGAAGATCCGAGCGACCGCGATCACGTCCTGCTGTGTGTAGCCCCCGTCCACCCCCAGCGTGTGCAGCTCGAGCAGCTCGCGCGCATAGTTCTCGTTGATCCCCTTGGGCATCCGCTCGAGGACGCGCTGCCGCTGGGAGTCGGCCTGCGCCGGCTCCCGCGAAAACCCCGGTACGTAGCGGCCGCGCCCGAACCAGGGACGCGCCCCAAGGCTGGGTCGCGTGAGCGCGGGCGGCGCGGAACCGGGGGCCACGCTCTCCCAGTTATCGAGGTAGAACAGCATGGCCGGGCTCCGCGCCGTGGCGATCAGCAAGTCCGCGAACTTCCCGAACGCGCGAGGGCGGAGCGTCTCCTCGATGTAGGACGGCGCGAGCACCCGATCGGCTCCCTTGCCGAAGAACACGTTGAAGTGATTGGCCCAGAAGTCGACCATGACTTCGTACAGCTGGCGTCGGGAGAGCGCGGCACGTACCACCGCGAGCTGCTCCACCTCCCCGGCGAGCCGGCGGCCCATCTCCTCGTCCTTGCCGCCCTGCCGGCCCTCCCGCCGCTCGTTGCGCGCCGCGGCATAGACGCGGGCGAGGTCGCGCGGGTCGTAGCGCAGGACGGGGAACGCGGTGGCACGCTCGGCCACCAGCCGATCGTCGAGCTGGTCGGGGGAGAGTTGGCGGTCGATCCAGTGCATCACGCCATCCGCGGCCACCGCGTCTACCTCTCCGGGTCGGGGGCCATAGGCGAGGCGGTCGAGAGCGTGCAGTGCGGAGTCATGCGGCGTGAGGGCCGGGAGCTGGTGCGGCGTCGACTGGCGCGGCGCGGCATGGCGCGCCCCGAGCGAGGCCACCGCCGCCGCGAGCGTCAGAAGACGCGCCAGGACATGGTTTTGCATGCGGTTATATTGACGAGTCGCCCCCCAAGGAAGTTAAGCGTGTGACCGCGCCGCCGCGTTTTGTCTCGCATGGGATGCTGCCCAGGCCCCAGAGCCTTCTGTCCCAGGGGGACGGCAAGCTGCCCAGCTGGGGGCAGCGGCTGGAGGCGCTCAGATACGTCCCGCCGCTGCTGCGGCTCGTGTACCAGACGCACCGCGGCTACACGGTCGCGATCCTGGCGCTCCGCGCCATCCGGTCCTTCGTCCCGCTGGCAGTCCTGTGGATCGGAAAGCTCATCATTGACGGCGTGATCGGGGCGGCGCGGGCGCGCACGGGGGGCGCGCCCGTGGACTGGTGGCACCTCGGCGGGCTCGTGGCGCTCGAGCTCGGGATCGCCATCGGCGGCGAGGGGCTGGCGCGGCTCTCCTCCCTCCTCGAGAGTCTGCTGGGCGACCTGTTCTCGAACCGCATCAGCGTACGCCTGATGCAGCACGCCGCCACGCTCGACCTCGCCCAGTACGAGGACGCCGAGACCTATGATCATCTGGAGCGCGCCCGGCGCCAGACCGTGGGGCGGCTGGGACTGATCGCCCTGCTGCTCTCCACGGTGCAAGACTTCGTCACGCTCGTCCTGCTCGCGGGGGTCCTGGCGGTGCAGCTGCCCTGGCTCCTGCTCCTGCTGGTCGTCGCCGTACTGCCGTCGTTCCTGGGCGAGACGCACTACGCGGCCCTCGGGTACTCGCTCTTGTTCCAGTGGACTCCCGAGCGGCGTTTGCTCGATTACCTGCGTTACGTCGGCGCCTCGGACGAGATGGCGAAAGAGGTGAAGCTCTTCAGCCTCTCCGACTTCCTCGTCGGCCGCTACGCGAAGCTCTCCAACGAGTTCTACGAGGCGAACAAGCGACTGGCGGTGAAGCGCAACCTGGTCTCGACGCTGTTCGTGACGATCGGGACGTTGGGCTACTACGGCGCCTACGCCGTCACGATCTATCTCACCGTGCTGGGCCGGTTCACCATCGGGGCTTTGACCTTCCTCGCGGGTTCGTTTCGCCAGAGCCGCGACTTGATCCAGCGCATCCTCCTGTCCGTGTCGCAGGTGTTCGAGCAGAGCCTGTATCTCTCGGACCTGTTCACCTTCTTCGACGTGCGGCCTCGGGTCACGTCGCAGCCCGGCGCCCGGCCGGTGCCCGTGCCCATCCGGCGCGGGTTCGAGTTCCAGGACGTGGGCTTCCGCTACCCCGGGTCGGATCGCTGGGCGGTGCGCCATCTCGGGTTCCTGTTCGAGCCGGGCGAGCGCATCGCACTGGTGGGCGAGAATGGGGCGGGGAAGACGACGCTGGTGAAGCTGCTGGCGCGGCTGTACGACCCCGACGAAGGGCGCATCCTGCTCGATGGCGTGGACCTGCGCGAGTACGATCTGGACAGCCTGCGCCGCAACATCGGCGTGATCTTCCAGGACTTCGTGCGCTACGACTTCGTTCTGAAGGAGAACATCGGCGTGAGCCAGGTGGACGCGCTGGGCGACGAGGCACGAGTGCGCGAGGCCGCGCGGCGCAGCCTGGCCGACTCGGTGGCCGCCCGGCTCGCGCGCGGTTACGACCAGATGCTGGGCCGGCGGTTCGACGGCGGCGTCGACCTGTCGGGCGGCGAGTGGCAGAAGGTGGCGCTGGGGCGGGCTTACATGCGCGATGCGCAGGTCCTGATCCTGGACGAGCCCACGGCGTCGCTGGACGCGCGGGCGGAGTACGAGGTGTTCCTGCGGTTCGCCGAGCTCACACAGGGCCGCATGGCCGTGCTCATCTCGCACCGCTTCTCGACGGTGCGGATGGCCGACCGCATCCTGGTACTGCAGGGGGGCGAGCTGGTGGACCAGGGGACTCACGAGGAGCTCGTGGCGCGGGGCGGGCTGTACGCCGAGCTGTTCTCCCTCCAGGCCGCCGGGTACCGCTAAGGCGGCGGGCGCCCTTCCCGATCGACGACTATCTTTGCAGGCACGGGAGGGGGCTTCTATGCGAACGGTCGCCTTGACGGTGCTGAGTGTGTGCGTCGCGACGCTGGCGGGCCAATCGACGCTCGCGGCCCAGCGGCGGAGCAACGTGCTCACGAGTGAAGAGATCGAGCGCGCCAACGTCGGGTCGGCGTACGATGCGGTCCAAACCCTGCGGCCGCGCTGGCTCGAAGGGCCGAGGGAGCTCAGCCGCATGCCCGCACACGCGAACGATGCGGCTCGCCCGGCCGGGATCGCGGTCTATATCAACGAGGTATCCAGAGGCGACGTGGACTATCTCAAGGAGATCCCGGCCGCCGGAGTCCTCGAGCTGCGGTGGTTGAGCCCGTTCGACGCCGCCAGCCGGTTCGGTCCCACGGAGGGCCAGGCGGCGATCGTGGTCACGCTGAAGCGCGGGGGTTAGGGCACCCGCGCCGGGTATGTTTCGCGGAACAGCTGGGAAGGGGTGTCCCATGCGTACGTTCGCCTTGACGCTGCTCACGCTGTGCGTCGCGACGCTCGTCGGCCGCTTGCCGCTCGCGGCCCAGGGGCGCTCGAACATCCTCACGGCGGAGGAGATCGATCAGGCGAACGTCGGCACGGCGTATGACGCGGTGCAAGCGCTGCGGCCGCGGTGGCTCCAGTCGCCCAGAGAGCTGGGCCGCCAGCCCCAGAAGGGGCTTGACACCCGCGGGCCCGGGATCGCCGTCTACATCGGCAACGTGTCCGTCGGCGACATCGAGTATCTCCGGACCATCCCGGCCGCGACGGTGCTCGCGCTGCGCTGGTTGAGTCCGTTCGACGCCGCTAGCCGGTTCAGCGCCACGGACGGACAGTCGGCAATCCCCGTCACGCTGAAGCGCGGGGGTTAGCGCACCCGCGCACCTAGCTTCCGGTGGAAAACCGCACGGCGCCGAGCTCCACGAGCCCGTGCAGCGTCTGCTCCAGCTCGCGCACCTCGAGCCCCGCGTCGTGGGCCAGCTGTGCGAGGGTCTTGCGTCCATCTGCGAGCCGGAGGAGCGCTGCGACCGCGTCCGTGCTGCGCGCGACCGCCACGCGTCCGTGCGGTGAGCGTGCCACGAGCAGCGTCGTGGACCGAGCCGACGCCTGCGGTACGTCGCTCCACGGCCGCAGCAGGTGCGGCAGCACCAGCGGCAGATCGTAGGCGAGCTCCAGGAGGACCGTCCCCTCCACTTTTTGCGGCGCGGACCACTCCCCCCTCCCCACGCCTTCGTCCTTGCTCTCCGGACCATCTCTCCAGATCCGGGGACCCGCTTCGACCACCATCATCGCCGCCTCGTACCGCAGCAAGTCTGCGAGATAGGGGATCACGGGCCCCGCGTCGCCCACGTGGGTGAGGACGAGCAGCGCCACGGCCTGCGCCGTCTGCCGGCTGCCCAGCACGATCGTGGGCACCAGGGCCTCGAAGTCCGGGCGCGTGAGCACCGCTTCGGGCCGGCGACCCGTGACCCGGGCGAGCGCCCGCGAGTACTTGAAGAAGTGGACGACGCGCTCGTAGTAGAAGTGCCGCGCCAGGAAGCGCGCGAACCGCTCGACGCGATCGGGGTCGGCGAGACGGCGGGCGCGCCACGCGGCGGACTCCCGGTAGGGAGCGTCGGCGAGCGCCCGGATGACGTCGTCCTGCAGCGCGCGGTCGCTCACAGCGCTGCCCGGATCCGCTCCACGCTCCGGAACAGCGCCTCCGCCGTGAGTGACGGCGAGAACGCGTCGAACGTCACCGCCTTGGCCCGAGGGCACTGCGTCACCGCGTGGGCGAGGAACCCGAGCATCTCGTCCGACGGCTCGGCCGGCGCGATCCAGGGGCCCCCGAGGTCGCGGTCCTCCTCCACTCCCGCCACGTGCAGCTCCACGACGCGGTCGAGCGGAAACCCGGCCAGCCAGCGCTCGGGCTTCACGGCACGGTAGTGCGCTTCGAGCCAGACATGCGGCAGATCGAGCAGGAAGCCCGTCTCCGTGGCGTCGAAGAAGCGCCGCAGCCACACCGGTTCGGGCATCTGGCTGGCCTGCACGTCGAAGAACCCGGGGATGTTCTCCATCACGAGCGGCTGATCGAGCCGCGCCTTCAGGGCGGTGGCGTTCCGGACGAAGCGCTCGAGGAAATCCTCGGTGTAGAGCGGAGGAAAGACGTAGTTGAGGTTGTACGTGCCGTCCACCGTGTGGAGGCACTGGAAGTGCTCGGCGACCCACGGCGTGCGATACAGCTCGGCGAGCGTGCGGGCCCGCTCGATCGAGCGCTCGTCGAGAGGCTCGGAGAGCTGCCCCAGGTAGTCGTGCAGCAGCAGGGTGTAGCGTGCGCGGATCGCGGGCCAGTGGGGGTCGCCTGGCGCCGGCGGGTCGGCCATCGCGAGGTGATCGATGCCGTCCGCCCGGGCGAGCTCCGCGCCCAGGTGGGGGTTGTAAAAGGCGCCGATGGAGAGGCTAGCCATGAACCAGGCCACCCTCCGCTAGCTGGTCGACGAAGACCTTGATCTGCGCCGCAATCATCGGCGTCCCGCCGCGGTCCGTCCACTCGGCCGCGATCGCTTCATAGGCGGTGCGGCCGTCCAGCTTGTGGACGATGAACCGCTCCCGCTCGCCCCACGTCGCCGCCTGCCGCCTGGCCTGCTCCGTCGCCACGGCCGGGCGGAACACGTCCGCGACGATCTCGTCGATTGCGGCGACGGTTGCCGGTGCCAGGTGTCTGGGAGCGGCCAGGTTCTGAGCCACCTGCTCAGGGCTCCGCGCCCCTGCCAGCACCACGGTCACGCCGGGCCGGGACAGGAGCCAGCCCAGCGCCAGCCCCGGGAGGGTCGTGTCGAGGCGCTCGGCCAGGGGCCGCAGTCGCTCGATCACGCGGCGCCGCCGCTCGAACTCCGGTCCCTTGAACCAGTAGATCTTCCGCCGGTGGTCGTCTTCGGGGAACTCGGGTGGCTGCGGGTACGTGCCGGCGAGCAGTCCCGAGGCGAGGGGCCGGTAGGCGAGGAACGCGAGCCCGCGCTCCCGGGACAGCGGCAGCTCGCGCTGCTCCACGTCGCGGTCGAACAGATTGTACGGCCCCTGGTAGCTCACGAGCGGCGCGAGCTCGGTGGCGCGGGCGATCTGCAGATGGGTCGCGTTGCACAGGCCGATCCCCAGGGCTTTCCCTTCCTCCCGGAGCTTGAGGAGCTTCTCGAGCGACCATTCCCAGCGCTGCAGCGCTTCGTGCAGCTGGATGAGGTCCACGTAATCGCTCGCGAGACGACGCAGGGACCCCTCGAGGGAGGCGCGGGGATCATCGTGGGGGCCGACCTTCGTCGCGATCGCGACGCCGCCGCGGTGCGGCCGGAGCGCGCGGCCGAGCAGGCGCTCGGACTCGCCGTCCCCGTAGGTCGGCGCCGTGTCGAAGAAGGTGATGCCGCGCTCGAACGCGAGCCGAATCGTGGATTCGCGTTCCGCGGCATCGTCCGTCGCTCCCCAGCTCCGGCCCCCCACCGCCCAGGCGCCGAACCCGAGGCGCGGCTCGGACGTTATGAAACGCGGAGGGGGCCCGACGTCAGTCCGGGCCCCCGGGTGCATCGAACCGCTCCCTCAGGAGTGGCAGGTCGGCTGGAGCTCGCTCGTCTCGACGATCTCGGGACGATGACAACTGGGGACGAGGTCCGTGGTCTCGATGATCTGCATCGCTTCCTCCCGGTAATTGGACAACAAGGAAGACGGCTGTCTGGTCAATCCTACGGGTTGCCGTCGAACCCGTCAACCGGTAACTCTGAGGCCGATGATCCCGACTCAGGCCCTGCTCACAGAGAACGATCTTGCCGAGGAATTCGTTTCCGCGTTCCGGGAGCGGCGCCTGGCCGAGAAGTTCTTTTACTGGTTTCCGCTGTCCGTGCGGGCCTGGCTCGCCCTCTGCTCCGACGGCGCGTACCGCAACTACGTGCGCTCCCGCTCACTTATCGCGCGGTCGGCCGACGATCTCGCGCGGCACTTCGTCCCCGGCCCGGTCGAAGTGCTGAGCCTCGGCGCGGGCCAGGGTGACAAGGACCTGCTGCTGCTCGAGGCGCTACGCGCGCACGGCATGCGCGTCGCCTACCTCCCAGTCGACACGAGCCAGGCGCTGCTCGAGCTGGCGTGCGGCGGCGCGCTGGCAGCGCGCTTCGCGGCCCACGGGATCAAGGCGGACTTCGCGCGCCCCGACCACCTCGCCGCGCTGGCGCCGGATCCCGAGACGCCGGCCCGCCTCGTGCTGCTGCTCGGCAATACGCTCGGCGCGTTCGACCCGATCGCCGCGGCGCGGGAGCTGCGCGGGTTGCTGCGCCCCGGCGACCTGGTCGTCGTAGACGGCGAGCTGTACGGCGGCGAGGCCACCCTCGCCGGCTACGACAATCCGCTCAACCGTCGCTTCGCATGGGCCCCGCTGCACGCCGTCGGGATTCGGGACTCGGACGGCGAGCTGCTGTTCGAGGCCCGGGACGACACGCGCCTCCCGGGTCTCCACGTCATCGCCAAGCACTTCCGTGCCGGCCGCCCCGTCGCAGCGCTGATGGGCGGAGAAGAGCTGCGCCTCGATGCGGGCGAGCGGCTCGCCATGAACCACTCCTACAAGTACGCTCCCGAGACCCTGCTCCGGATTCTCGGGGACGCGGGGCTCGCCGTGCGGTGGCAGGACACGAGCGACGATCGCCGATTCCTGATGGCGCTGGCCGGACCCGGGTGAGCGCGGTCCTCGAGGTGCGGGGGGCGCGGTACGCCCTCCCGCAGGGCCGCGTCCTGGTCGAGGACGTGTCCTTCGGCGTGGCTCCCGGGGAAACACTGGTGCTGCTCGGGCGCAGCGGCTCGGGCAAGACCACGGCCCTCAAGCTGATCAATCGCCTGCTCGAGCCCACGGCGGGCGAGATCCGGATCGCCGGACGGCCCACGCACGCGCTCGAGGCCACCCGGCTGCGCCGCGGCATCGGCTACGTCATCCAGGAGATCGGGCTGTTCCCGCACTTCACGGTCGAGCGCAACGTCGGTCTGGTGCCGCGCCTCGAGGGGTGGCCCGCCGAGCGCATCGCCGCGCGCGTGCGCGAGCTCCTCGCCCTGGTCGGCCTCGATCCCGGCGTGTTCAGTGCTCGCTACCCCCACGAGCTGTCGGGCGGGCAGCGCCAGCGGGTCGGCGTCGCCCGGGCGCTCGCCGCCGATCCGCCGCTCCTCCTGCTGGATGAGCCGTTCGGGGCGCTCGATCCCATCACGCGGGTCGAGCTGCAACGCGAGTTCCTCGCGCTGCAACGGCGTCTCGGCAAGGCGATCGTCTTCGTGACGCACGACGTGCGCGAGGGACTGCTGCTCGGCAACGCGATCGGGCTGATGCAGGAGGGCCGGATCGTGTTCCTCGGGACGCCGGAGGAGTTCCGGCGCTCGGAGCATCCCGCCTGTCGGGCCTTCCTCGCCGCCGCAGGATGACCGCGTGAACCTCTTGCAGTTCTACGCGCACAACTCCCGCGAGGCCCTGACCCTCATCGGCCAGCATCTCTTCCTCGTCGCCGTCTCCACGGGCATCGCGCTGACGGTGGGCGTTCCGGGCGGCATCCTGCTCACGCGGCGGCCGGCCTGGCGCGGGCCGGTGCTCGGGATCGCCAACGTCTTGCAGACGATCCCGAGCCTCGCGCTGTTCGGCTTCCTCATCCCGCTGCCCTTCATCGGAGGGATCGGCGCCCGTACGGCGATCGTGGCGCTCGTGGTGTACGCGCTGCTGCCCATCGTCCGCAACACGTACACGGGGATCGCGGGCGTCGATCCCGCGGTGCGCGAGGCGGGACGCGGCATGGGGATGACGGATGGGCAGCTGCTGGCGATGGTGGAGCTGCCGCTGGCGGCCGGGGTGATCTTAGCCGGGATCCGGGTTGCCACGGTCGTGAGCGTGGGCACGGCCACCCTCGCGGGGGCCATCGGTGCCGGGGGATTGGGTGTCTACATCTTCCGCGGCGCGGACATGGTGAACAACACCCTGATTCTGGCCGGGGCGCTCCCGGCGGCGCTGATGGCACTCGCCGCCGATGGTCTGCTCGGTCTTGCCGAGCGGCGGCTGGCGTGGCGCGCGCGGTGACGGGCCGTCGCGCGCTGGCGCTCGCGTGCGGGGCCCTGCTCGCGGCGGGCTGCGGGCGGGGAGACCGCATCGTCGTGGGGGCCAAGAACTTCACGGAGTCCGATCTGCTGGCCGAGCTCGTCGCCCAGCAGATCGAGCGCCGCACGGGGCTGCCGGTCGACCGGCGGCTGCATTTGGGCGGGACCTTCGTGTGTCATCGCGCGATCACCGCCGGGCAGATCGGGGTGTACGTGGAGTACACCGGAACGGCGTTCACCGCGATCCTGAACCACGCGCCGCTCGGGGATCGGGACAGCGTCTATCGCGCGGTCGCCGCCGAGTATGCGCAGCGCTTCGGGCTCACCTGGGGCAGGCCGTTCGGGTTCGACAACACGTTCGCGATCGTCGTGCGTCGGCGGGACGCCGAGCGGTACGGCTTGCGGCGGATCTCCGACGTCGCGCGCGTCGCGCCCCGCTGGAAGGCGGCGTTCGGCTACGAGTTCCTGGAGCGCCCGGACGGCTTCGCCGGTTTGGCGCGGGTGTACGGCCTGAAGTTCGCCGCGCCGCCGACGGCAATGGCGCTCGGCCTCACCTACCGCGCTCTCGCCGACGGCAAGGCGGACCTGATCGCCGGCAACTCCACGGACGGCGTCATCCAGGCTCTGGACCTCGTGGCCCTGGAAGACGATCGGCGCTACTTCCCTCCATACGAGGCGGCGCCGGTGGCGCGCGCGGACCTGCTGGGGCGCCACCCCGAGATCGCCCGTGCGCTGGACGAGCTGGGCGGGAAGATCTCGGACGACGCGATGCGGCGTCTCAACGCGCTCGCGGACGTGGAGCACCAGGATGTCGCGGCCATCGCGCGCGAGTGGCTCGCCCGGACGCTGCCGTGAGCGCCCGCATCATCCGCACCTACTACGCGATCACCGCGCTGTTCAATCTCGCGATGTCTCTCATCTGGGGCATCGACACGCTGTTCAAGCTCGGTGCCGGGCTCGACATCTTCCACGTGATGCTCACCAACGCCGCCTTCACGCTGGGCTCGATGGTGTTCGAAATTCCGACCGGCGTCGTGGCCGACACCGTGGGGCGGCGCATCTCCCTGCTGCTGTGCCTCGCCACGCTGTTCGTGACGACACTCCTGTACGTGGGGATCGCGTGGCGGGGCGGGGGCTTCTGGGCCTTCGCCGCGGTGTCGGTGTTCCTCGGGCTCGGCTACACGTTCTACACGGGCGCCGTGGACGCCTGGCTCGTGGACGCGCTCAAGGCGACGGGCTATGCGGAGCCGCTCGAGCCCGTGTTCGCGCGCGGCCAGATGCTGTTCGGCGCGGCGATGCTGGTGGGCACGATCGGCGGCGGGTTGCTCGGGCAGATCCACCTGTACATCCCCTACCTCGTCCGCGCCGCCGTCGTCGTGCCGCTCTTCCTGCTGGCGTGGTTCCACATGCCGGAGCCGGGCTACACCCCGCGCACGTTGCAGCTCGGGCGCGTGCCGGCGGAAATGCGGCGCGTGTTCGTCGAGGGCATGCGCTACGGGCTCGAGCATCCGGTTGTGCGACCGGTCATGCTCGCCTCGCTCGTCTCCATGAGCTTCATGATCTTCGGATTCTACAGCTGGCAGCGGTACTTCCTGGACCTGCTGGGCAGGAATCTCGTGTGGGTGGACGGGGTGATCAGCTCGCTCGTCGGGCTGAGCCTCATCGCCGGGAACGCCCTGGTTGGCCCGGTGTCGCGGGTCGTGCGCACGCGGACGGGGATGCTGATGCTCTCCGTCGCGGTGCAGGCGGGGAGCGTCGTGCTGTGCGGCCTGCTCACGGACTTCTATGCGGTGGTGGCGCTCTACCTCCTGTACGGCACGGCCGTCGGACTGGCGATGCCCGTGAAGCAGGCCTATCTCAACGCCCACATCCCCACCGCGCAGCGGGCCACGATCATCTCGCTCGATTCGATGTTCGCCAACGCCGGGGGTGTCATCGGCCAATCGGGTTGGGGGTGGCTCGCCCGCGTACGCTCGATCGGCGAGGCGTGGGCGTTCGCCGGTGCCACCCTGCTCCTCGGCCTGCCGCTCTACTGGGTGGCGCGGCGGAACGACCGGCGGCTCGACGCCTTCCCCGCGTGAGCCCGGCGGCCGCGCGGCTGCGCGTCTTCACGGCGGCCGCCCTGTTCTCGACCGGCGGCGCCGCGTTCAAGCTGTGCGGGTTCACGGGGTGGCAGGTGGCGGGGCTCCGGGGCGCGGTGGCGGCCCTCGTCGTGCTCGCGCTCGTCCCCGCAGCGCGCGGCCCGTGGAGCTGGCGACTCGGGCTCGTCGGCTGCGCCTACGCCGCGACCACCATCCTCTTCGTCCAGGCCAACAAGCTCACGACCGCGGCGAGCGCCGTGTTTCTCGAAGACGCGAGCCCGGTGTTCGTGCTGGTGCTGGGACCCCTGCTGCTGCGCGAGCGGGCCCGGCGCAGCGATCTGGTGTTTCTGGCGGCGGCGCTGTGCGGCATGGCGTTCTTCTTCCTGGGGGTGGAGCCCCCGCGCGCCACGGCCACGAACCCCGTGCTCGGCAACCTGCTCTCCGCCGTCAGCTCGGTGACGTTCGCCTTCACCGTCATCGGGTACCGCTGGCTGGCGCACCACACGGGCGGCGGGGCCGGCTCGGTCGCCGCAGCCCTGGTGTCGGGCAACCTCACCGCATTCGTCTTCTCGCTGCCCTGGGCGCTGCCCATCGCGGCGGGCGCGCCGCGGGACTGGGTGGTGATCGCCTACCTGGGCATCGTGCAGCTGGGCCTCGGCTACGTCGTGCTGGCGCAGGCGGTGCCGCACGCCACGGCGCTGGACGTGTCGCTGCTGCTCCTGCTTGAGCCGGTGCTCAATCCGATCTGGGCGTGGCTGGTGCACCGGGAGGTGCCGGGGGTGTGGTCGGTCGCGGGCGGTGGGATCATCCTCGGAGCTGTGGCCGTGAAGGTCTGGAGCGACTCGAGACGCCTGGACGTCAGGTAGTCGCGCCGGTCGCCGACCGGCGCGACTACCTGACGTCCGGCCCTGCTACTTCGCGCTGTCGGCCGGCTGGTGCGCATCCCGCCGCAGGTCCCGGCGATCGCGCCGCAGATCCCGGCGGTCGGCCCGGGCATCGCGCACGTCGCGGCGCACATCGCGGCGGTCGGCCCGGAGGTCACGCCGGTCCTGCCGCGCCTCCTTCACATCGCCGCTCTTCACGTCCTGCCGGATCTCCCGGCGGTCCTGACGGACGTCGTTCACGTCGCCCTTCATGTCCCGGCGGTCGCTGCGCAGTTCACGCCGGTCGTGGCGAACCTCGCGGCGGTCCCGCTTCACGTCGTTGGTATCGCGCGCCTGGGCGGCGAGCGTCAATGGCAGGGCCATCAGCGTTAGGGCGGTGAACAGCGTGAATCGGCCTCGCATAAGCATCCCCGGAAGAAGGTCGGCAGGTGAGACGTTGCCGTAACCACGGCGTTAAGTGAGTGACCGGGATCACGCGGCGTCACTCCCGTTTGCGACGCGGCGCGGGCATATTCCCGCGCGCATGGCGGAAACGTACGCCTCCCTCGCCGCGTCCCTCTCGGACCGCTACGCCATCGACCGCGAGCTCGGCCGGGGCGGCATGGCGACCGTCTACCTCGCCCAGGACAAGAAGCACGACCGCAAGGTGGCGATCAAGGTGCTCCGGCGCGAGCTCGCGGCCTCGGTCGGCGCCGAGCGATTCCTGCGGGAGATCCAGATCGCGGCGCGCCTCGCTCATCCCCACATCCTGCCGCTCATCGACTCGGGCGAGGCCCACGGTGCCCTGTACTACGTGACGCCGCACGTGCCGGACGGCTCGCTGCGCCAGCGGCTGGAGCGCGAGCGGCGGATGCCGCTCGCGGAGGCGATCAGGATCGCGCGTGACGTGGGCGTGGCCCTCGACTACGCGCATCGCCAGGGCTTCGTCCATCGCGACGTGAAGCCCGAGAACATCCTGTTCGCGGACCTCCACGCGGTGCTTGCCGACTTTGGTATCGCGCGCGCCTTCTCCGAGGTCGGCGTGGAAGTGGTGACCGAGGGCGGGCTGGCGCTGGGGACGCCGGAGTACATGAGCCCGGAGCAGGCGAGCGGCGAGCAGGATCTGGGAGGCCGGAGCGACCTCTACAGCCTGGCGTGCGTGGTCTACGAAATGCTGGCTGGCGAGCCGCCGCTGCGCGGCGGCGGCGCCCGGGCCACCATGGCGAAGCAGGTGACCGAGACGCCGCGGCCGCTGCGCGCCGTCCGGCCGGACGCGCCCGCCCGCGTCGAGCGGGTGCTCGCGCGCGCGCTCGCCAAGAATCCCGCCGAGCGGTTCGCGACCGTCGCCGAGTTTCTGGCGGCCCTGCAGGGCGAGGGAGCGGACGCCGGGTCGGGGGTGATCGCCTCGGCGGCCGTCCGCTGCATCGCCGTCCTCCCGTTCGTCAACGCGAGCCCCGAGCCCGAGAACGAGTATCTCAGCGACGGCATCACGGACGAGCTGATCGCCGCCCTCGCGGGCGTGGAAGGGCTGCGGGTGGCGTCGCGCACGTCCGTGTTCGCGCTCAAGGGAAAGCCGCAGGACGTTCGCGCCATCGGCGCTCTACTGGGCGCGGCCTGGGTGCTGGAAGGCACCGTGCGCCGGGCGAGCGACCGCCTGCGGATCTCGGCCCAGCTGACGTCGACCGAGGACGGCCAGCTGCTCTGGTCCGAGCGATACGATCGCACGCTCGCCGACGTGTTCGCGATCCAGGAGGAGATCGCCCGCACCATCGTCGACACGCTGCGGGCGACCTCGTTCGCCGACCTCACGGCCCCGGCCGCCCGGCGGTACACGCAGAGCATCGCGGCGTACGGATTGTACCTGAAGGGCCGCTACGCCTGGAACAAGCGGACGCAGGAGGACATCACCGACGCCATTGGCTATTTCGAGCAGGCGATCGCGGAGGATCCCGGCTACGCCCCCGCGTACGCGGGGCTCTCGGATTCCTACGCGTTGCAGCTGGACTACCGCAGCGTGCCCGTCGCCGAGGGGTTCGCGCGCGCCGGGGAGTACGCGCGCAGGGCGCTGGAGCTGGACGAGACGGTCGCGGAGGCGCACGCGTCGCTCGGTTGGGTGCTGTTCATCTACGACTGGGACTGGGACGGCGCCGCGCGGGAGTTCAAGCGGGCGATCACGCTGGACCCCCGGTATCCCACGGCGCATCAGTGGTTCGCATTCTACCTCGCCGCGATGGGCCGGCTCGACGAGGCCCTGGTCGAGGGTCACACGGCGCTGGAGCTCGATCCGGCGTCGGTGTCGATCAGGCGGAGCGTGGGGTGGGCGTATTTCTACGCGCGGCGGTACGACCAAGCGCGCTATCACCTCTCCCGGGCGATCGCGATGAACCCGACGGCGGTGGAGAACTATCGCATTCTCGCGCTCGCGCTCGCGCAGCAGGGGCAGTGGGCCGAGGCGGAGCGGGCCACTCGTGAGGCGATGGCGCTCGCCGCCGCCGGGCCGTACACGATGGCGACGCTGGGCTACGTGCTGGCCCGGGCCGGGAGGCGCGCCGCAGCCGAGGAGCTGCTGGTCGGGCTCGAGGCGCGCAGTCGGCTGGGGTACGTCTCGCCGGTCGCGTTCGCCACGCTGCACATCGCACTCGAGCGGTGGAACGACGCGTTCGAGTGGATCGAGCGGGCGTACGAGGAGCGGCGCGGGTGGCTGGCGTATCTCAAGGTGAACCCGATCCTGGATCCGCTGCGCGGGGACCCTCGGTTCGCGGCGCTCCTCAAGAAGATGCGCCTGTGAAGCCGCGCGTCGTCACTTCCCGCGAAACTTGGGCAGGTCCTTGCGATGCCGCTTCAGGAACTCCTCGTAGACGTGCGAGTCGGTGTAATCCCGCATCTCGCAGATCTTGTTGCCCCTGAACCTGATGACGGCGCAGGTGCGCTGGTCCATGACGTCCTGGGGATCGCTCTTGAGCCAGCTCATTTCTCGGATCTCGACGATCACGCGCCCGTCGGCCTCGTACCAGTTGCGCCACACGTCTTCGTAGCTCCACTCGGCCGCGCCGAGGCCCGCCTCGCGATTATCGAAGCAGCGGCAGACGGCGGTCCGCCCCCTCCACTCGCCGCCGATCGGCGGCGCGCCGGCCACCCAGTAGACGATGTCGTCCGTGAAGTAGCTCGCCACCTCCTCCATCTTGCCGGCGAACAGGGCCTTCTCGTAGCCCTTCGCGACCTGCATGCGCTCGCTCATACCGTGATCTCCTCGATCTCCTCGGGCTCCGGGAGGGTGTTCGCCTTGCGCCCGGCCCGCTCCATGGGCTTGTCCATTTCGGCCTTGTGCTGGTCGATGATGGTCCAGAAGTCGAGGGCGCGATCCAGCAGCTCGTAGGACGCCTCGCGCAGCGGCTCGCTCGCGCGCACTTGGCGGACGTTGTTCTGCATGTCCTCGGCGTCCCAGCCGCGCGAATGGGCGATGAACGGGAAGGGGGGGAACACGAAACCGAGCTCTGACCAGAACGTCAGCATGCCGCCCGCGACGGCCTGGATGTTGTCCTGGCCGCCCGTAATGATGAACGCCGCGACCTTGTTCCTGATCAGCACCTTGTCGTGGATCGTGATCTGGTTCTGCACGCAGTTCAGCCGCTCGATCATCTTGTAGTACAGCGACGAGGCGTTGCCCCAGCGGATCGGCGTCGCGATCAGCACCACGTCGGCCCAGTGCACCAGCCCCTCGTACACGATGGTGAGCTGATCGTCCGGGTCGCGCTCCGTGATGGCGCACGGCCAGGTGCAGGCGTGGGACGCCTTGGAGTAGTTCCCCTCGCAGTGGCGGAACTTCAGGTCGCGCAGCTTGACGTACTGCGTATCGGCGTTGCGGCGCTTCGCCTGGTCGAGCGCGTGCTCGAGCAGCGCGTCCGACGTGGAGTAGCGGGGGTTCACGTCATCCATGGCCGTGGTGGAGACGCACAGCACCCGGGGCGCGGCACCGGCTGTCTTGGGATGCTCCTCGAGTAAGTGTGATGGCATGTGCTTGACGAGCTTGCGCGGCATGGCGGGCGGGGTCTGCGCGTATACGCCGTCGGCGCGCTCCTCCACCGCGAACACGGGGACCTGCTCCTCGTCGTAGCCTTCCGGTCCCTTGCCGGTGATCACGCTGTACTCCCACGCGTGCCAGGGACACATGACGAACTCGCCGCGCAGCCGTCCGTCGCACAGCGGCCCGCCCTTGTGGTTGCAGCTGTTGCCGATCGCCCGGAACTTCCCGTCGTAGAAGAACAGGGCGACGGACCAGCGGTCGAGCTTGAACGAGCAGGGAACGCGGGTCATGAGCTCGGTGCGATCGCCGAGGCGGTGCCAGGTGGTCATCGGGGCGCTCCTGTGTGGGGCGGCTTACATTGTAGCCCTTATGCCCGCCACCCGCGCCCGCCTCGGCGTCATCTTCTTCACGGTCTTCATCGACCTCGTCGGGTTCGGGATCGTGCTGCCGATCCTGCCTTACTACGCGCAGAGCTTCGGCGCACGGGGGCTGTTGTTCGGTGCGCTGGTCGGCGCCTACTCCGGCATGCAGTTTCTGGCGACGGCGGTGCTGGGCCGGCTCTCGGACCGCGTGGGGCGGCGGCCGATCCTGCTCACCACGATGGTGATCAACGCCGCGGGTTACGTGCTCTTCGCCTTGGCGGGCTCGTATGTGGTGTTGTTCGTCGCCAGGCTCGTGTCCGGATTTGCGGGCGGCAACATCTCCGCCGCCCAGGCCTACGTCGCCGACGTCACGACGCCCGCCGAGCGCTCCAAGGGAATGGGCATCGTCGGGGCGGCCTTCGGGCTGGGATTCATCGTGGGGCCGGCGCTGGGCGGGCTCGCCGCGCACTACGGCGGCCACCTCGCACCCGGCCTCGTCGCCGCCGGTCTGTCCCTGCTCAACTTCTGCTCCGCCTACGCGATCCTCCCGGAATCGTTGAAGCAAGAGCACCGCGTCACACGAGAGCTGTTCGACTTCGGGCATCTGGCGGAGGCCCTCACGCACCCGCGGGTGGCGCCCTTAATGATCGCCTGGGGGTTGATTCCACTCGCCTTCTCGGGCTACACGGTCGCGCTCCCGCTGTACACGGCGGCGCGGTTCGGCTGGCGCGAGAAGGAGCTCGGCTGGTTCTTCACCCTCGTCGGGATCACGGCGGCGGTGGTGCAGGGGTACCTTTTCGCCAAGTTGTCGCGGCGCGTCGGCGATCGGGCGCTCGTGATCGCCGGGACGTTCGCGATGGCCGTGGCGGTCGCCATCGTGCCGTATCTGCACACGGCGGCGGCGCTGTACGCCTGGACGATCGTGCTCGCGTTCGGAAACAGTGTGGTCTCACCCGCGGCGACGGGGCTGATCTCGGTGTTCGCTGATCCGACCGAGCAGGGGGCGATGCTCGGTGCCGCGCAGTCGCTGGCGGCGCTGGGCCGCCTCACCGGCCCGGAGCTGGTGGGGATCACGTACGACCGGTTCTCGCCGCCGTGGGCGTTCCTCGCCGCGGGGGTCGTCATGACGATCGCGGCCGGGGCGACGCTGCGGCTGCCGGGCCAGAGGGCGGAGGCCGTTTCGCTGTCCTAGCCGCCTCCCTGCAGGCGCTTCATATTTTTCACCCCCCCTTGCAGGAGCCGATCAACGCCCGTGCGCGTGTACAAGACAGCGGAGATCCGCAACGTGGCCGTGGTGGGCCACGGCGCGAGCGGCAAGACCTCCTTGGTTGACGCCCTCGCGTTCGTGGCCGGCACGAGCAAGCGCCACGGGTCCGTCAAGGAGGGGACCGCCCTCACCGACTACACCCCCGACGAGATCGAACGCAAGTATTCCATCAACCTCGCCCTCGGCGTCGCCGAGTGGATGAACACGAAGATCAACCTGATCGACACCCCCGGGTATCTCGATTTCACGGGCGAGGCGCTCGCCGGCGTCTGGGCGGCAGACGGCGCGCTGGTCGTGGTGTCGGCGACGGGCGGAGTCGAGGTCGGGACGGAGAAGGTGTGGGACTACGGCGAGCAACGCGGCGTCCCGCGGCTGTTCTTCGTGTCCCTGATGGACAAGGAGCACGCCGACTTCGAGAAGGTGTACCGCCAGATCAAGCAGCTGCTGACGCCGAAGGTCATTCCCGTGGAGATCCCGGTGGGCGAGGGGCCGGAGTTCCACGGCATCATCAATCTGTTCTCGCAGAAGTGTCATCTGTACAAGAAGGGCACGAAGGCGGGCGAGTACGAGGAGGTGGACGTCCCCGGCGAGTACCGGACCCGCTTCGAGCAGTACTCGAAGGAGCTGATCGAGCGCATCGCCGAGACGGACGACACCCTGCTCGAGCGCTACCTCGGCGGCGAGGAGATCGGGCGGGACGAGGCGATCGCCGCGATGAAAGCGGGGATGCTGCGGGGCGAGCTGTTCCCGCTGTTCTGTGGCGCGGCGGAGCTCACTTATGGGACGCGGGCGCTGCTCTCCAAGCTCGTCGAGCTGATGCCCGCGCCGCACGAGCGACCGCCGACCGAGGGGGCGAAGTGGGGCAGCGCCGAGCGCATCCCCCTGCAGGTCGACGACGCCAAGCCCTTCGTGGCGCAGGTCTTCAAGACCATCTCGGAGCCGCACGTGGGGGACGTGACGTACTTCCGCACGTACGCCGGGACCGTGAAGAACGGCCAGGAGGTCTGGAACGCGCCGCGCGAGGCGGCGGAGAAGCTGAACCACTTGTGCGTGGCCGTGGGCAAGGAGCGGTCCGAAATCGGCGAGCTGCATGCGGGAGACATCGGGGTCGTGGCGAAGCTGCGCGACACGCACACCAACGACTCCCTCTCGACCCGCGAGTTTCCCTTCGTGCTGCCCAAGATCCCGTTCCCGGAGCCGATCATCACCGTGGCCGTGGAGGTGAAACAGCGGGGGGAGGAGGACAAGCTATCGACGGGCCTGCACAAGCTCTCAGAGGAAGACCCCACCTTCCACCACGAGTACAATGCCGAGCTGGGCCAGACGCTGATTCGCGGGCTGGGGGAGCGCCATCTCGAGATCGTCGTGGGGCGGTTGGCCCGCAAGTTCGGCGTGCACGCCCTGGTGACCAAGCCCAAGGTCGCCTACCGGGAGACCCTCAAGGGCCGTGCCGAAGGACAGGGCAAGCACAAGAAGCAGACCGGCGGCCGAGGCCAGTACGGCGACTGCTGGATCCGCGTGGCGCCGCTGCCCCGTGGGTCGGGGTTCGTGTTCGAGGACAAGATCGTGGGCGGCGTGATCCCGCGGAGCTACATCCCGGCGGTCGAGAAGGGGATCGTCGAGGCGGCCCAGCGCGGCCCCGTGGCGGGCTACCCGGTCGTGGACTTCAAGGTGGAGCTGTACGACGGCTCCTACCACGACGTGGACTCGAACGAGCAGTCGTTCAAGATGGCCGGCATCCTCGCCTTCCGGAACGTCACGCCCAACGCCAGGCCGACCCTGCTCGAGCCGATCATGGAAGTGGAGGTGTGGACGCCCGAGGAATACCTCGGCGCCGTGATGGGCGACCTCTCCGCCCGCCGGGGCCAGATCCTCGGTACCGAGCCGGCCGGGCGACTGACGAAGGTGAAGGCGCTCGTCCCCGAGGCCGAGCTGGACCGCTACGCCACGAACCTGCACTCGATCACCCACGGCCGCGGCACCTACCGGCAGAGATTCCACCTCTACCAGGAGGTCCCCTCCGAAGTGGCGCACAAGATCACGGAGGCGAGGAAGAAGGAGGTGGAGGAGGCGAAGGCGTCTTGAGGCGGCGCCTCCGCCTCTGGTTCGGCCTCTCCGATCCCGTGGACCGGCGCGCCTACGTCCTGAACGGCGCCGGTCTGATGCTCTTCAAGTACGCCGTCGACGCCGCGATCGTCGGAGCGTACACCGGCCGCTTCTGGACTCCGCTGCAATACGTCAATTCCGTCACGCTGCTGCGGGAGCAGGCGCTCAGCAAGCTGCCGAGCGCGACGATGCTCGGGCTGGCGCTGTGGACCCTGCCGTTCCTGTGGATCGGCTTCGGGATGTCGCTGCGCCGGGCGGCGGACGCCGGGAAATCGGCGTGGTGGGCGCTGCTCTTCTTCGTCCCCGTCGCGAACTATCTGCTCATGGCCGGGCTCAGCCTGCTGCCGAGCGCGCCCGTGCCGGCGTGGCGGCGTGCCGCCCCCGCGCCCGTGGTGAGCGACCGCCTGACGAGCGGGCTCCTCGGCGTGGCCGCGGCGCTCGCGATCACGATCCCCACGGTGCTGCTCGGCGTGTACTTCAAGAAGAGCTACTCCGCCGGCCTGTTCCTGGGCACGCCGTTCACGATCGGGTACATCAGCGCCCACGTCTTCAACTACCGGCATCCGCGCACGGTGGGACAGACGATCGAGGTCGTGCTCATCGCGCTCGGGCTCGCCACCGCGGCGCTGTTCTTCTTCGCTGCGGAAGGGGCATTCTGCCTCGCGCTCGCGTTCCCTCTGGCGGCCGTGGTCGGGATCGCGGGCGGGATCTTCGGCCGGGCAATCGCCCTGCGCGGCGCCGAGCCACCGTCGCACGCCGGGCTCGCCGCCCTGTTCGCTCCGCTGCTCGTGCTGGCGGAGCCGCGCACGCCGCCGCCCCTCCAGGAAGTCCTCACGGTGGTCGACATCGCCGCGCCCCCGCAGACGGTGTGGCGCAACGTGATCACCTTCCCGGACCTGCCGCCGCCCAGCGAGCGGCTGTTCCGGATCGGCGTCGCCGCGCCGCTGCGCGCGCGGCTCGACGGCGCGGGAGTGGGCGCGATCCGGTACTGCGATTTCACCACCGGGAGCTTCGTCGAGCCGATCACCGGCTGGGAGGAGAACCGGCTGCTGCGGTTCGACATCACGGCCCAGGCGCCGCCGATGCGCGAGTGGAGCCCCTACCGCGACGTGAACCCTCCGCACCTGGACGGGTACTTCCGAGCGACGCGGGGCGAGTTCCGGCTGCTCGCGCTCCCCGGCGGGGGCACGCGGCTCCAGGGACGCACCTGGTACGAAGTGGCAATGGCTCCGCAGCCCTACTGGAAGCTCTACTCCGACTGGATCGTGCGGACCATCCACCTGAGGGTGCTCGAGCACATCAAGCGGCTGGCGGAGAACGCGAAGGAGGGGTGAGAGCCATGAGACTCGGATTGTTCGCTCTGTTTGGAATGGCCGTGGCGGGCGGCTGCCTGGTGGAGAAGCGTCCTCCCGCGCCCCCAGCGGATTCCACGGCCGCCGCGCCCACGGCAGCCGCGCCCGCGGCGCCCGCGACGCCGCCGCCGCCGCCCGCGCCATCCGCGACGAAGGTCATGGCGGTGGAAGGGTTCTCCACACCGGAGTCGGTGCTGCACGACACGGGGCAGGACATCTATTTCGTCTCGAACATCAACGGCAGCCCGACGGCGAAAGACAACAACGGCTTCATCAGCCGCGTGAAGCCGGACGGCGCGGTCGAGAATCTCAAGTTCATCGAAGGTGGGCGGACCGGGATTACCCTGAACGCCCCGAAAGGCCTAGCGCTCGCCGGCGACACGCTGTGGGTGGCCGACATCGACGCGGTCCGCGCCTTCAACGCGAAGACGGGCGCCCCGATCGACAGCGTCAGCTTGAGCAAGCTGGGCGCGGTGTTCCTGAACGACGTCGTGGTCGTCCCGACCGGCGCGCTGTACGTCACCGACACCGGCATCCGTTTCGACGACGTGGGCAACGTGCTGCACCCCGGCCCCGATCGGGTCTTCCGCATCGGCCCGGACCGCGCGGTGACCGTCGCGGTCCGGGGGGACACCCTCGGCCGCCCCAACGGGATTGCGCTGGACGCCGCCGGCAAGCGTTTCGTGATCGTGGAATTCGGCGGGCGATCGGTGCTCGCGTGGAAGCCGGGGGACAAGGCGCCGAGTGTGATCGCCAAGGGCCCGGGCGGGTTCGACGGCGTCGAGATCGTCGGCGGCAGGATCCTCGTCTCGAGCTGGAGTGATTCGACCGTATCGAGCTACGAAACCGGCCAGGAGGTGAAGCTGATCACCGGCGTGCCGAGTCCGGCCGACATCGGCTACGACGCGAAGCGCAACCGCGTGCTGATTCCCATCTTCACGGGGAACCGCGTGGAGATCTGGCAGCTGCCGGCGCCGTGAGTGTGATCCTCGCTCGGCGGATGCTGCTCGTGTTCCTCCCGGGGCTGCTCGCCGGGCGCGCGGGCCGGCTCGCCGGGCAAGGGGGGGAGGCGGTGTCGGCGGCAGTCGAGAGATTCGTGCGCTCGCAGCACCTGCCGAAGCCGCAGACCCCGCGGCTACTGCTCGCGGTCCCAGATGAGCAGGTCGAAATGTTTTCCGTGTCATACGGCGAGCCGCAAGACTGCATGGTCGGGTGTTTCTATTCGTGGCTGTCCGGGCTGCGCTACGGCAGCAAGATCGGGTGGATGGACTGTGACCGCTCTGATCACTCGCGCTTCGACCATCCAATCACGTGCTTCGACGTGGACTCCACGGATCGCTACCTGTTCACCGCGGACTTGCTCGCGAGGCTGGACCACCTCGAGGAGCCCGCGCAGAGCTACAGCTGGCTCGCCCGCAGCGTGTTTCGCCCGATGCTGGTGCGGGACCCGGACACACCGGTGGCGGTGCTCGAGCGGTTCGCGCGCGAGCTCTATACGGTCGCGCCCGATCAGTTCATGGAGCGCCTGCTGTTCGAGAACCGGCGCGTGCAGCGGAGCGCCGCGATCCTCACGCTCCTCGCCAGCCCTCCCGACTCGCTGGCGCGGTTCTACGGGGGCGCGCGCGCCCAAGCCGCGCAGCTGCTGTGCGACGAGCTGGGCGACTCGCTCGCGCGCGACACCGCGACGCCCGCTTCGACCCTGCTGCTGATTGCGGAAATGCTGCACCGCCCGTACTTGCGGCAGGCGCTCGTGCGGCTGCTGCTCGCCAACCCCCGGGGCCGGCACGACCTCGCCATCCTCACGCATCTGGCCACCGTGGGTGTCCTGGAGGACCGCTACGAATACTTGCGGGCGCAAGCCCGCCCCCCGCTCCTTGCAGAGCTGGACGGGCCTGGGCGTGAGGAGCTGGCGGCCATCCTGGCACCGCGGAGCTACGCCATCATCACGGGGACCCTCGATCGACTGGTCTTCGACGGCGAGGTGCAGCGCAACCGGAAGGCGATGACGGTGATCGCGAACCTCCCGGGCTCGTGGTTTACCTACGACGCCTACAAGAAACTGTACGAGCTGGGATGGCGCAGGCAGTGACGCGGGGCGGCTAGTCGATGAACACCGGCTCTCCGGGACGGGTAGCGTGGCGCCTGCGCCACAGCCACGAATTGTAGCGTTTCCCTCGAGCCCAACCGCCACGAATTGTGGCATCCCAATCCGCGCTCGCGAGCGGGATGCGCTCGTTTTGTCCGCACAAATCTTGCTGCAAGTGGTCTCTCGCGGCGCTTGGGCGCTGCACGCGACTGAGACAGGAGGTGCGTCCGTGATGGACTTCGGCCCCACCCCCAACCCGCGGAATCGGATCCGCATCCTTCTCGTGGACGATAACGTCGTCTTCCGCGCCGCCCTGCGCGCGCTCCTGTGGAAGCAGCGGGATCTCGCCGTGGTGGGCGACGTCGGCACGGGAGAGGACGCCGTGGCCTGCGCCCAAGCAACCCCACCGGACGTCGTGTTGATGGATCTGGTCATGCCCGGCAAGGGAGGTGTCTGGGCGATGCGCCAGCTCACCGCGCTCGGTGTGAGGGCAAAGGTCCTCGTCCTCACGGCGCTCTCGCAGGAGTGGGAGTTGCTCGAGGCGCTCGAGGCGGGCGCGCGCGGCTTCGTGGAAAAGGGAGGGCCGGTGGAGCACCTGGTGCGGGCGATCCGAACGGTGACGAAGGGGCATCTCTTCCTCGACGCGGACGGGGCCAAGCTCGCCGTGCTGCAACGCTACCTGAAGGAGACGCGATCGAGCACCTGACCGCCTGAAGCGCGCACACGCCTACCCTACCGGCAGCGGCTCCCCCGCCGGCTGCTTGTACACGTACCGGTTGCCAGCGTAGTTCCGCAACACGACCTCCTCGTCCGTGATCGACTCCACGTACTCGGGCAAGAGCGGGATCTTCCCCCCGCCCCCCGGCGCGTCGATCACGAAGTGCGGCACGGCGAGCCCCGAGGTCCAGCCGCGCAGCGCCTTGATGATCTCGAGGCCCTGTTCGACCGTGGTGCGGAAGTGCTCCGCCCCCGCCACCTGATCGCACATGTAGATGTAGTAGGGTCGGACGCGGGCGGCGAGGAGCTTCTGCATCAGCCGCTTCATCACGTCCGGATCGTCGTTCACGCCCTTGAGCAGCACCGTCTGGCAGCCGAGCGGGATCCCCGCGTCGGCGAGCAGCCCCAGCCCCTGCACCGCGGCCGGGGTGAGCTCGTCCGGGTGGTTGAAGTGGGTGTTGATGTAGAGCGGATGGTACCGCTTCAGGATAGCGCACAGCTCGGGCGTGATCCGCTCGGGGAGGTGACAGGGCACGCGGCTGCCGATCCGGAGGATCTCGAGGTGCGGGATCGCCCGCAGTCGCCGGCACAGCTCGTCGAGGCGGCGGTCGGAGAGGAGCAGCGGGTCCCCGCCCGACATGATGACGTCGCGGATCTCGGTGTGCTCCTCGAGGTAGCGAAACGCGGACTCGAGCTCCGATACGGAGATCTTCTCGGGGTCGCCGACCTTGCGGCGCCGCGTGCAGAAGCGGCAATACGACGCGCACACGGGCGACACGAGAAACAGGGCGCGGTCGGGGTAGCGGTGCGAGATGTTCGGGACGGGCGAATGGGCGTCTTCGGCGAGCGAGTCCACGATCCCGTCGCGTACGTCGAGCTCCTCGAGGTCGGGCACGTATTGGCGCCAGATGGGATCGCCCGGCGACTTGATCAGGTCGACCATCGCCGGTGAGATGCGGAACTCGAAGTTCGCGGCGGCCTGCCGCAGCCGCTCGAGATCGGGGAAGTGCTCGGCGCCGAATCTGGCAACGAGCGCTTCCAGGGAGGCGATGCTCCGCTTACGCAGGAGCTCTTGCCAGGACTCCATTCGCCAGATCCTTGAAATAGATCATCAGGTCGTCGCCGGGCGCGTAGTAGCCCGGCACCGTGGCGCCCCTGGTGTAGCCGCGGCGCTCGTAGAACGCGCGCGTCGGCGCGTACGCCGGCAGGGAGGATGTCTCCACGACCACGAGCCGGCCGCCGTCGCCGATCAGCCTATGCTCAACCGCCTCGACCAGCCGGGTGCCCACCCCGCTGCACTGCCGCGCCGGGTCCACGACGAGCCAGTAGAGGTCGTAGGTGTCGGCCGTCCCGGGCACGGGTCCCCAACAGGCGTAGCCGACGAGCTCGTCACCCTCGTAGGCGCCGAGGAAGCGGTAGGCGGGGTCGCCGGCGAGCGCGTCGTCCAGCAGCTCGACGGCGATCGCCACCTCGTCCTCGCGGAAGAGGCCGGCCGCGCGCGTCAGCCGCTCAAGCGGTGCGCGGTGCGCGGGTCCGACGGGACGGAGCGAGGAGCTCACGCGCCGCCTTGGCGCCCTGCGCCTCGCGGAGCGCCACCTCGGCAATCCGGCGGACCAGCTCCGCGTAGTCCCAGCCGACCGCCTGCGCCATGCGCGACAGACCGGCGGCGTCGTTGAGGTCGGGATTCGGGTTCACGTCGAGCACCCAGGGCTGGCCCTGCTCGTCCACGCGCAGGTCCACCCGCCCGTACCCCGTCCCCTGCATCACCCGCCAGGCCGCCTCCGCCGTCTTGGTGAGCGCTCCCGCCAGTCGCTGTGGGATGTTCGCCGGGCACACGGGGACGCTGCCCACGTCCTCCGAGGACCCGCGGTCCCACTTGGCGGCGTGGGTGAGGATCGGCCACGCGCCCTCCGGCATGCCGGCGAAGTCGATTTCGGCGATGGCCAGCGTGCGGTTTCCGACGAACCCGACGTTGAACTCCCGCCCGGGGACGTACTGCTGCACCAGCACCTCATCGAACTGCTCGGTCATCGCCGCCGTCCGGGCCCGCAGCCCCCGGCGGTCGGTCACGACCGAGCCCCGATCGATGCCGGCGCTCGCGTCCTCCGCCGCCGGCTTCACGATCGCCGGCAGGGGGAAATCGTCGTCGATCTTCCCCTGGGCGAGCGTCCAGCGCGGGATGGGGAGCCCCGCGTGGGCGAGCAGCGCGTTGGCGACGGCCTTGCGGCGGCAGGCGGCGACGGTCCAGAGGCCGCACCCAGTGAACGGGATGCCGGCGAACTCGAGCGTCCCCACGACGTGCTCCTCCCACCCGCTCTTGCCGTGCACGCCCTCGCACAGGTTGAAGACCAGGTCCGCCGAGCGGCAGATCTGGAGCCAGCGCATGTCGTGCCGGACGCCGAGGCGCCGGACGTCGTGGCCCATCGCGTCGAAGATCACCGCAATTTCGCTCACGGCATTCATGACGCTGCGGACGTCTTCGGGCGTCCAGTCTTCCGCCCCGGGGTCGTACAGGATGACGACCTTCACGCCGACGCCTCCAGGGCGAACGCGCGCGTCGCCGGGAGTGGCACTGGCGCGCCGGTGAGGCGCCGCCACGCGATGTGCACCACGTCCTGGATGAGCTCGTCGTAGGAGAAGCCCGCGGCCCGCGCCGCCTTGGGGAAGCAGGAGTTCATGGCCGGGTCGGGGATGATTCCGGGGAGCGGGTTGAGCTCCAGCACGTTGGGAACGCCGAAGCGGTCGACGCGGATGTCCACGCGGCACCAGTCGCGGCAGCCGAGCACGAAATAAGCGTCCAGGGCCGTGCGCTCGATCTCGCGGTACAGCTCCGGCGCGACGGGCGCCGGGCACTGGAAGATCGCCAGCGGATGCTCCGGCGTGTCCCATACCCACTTCGCCTCGTAGCCGTAGACCGGCGGCACGCCGGGCGGCAGCGCCGCGAAGTCGAAGCCGACGATCGGGAAGCAGTACGCCTGCGGCCCGTTGCCCAGGATCGCCACCGTGAATTCGGGGCCCGGCAGGTAGGTCTCGACGAGCACCGGCTCGGCGTAGCGCTCCAG
>WNGN01000109.1_pt1 | contig 45759 bp, 35 predicted proteins | sample 5400561 | NCBI WGS metagenome assembly WNGN01 (sample SAMN13153379, study PRJNA577476) | soil metagenome | isolation source: 115 cm soil or saprolite under Garry oak tree replicate 2 | place: USA:California | collected 2016-06-15 | reverse complement strand
TCGGCCTCGGCTCCGGCACGCTCACTTGCGCGTCGGAGCCCGGCGAGACCTGGAAGTTCTTCGAGATCGATCAATCGATGGTCGATACCGCGCGCGATCCCAAATATTTCAGCTATATTCAGAACTGCGCGCCGGATTTGAAGCCTGTGATCGGCGACGCGCGGCTGACCTTCGCCCGCGAGCCGGACGGGATCTATGATCTGATTATTGTCGACGCCTATTCGTCGGACGCGATCCCGATCCATCTCGCCACCGAAGAGGCGATGGAGATCTACAAGGACAAGCTGGCGCCACAGGGCGCGGTGGCGATGCACGTCTCGAACCGGCATCTGGAATTGTCGAGCGTCGTCGTCGGCATCGCCGAGGCCAACGATCTCAAGAGCTGGGTCTATAGCGAGGATTCCAACCGCGAAAGTGAGTACATCTTCGCCACCTCGGTGGTGGTCTCGGCGCGCGAGGAGACCGATGTCGGCAAACTCGCATCGTCAGAACAATGGGCGCTGACCGAGGCCGACGAGCACCAGCGGGTCTGGACCGACGACTATTCCAATGTGCTCGGCGCGGTGTGGCGCCGGCTGCGCGACGGCGAGCAGTAACTCTTCGTGCGGGATATCACTCGCCGCCGTCTTTGTTCTTCGCCCGCGCTGCCCAGCAAGAACACACTCCCGCGCGGCTATCGAAATGCAAAGCCCAAGGCGGATCAGCGCGTGTCTCTAGTCCTGATACGTGAATAACCCGCGCGGCTGATACGGCCGCGGCGCGTAGACCTGCTGACCATATTGGGGTGCATAGCCGCGGTTGTTGTAATACTGCTGTTGCGGATTGGCCTGTGCATCGTAGAGGCGCCGGGAGCTGCGCGGCGCCGGATAGCGCGCCACGTCCGGACTGCCGTCCGCCGGATAGATGTAGCCGTCGTCGGCCTGCTGCACTTGAGGCTGCTGCACTTGGGGCTGCGGGAGCGGCGCGACACCGCGGGGCTGCGCCAGCGGTGCGATCTCGCGCGGCGCCGGTAGCTGCGGAGCCAGCACGACCGGATCGCCGGCGGCGGCGTTGTACTGCGGAGCATATTCCGGAGCCGGGTCGCGGCGGGCGACGGCGGTATTCGGCCGGGTCCGCGGGTTGCGCGCCAGTGCGATCTGGGAAGAGCCGGTGAGCGTCACCGTGGTGTTGAGCACGCCATCTTTCTCGACCATCGCATACAGCGTAGCAGCGTTGGCCTTCGACAGCCGCACGCAGCCGTGGGAAGCGGGGGCGCCAAGGCGGCCCTCGAAGTCTGTGCCGTGGATAGCGTGGCCGATCTTGGTGAAGAAGATCGAGTTTGGCATCGGCGCGTCGTCGAATTCCTTGGAGAAGTGGTCTTGCTCCATCCGGAAGGTGCGGAAGCTGCCGTTCGGGGTCTCGTACGACGGAATGCCAGTCGACACCGGCCACTGGTAGCGCTCGACGCCGTCGACCGCCACGGTCATCATCTGCGCATTCTTGTCGACGGTGATGGCAATTTTGGCCTGCGCTGCGCCGGTGGCGAACAACGTCAGGCCGGCGAAAGCAATAAGGAAGGAACGCATTTTACCTTTGGCCTCCAGGCTTTTGACTACCAAGCCTTAACTGCAGCACCGTCCCCCGCATCAATATGCCCGGAATTCGGCTTTGGTTCCAGTGGCTATCGAGCCATCATTAATGCGCGGCAGGGCGCAAACAAGGCGTTGGCCGGGCTGAATTTGGTGGGCCGCGCAAATTTCCGAGAGGCGTCACGATGCCGCCCCGTCCCGAATTCATCACATCCGCGCAACTTTTTGGCCGCATCGCCGTTACAGGTTCCCGCCCCGCCGGTCAGTTGCGGCCGAGCATGAGGAATTCAGATGAAGAAGATCAAGACGGCGACCCTGCCGACCGCGTTGCCCGCAAAATTCTATCTTGCAGCTGCGGCCATCGTGCTCGCATTGCTCGCGACTCCGCATATCGGGCATGCGCAGGGCCTCGTTCGCGGCGCGCAGGAAGGCTCCCGGGAAGGCAACCGGGTCGCCGGCCCGGTGGGCGGTGTGGTCGGCGGCGCGGTCGGAGCCGGCGTCGGCGGGGCGATGGGCGCGGTCAAGGGCGTGTTCGGGATTAACGATCGCGGCTATCGCTGCCGCGGCTATTACAATCGCTACAATCGATTCCACTGCTACCGGTAGGTTTTTTTTGTGACGTCATTCCGGGGCGTCGCGAAGCGGCGAACCCGGAATCTCGAGATGCCCCGATGTGCAATTGCACATCTGAGGTTCGCTTATTCGACGCGCCCCGGAATGACGCTTCGTCTCAGTTCTTCAGCCGGTAGCCGGTCTTGAAGATCCACCACACCGCGACCATGCAGACGGCGAGGAAAACCAGCGTGATGCCGACGCTGAGGCCCACGCCGACGTCGGCGATTTCATAAAAACTCCAACGGAAGCCGCTGATCAGATACACCACGGGATTGAGCAGCGTGATGGTGCGCCAGCCCGAGGGGAGCATATTAACGGAATAAAAGCTGCCGCCAAGGAATGTCAGCGGCGTCACCACCAGCATCGGAATCATCTGCAGCTTTTCGAAACCGTCGGCCCAAATTCCGATGATGAAGCCGAACAGGCTGAAGGTCACCGCGGTCAGCACCAGAAATGTCAGCATCCACCACGGGTGAAGAATATGCAGCGGCACGAACACGCCGGCGGTGGCGAGGATAATCAGGCCGAGGATGATCGATTTGGTCGCGGCCGCGCCGACATAGCCGAGCACGATCTCGAAATACGAGATTGGCGCCGACAGCAGTTCGTAAATCGTGCCGACGAACTTCGGAAAGTAAATGCCGAACGAGGCGTTGGCGATGCTTTGCGTCAGCACCGACAGCATCACCAGCCCGGGCACGATGAAGGTGCCATAGCTGACACCCTCGACCTCGGTGATGCGCGAGCCGATCGCCGCACCGAACACCACGAAGTACAGCGACGTCGAAACCACCGGCGACACGATGCTTTGCAGCAGCGTGCGCCAGGTTCGCGCCATTTCGAACAGATAGATCGCGCGGACAGCCCTGAAATTCATGACGCCCTCACCAGATTGACGAAGATGTCTTCCAGCGAACTCTGGGTGGTGTCGAGGTCCGAGATACGGATGCCGGCGCCGCGCAAATCGCTGAGCAGGCTGGTGATGCCGGTGCGTTCGCCCTTGGTGTCGTAATTGTAAGTCAGTTCGCAGCCCCCGTCTGACAGTTCGAGGTTGTAAGCCGCGAGATCAGCGGGGATCGCATCGATCTTGCGTTGCAAATACAGCTTGAGCTGCTTCTTGCCGAGTTTTTGCATCAGGCCCGCCTTGTCCTCGACGAGAATGATTTCACCCTTGTTGATGACGCCGATCCGGTCGGCCATTTCCTCGGCTTCTTCGATGTAATGCGTAGTGAGGATGATGGTGACGCCGGAGGCCTGCAGCGTCCTCACCACTTCCCACATGCCCTTGCGCAGTTCGACATCGACGCCTGCGGTCGGCTCGTCAAGAAACAGAATCTGCGGTTCGTGCGACAGCGCTTTCGCGATCATCACCCGGCGCTTCATGCCGCCGGACAGCGTGACGATCTGGGCGTCCTTCTTGTCCCACAGCGACAGGTCCTTCAGCACCTTTTCGATATGATCTGGGTTTTTCGGCTTGCCGAACAGGCCGCGACTGAAGCTGACGGTCGCCCACACCGTCTCGAAAGCGTCGGTGTGCAGTTCCTGCGGCACCAGACCGATCAGCAAGCGCGCGGCGCGATAGGATTTGATGATGTCGTGGCCGGCGACCGATATGCTGCCTTTGGTCGGATTGGCGATGCCGCAGATGATGCTGATCAGCGTGGTCTTGCCGGCGCCGTTCGGCCCCAGCAGCGCAAAAATCTCACCGCGGCGAATCTCCAGGTTGATGTTGTCGAGCGCCTTGAAACCGGAGCCATAGGTCTTCGACAGATTTGCAACGGATATGATTGGTGACATGAGGGGCTTGATGGCCTGAATTGGGAATGCAAGGCGGCACTTCGGGCAGCCTGGGGGGGTGGGTGATGGTGAGTTGCGACACATAGGTACGCTTCGTCCATTGTGCAATCGCTGCACGGCTGGACCATGTACTCATAAACGGATGGTGGTTAGCCGAGCAGCGACTGGCCAATGTCCGGTTTGGAGCGCATTACCGACTCAAAGTTCGGCATTGCGCCGAGGCTGATGGTGCCGCCAGCGGACATTGCCGGGAGCAGGTCAGTTCCATCACCGGCGGGGCGTACTGCGTATCTATCGCCGGATTCTCACGCGCCCGGCTCGGTCGGCTTTTCGATCGCGCCGCCGCTTTCGACCCAATCCTTGAAGGCGCCGACATTGTACACTTGGCCGAAGCCCATGTCCTTGAGTACCTTGGCAGCCAGCGCCGAGCGTCCGCCGGATGCGCAGTACAGAATGACGGTCTTGTCCTTGGCGAAATTCTTATCGTGGTAGGGCGACTCGGGATCGGCGCGAAATTCCAGCATGCCGCGCGAGACGTGTACCGCGCCGGCAATCTTGCCGCTCTTCTCAACCTCCGGCGCGTCGCGCACGTCGACCACCAGGGTGTTGCCCTTGTCGATCATCTCGCGCGCCTGAGCCGGTGTGATCTTCGGAACCGCGGCGTTGGCGGTTTCCATCATCTGCTTTACGCTTGTCGCCATCTGTGCCTCCTCAGTTTAATTACGCATCACACTTCCGCAATTGTGACAGCGTACACCCTATGGGATTTCCCTACCACCGATACATTGCCTTCGGTTGGATTGGCGACGCCGCAGAAAATGCCGCTAGAGTGGTTTCGCAACGGTCACAACCTGGACCTGTTGGTTGATCGCCGCTGTCGGACGGGCGGCGTCCTGCAATTGCTCCTCGCCCAGACCGATCGCTTGAAGGCGTTTTGACGAAATCTTGAACGTATTCACGAGCGCGTCACGGATTGAGTCGGCCCTTTTCTGGCTCAGGGTCAAATTGTATTCACGTTTGCCTGTCGCGTCGGTGCGACCAACGATCAAGAATCCGGATCGCAGCAGTGTCGAGTGGCAGAGCGCATCGGCAATGCGCCCAAGCGTCTGATAGGACTCTGGCCTGATCGTTGAAGCGTCGGGATCGAATTGAACTTCGACCATAAATCGCGGCAGCTCAAGGAGCTCGGTGGCAATCGGCGGCCGCTTCAAAGGTACCGCATCTGCTTTCGACTTAGCTCGCTCAAGTGCTCGCTGGCGTAGGGCCGCGACATTCAAATCCGGGGTGGCTTCCAGGCCAGAGAGCCCCTTAATGATGTCGTCCCTCGTGACCGCCGCTTGTGCGCGCGCCGGAAACGTCGTGGCCACCAATACGATCAGGGCTGCCGCCACCAGGCCAATGTCGCGCAGGCCTCTCTTTCCCAACCGCATCACCGATACCCCGCATCGCCAATAGCCTGGTTGCATTTTGCGCTCACCCCGCTCGCCGCCAGCAGGCATTCGAGGGCTTTGCCAATTTCCTTGCGATCGCCTCCGCACAATTTGACAATGTCACGCTCACACAGCTTCGGAACGGCAGCGCGCGCCGCAACACGTTTTTGTATCGCATCGAACGACCTGACATAATCAACCTTGCATTGGGCCGACACGACATCCTGATTGCGCGAAAGGCAGTCCTTAAGACGGCTGGAGTCGAAATTAACGCCGCGGCAATTTGCGTCGATATCCTTGCCACAGCTTTTGCTCAGTATGGCTGCCGCGTCACCGAAACTCATCGTCTCCGCCCACGCCAGCGAAGGTGTGGCGAGCGCAAGCATCAGCAAGATCAATCGGCCCCGGACCATGGCATCATCTGATATGATGAAGTCGTCGATGGTCAAGGCCTCCAATAGACGCGGAAGGCCGTGTTGGGCCAAAAAACTAGGCCCGCTGCACGAAACTATCGACCACCTTTTTCTCGCCGGCCTTTTCGAAGGCGATGGTAAGCTTGTTGCCGTCGATCTTCACCACCTGGCCGTAGCCGAATTTCTGGTGGAACACGCGGTCCGAGAGCGAGAATTCGGACGTGGTGCCGGTGGATTTTGCGATCAGCTCGCCTTCGATGGTCACGGGTGCGCGCTTGTTGCGGGGGAAGCCGCTGCCGTGCGCGTCGCCGCGCGGGCCTAAGGCATCGCTGCGCGAGCCTGAGGCATCGCTACGCGAGCCTGAAAACGGCGACTGGCTTTCGTTGAAGCCGCCGCCGGCCTGTCCGCCGCCACGACCGCCGTTCTGATTGCGCGCGCGATTGGCCTGCGCGCGCTGCCAGCCCGGCGTCGAATAGCTCGAGCCGAACGATTCCACGTTGTCGAACCGCGAGGGGCCGTAGCCGCTGCTGCCGCCCCAGCCCGAGCCGCCCTTGGATTCCGTGATCTCGACATTCGGTACCGGCAGTTCGTCGAGAAACCGCGACGGGATCGTGGTCGACCAGGTGCCGTGAATGCGCCGGTTGGTGGCGAAGTAGAGTTTGGCGCGGCGGCGCGCGCGGGTCAGCCCGACATGGGCGAGGCGGCGCTCTTCCTCGAGTCCGGCGCGGCCCTGTTCGTCGAGCGTGCGCTGGCTCGGAAACAGGCCTTCCTCCCAGCCGGGCAGGAATACGTTCTCGAATTCCAACCCCTTGGCCGAATGCAGCGTCATCAGCGACACCGCGTCGTCCTCAGCGCTGTTGTCGCGGTCCATGACCAGCGAGATGTGTTCGAGAAATCCCTGCAGGTTCTCGAACTCCTCCATCGAGCGCACCAGTTCCTTGAGGTTTTCGAGGCGGCCGGCGGCGTCGGCGGAACGATCCTTCTGCCACATTTCGGTGTAGCCGCTCTCGTCGAGCACGATTTCGGCCAATTCGGTATGCGAGGTCACTTCGCGCTGCGCGCGCCAGCGATCGAAACTGATGATCAGGTCGCGCAGGGAACCGCGCGCCTTCGGTTTCAGTTCATCGGTTTCGACCACGGCGCGGGCCGCCTCGGAGAGCGGAATGCGGCGCTTGCGGGCGTGGTCGTGCAGCATCTGCACGGTGGCGTCGCCGAGACCGCGCTTCGGCACATTGACGATGCGTTCGAAGGCGAGGTCGTCGGCCGGCGAGTTGATCACGCGCAAATAGGCCAGCGCGTCGCGGATTTCCGCGCGCTCATAGAACCTGGGGCCGCCGATCACGCGATAGGGCAGGCCGAGCGTGACAAAACGGTCTTCGAATTCGCGCATCTGGAATGAGGCGCGCACCAGGATCGCGATATCGTTGAGCTTGTGGCCGGCGCGCTGCAGTTCTTCGATCTCTTCGCCGATGGCGCGGGCTTCTTCTTCCGAGTCCCAGGAGCCGGTGACGGTGACCTTCTCGCCGTCGACATCTTCGGTGCGCAGCGTCTTGCCGAGCCGGCCTTCATTGTGCGCGATCAGGTGGGATGCCGCGGCAAGGATATGGCCGGTGGAGCGGTAGTTGCGCTCCAGCCGAACGACTTTGGCGCCGGGAAAGTCGTGGTCGAAGCGCAGGATGTTGTCGACCTCGGCACCGCGCCAGCCATAGATCGACTGGTCATCGTCGCCGACGCAGCAGATGTTTTTGGGAGGAGATTGCGATTGGGGCGACGTCATTCCGGGCTGCGCTGAAAGCGCAGACCCGGAAGCTGATTGCCCTTCATCTCCAGATTCCGGGTTCATCGCTTCGCGATGCCCCGGAATGACGGAGGAGTCAGCGTGCGCCGGAACGACGGGAGCGTCGACGGCCCCCGGAATGACGGAGGAAACAGCGACGCCCGGCTTCGAGGGCGCCTGCGAGAGCAGGCGCAGCCACAGATACTGCGCCACGTTGGTATCCTGATATTCATCCACCAGAATGAATTTGAAGCGGTTCTGGTATTGCCGGAGCACGTCGGGATGTTCGCGAAACAGCCGGATGTTTTCCAACAGCAGATCGCCGAAATCGGCGGCGTTGAGAATCTTCAGCCGCTCCTGATAGAGCGCATAGAGCTTGCCGCCCCTGCCGTTGCCAAACACCGCGGCTTCGCCCGGCGGCACCTGCGACGGCGTCAGCCCGCGATTCTTCCAGCCGTCGATTAATCCGGCGAGCATCCGCGCCGGCCAGCGTTTGTCGTCGATGTTGTCCGCCTGCAAGAGCTGTTTCAGCAGGCGAACCTGATCGTCGACATCGAGCACGGTGAAATTGGATTTTAGCTGCACGAGTTCGGCGTGGCTGCGCAGAATGCGCCCGCCGATCGAATGAAACGTGCCAAGCCAAGGCATGCCTTCGACGGCCTGGCCAAGCATCTGGCCGAGCCGCAGCTTCATCTCGCGCGCCGCCTTGTTGGTGAAGGTGACCGACAGGATTTCGCCGGGGCGGGCGCGGCCCATGCTGAGAATATGGGCGATGCGACAGGTCAGCACGCGCGTCTTGCCGGTGCCGGCTCCCGCCAGCACCAGGACCGGTCCGTCCAGCGTTTCCACCGCCTCGCGCTGCTCGGGATTGAGGCCTGATAGATATTGCGGGGTCGCAGCCGCCCGCGCGCGCGCGGCAATGCCGCCAGCCGCAGGCTGGTGGTCGGCGACGCCTTGAGGGGTCAGCTTGTTCGGCTCAGTCATGCGAATCGTCTTCCGCCCACGATGGCACCGCGGGGCCGTGAAGGGGAGCCTTCATAGCAGGATTGAAAGGCATATAGGGGGTCGGCGGCGGATTTGACAGGAGTTATCCCGTCGCGCCGCGAGGGCGAATTTCGACATCCTGCCTGCATTTTGTTCCCAAGGAATCTACATTTTTCGCCGGCTTGGCGCTCCGACCTGCGCGGAACATTTGTTTCAAAGCCGGATTATTTCCACAGCCGATGCGCGATGCTCATTGTCGCGCTGATCGTCGAAACAGAAAGTGGAAATCAAAGGTTCTGATCATGCTGAGCTGGGTCGTTACGTTTTTGGTCATCGCGCTGATCGCAGGCATTCTGGGTTTTGGCGGCATTGCCGGTGCCTCCGTCGAAATCGCCAAGACCATCTTCTTCATCGCGGTCGTGCTGTTCCTGATCTCGGCCGTGGTGGGTCTGGCGCGCGGACGTACCCGCGTCTGACGCAAAATCGTTATTTCGAGGGCATCGCGACTTTTCTGCCGATGCCCTCGGGGCGGGCGACCGATTTGTGGGCGTTCGCCAAGGCGTCGATGCGGGCGCGAATGTCGGATGGGAACGGCGCGGTTTTTCTTGCCGTCATGTCGATGTGAATAGTCATATTTTCCGAGGTGGCGGACAGCCAGCCGTCGGTGGCATGGCGCAGTTCCTTGAAGGTGTGCAGCCGCTTCTCGTCCGCGGCGACCAGCAGGATAGAGACCTGCACGGGGTCGCCGAGATGGATTTCCCGTAAATATCGCACATGGCATTCGGCGGTGAAGGTCGACCCGTGGCGTTCCTTCATGTAGCCGGGCCCGATCCCGAGCTTGAGCCATAATTCGTCGACCGCGCGGTCGAACATCACGTTGTAATAGGCCATGTTGAGATGGCCATTATAGTCGATCCATTGCGGCTCGATCTGCATCACCGACGCCAGAAACGGTGCGGGCCGGAGCAGCAAATCGTCGCCGGCGGTAATCGTCGTCATCGTCTATCCCTGTCTGTTCGGCCCATGATCCCTTGACCCGTTATATATCCTTTGCCACGGTCTTCTGCCGGGAGGAAATCGCTTGGGCGCAACCGTAACCAACAATTTGACGCGGCCGGAGCCACAGGCGCTGGCGAACACCATCGAAGCGCTCGCCGCGCGGTTCGGCAACCGGCTGATCACCTCACAGGCGGTACGCGACCAGCATGCGCATACCACGACGTGGCTGGCGGCGCAGCCGCCCGACGCGGTTGTCATGGCGCAGGAGACATCGGATATTCAGGACGTGGTGCGGATTTGCGCCAAAAATGGCGTTCCCGTGATCGCGTTCGGCACCGGCACCTCGCTGGAGGGACAGGTCAACGCGCCCGCGGGGGGTGTCTGCATCGACCTGCGCGACATGAACCGGGTACTTGAAGTCCACGCCGAGGATCTCGACTGCGTGATCCAGCCCGGCGTCACCCGCAAGGCGTTGAACGAGCATCTGCGCGACCAGGGATTATTCTTTCCGATCGATCCCGGTGCCGATGCCTCCTTGGGTGGCATGGCGTCGACCCGGGCGTCCGGTACCAATGCGGTGCGCTACGGCACCATGCGCGATAACGTGCTGGCGCTTAAAGTGGTGCGGGGCGACGGCGAGATCATCACGACCGGCACGCGGGCGAAAAAATCCGCGGCCGGCTACGACCTGACACATCTGTTTGTCGGCGCCGAAGGCACGCTCGGGATCATCTGCGAACTCACCATCAAGCTGCGCGGCATTCCCGAAATCATCGCTGCGGCGGCATGTTCGTTCGAGAGCGTGCGCGGCGCCTGCCAGGCGACGATACTGGCGATCCAGACCGGCATTCCCGTCGCGCGCATTGAACTGCTCAACGCGGCGCAGGTGCGGGCCTGCAATTCCTATTCGAAACTGTCGCTGCCGGAGACCCCGCTGCTGCTGCTTGAATTTCACGGCAGCGCGAATGACGTCGCCGAGCAATCGAGGAATTTCAGCGAAATTGCGAAAGAGTGTGGCGGCGGCGATTTCACCTGGACCACCAGGCCAGAGGACCGGACCAAGCTCTGGCAGGCGCGGCACGACGCCTATTGGGCGGTCAAAGCGCTGCGCGTCGGCGCCGGGGTAGTGGCCACCGATGTCTGCGTGCCGATTTCCCGGCTCGCCGATTGCGTGACCGAAACCGAAGCGGACCTGGAGCGCCTCAACCTGCAGTCGCCGATTGTCGGTCACGTCGGCGACGGCAATTTCCACTGCTCGCTGCTATGCGACGTCGACGATAGCGACGAGATGGCGCGCGGCGAGGACTTCATGCATCGCCTGGTGGAGCGCGCGCAGGCGATGGGTGGGACCTGCACCGGCGAGCACGGCATCGGGCAGGGCAAGCAGAAGTATCTCAAGGCTGAACTCGGGATCGAGGCGATCGACGCCATGCACGCGCTGAAACAAGCGCTCGATCCGCAGAACATTTTCAATCCCGGAAAAATATTGCCGGCTCACTGACGCAGCAAAATAGGCACTCTTCGCGGCCGTCGCCCCGTCCATTCTGCCGTGCGTGGAGCGATTGGCTGGTTTTCGGCATCAGTCTGTTCACGCTTGGCCGGATTATCACAAGGGTCGGCGCAGCGCTGCGTTTGAGACGACACCGTGGTGGCAGCGACTGGCATCGCGCGCGGCAAGACCGGCTACCCGGGGGCGGCAACCTCTGGTATGGTCAAGGACTCTCCCGGCTTCATTCAGGCAATGCCGACCAAAATGAAGACCGGGATCGCCGGTGGGCGGTGCCGCGCAAAGATCGCGGTGGGGTTGGTGATTTCAAAACAGAAATTAAAAGGGGGAAGCATCATGAAACGTCGTGAGTTTCTGAAAACAGCAGGCGCCGGGCTCGCTGCGTCAACCGCCGTCGCAGCACCAGCCATCGCGCAATCCATGCCCGAGCTGAAATGGCGCTGCACCACGAGCTGGCCGAAGTCGCTCGACGTTCCCTTCAGCGCGTCGGAGACGATTTCAAAATATGTCGCGGAAGCCACCGACAATAAATTTCAGATTCAGGCTTTCGCAGGCGGCGAGATCGTTCCCGCCTTGCAGGCGGTCGATGCCGTAAGCAATGCCACTGTCGAGATGTGTCACACCGCGGCCTATTACTTCATCGGCAAGGATCCGACCTTCGCGCTCTATTGCTCGGTTCCGTTCGGGCTGAATTCGCGGCAGCAGAATGCCTGGTTTCAGGATCACGGCGGCCAGGACATGCTCAATGAATTCGGCAAGAAGTACAAATTGTACGGCATCTCCGGCGGCAACACCGGCACCCAGATGGGCGGCTGGTTCCGCAAGGAGATCAACACTGTCAACGACCTCAATGGCCTGAAGATGCGGATCGGCGGATGGGCCGGCAAAACACTTTCCAAGCTTGGCACCATTCCGCAGCAGATCGCGGGCGGCGATATCTATCCGGCATTGGAAAAGGGCACGATCGACGCCACCGAATGGGTCGGCCCCTACGACGATGAGAAGCTGGGCTTCTACAAGGTCGCCAAATACTACTACTATCCCGGCTGGTGGGAAGGCGGCACTGCGCTACACTTCTTCATCAACTCGGAAAAGTGGGATGCACTTCCGAAGGCCTATAAGTCGCTGCTCACGATAGCGTGCGGCTACGCCAATCTGGATGTTCAGGCGCGATATGACGCGCGCAATCCGCAGGCGCTCAAGCGCCTTGTTGCGAACGGGGCGCTGCTGCGCCCATTCAGCCAGACGGTGATGGAAGCCTGCCTGAAGGCATCGAACGAGGTCAATGTCGAGACCTCCGCGTCCAACGCCGACTTCAAGAAGATCTATGATTCGCAGATGGCTTTCCGGGATGACGGAAATCTCTGGTGGCAGGTCGCGGAATATTCCTACGAAACCTTCATGATCCGCACACGCCCGAAGGGCTGAAGACGGATCGAAGTTCAGATCGTTCGCGCGTTTTTTTTGGTGCGCCCTTGCAGCGTCCGCTTTCCCGGTTGGCGACGGGAGAGCGGCGGTGCCGGAAGGACGGTTCATGCCATTGGCGTCGGTTTTGCGATGTCAGGGAAATTGGCCGCGGTGTCCTCACACAAATTTTATGCGCAAGAACAGGACTTGGGAAATAAGCATCCAAAACGCGTCATCGATCTATTGGTTTCGTTGGATGCGTCGCATAATATCGACAAGATCGGACGATGCGACTGATCGAGAATTGCACTCGACAAACCAAGTAATTGCGGGGCGCGCAGCCCCAACGAGAATTCTGTTATGGCATTCACCATTTGTTGAATCGGGCGCTGGTTATGGTCGAAGCGCAAGCACGTCCGGCGTTCCTGGAAATCGATTTGACTTCCGAGCAAGGCATAGCACTTTCGCGTTCGGTCTCGGATCGATATGGACCGAAGATTGTGCGGGCGGCGAGCCTCGCGAGCAGATTGTTTCTGCTCCGTTCGCCGTGGGCACCCGGGCTGCGCTTTATCGGCGCTGAGACGAAATCGCGGCTATTGAACGGGGATGGATCCGCCCAGGCTTCTTTCAGCCTGAGCGGATCGGGTGAGGGGCTCGAAGAGGCATTTGTTTCCTGCGTGGGGGAAGGCATTGACCGGCTCGCCCAGATCGAATGTCCGGGTGACGTGACGGTCATCGCCAGTCTGCCGGAGATAGCTGATCGTGTAATGCCTTCTGCTATCGCCGCGATCGAGCAGGATATGGTCGGTCAGGCGCTGTCGAAAACCACACCGATCGGTTGGGTGAGCGGCAAGATGCTCGACTCGGAGCCCGATCTTGATGGCGGCCGCAGCGTGTTGCTTCCCGCCGATTGGTGCTTGCGACGCACGGCAGGCGAGGTGCGCCTGAAGCCGCGCACCGCGCTTAGCGTTGGCGTTGCAGCGGGTCCGAATTTTGAGTGGGCGGCCTCGCGGGCACTTTTGGAGTTGATCGAACGTGATGCCGCAAGCCTTTGGTGGACCGGCGGCCGTCGCGGGAAAACTGTGCCGCTCGATGAACCGGCCATGGTAGAAATTGCGCGGCTCGTCGAGCATCTGCGACAGCAGACCAATGACCGCGTCTCCTGGTTGCTCGATATCACCACCGATATCGCAGTCCCAGTCATCGTGGCGCTGTCTTGCGACCGCGACGGCCGGCAGCTTGCCTACGGACTAGCCGCACGTCTGTCGATTGCGGAAGCCGCGCGCGCGGCAATTCTCGAGCTTTGCCAGACGGAGCTTGCGATCCTGCTCGCAAAAATCAAGCGGTTGGAAAACGGTGAGGAAGGGCTCTTGCCGACGGATCGCGCCCATCTTGAGCGTGATGGGATGATTAGTGCGAACCGATGTGAGCTGCTGCATCCGCTCGGCGTCCAGTCGATGCGCTGTGAGAGCGTTGCGGTGTCGGATCTCTCGGCAATTGCGAGCGCGATGTCCCGCGCCGGGATAGAGGCGGCTTTGATCGATCTTACCCGACCGGAATTCGATATTCCGGTTGTGCGCGCGGCGTCTCCAACATTGCAGCCGATGCCGTCGGACATTGTGACGGATCGGTTGCAACGTGCAATCAGGGATTTTGGCGGCGGCGCTCGCCATACCTGCGGGGTGGCGTTGATAATATGACCGAGGTTGATTGGAACAATCGGTCGCGGTGTGATATGCAGCGGCAATTGGCCAAAAATCGTGGCGAAACACATGGGGCTGCAAGACCTTGACGCCCGAAATTACAAGCAAGCCTGGTGGTGGTGCGGAGAGCGCCACCCTATGCATCTATCTGCTCGGCAAATTGTCGCTGCAGGTAAACGATAGTGAAGTCGATTTGTTGAGCCGCAAGACTCGCGCTTTACTCGGATATTTGGCGCTCACCGAAACGCAGGAAGAGAGTCGCGAAAAGCTGGTCGGTCTGTTTTGGAGCGAGTCGTCTGAAGAAAGGGCGCGGGCGTCCTTACGGCAAGCGCTTCATGAGATTCGTAACGCATTTATGCCCAGCGGATTTGGTGGATTTCGTACGGACAAGCTCGTTGTCGGGCTTGATCGCAAGCAGATCCGTGTGGATCTGATCGACGTGCTCAAAGATGCGGCGAGCGGTTCGCCGCATCCGCGACTACTGGAGCAGCGGAACCTTGTAGATGATATCCTGAGCGACGTTGAAACCAGCGATCCCGCGCTCCAGGCGTGGCTGATGGCCAAGCGGCAAACCATTCGCGATCAGCTGATCCGGCAATTGGAAGTCTCGTTACGCGGTCAGACGGAAATAACCGACACGGGACGAGATATTGCTGCAGCGATCATCAATCTCGATCAGACTCACGAGGAAGCTTGTCGATATTTGATACGCGGGCACGTCGCTGATGGCGCAATCGGCAGCGCCCTCAAGATCTACAAGACCTTGTGGGATATTCTGGACGCCGATTATGATGTCGAGCCTACCCAGCAGACGCAGGATTTGATTGCCGAGGTCAAGGCTGCACTCCCGTTCAGCGGGCCGTCGAGTGCGGTCCAGGCGCCGATCTCGATACGGGATGTAACTGCTGCCACCAAGCCTGCAATCGGCCTGTCGCAGCCTTCCAAGCCATCGGGCGGGAGTGTCGATCAGGCGCTGGCGCGTTCGCGGGAGGCCAAGCTCGTTCTTTCCGTCGGATCGTTTGTGCTCGCCGGAGGCGAATCGAAGAGGGATTATCTCGCTCAGGGCTTCCGCCGTGAATTGATCGCATGCTTCGTTCGATTCCGCGAATGGCATGTCCGTGATTGGATGAGTCCTCCAACTGATACCGCGCCAGAGAGCCCAAAGGAGGAATTCATCCTGGATGCAAGCGGCCATGAAACCCGCCGGGCAATCCATTTGGTGCTGACACTGCGCGACGGTGCAACAGGTACCTACCTCTGGAGCGAAAGCCTGACGCTAACGCTCGAAAATTGGCACCAGTCACAACAGAACCTCGTGCGCCGCATCGCCTCTGCGCTTAATGTTCATGTGTCGGCCGAGCGCATGAACAGGATCACGAGTCGGCAAGTCGCCGATCTGAAAGCGTACGATATTTGGCTGTTCGGTCAGGCCACGTTGCTTGGCTTCGATCCGCAGCGATGGGACAACGCGGCGGATATGTTTCGCCAGGTCGTGCAGCAGATGCCCGATTTTGCGCCGGCTTATTCCAGCCTCGCGCAGTTGAATAATTCCTATCACATCGTCAAGCCTGGCACGGCTCGGGACGCCGACCGTACGATGCAGGCTCTCGCTTATGCACATGAAGCTGTACGACTCGACCCGCTCGATTCGCGCAGCCAGTTATGTCTTGGATGGTCGCACGCGATGGCGAAGCACTACGAGCAGGCGATGATCTATATTCCGCTGGCTCACCGCCTCAATGACAATGATCCCTGGACGCTGGTGTCGGCGGCAAATTGTTACGCGTTTTGCGGGCAAGACAAGGAGGCCGCGGAGATTATCGATTCAATGCTGCGAGAAAATGCGACAATCGCGCCGAGCGCGTTGCAGTGGGCGTACCACACCGCCGTCCGCTTCATGATCGGAGACTATGAAGGCTGTGTGGCCGCGGCTGATTTCGCTGGGGATCTCAACCCGAACGTTCCGGGCTTCAAGGCCGCCGCACTCTGGCATCTTGGCCGCCAAGAGCAGGCCGCGGCTGAGCTAGATCGCTTTTTTACCGTCGTCCGGGATCGCTGGTGCGTGCAGGAACCGGCTAATCCGGCTGCGATGACCCGCTGGTTTCTTCAACTCTTCCCAATCGCAAAACCGGAGAGCTGGGCACGCCTGCGCGATGGAATCGCGGGCGCCGGCGCCCCGGTCGACGGCCTGCTCCATCATCAGTGGTGAATCGCCGCCGCAACACCGCACTCACCCGCAATTTCGAATCGAATAGTCGCCGATACGAGCGGCATGCAGGTCCAGCAGCTCCTTTTTGACCATTTGCGGCAGCCGTGCCCCGAAGAAGTCGTCGTAAAATCGTGGCATCGGATAAAGTGCGTCCGGCTTTTCAAATTCCGCCTCGGCAGCTTCAACCATGGACTTCGGCGGCAGTTTGATCACGGCAGTCTGCGAGCTGTATTGAATAATTTCCAGCCCAACCATGCCATCGGGAAACGTGATCGTTAATCCGATATCCGCAGCCTGCGCGAGCAGTTCATCCTGCGACCGGGGTATCGCCGGTGCGGGCCTATTGGGCGCAACATAGTTATTGCCAGTCGCCCATGACTTCACGAGCTTGCCCCAAAGGATATCGTCGCTGATCTCCAACTTGTTGCCCATCATCACCTCCGTATTTTCAAAAGACTCAACTGGCGAGCCTTCGTTTCCGATGAAACGCCATCAATGTCGACTTGGCCAGGGAGTCCATCGTCAGCCGCAATTTCGAATCGAATAGTCACCGATGCGAGCGGCGTGAAGGTCGAACAGTTTGTCGACAGAAAGCCGCGGAAGCGGCACACCAAAGAATGCATCGTAAAACTTTGGCATCGGATACACCGCGTCGGGCTCGCGCAGCCGGGCCTCGGTGTCTTCCACCATGGCTTTCGGCGGCAGCTTGATCACAGCGGTCTGTGGACTGTACTGGATCACTGCCAATCCGACCATTCCATCGGGGAACGTGATCGCCAGATCGATGCTCTTGGCTATCGCCAGCAATTCGTCAAGGGTCCGCGGTATAGGAAACGGGGCACCGTCTGGAACCACATAATTCCTTCCAGTGGCCCACGATTTCACAAGCTTGCCCCAAAGGACATCATCGCCAATCTCGAGAGTAGCACCCATCTTATCCTCCGTAGTTGCCAGGAGCTGCATGCCGTGCAGCAGAATTCATTGCTTGTCTTCAAAGAGTCCTTCGGATTGCATAAATGTCAGAAGGTCGTCCATATTTTCGATCTCAGGCATTTTTGAAAGAGGGTCGGTGATCCCAAGCTGCCTGAACAATTCGTCTTGCTCCTTGAATGGGAGCCGGGGATCAAACACTAGCTCCTCTACGCGCAACGGGTAGGAATCCATCGCTGCTATAATCGTTTCCGCGACGATGATCGAACCGAGCGGGCCCAGACGCTGGCCCCCGTGCTTCGCCGCAGCCTCGAATAGTACGAAGAACGGGAGCGGCGGATCCGCGGCAAGCGCTGATACGTCGTCAGGATCGAATTGTTCGGACAGACTGGTTGGATTTGCTGTCGCTTCAAGCCAATGTTTCAGGGGCGAGGTGTATTCGTCGTACCCTGGAAGAAAATGAGAAAGTTCCGGACTCCTGGCGCGAAGCGCGTCGATGAGTTTTGGTACTGACCAAATCTTGGCATAAACGGCACTTACAAAGTCGCGGTTCGGCAACCCGGCGGCATCGCCATCGCCGTCTATGTTCGAGTTCAACGGTGGGAAGAAGAATTCGCTTCTTATGATCGGAGAGAAATTAGGGCCGAGACGACGGCTGTAGTTCGGCGGCGTTTGCTTGCTGATCTCGAAAAACCGTTCCCATTTTATGATCCAGTCTTCGGTCAGCGGGACAAAGCCAGGCGAGCGCCGAGAACTGAATTGCATCGCGCGAGCTGTCTCAAGTGCATCCTCGCTCCTCACCTTGTAACTGTTCCGGACCATCGCGTGGCCGCAACGAAAGGCGCCGTGAGAAAATTCGACGGGAATGCAGCCACTATCGCTATCGGCGACAAGCGGCTTCTTTTCGACGAGATAATATCGGATCACTGACGGGTCGAGCAGACGATAGAGCACGTCGTTGAATATGATTCGTCGATAGATAAGCGTCAGAAGGAACCGCGCGGATATGAAATTCCGGTAGGCATCGTCAGGAGTCTTGGATCCACGGCTGGATTCTATCTGATCAAGAATAAAATTATGCAGTCGATGGAAGAGTACGGTTATCTGGATAATGAGAGCTTGATCTTCATTGCGTGCGTCGGCGACAAGCGCCTCGGTGAGTGGACACCGAGCGGCGCCTGTACGACTATTGATTCCGCCGTCTGCAACATCGATCGGCGCAGCGCGGCCGATGTCCGCGAACGGCATTCCGGCGGTCGATCCCGATCGATTTTGCACGCGGCCGCGACGTAATCGCGTCCGCGGCATGAGCCCACGAGAGTCCTTGCAGATTTGGCTGAACTCATAAGCCTGCGGACTGACGTCCGGACCGCCGCCATAGATGGTGTCGAGGGTTAGCGGCTGCCGCCGCGCATTTTCGAATCCAAAGCGGCGGCCGTCGGTCGCGGCGAGTGAGATCGAAGTGTTCACCATGTCGTGGGCGATAAACTGCAGGAGATAGGTATAGCCGGAAGGGAGATTCGGATTCTCTTCACTCGGCCAGTTTGGTTCGCGGCTGATGCGCGCTGACAGCTTGCGCATGAGATGGCGCAATTGCAGCGGGTTTTTGCCCGCCCCGAACTTTGACGAGTCGGGCAGCTTGAGCAGATTTCCCATCCCCCCGGGATTGCGCTCGGCGGTCAGCAACGGTTCGGCGTTCTCGGGTTTGTGGATTAGCGAAAGGCTTGATCCGTGCATGGCTGGCGTCCCCTGGTGAATGCCCGATAATTTCACGATGGCGTCAAATCAGCGTCAAAGCCCTGTAAACCAATGAATTTGTTGGCTTTTAACAAGCCGCGTTGCCGAGAAATTGGCACTGAAAGACGTGCACCGACCGAAACATATTCCGAAATTGTTGCATGCCTAAATCCTCAAGCGGCAAGTGAAAGGTGCTTCGAATCGTTTCCGCAACCTGAGCAGACATTGCGATCCCGCCCGGAGGCGCGATTGCTTGCAGACGCGCCGCTACGTTGACCTCGTGACCATAAATGTCTTCAGGGTCGGCGATGATCCTGCCGCAGCTCAGGCCGATGCGGAAGATGATGCGATGATCATTCGCCTCATCCTTGCAGCGCTCGGCCATGCTTTGCTGTACCTGGATCGCACAGCGCGCGGCATCGACCGCTGTACTGAATTCAGCCAGAATGCCGTCCCCCGTGGATTTGACAAACCTCGCGCGGTGCTCGACGATTTTCGGATCGATCAGCTCGTGGCGATGGGATTTGTAACGAAAATAGGTTCGTTCTTCATTCAAGCTCGTCAGGCGCGAATACTCGACAACATCAGCGGCGAGAACCGCACCCCATCTACGCTCAATAAACCGCGACATTGCTTCGCTCGAGGGTTCAGGGATTGGGGACGGCTTTTTCGCCGCAACGAAGTGTTCCAAACGCATTTTCCACCTCATAGTGTTCGCGCTTTCAGTGCCTCTTGAGATGCTGCTGCGTTGACCGGCAGGTCGTCTCATCTTTCGAAGTGCAGGCAACCTGACAGGCGTGCGTCATATGAGCGTTATCTGGTCGGGAGAGATCGGAGGCTGGGCTGGTTACGTTGAATGGGCTCGTTAATCGCCCGCATTGTCGGAAATTTGCGTACGGGTTCGCCGTTGCGGGCTTGCCAGGCTTCGGCATGCGCTGACTGAATTTGCAGCGTTACCGCTTCTCACATTGAGCGCGATGGCTTGCGGCCCGAACCCCGGGGATTAACAGGACACACATTCTCCGATTCGGCCCTTCGCTTATGGTCGGATCATCGTCGCCCTGACCTAACGTTTTCCCGCAACATGACACCTACCCACCAGAAGCTCTGGACAAGGCGTCCACATCAGGCTCAAATTTGACTCGCCAAACCAAGTATCGGCCGTAAGCCGAAAATGACCGGGACGCCCGCAGCAACGACGGGCGCCTGCAAAGGAAACAACGGGAGCATTACATGGCTATTTCACGTCGTGACGTTTTATTGGGCAGCGCGGGTGCGCTCGGTGCTGCGACATTTTCATTTCCAAAGCCCGCCATTGCCCAGTCTGAGCCGATCAAGATCGGCTGCCTTGCCGCGATGACCGGGCCGAGCTCGGCGCCGACCATCGGTTTCAACCGCGGAGTCAACTTCGCGGTGGTTGCCATTAACGCCGCCGGCGGCGTCAAGGGCCGCAAGATCGAGGTCATCATTCGCGACACCCAGGGCGATCCGACCAAGGCGGTCAACGCCACCCAGGAATTGATCAGCCAGGCCAAGGTCCACGCGATCTGGGGGCCGCTGAATTCGGGTGAGGCGCTCGCCACCACGCCGATCATGGCGCGCGCCAAGATTCCGGATATCCATCCTTGCGTGGTCGAAAGCCTGATCGACCCCGCCAAATTCCCCAATGCGTTCCGTATGGCGCCTTCGAACAGTCAATGGGACGACGCGGTCCGCAATTATTGCCTCAATATCCTCAAGGTGAAAAAGGTGGCCGTGATCGGCGACACCACGGGCTATGGCGTGACCGCGGTCGGCGCATCGGTGACGGCGTTCAAGAAGGACGGCGCCGATGTAGTCTATCAGGCCAATATCGATTCGACCCAGCCCGACATGACACCGGACATGCTGCGCGCCAAGAACGCCGGCGCCGAGGTGATCGTGGTCTGGAGCGTCTCCACCGGCATGGAAGCGCGAATGTTCAACACCCGGGCCGCGATGAACTGGGACGTTTCGTTCGTCGGTCATCCGTCGATGGCCTCGGGCGAACTCGCCGGCCTTGTCGAGAAGCCCGCCAACTGGAAAAAGGTGTATGCGATCGGCTACAAGAGCTGCAGCTACGATGCCGCCGGCAAGCTGCCGGCCAAGAGCCAGGATCTCGTCGATCGCCTCGTCAAAGCCAATGTGGTGCTTAACGATACGCTGCTGTGGTGGATCGCGGGCGGCATCGATGCGATCGAGCTGATCGCCAAGGGCGTCGCGGAAAGCGGTTCAACCGACAGCGAAGGCATCGTCAAATACTGGAACACGCTGTCGAAATATCCGGGCTATTTCGGCAACTACACGTTCACGCCGACCCAGCACAATGGCTATCCGACCGAGGAGATCGTGATGTCGGAGGCCTCTACCGCCAAGAACGGCACTTTCGCGCTGGCGCCGGGCTACACATAGCGGTAGCGCGGAGAGCGCGGCAGATGCTCGCCTCGATACTCGCATCCGGATTGGCGGCGGGCGCGATCTACGCGCTCGTCGGCGTCACCTACAACACCATGTTCTCGACCTCGCGGGTGATGAGCTTCACCGCCGGCCAGCTCGCCATGCTCGGCGGCGTGTTCGGTTCGATGTTCACGCTGAAGATGGGAATGCCGATCTTCGTCGGCTTTCTCCTGACGCTGCTCGGATGCGCGATCATTGGGGTCATCACCGAGTTCGTTGCGGTGCGGCCGGTGCTGAAAAGCCTCGACCAGCATCTCTATGTGCTCTCCACGCTGGCGCTGGCGCTGATGATCCAGCAGGTGGCGGCGATCAAATGGGGCACCGAACCGCAGCCGTTTCCGCGGCTGGTCGGGTGGGGCAGTGGGGTGTTTGACGAAAAGTTCTGGCTGCCGGTGGTGGCCTGCGCGATCACCATCATCGGCCTCGAATATCTCTATCGGCGCACGCTGGTGGGCCGCGCGTTCATGGCGATCGCGGAGGACAATTTCGCCGCGCGCGCGCTTGGCCTGCCCGAGCGCGATCTGCGCGTCGCCAGCTACGCACTCGCCGGGGTGATCGGCGGTGTTGCCGGATTTTCCGGCGGCGAGCTGCTGCTGGCCTTCTTTGCCAATGGCGCGCTGCTGAATTTCTATGGTTTCGTGCCGGTGGCGCTCGGTGGCCTCGGCAACAACCGTGGCGCCATCATCGGCGGCATCGCGCTCGGCCTGTTTCAACAGGCCGCGAATTTCCTGGTCGGCGGCATCTTCTCTTCGGTGGCGGTGTTCACGCTGTTCATCGTGGTTCTGCTGGCGGCGCCGCAGGGCCTGTTCGGCGCGGCCACGGCACGGAGGGTGTGATGACCGCCGTCACCACGACGACCCTCACACGCAGCGAGACCCGCACCTTTCGCGCCATGCTGCCGCAGCTCGCGCCGTTTCTGGGTATCCTCGCCGTCGCGATGATCCTGCCGTTCACCAGCAATGACTACTGGGCGCTGATCGGCACTCGGGCGGCCATCTACTGGGTGCTGGTCTCCGGCCTCAATCTTGTCGTCGGCTTCGCCGGACATCTGGCCATCGGCTATGTCGCGCTGCTGACCCTCGGCGCCTACACCACCAGCGTGCTGGTGGCCGGCAATGTCATGCCGCCGGTGCCGGTCTTCGCTGCATTGCCGATCGCGGCTTTTGTCGGCGCCGTGTTCGGCGTGATCGTCGGCCTGCCGGCGCTGCGATTGCGCACGTTCTATTTCGCGATGTCGACGCTCGGCTTCGCCACCATCGTCACCCAGATTGCGCTGGCCTGGCAGAGCGTTACCGGCGGCGGCATCGGCATTGTCGGTCCGGAATTTCCGGCGCCGTTCAATACCGCGTGGGGCTACTACTATCTCTGCGTCGCGTTCGCCGCCTTCTGCACCTGGATGAGCGCCAACGTCGCTCACAGCCGGTTCGGCCGCGCCTTGATCGCGGTCCGCGACGCCGAAGTCGCGGCGGAAGCCACCGGCATTTCCAAGCCGCGCATGCTGATCGCGATCTTTCTGTTCGCCGGCGCGTTGGCGGCGATCGCCGGCGGATTGTTCGCGAGCTTGCAGACCTACATCACGCCCGACGCGTTTACCTTCGATTTGTCGATCCTGTTCTTCATTGCGATCCTGATCGGCGGACGCGGCTCGATCCTGGGCCCGATGCTCGGGACCATCATCCTGACCATCCTGCCGGAGGTCGCAGCACCGCTGGCGGCGTGGTCGACCTTTCTCTACGCCGTGCTGCTGCTGGTGATCGTGCTGGCGATGCCCGGCGGCATCGCGGCACTGCTGGACTTTCGTAACCGCCGTCCGCTGGCGAGCAACCGCGCCATCGTGCCGTGTCCCGCCACGCTCGACGGTATCGTGCGCGCCAGCGCCGGCGGCCGGACTCTCCGTTTGCGCGGCATCGCGCTGAGCTTCGACAATGTGCGCGCCATCGACGGCCTTGATCTCGACGTTGAGCCCGGGCAGATCCACGGCCTGATCGGCCCGAATGGCAGCGGCAAGACCACGACCCTGAACGTGATCTCGGGCTACTACGCCGCCAAGGCCGGAACGATGACGTTGGGAGAGGATACATTGCCGCCGGGCATGCCTGCGTTGCGTGCCAGCCGCGGCATCGCCCGCACTTTCCAGACGCCGCGCGTGATCGGCGAGGCCTCGGTGCTGCAGAACGTCATGATCGGCGGCACCATCGAGGGAAGGGCGACGTTCGTCGAAGCGCTGCTGGCGCTGCCGCGAAACCAGCGCGACGAGCGCATGCTTGGCGCCAAGGCCCGGGCGCTGCTCGGCGTGGTCGGACTTGAAACGCTGGCCGACGTCCGTGCCGACCGACTGCAGCACAGCGAACTGCGCTTCATCGAGATCGCGCGGGCACTGATGCTGGAGCCGGATTTCCTGCTGCTCGACGAACCCGCCGCCGGTCTCTCCAGCGACGAGATCGAGCGCCTGGCGACACTGATCAAGGCGATCAGCCGGCGCGGGGCCGGCGTGCTGCTGGTAGAGCATCATGCCGACCTGATCTTCGACATCTGCGATCAGGTCACCGTGCTCAATCTCGGCCGCACCCTGGCCGCCGGAACGCCTGCCGAGATTCGCGTCCACAAGGAGGTGGTCAGTGCTTACCTCGGCGCCTGAACCACTGCTCGCCGTTGGCCGGCTTGAGTCCGGATACGGCAAGATCCGCGTGCTGCACGGCATAGATTTGACGGTGTCGCCCGGCGAAGTGGTGGCGCTGCTCGGTCCCAATGGCGCCGGCAAGACCACCATGCTGCGCGCGCTGTCGGGTTTGTTGCCGGTCAACGCGGGGCATGTGCGCTTCGGTGGACGCGAGATGACCAACGCCACGCCGCGCGAGGCGGCGCGCGCCGGGCTTGTGCACGTTATCGAGGGACATCGCGTGTTCACGCAGATTTCCGTCACCGACAATCTGTTGCTGGCGGGCTACGACCTGCCGCGCGGCGAGCGGGCGGCGCGGGTCGAGGAAGCGCTGTCGTTCTTTCCGGAGATCGCCGAGAAGCGCCACGAGCGCGGCGGCGCACTGAGCGGCGGGCAACAGCAAATGTTGACGGTGGCGCAGGGACTGGTACGCCGCCCGCGCCTGTTGATGCTCGACGAACCGTCGGCCGGCCTGTCGCCAGTGCTGGTCAATCGCGTGCTCAACGTCGTCGGCCAGTTGCGTAAGCAAGGCACCGCGGTGTTGCTGGTCGAGCAGTTGCTGGAAAAGGCGCTCGCCGCCGCCGACCGCGTCTACGCGCTGGTGCAGGGGCACATCGTGCTGGAAGCGCCGACCGGCGAAGCGAACCTGCCGCAGCGGATCGAGCGCGCGTATTTCGGACACGAAGCGCAGAAGTTGGATGTTGAGTGATCGCGCATTGCCTGACGTCTTGCTTCGGTACGTTTGAGCCCTCGACAATAATCCCGCCTTGCAACGCGCTTCCGTTTGGTCATACATTTGTGACCAATGATAAGCGAACGGCCGCAAACCAATAGCGGCGCAAGAAAACGCGCTCCGGAGGAAACACCATGAAACCCGTGTCCGTCAGCCGCCGGCTGTTCCTGCAATCGTCGACGGTTGCGGTCACATGGCTTGCAGCCTCGCCCGCCATCATCGGACGGGCGCAGGCTGCCACGATAAAAATGAAATGTTCATCGTCGCTTCCCAACGATCCCAAATATGCCAACGGCCGGGTCTATTACGACAATCTGGTCAAAAATCTGAAAGCCAACGGACTTGGCGAGCAGATCGAAGTCGCTTTCTTTCCCGACAACCAGCTCGGTCAGGAAATCGATGTCATCAATTCCGTCAAGCTGGGTGTGATCGACCTGATGGTGTCGGGCTCATCGATCTCGGCCAATCTCGTGCCTCTGGTTGGGACCTTTGACCTCGGCTATCTGTTCTCCAGCTTCCCGCAACAGACCAAAGCCTTCGACGCCGGCGCTTCCAAGCCGATCGAGGACGCTCTGCTCAAGGGCGCCAGTATCCGCATCATCTCCTGGGCCTATAATTTCGGTTCGCGCAGCGTGCTCGCCAAGAAGCCTGTGAAAGGTCCCGAAGATCTGGCCGGCCTCAAGATCAGAACCCTGCCGAATCCCGTCATTACCGAGTGTCTTCGCCTGATGGGCGCTGCCGCGACGCCGCTGGCGTTCGGTGAGATCTACACGGCATTGCAGGCCGGTGTGCTCGACGGGCTGGAGCATGACCCGCCAACCATCCTCGCCAGCAAGTTCTACGAGACCTCCAAGCACTACGCGCTGACGCAGCATAATTTCTCGCCGCTCGCGACGTATTTCAGCGAAGCGACATTCAATCGGATGGATCCGAAGCTGCGTGAAGGATTTCTCGACGCAGCCAAAAAGGCCGCGGCCGATACCCGTACGCACGGTCTTGAAATGGAGAAGGAAGCGCTCAAGAACCTCGTGGACAAAGGCGTCACGATTGTCGAGTGCGACAAGGAGGCATTCCGCAAGCGCGTGCTTCCGCAGACCGACAATTTCGTAAAGGCCCGTCCCGAAGCCAAGCCCGTGGTGGACATGATCCGCGCGACCCAGGCTTGAGGGTACAGATTATGTCAGGCGCCGCGCCTTCGCAAAGCGGCGGCCACCGGATCATCATTCCGCTGCTCGCCATAAGCGACGCAACGGCGGCGATCCTCCTCGCAGCCGACCTTCTGGTCGTCTGCGGTTCGGTGTTGCTGCGCTTCCTGTTCAATGCACCGGTCGAATGGGCCGACGATGTGGCGCGCGGCCTCATGGTCGGGTCGAGCTTCTTTGGCGCCGCCAGCGCGCTGGCCCGAGCTGAGAATCTTGGCGTGGCGTTTTTCATCGACATGCTGCCGGCTGGTATCAGGCGCGTGGTGGATGCCGTGGGCGCACTGCTCGTGACCGTGATTTCGGGCTACGTGGCGTTCAACGCCATCAAGCTCGGCTGGCTGACCACCGGGCAGACCTCCGGCTCCGGCCTGCCGCTGGAACTGACTTTCTACCCGATGGGTGCCGGCGCGCTGTTCATGACGGTTTTCGCGGCCAATCTTTTTTGCGGGCGCCCCGTCCGCGACATCATCGGCGGAACGGTTGCGACGGGCCTGATCGTCGGTCTCTATCTGACGTGGGATTTCTTAGGCCCGGCCTCGGTGCCGGCGTCGGGAACGCTGATGCTGGCGGGTTTTTTCATCACGCTGTTCGGCGGGCTGCCGATCGGCTTTGCGCTGGCGCTGGCGGCCCTGACTTTCATCTGGGTGGAAGGCACGCTGCCCGGCGTCATCTTCGCGCAGCAGATGGCGCGCGGCATCGACAATTTCGTGCTGCTCGCGATCCCCTTCTTCATCCTTGTCGGCTATCTGATGGAGGCGAACGGCATGTCGGTTCGCCTGATTGAACTGTTGCAGCGTGCCGTGGGGCGCATGCGCGGTGGTCTGAACGTCGTGATGGTGACATCGATGGTGCTGTTTTCGGGCATCTCCGGCTCCAAGATGGCCGACGTCGCAGCGGTGGGATCGGTGCTGATCCCGGCGGCCCGCCGTTCCCGGCAGAATCCGGGCAGCGCGGTGGCACTGCTGGCGGCCTCTGCCGTGATGGCGGAAACCATTCCGCCCTGCATCAACCTGATCATCCTGGGATTCGTCGCCAACCTGTCGATCGGCGGCCTGTTCGTCGCCGGGTTGTTGCCGGCCAGCCTGATGGCGCTGGCGCTGATCGCGGTGTCGATCATCTTCGGAAAACGCGCAGCGTCGGTCGAGGAGATCGAACCGCAGATCCCGATGTCGGGCCTCTGGAGCGGCGCGATCGCATCGTTCGGCTTGATCTTCATGATCTTCGCGGGTTTCAAGAGCGGCTTTGCCACCGCGACGGAAATTTCGGCGTTCGCGGTAGCCTATGCCATCGTCATCGGCAGTCTGGTGTTTCGTGAACTCAGCTTCAAAACCGCGGCGTCCAGCTTCGTGCAGGCAGCCACGCGCTCCGGATTGGTGTTGTTTATCGTCGCCGCCGCGCAGTCGCTCGCTTTCGTCCTTACGCTGCAGCAAGTGCCGCATGCGGTAGGCGACTTGATGCTTTCGCTGTCGGGCAGCCACGGCACCTGGCTGTTCATGCTGCTGTCGATCGCGGTGTTGATCGTCATGGGCTCCGTGCTTGAAGGCGCGGCTGCCCTTATTATCTTTGGGCCGCTGCTGCTTCCGGTTGCGGTCAAGCTCGGCATCGATCCGCTGCATTTCGGCGTGGTACTGGTGATTTCGATGGGGCTCGGTCTGTTTGCTCCGCCGCTGGGTCTTGGCCTGTACGGGGCCTGCCTGATCGGCAACGTACCGATTGAACAGACCGTCAAGCCGATCATGGGCTATCTCGGACTGCTGTTCTTGTGCCTGCTGGTGATCGCCTTCATTCCCGGTATCAGTACGGCGCTGCCGCGCGCCTTCGGTTACTGACGATAGCCTTGAGGGAGAACCGCTTGACGTTGAAAGTTCTGCTGACCCACACGTCCGAGTTCAGGCGTCAATACTACGGCGAGCGCAGCCTGAACGCTCTGCAAGCCGTGGCGCAGGTTGTGCTGCATGAAGGTGACGACGCGCTGGACGCCGCCGGCCTGATCGACGCAGCGCGCGATGTCGATATCATCGTGGCCGATCGTCTCACGGAAGGGCCGGGCGAGATTTTCCCGAGGCTCCCAAGGCTGAGGGCATTCGTCCGCTGCGCGGTCGATATCCGCAACATCGACGTCGAGGCCGCGTCCGCGGCGGGAGTGCTGGTCACGCGCGCCGGGCCCGGCTTCGTGCAATCCGTCGCGGAACTGGCGCTCGGCTTCATGGTCGACCTGTCGCGCGGAGTTTCGCGTGCGACCGCGGATTACCATTCGGAGCGGAAACCGGAGATCGTGATGGGACGGCAGCTGGCCGGACGCAGCCTCGGCATTATTGGTTACGGCAGCATCGGCCAATACCTTGCCCGGATCGGCATTGCGCTCGGCATGGAGGTTCTGGTCGCCGATCCCTTTGCGACCGTCAGCGACGCAAGCATCAAGCATTTGCCGCTCGAAGACCTTCTTGAGCGCTCCGACTACGTGGTTTGTCTCGCGGTGGCCAATGAAAGTACCGAGAATCTGATCGGGCAGGCGGCCTTGGCGCAGATGCGGCCGCACGCATTCTTCATCAATCTGTCGCGCGGCAATCTCGTCGATGAGGCTGCGTTAATAGCGGCGTTGCGCGAGAACCGCATTGCCGGAGCGGCGATCGACGTCGGCCGCGCCCGGGATCAGATGCCGACACCGGAGCTGGCGAAGCTTCCCAATGTCATCGCGACACCGCATATTGGCGGGCTAACGCCGCCGGCGATCGAAAGCCAGTCGCTTGAAACCGTTGGTCAGGTGGAGGCCATTATCAATGGCAAGGTTCCCCCTGGTGCCGTCAACGCCGCTCGTTGGACACGACGTCCCTGAGGGCGCTACCTTGCGGTAAATTGGAGGACTCGCATGCTGATCACAGACGTCAAGGCACACCACGTTCGTATCCCTTTCAACGCAGGTGCGGCGAGTTTCAGGCAAGGCGCCTCGGCAGTTGCCGCGCTCGATATGATTATCGTCGAGATCTCGACCGATGCTGGCCTCACCGGATGGGGCGATGCTTTCGCATATGTGTGCCCGAAGACAACCTTGGCGGCCATTGACGAGATGATTGCGCCGCAGGCCCGCGGCTTCGAAGCTCCGGATGCCGAGGGCATTCCTGGTTTCATGGATCGGATCCAGCGCAATCTGCATCTGTTCGGTCGCTATGGCATTACGATGTTTGCGATCTCCGGGCTGGACATCGCGTTGTGGGATCTTGCCGCAAGAGTGCAGGGGGTGCCGTTGCATCGCTTGATCGGGGCAAGCAAGCGTGCGCGGATTCCGGCCTATGCGAGCCTGCTTCGGATCGGAACGCCGGAGGCCGTTACCGGCGAATGCGAGACCGCCATCCGACGTGGCTACACGGCGATCAAGCTGCATGAGACGACCACGCCACCGGTATTTGCGGCGCGGCAGGCGATCGGCGCCGGCGTCCCGCTGATGGTCGACATGAATTGCCCATTGGACGGAACGGAGGCGATCGCATTCGCGCAAGCTTGTCGAGCAGCCTCGCCGATGTTCCTCGAGGAGCCGGTGTGGCCGCCCGAGGACTTCGCGACCCTGGCAGAGGTGCGTGCAAAAGGCGGGCTCGATATCGCCGCAGGCGAGAATGCCTGCACGGTTCATCAATTTCGCCAGATGCTGACCGCGGGCGCCGTGAGCTACGCACAGCCCTCCGTGACCAAGGTCGGCGGCATCACGGAATATCTGAAGGTGGCTGCGTTGGCCGATGAAATGGGCATAAGGCTCGCACCGCATTCGCCGTATTTCGGGCCTGGCCTTCTGGCGACGCTGCAGCTGATGTCGCTGCGTGACGATGGCTCGTTCATCGAATTTTTCTACATGAATCGCGCCGCATGTCTTTGGCGTGGCCATGTCGATGTCGATGCGAACGGCACCGTCGCGGTACCCGAAGGGCCGGGGCTCGGCTGCGAGCCGGACCAGGAGGTCATGGCGCGTTACCGCGTGTCATGACCGACATTGCCAGACGGCGGTTAGCCATTCCGCGACATCTTGGATGCGTCCACGGTAAAAGATGATTGACGGCGTCATTCCGGGATGGTCCGAAGGACCAGACCCTGGGATTCCCCGAATGTGCCATCGCATAGCTGAGGTTCGTACGGAGCCTGTTATCGGGCGGGCGGATAACGCCGGCCCGTTGGTGCGTCCCGGAATGACAAGATAATCCAATGCGGCTTCCTTTTTTCTACGGCTGGATCATCGTCATCGTGACGTTCGTCACCATGGCGATCGGCGTCAACGCCCGCACGTCGTTTTCGCTGTTCTTTCCACCCATCGTCGATGAGTTCGGATGGGAACGCGGCGTCACGGCGGGCGCCTTCTCGTTCGGCTTTCTGGTGTCCGGCGCCGTCAGTCCCTTGATCGGCCGCATGATGGATCGCTTTGGTCCACGCGCGGTGATGGAGCTCGGCGTTGCGCTGATGGCGGGAGGCTTGCTGCTGGCGCCGCTGACGACGCGGCCGTGGCATCTGTATCTGACGATCGGCGTCATGGTCGGCTCCGGAAGCGTCTGCCTCGGTTACTCCGGTCAATCCTTGTTTCTGCCCAACTGGTTCAATCGCCGGCGTGGCTTGGCGATGGGACTTGCGTTCGCCGGCGTTGGCATCGGCTCCATCACCCTGCTGCCGTGGGCGCAGCACATGATCGAGCAGACCGGCTGGCGAACCGCCTGCACCGCGATCGGTATTGTGGTTCTGGTGGTGCTGGCGCCGATCAACCTGTTGCTGCGCAAGCGGCCGGAGGACATCGGGCTTCGGCCGGATGGCGACGCGGCACCTTCGGCGTCCGCGAAGCCGATATCTTATATCGTCGATCACGATTGGGCCGGCATCGACTGGACCTTGGGCCGCGCGGTTCGCACGGCACGGTTCTGGTGGCTCGCGCTCGGCTATTTCTGCGGATTATATATCTGGTACGCGGTGCAGGTTCACCAGACCAAATACCTTCTGGACATCGGCTTCAGTCCGAGCGTCGCGGTCTGGGCCCTGGGCGCGGTCAGCCTGCTCGGTATTCCCGGCCAGATCGTGCTCGGACACCTCTCCGATCGGCTGGGGCGCGAATGGATCTGGACCGCGAGCTGCATGGGTTTTTTCATCTGCTTTGCGGCACTGATCGCGCTGGCGCAGAGTCCCTCCCTGATGCTGGTCTACGTGATGGTTCTGGCGCAGGGCGTGCTCGGCTACGGCCTGACCTCTATCCTGGGTGCGGTGGTTGTCGAGATATTTCAGGGCAAGCATTACGGCAGTATTTTCGGCAGCGTGATGCTCGCAGCGCTCGCCGGAGGTGCCGCGGGTCCCTGGCTCACCGGCTTTCTGCACGACCTCTGGGGAAATTATACCATCGCGTTTGCGATCGGCATCGCCGTGAGCGGATTGTCTGCGTTCGCGATCTGGATGGCGTCGCCACGCAAAATTCGCGCGGTCGCGGGCCAGTTGCACCGGACGCGGGACCGTGCGAGCGCGCCATCCGTTCCGTCAAAGGTGATGAAATAGTCCAAAGCGGCCGTCGCGTGTTCACTGGACGAAATCCGTGCCGACCGCCAGACTGAGCACAACCCTGAGAGGAGTCCCTAATACGGCTTGCCGATAGTAGCGGCTTGTGGGCTAATCGGTTCCAAATTTTTCTGGCCACGTCGAGGGACGCCCGTGAACGAGCATGTTCAGACCGCGAAGACCGAGCCGCCGCTTTTCAACCCGCTTGCACCGGAGTTCATTCGCGACCCCTATCCATCCTACCAGCGGCTGCGCACCACCGATCCGATGCACGTCACGCCGTTTGGGATGTTCCTCGCGAGCCGGCACGCGGAAGCCAGTCTGGTTTTGCGCGACAAGCGCTTCGGCAAGGATTACGTCGAACGGTCGATACGACGGTACGGACCGAAGATCATGGAGGAGCCGGTCTTTCGCAGCATGAGCCACTGGATGCTGCAGCAAGATCCGCCCGACCATACGCGGTTGCGCGGCTTGGTGGTGAAAGCGTTCACCGCGCGCCGGGTCGAGGATATGCGTCCGCGCATCCAGCAGATCGTCGATGAAACGCTGGATCGCATTGCCCCCCAGGGGCATATGGATCTGATCGAGGATTTCGCGTTCCGGCTGCCGGTCACGATCATCTGCGACATGCTCGGGATACCCGCCGAACATCGCGAGGTTTTCTACACCAGCTCACGCAATGGCGGACGCCTGCTCGATCCGGTGCCGCTGACGCGCGCCGAGATCGATGAAGCCAACACCGGCAACGTCGCCGCCAAAATGTATTTCCAGCAACTGTTCGAATTGCGCAGGCGCAACCCCGGTGACGACCTGACGACGCAACTGGTGCACGCGGAGGAAGATGGCAGCAAGCTCTCCAACGAGGAGCTGACCGCCAATATCATTCTGTTGTTCGGCGCCGGGCACGAGACCACCGTCAATCTGATCGGTAATGGTTTGCTGGCGCTGCACCGCAATCCCGATCAGCTCGCGCTGCTCAAGGCCAATCCCGCTCTCATCACCAACGCCATCGAGGAATTCCTGCGTTACGATTCCTCGGTGCAGTTGACCGGCCGGGTGGCGCTGGAAGATATCGATGACCTCGCCGGCAAGAAAATCCCGAAAGGTGAAAGCGTGCTCTGTCTGCTCGGCTCGGCCAATCGCGACCCGGCGGTCTATCCCGACCGGCCGGAACGTCTCGATATCACCCGACCCAATGTCCGTCCGCTGTCGTTTGGCGGAGGCATTCACTTTTGCCTCGGCGCCCAGCTTGCGCGCATCGAGGCAGAGGTCGCGATCGCGACCCTGTTGCGCCGCCTGCCGGATCTGCGGCTGGACGACGCCGAGAATCCGGAATGGCGGCCGACCTTTGTATTGCGTGGCCTGAAGAGGCTGCCGGCAAGCTGGTGACGGCTTCCAGCGTCGCGATTTGCGGAGTTTGCTTGTCCTTGCGGTACCCTTTGATGCGAGCTTCGAAATCAAGGGGACACAGCAAAACTTCGATTCCAGTGCGGCTTTTCGCTTTGAAGTTCCTAAACCAACCCTCTGCCATCACATAGGAATTTGAAACCCGCCCTGTATCAACCATCGCGCGAAGTTATTGTGACTTGGCCGCGGTTATTTCTATATATGTGTTGCTCCGGCGCTGATTGCAGAGCGCGGCGGCGGGCAGGGTGGCTCCGGGTCACCATCGTGGCGAGTGCGGCCTGGCGGATGGACCGCGTCATGCCGCGCAAGACCAACGCGCCGGAACGTGCTCAAGAGGAGACACCGTGCAGACGACGCTGCTCGGATTGGCGATTGCCTTTATCATCGCGCTGATCGCCGCGCTGATCGGGCCGTACTTCATCGACTGGAATCAATTCCGGCCGCAGTTCGAGACCGAGGCCACGCGGGTGGTCGGCGCACCGGTGCGCGTCGGCGGCGAACTGAGTGCGCGTCTGCTGCCAGCGCCGTCGCTGCGGCTGCGCTCCGTGGCGGTCGGCGGCGCCAACGATCTCGGCAAGGTTCGCGCCGACAAGCTCGATGTGGAGTTCAGCCTGGGCCAGCTGATGCGCGGCGAATGGCGCGCCACCGAATTGACGATCGGCGGCATGGCGCTCGATCTCGGTCTCGATTCCTCGGGCCGGATCGACTGGCCGGCATCGACCGGAAAATTCAATCTGGGATCGCTGGCGATCGACCGCTTGAATCTGACCGGCCGTATCGCGCTGCATGACGCCGCCAGCCGCGGCACGCTTGAGCTGAGCGAAATCGCCTTCAGTGGAGACGTGCGCTCACTGGCCGGAGCGGTGCGCGGCGATGGCAGCTTCATGTTGTCCGGCACGCGTTACCCATTTCGGGTGTCGTCCGGTCAGAGCGCGGATGCCAGCGGCACCCGTGTCCATCTCAACATCGATCCAGGCGAGCGTGCATTATCCGCCGATCTCGATGGCGTGCTCAGCTTCGAGGCGCGTGCACCGCGCTTCGAAGGCGCGGTGACGTTGGCCGCTTCCCCCGCCGCCAGGCCGAGAAACGCCAGCGGCGAGGCGTCGCAGGCGCCGTGGCGGATATCGGCCAGGATCAAGGCCGATCCGGCCGCCGCCCGGCTCGAGCAGCTCGAGGCCAGCTACGGCTCCGAGGAGACCGCCCTGAAATTCGCGGGGATTGCGGATATTCGTTTCGGAGGATCGCCGCTGCTTCATGCCGTGCTCTCCGCGCGGCAGCTCGATGCCGACAAGCTTGTCGCCAGGGACAATAACGCCGGCGAGCCGATCCGGTTGTTGCCGGGGCTGCGGGCTTTCATGGCCGCGATCCCGCAGGTTCCGATTCCGGCGCAAATCGAGTTCGGTGTCGAGCAGATGATGCTGGGCGGGCGTCCGTTGCAGAATCTTGCCGCCGATCTGCATGCCGATGCCCAATCGTGGACAATCGACCGGCTTGATCTTCGCGCGCCGGGCGCGACCCGCTTGACCCTGAGCGGCACCAATGCGCAGGCAGGGCCGTCGAGCAGCCTCACCGGCGCGCTCAACCTCGACTCGTCGGATCCGGACACACTGCTGGCGTGGTTGCAGGGCCGCAGTGAGATCACCTATCGCAGTCAAAAGCCGCTACGCCTGTTCGGCAATGTCAACGTAACCTCAAGCCGCGTTGCCATCGACGCCTTGAAGGCGGAGATCGATGGCGGCACCGTTGAAGGGCGTCTGGCGCTCGACAATCAGGCAGGCGGCGGTTCGCGCTTCGACGCAGAGCTGAAGGCCGAGCGTCTCGATCTCGATGCCGCTGCGGCATTCGCGCGGTCACTGGCCGGCCCGCAAGCAGAGTGGCCGATGGAGGCGCAGGTATCGCTGGATATCGGCCGCGCCACCTCGGCCGGCCAGGAATTGCGGCCGTTCATGGCGAAGCTCGGCTACGGTCCGAAAACCATCTCGCTGGATCAATTGAAAATCGGCCAACCCAACGGCGTGACGATGGAAGGCGCGGGGAGTTTCGATCGCGTCAATGCCGCAGGAAGGCTGGCGCTGAATTCAAGCGTCACCTCACTTGGTCAAATCACCGGGCTGATCGCCCCGCTGGCGCCAGCGCTGGCGTCGCGGCTCAATGCGATGGACGCTACGCCAGGCCCGGCGCGACTTAAACTGACGCTCGATCTTGACAAGAACGCCGAGCATGCCGATCGCGCCGACGCGCGCGCCGTTTTCGATCTCGACGCGCCGCAGCTCAAGGGTGTCGCCACCATTACAGCGAAACCTGACATCGCCGCCTTGCAGGGCATCGATCTCGATGCGCTCCGACGCAGCGAAGTCGTCATCGACTCGAAACTGTCGTCGGAGCGGGGCGGTTCATTGCTGGCGTTGCTGGGACTCGATCATGCGATCGCGGCGGGCGAAGGCCCGGTGGAATTTCGGGGATCCGTGACCGGCATGTGGGGTGCGCCGCTGCTCCTGAACGTGAAGATAACCGGGGCCGGACTGGATGCCGAAGCGCAAGGCATTGCGGAGCCGTGGGCGCCGCAGCCCAGGGCCGGCGCGAGTTTGCGGGTTCGCAACGCCAATCTCGCCCCGCTGTTCGGTCTCAAACCATCCGACACGCTGGCGCGAAACATCAACCTTTCCGCCCGCGTTTCGCTGGCGGGCAGCAGGCTGACTTTCGATGACCTTGACACCGCGATGTCAGGTTCGCGGCTGCGCGGGCGCCTGGCTTTGACCCTTGACGAGCAAAAGACCGTCGAGGGCGAAGTTGGCCTCGACGCGCTTGATCTTGCGCCGGCATTTGCGCTCGCCATCGGCGCCGCGGGACGCGATGCGGCTGAGCCACTCGGCGCCGGGCTGGTGAAGGGCTGGCGCGGTCGTATCGCGTTTCAGGCGTTGCACGGCTCGCTTCCGGGCGGAGGCGAGTTGCGCCCCTTCGGCGGTACCATCAAAAGCGACGGCCAGTCGCTGACCTTCGACTCCATCAGGGGCATGATCGGAGGCGGCGAGGCGACAGCCAATTTTGACGCGAAGCAGACCGCGAATGGAATTGCGTTGAATGCGCGCGTTCAGCTCTCCGGGGTCGATGGTGCGGCCTTGCGCTATCGCGGCCTGGCGATGCCCGCAGGCCGTACGTCAATGCAAATGACGCTGTCGAGCGAAGGCCGCAGCGCATCGGGGCTGACCGGCGCGCTGTCCGGAAGCGGAACCCTTGCGCTGGAATCCGCTCGCGTCGCCGGGCTCGATCCGCGCGCGTTCGAGGCAGCGATCCGCGCCAGCGACAACGGGCAGGCGGTTGACGACATCAGGCTGCGGCAGATCGTCGAGCCGGCATTGTCGGCCGGCGCGTTGGCGGTTGCGTCGGCGCAAATTCCATTCAACATCAGGGAGGGCCGGCTTCGCGTCGGTGCGACCACGCTCGACGCCGAGGGCGCCCGCGCCATCGTGTCGGGAGGATATGATATTCCCGCCGACCAGGCCGACATTCGCGTCGTCATCGCTTCGACCACCGTGGGAGCCGCGACCAGCCGTCCGGAAATTTGGCTGTTCGCGGTCGGCGCGCCCAACGCCCTCAATCGCACGGTCGACGTTGCGGCGCTGTCGTCATGGCTGGCGGTGAGGGCGATCGATCGTGAAACCCGCCGGCTGGATTCGATCGAGCGCGGAGAATCGCCTCCGGCACTGCCGGCGTCGATTCCGCCGCCTGCGAACGCCGCTCCGGACGCGGACGGCCTTCCGCTTTCCGACGTTCCCACTTCCAGCCGCGGTCCGCACCGGCTTCCGTCGAAGCCCAGGATCGGCGCGCCGCATCCACTGCTGGCTCCGCCAAATGCGCCACCGGTTGTGAGTCAGCAGGTTCCGCCGCTGCCGCCGCCGACCGAGGTCCGCCCGCTGCCGGGGCCTCCTAGTATTGTGCGGCAGCCGAAGCAGCGGCCGCCTCTGGTGCTGACGCCACCTGCCATGACCCCGGCGCGGCCGGCGTTCTAGAATATTTAAGCAAATATTACCAAAAGCAGCGTGTGGGTGAGGGCGAGTTGTCGATCATCATGATGACGGCCCTTGGCCGGACTTTTGCGACCTTGGATAAGTCAATGAGATATTAAGAGATTTCCATCAGCCTTCCGCGCGAACCCGCCGCGCCGATCGGTCAAGACTTCCTCGAGGTAGCATGTCGCAAGCATTCCCCAGAATTCCTGGCCGCTATTATTTCGCGATTTTTGTACTGGCCTCCGCCACTCTGTCTTATCAGATACTGATCACGCGTTTTTTCAGCGTCATGCTGTATTATCACTTTGCATTTGCCGCCATTTCACTTGCGATGCTCGGACTTACCCGCGGAGCGATGGAGGTATACAACAAACCTGATCGCTATGCTCCGGAACGGGTAGGGGTGGAATTCGCGCACCATGCCTCGTGGTTCGCGATCAGCGGCGTTGGCGCAATGGTTGCCTTCCTCTGCGTGCCACTCGTGATCCCCGAGCAGTACGTGATGGTGGCGCTGGCGATCACGACGGTCGCCTTCGTAAGGCCGTTTACTGAAAGCGGCGTCTGCATAACACTTTTGTTGACTCGCCTGCCGTATAGCGGCGGATGGCTTTATGCGGCCGACCTTGCAGGGGCGGCGCTCGGATGCCTCGGAGTCATCTTCGTATTGCTCGTCGTCGATCCTGTGAGCGCGACACTGGGAATCGGAGCCTTTGCCGCCGGTGCGGGCTGGATCGTGGTGCGGGACAGCGGCGACCTCCGCAGCCTGCGCCTCAGCGGCGCCGTCGCGCTTACCCTGGCTGCCGTAGCCATTGTGCACACCGGACTTGAAGTTTCCGGCAAGAGTCATCTGGGCGTCTTCTGGGCCAAGGGGACCCAGCAGATGGGAACGCTGTTCGAACGCTGGAACACTTACTCGCGCGTGCGCGTGACGGCGCTCGGAGAGACACTTGCATTCGGCTGGGGCATTGCCCACCCGCCGGAGACCAAGATAGATCAGAAATATCTCGATATCGACGCCGATGCGGCCACGGTCATCACCCGTTACGATGGTGATATCAGCAAACTGTCGTACCTGAAGGACGACGTCATCAATGCCGCCTATCTGGTGCAACCGCCGGCCGAAGTCGCCGTCGTCGGCGTGGGGGGCGGTCGTGATATCCTTTCCGCGCTTTATTTCGGTGCCAAGCGCATACACGGAATTGAAATCAACCCCGCGATCTTCGAAGTCCTCACTGACAAATTCGCCGACTTCTCCGGCCATCTCGATCGCCGGCCCGGCGTGTCGTTGGTCAATGCCGAAGCGCGCAGCTACATCAATCACTCATCCGATCGATACGACCTCGTCCAGATTTCGCTGATCGACACCTGGGCGGCAACGGCTGCCGGCGGATTGACGCTCACGGAAAACCGCCTTTACACCGTGGAAGCATGGGATGACTTCTACCGGTCGCTGAAGCCCGGCGGGCTGCTGTCAGTATCGCGCTGGTACGACCCGGCCGTTCACCGTAGCGAGTTCTATCGCCTGGTGGCGATCGCAGCGAGCGCGCTGCAGCACAAAGGTGTACCCGCGGCCGAGCTGGCGCAGCATGTCGTCGCACTGAACGTCGGCAACATCGTAACGGTGATCACCCGTCCCGATGCCTTCACCAATGCCCAATGGCAGGGTGCGCGCACAAGGCTTCTCGCCCAGGGCTTCAAGATACTGCTGGGGCCGGATGTCGGTTTCGACACCATCACCTCGACGTTGATGTCCGGCAAGGCCGACGGAGCATTCTTCGCGTCATTGCCGGAAAATGTCACTCCCTCGACGGACGACAATCCGTTCTTCTTCTATACGACGCGCTTCGGGAATCTTGGCCGCACATCCCCGACGGCGCGCACCGATAACAACGCGGCGATCAACGTGACCCTGCTGCTGCTGCTGATGTCGCTGTGCGCCTGCGTGTACTACATCATCACGCCTTTTGTCCGTCTCGCGAGGCGGATGCCGCTGTCGGTGCTGACGCCGCCGGTAGCGTATTTCTGCGCGATCGGCATGGGCTTCATGTTGATTGAGATATCGCAGATGCAGCGGCTGATGGTCTTCCTCGGTCATCCCGTTTACGGCCTGGCGGTGGTACTCTTCACAATTCTTCTCTTTGGCGGATTGGGAAGCGCCACCCTTGGAGCGGATGTGCCGCGACCGGCCGCTGTCGTCGCCAGGGTTGTCGCCCTCCTGACGACGCTCGTGGTGGCAGGGTTATTGACCCCCTTGCTCACGACGTGGGCGCGATCGGAAGCTACCGACATGCGCATTCTGTTGTCGGTGCTGCTGTTGGCACCGCCGGCGTTCTGCATGGGGATGATGTTCCCGCTCGGGCTAAGTACCTGGCGCCGTCACTCGGAGCTGCTTCCGTTCTTCTGGAGCGCGAACGGGATTACGTCGATGTTTGCCTCGGTGCTGGGCATGGTCTTGTCGATCGAATTCGGCATCGCCAATACATACGCGCTGGGCGCCTGCTTCTATGTGGTCTGTGCATTGATGTTGGCCGGAAGCCGCCAGGTAAACCGCCTGGGCCTGACTGCCGATCCGGCCGCACCCTCGATTCAGCCAACGCAGGCCGAATTGGCTGCCAGTATCAGGACTGCCGAAACGCGCGCAGCTTCGCCGGCGCTACAGACGCGCGCTAACGAAGTGATCGAGTAGGGCAGCGGCGCCAATCCACCCTCGGAACACGGAAGCGCACTATGCGTGCGGCTGTTTTGAATCCGCCGGGGCGGACACCGCGCGCGTTCGAAAATAATCAAGCACGAACAGGCGAATTGCGGAAGACAGATTGCCTTGCTGGCGATTGCTGTCGATCTCGCCCACCAGTTCGGACAGTGTCATGCCTCGAAGGCCCGAAATTTCCTTCATGCCGTTCCAGAATGCCTCTTCGAGGCTGACGCTGGTCTTGTGACCCGCGACCACGATCGAGCGCTTCACCACGGGCGACTTCATGATGCGTCCTCGCCGTCGATCCGATGCTGGTCCAGTAAATCGCTGGCACGACTCGAGCGCTGTTGGTCCAGCGTGCGTTCCGATTTGGTTCGGCCAAACCGTGTCCGGTTGGCCTCCGCCTGTTTCGCCGACTGTTCTCGCTCGCTGCGTTTCTTAAATCGTTTCAGGTTGACCACGTCACCCATGCTCACTCCCATCATGCAATCAGTTGGTGGCATGCGGCACTTTCACGAAGGCGCGACGGGCGGTGCTGAGCATCGGCGCACTTTCCGGCCAGATGAAATCCGGTCGCCGTCAGGAAAATACTCTCGGTCATCAACCCCGCGCGTATCCCCGTCGCAAAACCATTATTCGCATTTTCGAAACACGCGCCAGCCGGCTCGGTCGTCATTCGGAAAATCCCCCACTCTGAACAGCATCAAAAAAAGTCCCGTCCTGCAAAAACGAAATAATTTGTGCTCTAGCACGGGCCCGCGTAGCTGCGATAGCTCAGCGGTATTATTCTTTAGGCGTCATGACTCGTAACTATTTTTCAAGACCGTAGTTCTACGGGGATGCGCTGCAGCATCAGCCGGGTCGCGTCATTTTCTCCGGCTGCACCAGCCGGTCGAACTCCGCCGACGAGACAAAGCCCAGCCGCACAGCCTCTTCTTTCAATGTCGTTCCGCGAGCGTGAGCTGACTTGGCAACCTTGGCGGCGTTGTCGTAGCCGATCCTGGGTGCGAGCGCGGTCACCAGCATCAGCGAGCGCTCCATCAATTCCCGGATACGTTTTTCGTCGGCGCGGATTCCCTCGATACAATGCTCCGTGAACGAGCGCGCGACGTCGGACATCAATTGTATGGAATGCATCATGCAATAGGCGAGCACCGGCTTGTAGACGTTCAGCTCGAAATGTCCCTGGCTGCCCGCGATGGTGATGGTGGTATGGTTGCCGAACACCTGACAGCAAACCATGGTCATCGCTTCGCACTGCGTCGGGTTGACCTTGCCCGGCATGATCGACGAGCCCGGTTCGTTTTCAGGCAGGATCAGCTCGCCGAGGCCGGAACGCGGACCTGATCCCAACAGGCGGATATCGTTCGCGATCTTGAACAGGCCGGTCGCCGCCGAATTGATGGCGCCGTGCGCGAATACGTAAGCGTCGTTGGAAGCCAGCGCTTCGAATTTGTTGGCGGCGCTGGTGAAGGGAAGTTTTGTAATCTTGGCGACGTGTCTTGCGAACGCCTCGGCGAATTCCGGCTTCGAATTGAGGCCGGTGCCGACCGCGGTGCCGCCCTGCGCCAGCGGGTATAGATCCTTTACCGCGACGCCGAGCCGCGCGATGCCGCTTTCGACCTGTGCAGTGTAGCCGGAAAATTCCTGGCCGAGCGTCAGCGGTGTGGCGTCCTGGGTGTGGGTCCGTCCAATCTTGACGATGCCGGCGAACGCCTTTTCTTTTTTGTGCAACGCAATGCGAAGCTCGCTGAGCGCGGGAATAAGATCGGCAACGATGCGCTCGACGGCTGCGATGTGCATCGCGGTCGGGAATGAATCGTTGGACGACTGACTCATGTTGACGTGATCGTTGGGATGAACCGGCTGCTTGGCGCCGAGCTCGCCGCCCAGCAGTTCGTTGGCGCGATTGGCGATCACCTCGTTGAGGTTCATGTTGGTTTGCGTGCCGGAGCCGGTCTGCCAGACCACCAGAGGGAAATGATCGTCGAGCTTGCCGTCGATCACCTCGCGCGCGGCGCGGACGATGGCGCCGGCGCGGCGCTGGTCGAGCAGGCCAAGCTCGCGATTGGTCTCCGCCGCCGCAAGCTTGACGATGGCGAGCGCGCGAACGATCGGCATCGGCATCCGGTCATGGCCGATGCGGAAGTTCTGCCGCGACCGCTCCGTCTGCGCGCCCCAGTAGCGATCGGCGGGAACGTCGATCGGACCGAAGCTGTCGGTCTCGGTGCGTGTGGAATTGGATCGCGAGCCAGTTGTTGATGGAGCCATGAATCATGTCCGTTACAAGGTCGCTTGTTTCGGAACCAACTTGACGTTAGTTCCGAAAAGCGGCGGGACGTTCACTCTACAGCGGCACTGATTTCGCGCGCGCGAATTATTTCTTGCGGAAGCGATCCAGCCGCACCACTTCGGCACCCTCGCTCGGCTTTGCCGGCTCGTCCTGGTTCTCGGTGGCCGGCGTGGGAACCGTCGGGGCCGCGGGCGCAGGGACCGCCGGAAGGCTCGCCGCCGGGGCATCAGCGGGCTCGAACTGCAAGCCGAATTGTACCGAGGGATCGAAGAAGCTCTTCATGGAATTGAAGGGAACCACCAGGCGCTCGGCGATGCCGCCGAACGACAGGACGACCTCAAAACGATCCTCGGTCACCGTCAGGTCCCAGAACTGGTGCTGAAGGATGACCGTCATTTCTTCCGGATACTGCGCCAACAGCCGCGGCGACAGCTTCACGCCCTCCGCGGTGGACAGAAAGGTGATGAAGAAATGATGGTCTCCGGGCAGGCCGTTCTCGGCGGCGTCGGTCAGAACGCGGCGCAATACACCGCGCAGCGCGTCGCGCGCCAGGACGTCGTATCGGATATGATCGGTCGCCATTATCGGTCCTGTCGCGTTCGGATGCTGCCGGCGGATCGGCAGCCCGACTCGCCCATTGGTGCATGGTACTCCGACGGCGGCCCGAGGTCAGCAGATGTTGCCGCCGGTGGTGGAAATTCCCGCAAATTGACCGGCGTGAGGCAAATTGAAGTGGAGGCTTCTGTTGCCAGGTGCCTCCGAACCCCGCCCGATGGAGCTTAACCCATCAGGACTTCAGACTTGGTCTTTCAAACCGCTTACGCGGCCTGAGCAACCGGAGCATAGTTGTCGTTTGCAACTATTGCATAGCCCGATAACGGCGGAACCATACCGAGAAAAAACACGCCCTTTACGCCCTCGTCGATCCTGTTTCGCCCCCGCCGAAACCCGCGCTTGCGGGTGGGCTTTGGTGGAGGCGCCGGGTGCTGCCCCCGGGTCCGAATGGTTTATTGCGGCGGCACTTTATTTCCATAGCCGGCGAGCCGGCACCCCCAATATAGGGCGCAAAAGTTGAGAAAAACAGGGCCCGCGGAGGCCGTTTGGGCCGGGAACACCCCTTTGGGGTGGAATACGATGAATACCGGTTGGCCTTGCGGAGCCGCCGTTCTAAGTCTCGGCCATGGCCCCCGGATTCGCCCCCGGTTGCCGTTCCGGCGCCGGATATTCCAGAATCAGCCACGTCAACGCCGCCCGGCCTGATCGCGCTGTTCGTCGCGTTCGCCAAAATGTCGCTCGCGGGCTTCGGCGGCGTGCTGGTCTGGGCGCGGCGCGCCATCGTCGATCAGCACCGCTGGATGACGGCGGACGAGTTCAACGAGACCTTCGCGCTGTGCCATTTTCTGCCCGGCCCGAACATCGTCAACCTGTCGGTGATGTTCGGCTCGCGCTTTCGCGGCATCCCCGGCGGCATCGCGGCCTTTGCCGGGCTGGTCGGGCCTCCTGTGGTGGTCGTGACGATCCTGGCGGCGCTGTATGCGCGCTACGGGGAAATCGATGCCCTGCGGCGCATTTTGGCCGGGGTCTCCTGCGCGGCGGTCGGCCTGCTGCTATCGGCCGTTTTCCGGATGATGATGCCGCTGATCAAGCGGCGCGATCCGATCGGTCTTGTGATCCTGGCTGCGGTTTTCATCGCTATTGGGCTGCTGCGGCTGCCTTTGCCGGCGGTTTTGCTGGTGGCGAGCCCGGTCAGCATAGCCATTAGCTTTGTCGTGCGCCGGCGGGTTGCCTGATGAATTCCGACGCCAACCCGATTCTAACGCTGGCCTGGACTTTCGGGGTGATGTCGCTGTTTGCGGTCGGCGGCGCGAATGCCGCCATTCCGGAAATGCACCGCCTTGCGGTCGATGTTCAGCACTGGATGACCGACAAGCAATTCGCCGATGTGTTCGCGATATCGCAATTGTCGCCGGGGCCGCATGTGCTGATCGTGACCCTGATCGGCTATTCCGTCGCCGGCGTTGCAGGCGCGGTGGTTGCGACCCTCGCGATGTGCGGTCCGACCGCTGTCCTTGCCTATTATGTGAGCCGTCTTCTCACGCGATCGAGCCGTTCGCGCTGGCCTGCGATTATTCAGGCGGCACTGGTGCCGCTTTCAATCGGATTGATGGGCGCCAGCGGCCTGATCCTGGCGCTGACCGCCGATCGGACCTGGGCAGGCGCCCTGGTCCTGACGAAAATCGCTAGGCAATGCCCTCGGGAAAGCATCAGCCATATCCGAACAGAGAATGGGCGCGAAGCCCTGCGCCGGGGAGAGAGATCGATGAGTGATACGCCGAGCCGTGGGCCGGTCAAATACATCATGCCGAGATGGATTCGTGGTCCGCAGGATTTCGTCGGCGGATTGGCTCTGATTGCAATCGCATTGTTCGCCCTGTGGGCTTCGAGCGATCTGCAGGGCATGCATGGATTTTCGTTCGGAGCCGGAACCGCGCCCCGCATGTTCGCGGTTCTCCTGCTTGGACTTGGCATCGCGGTGATGGTCGTCGGTCTTGTGACCGAGGGTGAGCATATTACGACCTATGCGTGGAGAGGCCCGCTATTCGTATCGCTGGCGATTCTTTCCTTTGCGATCACCATCCGCCCGCTGGGTCTGGTGGTTTCGGCATTCGCCAGCTTCATCATCTCCGCGCTGGGCACGCCGGAAATGAAATGGAAGGAAACCATCATTGTCGGCATTTGCCTGACGATCGGCTGCAGTCTGCTCTTTCCTTATGCGCTGGGGTTGCCGTTGCAGCTTTTCCCGCGTTTCCTGGTTCAGTGAGGGCGTAATGGCCGAACTCTTTTCCAATCTCGCCCTTGGTTTCGTTGTCGCCTTCACGCCGATCAATCTTCTGCTGTGCCTGATAGGCGCCCTGGTCGGCACACTGGTTGGCGTGCTGCCCGGCATCGGCACCATCGCCACGGTCGCGATGCTGCTGCCGATTACTTTCGGCCTGCCGCCGGTCGGCGCGCTGATCATGCTCGCCGGCATTTATTACGGCGCGCAATATGGCGGCTCGACCACCTCGATCCTGGTCAATATCCCGGGCGAGGCGACGTCTGTCGTGACCACGCTCGACGGCTTCCAGATGGCCAAGCAGGGCCGCGCCGGTCCGGCGCTCGCGATCGCCGCGATCGGATCGTTCTTCGCCGGCTGCGTCGCCACCGTGCTGATCGCGGTACTCGGCGCGCCCCTGACCAAGCTCGCGCTGGCGTTCGGGCCCGCCGAGTATTTCTCGCTGATGGTACTGGGCCTGATTTTCGCGGTGGTGCTGGCCAAGGGCTCGGTGCTCAAAGCCATTGCGATGATCGTGTTCGGGCTGCTGCTGTCGATGGTCGGCTCCGACATCGAGACCGGCGCCTCGCGCATGGCGTTCAACATTCCCGAACTCGCCGACGGTCTCGGCTTTGCCACGGTGGCGATGGGCGTGTTCGGATTCGCGGAAATCATCCGCAACCTCGATGCCGGCGCCGAGATGGACCGCGATCTCGTGCAGCAGAAGATCACCGGGCTGATGCCGACAAGAAAAGATCTGGTCGATTCCTTCCCTGCCATCCTGCGCGGCACGGTACTCGGATCGATCCTCGGTATCCTGCCGGGCGGAGGTGCTGTGATCGCCTCGTTCGCGGCCTATACGTTGGAGAAGAAGATCGCC
>WNGN01000457.1_pt2 | contig 45949 bp, 41 predicted proteins | sample 5400561 | NCBI WGS metagenome assembly WNGN01 (sample SAMN13153379, study PRJNA577476) | soil metagenome | isolation source: 115 cm soil or saprolite under Garry oak tree replicate 2 | place: USA:California | collected 2016-06-15 | reverse complement strand
TCGTTCCAATATCCTCGGATGCCCTCGAAACACCCGGTACCATAAGCAAAGCCGTGGGTACGTATGGAGATCATGCCATGTGAGGCGGGCACGAACTCGCCATTCATGAATAGTTCTTTCGCGTCCATGTTGTGTATGCGGCAAGCAGCGTCTTTGCCACCTACCTACCCTCCTTATATGTTTCTAGTTTGCCTCTATGTTACAACATTTGAGGCGTAGAAACACGGTATGGAACGACATTGCTCCTAAAGGATCTTCTTGCCAAGGGCCGAAAGTACTAATTCGACCGCGAGTAACGCCGTTGCATTTTCACGGTCGAGGATGGGATTCACTTCTACCACATCCATCGAAACGAGCTTATGCGAATCTGCTATGAGTTCCATTGCCAGGTGGGCTTCGCGATAGGTCAAACCACCACGCACAGGAGTACCAACGCCAGGAGCTTCTGTTGGATCCAATGCATCCATATCAAGGCTAAGATGGATGCCATCGTTATTTTGTCCCGCGATTGCCAGTGCCTGCTGCATCACTTCGGTGATGCCAAGCTGATCAATTTCCGACATGGTGAACACATGAATGGAGTTAGTACGGAGCAGTTCTTGTTCACCAGGATCAAGGTCGCGCGCGCCCACAATGACGATTGTTTCTTTATGAATTTTGGGCGACCAGCCGCCAATGTTGGTCAGGCTGCTATTGCCTAAGCCTGCCAGTGAGGCCAGGATCATCCCATGGATATTGCCGGAAGGAGTTGACTGGTCTGTATTGAAATCAGCGTGAGCATCAATCCATAAGACTCCAACGTTTTTGTGGACGTTCGCTACTCCGTTGATTGAGCCGAGCCCGATGCTGTGATCTCCTCCGAGAACGAGGGGAAAATCGCCTTCCTGAAGGATGGTGGTAACGATACCCGCCAATTCTTCAGAAACGCGCACAATTTGGTCAAGATACTTTAACTTGGGGTTGCCTAGAGGTTGGCTTTCAGGCTGGGGCACGAGAAGGTTGCCCATATCCTGGACGTGATGTCCGAGGCTACGTAAACGATGGTTAAGGTCCGCGTAACGAATGGCACTTGTGCCAATGTCAACGCCGCGTCGATCAGCACCTAAGTCCATAGGTGCACCAATCACACGTATGCGCACGTTTTCCCTCCTGCTCGCCGCTGAACAGTACGACAATCTGCCTTAATTATAGTCGGTAGCGAACCTGTTTGTCCATCTTTGCCAGTAAGGCATTAAAGCCATGCAAGGAGTAATGCTGCTTGTCTCCCAGGATGTAGAAGTTGTACAATTATCTGCAAGGTTCATCTCCCTTGTGGTTTTCACCAGGGAGCTTCTGAAAGCGAGGCGATACGTGTATCATCGTACGTGGAATATACCTGCTACCTTCCTACTTCTCAGTGCGCTGCTCGCGTTGCTTGCTGCTTGCGGCGGAAGTACAACAACTCCGCCAACGACTGGGAATGGGACACCTGCACTATCGTCCCAGCAAGTATTGCGTTTTCCTAACGTGGGCATCTCCGACAGCGCTTCGCTTGACCCGGCGTTGGGGCCGGACGCCAACACAGGCCAGATCGTGAGTATGATATATAGCGGACTCGTCAAATCCGATATCAATTTAAACGTCATTCCTGACCAGGCCACGTGGGACGTTTCGCCTGATAATAAAGTCTTTACATTTCACCTCAAGCCAAATATTACCTTCTCAGATGGAACGCCTGTTACTGCGCAGACATACGTATACACCCTGACGCGAGCGCTTCTACCTGAAGTTAAATCAGGGATAGCCTCGTTCTTTGAGAGCGCTGTTGTTGGCGTGGATGCGGTCAGCTCTGGTAAGACGAAAATCCTGACAGGCGTCAAGGCTCTTGATGATACCACGCTACAAATCACGTTGACACATCCGACGCCGTACTTCCTCGAAGTACTGACGAATTCTCTCTATTTCCCATTGAACAAGTCAATAATCGACCAGTATGGGCAGGGCGATTGGCCGAATCACGTGGCAGGCCTGGGAGTTGGGACGGGACCATTTATGGTGAAGGAGTGGGACCACAAAGTAAAGATGGTTCTGGTACCCAATCCCCATTATTATGGCGCAAAGACCAGGTTGTCGGAAGTAGATATGTACTTTGTGAGCGACCCTTCGACGGCTTTCAAGTCATACCAGGCCGGGCAGTACGATTTCGTCTGGAACATTACTCCGGATGACCAGCTAATCGCCAAGACCTTGCCCGGTTTCGTCAGAAAGTCGCTCCTGCAATCGGATCTGCTTTTCTTTCTTAATACGACGCCTCCCTTTAACAATGTAGCGGTGCGACAGGCCTTTGCCTACGCTATAGACAAAACAACGCTGGTTCACGCGATTTTCAAAGATGCTGTGGTGGCCGCGCCGACGATTATTCCGCCAGGAATGCCTGGTTATCAACCAGGCTACGCCGGTATACCCTATGATAGGGACAAAGCCCGGGCGCTGCTGCAATCGGTTTATCCTGATGTCAGCAAAGTGCCGCCAATCACCTTTTCCTACCCGAATGGGCAGGTTACCCCATCTGAGGCGGCTGCTTTGCAGCAGATGTGGCAGACGGCTCTGGGGGTCCATGTCAACCTGCGTTCTGTGGATCTCGTAGCGTTTAATACTGAAACAAGCCAGCACGCGGTGCAATTTGGCTTCACGCAGTGGGGAGCCGACTTCCCAGATCCGTATGACTGGCTGGCATTGAACTTGACGTCGAACGCGGCAAATAACAATGGTATGTGGAATAATCCCACATTCGATCAGACAATTGCCCATGCGGAACAAGCGACTGGTAATCAGCGCATCAGCCTGTATAACAAGGCTGAGCAGATCGCTATTCAGGATGTTGGCTGGCTGCCCATCGACCACCAGGCATTAGCGGCGGTTATTCAATCGTGGGTGCATGGAGTGTATCTGAATGGCAACGGGCTCTACTTCGGAGATTGGTCCGGCATCTACATTTTGCAACATTAAATGACGCGGGACCCGATAAACTTGAAAGCCATCCCTGCAACGAAGCTAGGTTGACCGCAAGCCGCCAGGTTGACCGCAAGGGTCAACCCTACTATACTCGGCGCGATGCTGTGCATCGCACGCGCGGCTGATGGGAGGTCAGCGGGGATGAAAGGAAGTACCTAGAAAGCCATCCCTGCAACGAAGCTATCGCTTCTACTTTTAGTCAGCAGGGATGAAAGGAAGTATCGGGTCCCTACGTCACCCGGTGCTTTGAGGGTACAAGGGCGGCCGTACAGGTCGCCCATTCGCATGTAGGATAAGAAAAATGTGTGGGCATCATGAATTGAGTCATAAAATGTATGCTACTTTGTTGGTAGCCATGCTGCTCATACTTGCTGCTTGTGGTAATGGTAATGGGGGTAATGGGGGCGGTGGTGGCACAACTTCTATCGCAACTAGAATACCCAGGTTGGCGGCAAAACAAATATTGACTTTCCCCAATGTTGGTATCGACGATAGCAATCCGCCCGATCCCGCGCTGGTGAGTGATCAAAATACGGGCCTGGTTGTAAACATGATCTATAGCGGCCTTGTTACATCCGATATCAACCTAAACGTCATTCCTGACCAGGCGACCTGGGATATTTCCGCCGACAATAGAAGCTATACCTTTCACTTAAAGCCGAATATTGCCTTCTCTGATGGAACGCCTGTCACCGCCCAGACGTATGTCTACACGCTGACTCGTGCCTTACTGCCAGAAGTGCAATCGAGCCAGGCTGTTTTGTATGAGGGCGTCATCGTTGGAGCAGACAATGTGATGAAGGGCAAGACGAAGACCTTGCAGGGCGTCAAAGCTATCGACAACCTGACATTGCGCATCACCTTGTCACGACCCACACCGTATTTCTTGCAGATGCTCACGAACGCTATTTTCTTCCCGTTAAACAAACAGATCATCGATGAGTACGGGCAGGCTGATTGGGCAAATCATGTTGCTGGCAGCGGTGTGGGTACCGGGCCATTCATGATTCAAGAGTGGGATCGCAGCGTCAAAATGATCTTTGTTCCCAACCCTCACTACTATGGGAACAAGACCAGGTTAACGAAAGTAAATATGATCTTTGCCAATGATGCTACTACGGCATTGACCACTTATCGCGCAGGTCAATATGATTTTGTTTGGAATATTGCGACAGCTGACCAGGTTGCCGCAAAAGGCCTGCCTGGCTTTGTGAGAAGCCCTCAATTACAAACGGATGCGCTTTTCTTCGATAATACTAAGCCGCCTTTTGATAAACCGGCCGTTCGTCAGGCTTTTGCCTATGCGACCGACAAAGTAACACTGGCACATACTGTCTTTTTCGACTCTGTCATCCCGGCGCCTACTATTATTCCACCGGGTATACCTGGCTACCCGCAAAACAATGCTGCTACAACTGCTATGCCTTACGATAAGAATATGGCAAAATCACTGCTGGAATCTGTCTATCCTGATCTCACGACGGTACCACCAATCACTTTCTCCTATTCAAGCTCCGAGGTCAGTCCTCAAGAAGCCTCAGCTCTACAAGGAATGTGGCAGGACGCATTAGGTATTCCAGTGACACTCCATTCTGTAGAGACGACGGCATATAACGATGAGTTGAACAAGCACCTGGTACAGTTTGGCTTTATTTCCTGGAACGCGGATTTTCCCGATCCTTATGATTGCCTGACTTTAAATCTGTTCTCAACGGCGGCCAATAATTATGGTGAGTGGAATAATCCGGCCTTTGACCATGCGGTGACACAGGCTGATCAAGCTCCCTCAAATGACATGCGTATGTTGCTGTATAGCCAGGCGGAACAAATTGCAATTCAAGATGTGGGCTGGCTGCCGCTTGATCATCAGACGTTGGCGGCTATTTTCCCGTCGTGGGTCCAGGGAGTGAGCGTCAATGCCAATGACCTTTACTTTGGTGATTGGTCAAAAGTCTATCTACTGCAACATTGAGGTGTCTATGCTATAGACATCTTGCAGTAATACACAAGGAAGCTTGAAAGCCCCTCATTTTAGATGATATACTTTGGGAAACATAGCTTGGCATTGGCCCGCTTGAATGCTGGCGGGCTTTCCCCTATATCGCATCGCTCAGTGTTCCACCAGGATGTCTATGATACGCCTGCGCGAAACGCCATGGAAGCACTGGCGCTTCGCAATGCAATGTTGCATACAAGACCTAAGATAGGTCAAACAGTAAGGAGGTTCTTCAGCAGTGGCTATTGAAATTGTTAACCCCTATGATGTCGCGGTTTCGCAGTTCGATGAAGCGGCAGACCGTCTCGGACTTTCGCAGGCTATGCGAGCTATTTTACGTAAGCCGAAGCGTGAACTGATCGTTAATTTTCCAGTGCGTATGGATAATGGTGACGTGGAGATGTTCACAGGATATCGCGTGCAGCACAACATCAATCGCGGCCCAGCCAAAGGTGGTATCCGTTTTAGTCCCGAAGTCTCGCTCGATGAGGTGCGTGCACTGGCAATGTGGATGACATGGAAATGTGCGGTTGTTAACATTCCTTTTGGGGGAGCCAAAGGAGGCGTTCTTTGTGATCCGCATAAGCTCTCTCGGGCTGAGCTTGAGCGCCTGTCACGTCGCTATGCAACGGAAATTTCTATTTTAATTGGCCCGAATAGCGATATTCCCGCTCCCGACATGAATACGAACCCGCAGGTCATGGCCTGGATGATGGACACATTTTCGATGCACCATGGGTATTCGATACCGGCTGTGATTACCGGGAAGCCTCTCGCTATCGGTGGCAGTGAAGGCCGTCTCGAGGCAACGGCGATGGGAGTACAATTTGTCACACGCGACGCGATGATTGATCTGGGTATGAATCCAGAAGAATGTACAGTTGTAATACAGGGCTTTGGTAATGTTGGCAGTAACTCGGCTCGCCTTTTGCAAGAACTGGGGTGCAAGGTTGTTGGCATAAGCGACATCCGAGGCGGTGTCTATAATCCTCATGGGATCGATATACACCAGGCCCTGCATTACTCTAAGGAACACGGTAATCTGGCTGGACTGCCCAATACAGAGGCTGTTTCAAACTGGGAATTGCTGACGCTGCCATGTGATATCCTGGTTCCTGCCGCTCTGGAGAATCAGTTGACGAGGCATAATGCCACGCATGTCAAGGCTCGATTGATTATTGAGGCGGCCAACGGCCCCACCACGCCAGAGGCAGACGTGATCCTCAATGATCGCGGTGTTACCATTGTGCCTGATATCCTGGCAAATGCTGGTGGTGTAACGGTCAGCTACTTTGAATGGGTACAGGATTTGCAGCGCTTTTTCTGGGCTGAGCATGAGATAAACAACCGCCTGGAGTCTATTATGACGCGTGCCTACCGGGCTATTTGTGAGAAAGCTTTGCAGCAAGAGACGAATCTGCGCATGGGTGCGTACCTGCTTGCGGTGACTCGTGTCGCTGAGGCGACCGAAATTCGGGGTGTCTATCCGTGACAATTCCCCATGGCTAATGCCGGGGCTTCTCAGAAGAAAGGATTGTCACACCCGTAGGGGCGGGAGAGGTGAGGAAGGGAGGTGGGGACGCTTGCGTCGCCCGTTATGTGGAGGAGGACGCAGGGCGACGCAAGCGTCCCCACCCCACGCAACCCCACTCCCGCCCCTACGGTACGAATACTCTTCTCAAGCTAGTCGAAAAAATATCAGGGTGTCTCATGTATTCGTCGGCTCAAGGTGCAGTATTTTCAACCAGATCTCCTGCTTGCTGGCGTCCTCTGTCGAATTCCAGGCTGGCTCAAGGCTGAAGACCACGTTAACAACCTGACCAACCGGAAATGACGACCGCTGTGCGCCCCCGCGAATCAACGTGCCTTTGAACTGAACATGCCCATTTCCCAGAAGAAGCCGCAAGTTGCGCCCATCAAAGCCGCTTGACCAGCTACTGAGAATGCCCAGGCCTTCAATCATAAAGACGGGTTCTGGATTGGCCGCGCCAAAAGGAGCGAGTTCACGTATTTTAGTATACATGCTGTAATTGATACGGTCCAGGCGCTTGAACACCAGGTCAACCATACGAGCACTGATTGTTTCTTGCTCAATCACAACGCCGGTTTCGTCGGCTATCTCTACCTCTGTCTCTCCTGTCACTTTTGCCGTTCTAGAAGCTATCTGCTGTCCATTCCAATTGAGAAAATGCTCACGTAGTTTTTCAATGTGGTTATTTGCGATGGTGAAGCCTGCCGCCTGTGCATGTCCACCGTAACGCACCAGGATGTCAGCGCAGCCACCCAGTGCATCGATAATGTTCAGTCCTTTCTGGCTACGTGCAGAGCCACGGCTGAACTCCGGGCCTCTACTGAGCACCAGCACGGGACGATTGATTTCTTCGGACAATTTTCCTGCTACCAGGCCAATAATACCTTCGGGCCAGTTATCACCGCTGACCAGGACAACCTTATCATTTGGTCGAAGCTGTGCCTCCATACGCACGTGGTTCATCAACTCCTCGGTTTGACGCTGCCGCGACAGGTTGAGTTGTTCCAGTTCTTCGACATAATACGTGGCTTCTGCCGGGTCATCAGTCGTCAAGAGTTTGAAAGCAATGCCGGCATCTTTCATCCGCCCTGCGGCGTTGATGCGCGGGGCCAGTACATAGGCGACATCTCGCTCGCGAATTTTGCCGGACTGCAATCCGGCTTTCCGTACCAGGGCCAACAAGCCTGGATTCTGCGTTTCATTGAGTTTTTGCAAGCCAAGGTGTACGAGAGTATGGTTTTCGCCAAGCAGTGGTGCAACATCGGCAATAGTGCCTACTGCGACCAGATCCAGGAGAGCCAATTCTTCCGCTGAGGATCGCTGATAGGCACGGTAGAGCGCCTGTGTTAGCTTAAAGGCAATGCCCACACCACAAAGATAGCGCTCACTGTACGTACAGTCGGGTCGCCAGGGATTGACCATTGCAAGCGCGTCGGGCCGCTGTTCTGGGGGATGGTGGTGATCTGTAATGATAACATCGATGCCCAGTGTCTTTGCGTATGCTACCTGTTCAACATCAGAGCTTCCACAATCTGTGGTGATAATCAGTGATGTTCCCCTGCTTTTCAGCAGGTCAATGGCTTTGAGATTCAGTCCACAACCATCGTGTAGACGGCTGGGTATATGGAAGTCGAGAATCGCTTCAGGGTGTTTGAGCGTGCGCAAGGCGCGAGTGAGTAGCGCAGAAGATGTGACGCCGTCAGCATCGTAATCGCCATAAACGGTAATATGTTCCCGTTGAGCCAGCGCGTGCTGTATGCGTTCAACTGCCCGGCCCATATCGATCAACGTGAGTGGGTCCGGCGTCTGATCATAGCTGGCAGCGAGGAAAGAACGCATGGCCTCGGGCGTGATAATTCCTCGATTGTGGAGTAACTGCGCATGAATGGCTTCAATACCTGCTGTTGCGTACTGCTGAAATTGTACATCCGTGAGCATGTCATAGACATTCCAGGGTGTTGTTATTTGAGATGTTGACTCCACATATCTATCCTTTATGTCCATTAATCGGGAAGTAATCGATGAAATACTTCGTTCCCAAGCAGGCGTCCTCGCTTACTCAGGCGTATCCAATCGTGATCGCGCTCTAGCAGTCCTGCATCTTCTACTGGGAGTAACCGGTCACCAACAAACTCTGCAAATGGTACAGAGAAACGTTTTGCGAATGTAGGCAAGTGCAGCCCTTGAGCTGTGCGCAGAGCCAGAAAGGCTGTCTCGGACATAGCGTGCTGCCTGTCTATGGTCTCGCTCTCAGCCTCTGGCGATTGATGGGCATTGAGCAGGCGCACATATTCAACCGGGTCGCGGACATCCGAAAAACGCCTCCCGCCAAAGCTTGAGCAGGCACCTGCTCCCATGCCAAGATATGGGAGGTTGTGCCAATAGGTCAGGTTATGACGGGATTGATGTCCGGGCAGCGACCAGTTTGAGATCTCATAGTTTACATACCCCGCCGCCAGCAGGCGCTCATCTGCGTATTCATACATATCCGCGCACAGATCTTCATCGCCCGGGGTAATGCGCCCTTCGCGCGTCCAACTGTAAAAAGGTGTGCCTTCTTCAATGATCAAGGAGTAGAGCGAAAGATGTTCTATATGCATATCCAGTGCGCGGTCAAGAGTCTCGCGCCAGTGACGCATAGTTTGTCCGGGCAAGCCAAACATGAAATCGACATTGATGGAAGTGAAGCCCGCAGTACGTGCATAGCGCACCGCTTGCGTAATATCTTTCGGCGAGTGAATGCGCCCCAGGGTTTTCAGCAGTTCGGCGTCAAAACTCTGCGCGCCCATACTGAGGCGATTGATGCCGGCAGCACGTAGTCCCGCCAGTTGGTCCTGGTTCAGCGTACCGGGGTTGGCCTCCAGCGTAATCTCGGCATCTTCATCGACCGCGAAGTTCTTAAAACAGGCATCCAGAATGCGGCTAATTTGTGAGACGCTGAGCAGGCTGGGTGTCCCGCCGCCAAAAAAGATAGTGCGGGAGCGGCGCGGACTTCCATCCGGCAACTGTGCGAATGTGCCTGCCATCGCTATTTCAGTGAGCAGGGCACGTACATATGGTTCTCGTAGGGGAAGAATACCGGCGTAGGTATTGAAATCGCAGTAGTGACAACGTGTATGGCAAAAAGGGATGTGGAGATAAAGGGAAGCGGTCTCTAAGAGCTGCTCAAGAGGTTCTTTTATCTCTCTATAAGTTGTAACGGGTGCGATGCTGGTCATGAATAAAGCAGTTCCTTGGTAAGAATGCAGTGACGAACGTTGCTTTTACAGCAAGTTGCCACTGCGTTCCTACGATGTCAGGATTGTCAGGGGGTGCCACTACCAGGAAGCGCGTTAGACCCACTACTCGGTTGGCCTAACGGCAGGTCTGGCGGCATATTCATGGTATCGAGCAGCTTATTCTGGTCAACAGGTGTAATTACCGTACCGGGAAGAGCCTGTTGTTCTGTTAACCAATTCGTAAGCGCACTACTCTTCAACGTTTGCAAGGTGGACGTATCTACAACACGGGAAGGGTCAATGCTCAGCAATTGGACAATGCGGAAGGTCCCATTTTCTTTGATAATAGGACTAAGCTCGTTAATTGAACGCGTAGGATTGAAAAGCCACATTTCTACGTTGGCCGCCGTGTAGTTTTGTGCATACTGACCATGCGCCAACCAACCCAGGGAACCACCGCTGACGGCGGTCTGGTTGTCGACCGATTTAGCTTTTGCCAGTTTTCCAAAGTCTCCACCGTGCTTGAGCTCATTCAGTATTTGCTCGGCCTTCTGCAGCGTATCAAGCGTCATCATACGGGCCAGCACCTGGTATGCTGGCGATACTACCTGGGAAGCCAGATATGTCTGCATACCGTCGCGACGCAGACCGACCGTCATCATTGCCTGCATGTCGCTGTCGGACACACCATCCCTGCTCAGGAAAGCACTGTACCTACTTGTCTTAGGAATGTTGGCCTTAAAGGCAGTCATAGCTTGACTGACCGCCTGAGTCGATGGATTCACCTGCGATTGAACATGGCTGCTTTGTGTAGCTAGCCATTGACGGAAAAGCTCATCGTTCTGTAGCCAGGTAACGCTTTCGTTACCAATTTGCGACTGGTTGATATTTGCCTGGTCTTGCGGAATGGTAGTTTTAGTCAGATTCGAATACTGCTGGCTGAGAGTAGCATATGTAGCCTGCTCGTTGTACTCCGTCGTTTGCGCGTCTTTCAGTTGCTTCTCCAGGTTGGTGCGTTCGGGGCTGGGGCCAGGCTTAAGCGCAGCTATCTGTTTGTTCAATGCATCAATCTGTTTAGCAGTGTTCTGGCCGGCTGCTTGCAGCGCTGAAATCTGCTTCTTCAAACTATCGCGCTGTGCAATCTCTCCATTTGGCCCGTTGACGCTATTTTGCGCAAGCTGTGTTTTGAAAGCGACCATCTTACGGTAGAGCGCTTGCGGAATTGGTTGGCCGTTGACGCTGGTAATGGGTAAGCTCGGAGTGATCACATTCATATTGACCCAGAAGCCAACAATTACGACGACGATAAGCACGACGACGCCGATGGCGGCAGTCCAGGTGGCACGACGCTGAATTTGTACTTTCTGGTTGTGTGAAAGGTGTTTCCCCCAGCCAAATATGAGGGGCTTCCCGTCGCGTTTTCCCTCGAAACGTGCTGTCTGCTTGTGATATTGCTTTGGTTTTTGAGAACGTGCTGGTCGCTTGTTTTCTTGGCGACGCACTGTTTGACTGGTCATTAGTAATACAGCTCCCTCCCGTTTGATGCGCTGGCTTGCGTCAACAAAGTCAACACATACAGCTAAGATGAATACGTTTCTTCTCTCAAAAAGTTCACGTATTCATCTCGGACTGTCATGTTTGCTTGCCTACTTCTACGAGTGCATACCACGCATATGCTCTGCGGTGTAGGGGAGCAACGCCATATGTCTTGCTTCTTTCAGTGCCACACTCAAACGGCGTTGATGCTTGGCGCATGTCCCGGTCTTCCGGCGCGGCTCGATTTTTCCGCGGTCGGAGATGTAGCGTTTCAAGAAACGGCTGGCATCTTTATAATCGATTTCGCGTACATGATCGTGGCAAAACTGGCAAATTTTGCGGCGAGAAATGCGCTCGCCTCGCCCGCCCTCGCGCCGTTCGCGGCGTGGGGCGCCTTCCGGTCTTCTTTGCACGGATGTTCTCCTCAATAAAATTTAGAAGGGATGATCTTCTAAATCTCCAAGAGGGTCGGTTTCGTCTGGACTACCTGCTAAAAATTCTGAACTACTGCCACTCTGCGCCGACTTAGGGGTGAGAAACTCCACATCACTGACAGTGACATCTAAAGAGAAACGCTCAACACCATTCCTGTCGTTATACTTGCGTGATGCCAAACGTCCCTCAATATAGGCTTTGTCACCTTTATGCAGGTATGAATTACATGTCTCTGCAAGTTGGCGAAAGGCAACGATGTTGAACCACTCGGTCTCTTCCTGTTTTTCACCTGTACTTGACTTGGAATAACGATTGACAGCGAGGGAAAATCTCGTTACAGCGACACCGCTAGGAGTGTAGTTCATCTCGGGGTCTTTTCCGAGACGTCCAATTAGCATAATTTTGATCATGGTTCAAGATCCTTTCGATGTGATAATCACTTCCTCAACTCTTCTCTACCGCGGAGATCAGACGAATCGACCCAAACGTATTTATTTACTCAGGCTTCGATGATTTCTTCTTCTATTGCAGGCGGGACATCTTCGATGTCCTCAGCGGACAAGCCAGAGGGGAGTTCTGCCTCTTCACCGACCAGATTCTCGTCGGGAGCTACTCCCTCCAACTCTTGCTCTTCCACTGCTGCAGTTGGAGCAGCAGAAGCTGCCGCGGCAGCGGCACGAGCCTCGCGTTCCTTCTGTACAGTCTTTGGATCGCGCCGCTTGATGAGATGCCGCAAGACCTCTTCCGAAACCTTGAGTGTACGATCGAGTTCAATTACCGTCTCAGGGGTCAGAATCATGTCTATGAATATATAAAATCCGTCGCGGTGGTGTTGAATGGGGTATCCCAGGCGACGACGCCCCCATTGGTTAACTCTGACGACCTCGCCGTTATAGTTCGCGACGACCTGTTCGACACGGTCTAAAATTGCCCGTGTTTGCTCTTCACTGACTTCGGGGCTGAGAATGAATCCAAGTTCGTAATCTCGTCTCACGAAGTCACCTCCTTCCTTTGGGTTTGCACCTGGTCAGATTTACCTCTGAAGTGCCGGTTGAGATGAGTACCTACCTACATCTGCTGGTAGAACTCTTTCCCTTCACCCAGGGACTGCCAGAGCAGGTGGAACACCGACTTTATGCCGGTGCATAAGAAGACAGATGCCGCTAAAACTGCGCGGCCTCAGCATGTATTGTCCCGCGATGGTAGCGGGGTGCTCAAAACACCTCGCCATTATAGCATTCTTCGCTATGTCTGACAATAGAGCTAAGGTTTACTAAGAATTCCAACTTCCTATTCCTTCTATACACTAGAAAAACGGAAAAGCGGAAACAATTGAGCGCTTTTTGTAGCAGAACTACTCATTGACAGCAATTGCTCTATGCCCGATACTATGTATGGTGATCGATAGCGCAAAAGGAAGGGTATGAGGGGATACCCACCAAGGGAAGTGGCCTTTGCTCCCTTGCACTCCCAGGGTTGGTGAAACATATGCAGTGGCGTCCAGGCGGTAGAGACAAAAGCTTATATCCAGTGCGCTCGGGCAGAACACAGCCGGCGCTACCCGGCGCTACCTTGCCAACGGCGCCCATTGCTACGCGTTCGCAGTCCTATCCCAATGAGCTGCAAACTCCTGCAAAAAACTGTCCGAATTATGGACGGCGCGCCCTGTTAACGCTTTTGGGCCTGGGAGCGCTCCTGGAATTGCTCTTACTGGCAGTCTATCCTCTGCTCGCTGCCGCTACATCCAGGACGGACGCGGCCAGGCAGGCGTTACTTGGCCTCTTCCCCTGGCTACCACACCTCTATTGGACTTCCGTGTTGCCCTTCGTTGTAACAGCGCTTTCACATGTCCCACTCTTCGTCCTCGCTCATGAAGGTTTGGGTACGGTGGGTGGAAACGCCAACTTGCTCTTATTCTTGCTCGGACTGGCTTTTGTAATCACGTTCCTCGCAGGACGTGTAGGAGATCGTGTGCTACGAGAACGGCTCTCGCTCAACGATACCCGCGCGTTGTTCAGCACAATCATCATCCTGACAGGCGTCTTTGGCGTGACCTGTTACTTTGCTCCTGCTATCCTGTCGCAGGGGATGTTTCTCTATGGCATATATGGACACCTGGTTACCATTTATCATGTGAACCCATACGCGGTCTCTCTTACGGCTTTCCCGCATGAACTATTACAAAAAGGTATTGTCAACGGCACACAAAGTGTGACGGCCCCCGGTCCAGTCTGGATAGATCTATGTATTCCCGTGGTACTGCTGGCGCGCGATAGCGTCGCGAATGTCCTCCTGCTGTTCCGTGGTATTGGCCTGGCATCACATCTCATCAATACTGTGCTCATCTGGGTTATCCTGGCGAAACTGAAACCAGAGATGCGGATATCTGCCACCATACTCTATGGCTGGAATCCGCTGGTTCTGCTGCTGAGTATCAATGGAATGCACCTGGATGTAGTGGTCGTCCTCTTCATTTTACTGGCGATTTTCTTCTTTCAACGCAAATCGCCCATTTTAGGCTGGGTATTGATGCTTCTGGCGATGCTTATCAACATGTTAACGATCCTGCTACTGCCGCTCTTTTTCCGCCTTTTGCTGAAAGAAGCTCAAACAATACCCTCTAGATGGCGTGTGTTCTGGTGGATGTCGGCTGCCGGTGTCTCTGCCCTGGTTGTCATACTGGCATACGCGCCTTACTGGTCGGGCTGGGGCTTAGCAGGTTTGCTTACCTATACGCAACAAGTCTTTTTACAAGACAAGGCGATCAATTCGCTTGATGCTGCGCTCATCAACCTGCCCGTGACATTGCCCCCGGTGCTGTCCTGGCTGGTTGCTCCTCACCACTGGACGATTTTCGTCACTGTGACGGTTGGCGCTCTGCTGCTGCTTGGCTGCTGGTTAGCCGACACCGTCGAACTAGTCGTGTTGTTCAGTAGCTGGATCGCCCTGGCGCTACTTGTCTTGATGCCCACCTACTGGCCCTGGTATGCCCTATTGCCAGTGGCTCTGGCGCTGTCTTCAGCCAGCCGTCGCACTATGTTGCTGGCTCTACTGCTCACGATGGGGGCTCTGCTCAGTTGTTACTTCTGGCTCTGGCAGCCTCCCTGGACAGGCCAGGCTCTGGTGACGATAGGTTTTCCACTCCTCGCCTGGGGATGGATACTCTTCTTATCCACAACCTGGGAAATGACTCATGCTAATGTGCCGCAGCCAGTAGCGCAGGGCACGAAACCGGCGAGCAGGGGTCTATCGCGACCTTGGGGAGGCAGGTAGGATTGACAATAGCCTAGAAAAAGGTATGATATTCAATAACTGCCGCTAAAGTAAAAATCACTTTGCCACCCGCGCGGGTGGCAAAGTGATTTTTACTTTCCTTTCCTAATCTCTCGACCGAAAGATCTTCACCCTTCGATAGGGTTCTTTTCCTCTACTGCGCGAGATCAGGTTATAGCGCGTTGCCATCTGGTGCTGCAATCTGCGGATGTAGGCATTGGCTGGAGCCAATTCTGCCGTCGTCAAGCCTTTGTTCAGGACCTGATGAATGGCGTCCTCTGTCTCCAGCAAGGCTCGCGTCGTTGAATCAACTGTATCTTTCCCTTCACCCTCTGCCTCGTCTTCGTCATCAGGCGGCGCGTCCGCCGTAGGAATGTCGAAGACGTGCGCAAGTGCATGCTGCATTTGGGCGACGGTATTGTTTTTCAGGATGATAATCAACTTGCGGTCCTGTTCCGCTTGCTGCAACCGCTCAGGTTGGCGGCGATAGTAATTTTTCAAAGTTATGACAGCATCGGCATCACTCTGGTTGTTCGTGACAATGATGGGTACACGCAGTTGGCGTGCTGACTCTGCCAGGCGGTCGCGGTTCACGCCGAACGGATAGACGCGCAGCGTCTTCATGATCGGCACCGGTTCCTCCATCTCTTCAGGTTTGTAAACCCCTTCGGCCTGAGGAGCACGTTGAGTGGCCAGCAATGCCGTGGGGCGCTGGTGTTCCACGTCCGCTGGAGACGTCCCGGTCGGCGCTAAAGCTCGAAATTGCGTTTGCGGCTGGCTCTGGCTTCGACCGCGTGCGCGCTCATTGCCACCGCCTCCAGCGCTCCCACCGTTACGAAAACCTTGTCCCTGTCCAACCTGGCGAAACTGTCCCCAGTCCTCGTTGCTATTATTGCCACGGCTGGAACGCTCATAGTTTCCACCTGGACCTGCCAGGCGAGGATCGACAGGTCCACCAAGGCCGCCAACGCCCCAGGTCGGTACCTCCATACCACCTGCGGAGATACGGCGCATGGTGACACGCCCACTCTCTTCATCGCGCGTGCGTTCCTCGGCAGTGACGGCGTGCCCTCGCAGCATACTGTCCACCGTTTCAGCGACATCGCGATGCACGATGAGTTCTTGCCAGCTCTGCTGTTCAACCACCACATCGAAGGTCGGTGGCGCTTTACGTTCCAGGATACTCTTCTGCGTATGACGTCGCCGCGCCTCCTCGTCACCGAGGGTCACGGTCTGGATTCCGCCGACAAGATCAGAGAGCGTAGGGTTGACCAGCAGATTACCCAGTGAGTTACCATGGGCAGTTGCCACAAGCTGTACACCGCGTTCAGCAATTGTGCGCGCGGCGGCGGCTTCCAGCTCTGTACCGATTTCATCTATGACGATTACCTGGGGCATATGGTTTTCGACGGCCTCAATCATCACCGCGTGCTGTTCTGCGGTGCGTGCCACCTGCATGCGGCGGGCACGACCAATGCCGTGATGCGGAATATCCCCATCACCTGCGATTTCATTGGAGGTATCGACGACCACTACCCGTTTATTGGCTTCGTCCGCGAGGACGCGAGCTATTTCACGTAGCAGAGTGGTTTTCCCCACACCTGGACGACCGAGAATCAAGATGGATTGACCCTGTTCGACAATATCACGGATCAGGGCAATACTGCCGAGTACCGCTCGACCAATACGGCAGGTCAAGCCGACAACTTTTCCTTTGCGATTGCGTAGGGCGCTAATACGATGGAGCGTGCGCTCAATACCAGCACGGTTATCGTCGCCAAATTCACCGATGCGTTCGACCACGTATTCGAGGTCTGCAGTGGTAATTGGCTCTGTACTAAGGATCACCTCCCCTTCTGGGAACCGGCCTTCGGCGAAACGCCCAAGGTCCATTACGATCTCCAGCAGTTCGCTTCGGTTTTCTAGCCGATTGACCGCGTCGTGGATGCCAGGCGGAAGTGTCGCTAGCAGAGCCTCCAGATCGTCAGTGATCACATGTTGCATAGGCAGTTCTATCACCTCATTGTTGGCGGGAATTGACCGTCCCCAGGCCCTTCACACCATAGACCACTCGTTGCTCAAGTGCGGGGACTGTGCGCTGACGCATAGCCAAGAGCGCTATGTGTCGCACGAGCAGAGCCCTGATGGTGGTTTGCTCGAATCCACTGTTGCGCAGAGCGGCGATTACAAACGACTCGTACTCTCGCACCTGACAATAGATGCTTCTCGTCGTTACACCCTGGTCCTGTAACTTTCTGATTCCAAAGCGCAAAAGCGGTTCAGCAAGTTCAGAATGTTCAGGATGGACAATAAGAGAGAGCTGGTGCGGCGCCGAACCGTGGCCCGGGCAAAGACGCAGCCATGCTCCTAAACGAACGCCTAGATCACACACATAGTTTTCCTGCCCCCGCGAGAAGGGAGCAGGCAACGGCCGTAGTGATCCGACGTGTAGCTTAGCAAATTCTTCGCTGTTCTCCAGCATCTCTGCCATCTGTACCCGTTGTGGAGTAACAGAGCGGTAGAGTTGATGCAAACCCCACACATGGTGGCGGTTCCAACGCCGCAGTGAGGGAAGGTTGGGAGTGGGGTCAGAAGTAAAAGATTTGGCCCCAGCAGGATCATAGACATAGGTCAACTCGCGGGCGTAACGTTGAAAGCCTGCTCGTTGGAACAGTTCCTGTTCTGGTATTTCGTCCTCAACCTTAGCGAAAATACGGAGGATGCCGTGTCCTGCAGCCATCTCTAACATATATTCAAGGAGTGCTGTCAGAACATCGTCGCTGGAGACATTGCGCTGTACCATCGAGGCCAGGTAGGAAACCTCCCACATGTTATGGGACGGCCTCTCCTGTATCTGGGCGAACCCGAGAATGCGCCAATGGTCTTCACAAATCCAGGTGCGCGAGGCCGGATTGAGCGGAAAGATATTACGCAGAAAAGGTGGCAATGGGAGACGTTTCTCCTCCGGCTCGAGCCAGCACACAAAGTTTGCAAACTCGTGCTGTCTACTACGAGCACGGCGATCAATCGAGTAGATGATTCCCGGCAAATCGACGTATAGTACCGGTCGTATCATCCATTACTCCCGCGTCTGGGGTCTCCGAATGGATATTACCCTTTGACGCTCTGTACTATGCGGAGAAAGTAGTGATGAAAGCGTGGGTCTCCTGAAACCTCCGGGTGAAATGCAGTGCCAAGTAACCTTCCTTCGCGGACAGCAACGATGGTTCCATCGTCGAGCGTTGCCAGTGTCTCCACTTCAGGTCCTACCGACTCAATGACGGGTCCCCGAATGAAGAACGCGTGGAATGGCGCTTCTCCTAGTACTGGCACAGACAGATCAGTCTCAAAACTTTCCCGCTGACTGCCAAATGCGTTACGACGGACGCGAATGTTCATCGAGGCCAATAATGGTTGACCTTCCAGCGCGTTATCCGTCTCTTTTGCTAATAGTATCAATCCCGCACATGTTCCCCAAATGGGGAGGCCTTCGCGAATCTTCTGTTGTAATGGCTCCTGTAAGCCATACAACACCATTAGTTTGCCAATGGTGGTACTCTCACCACCTGGTATTATTATACCATCTAATCCGTCTAATTGCGCGGGTAATTTGATCGCTTTTCCCTCGACTTCAATGCCCAATTCGGTCGCAGCTTTTTGCAATGCTTTACAATGAGCTTCAAAATCGCCCTGTAATGCTAATACGCCTATACGTAGTTTTGAGTTGTAGTTTTTAGATTCCATATATTTTTCTGTTTGGATTGCGACTCACCAGGCCCTACGGCAGTTTTTTTAGAGTGCGGGTATGTCTCGTTCAAAAGTACATTACCAGCCACGCCGGGCCATTAATTGTTCCTCGGGCAAGGTATCGAGGTTAATGCCCACCATTGGTTCGCCAATGTTTCTCGATACCTCCGCGATTATGGCGGGGTCTTCAAAATGGGTGGTGGCTCGCACGATGGCTTTGGCGCGTTTCATTGGATCACCTGACTTGAAGATACCGGAGCCGACGAAGATACCTTCGGCGCCTAAACGCATCATCAGAGCAGCATCGGCGGGTGTGGCTATGCCGCCCGCCGAGAAATTGACCACCGGGAGTTTTCCTGTACGAGCTACTTCAGTGACCAACTCGTAGGGTGCGCCAAGATTTTTAGCCTCGGTCATCCATTCCTCTTCAGGGAGCATTTGCAAGCGGCGGATACCATCCATAATGGCTCTCATATGGCGGACGGCCTCTACGACATTGCCCGAGCCTGCTTCACCCTTGGTGCGCATCATCGCTGCTCCCTCGCCAATGCGGCGCAATGCTTCGCCAAGGTTGCGTGCTCCACAGACGAATGGCACGGAGAAGAGGTGCTTATTGACATGGAAATGTTCGTCTGCTGGCGTTAATACCTCTGATTCGTCGATACAATCCACGCCAATCGCCTGGAGAATCTCGGCTTCGACAAAATGCCCGATGCGGCACTTGGCCATGACCGGAATGGTGACTGCCGCTTTGATCTGGATAATAAGCTCGGGGTCGCTCATACGGGCAACGCCGCCGTGAGCGCGAATATCGGCTGGCACGCGCTCGAGTGCCATCACTGCACAAGCCCCGGCCTCTTCTGCGATGCGCGCCTGTTCCGCGTTTACCACATCACAAATGACGCCGCCCTTGAGCATTTCTGGAAATGTTCGTTTTACTTGTATGGTTCCTGTCTGCTTTTGCATGACTGTGTGTCTCCTGCCCTGATTGATTGTCCCATTACATGGATTGCATGGATGTATCATATGTATGTCACGATTCTATCATATGGGGAGTTTACGCTGCTACAGCCAATGAATCTGGGGGATACCAGCCATATGAGCCATTAATCAGCCAATTTGCTACTTGTCTCACTGCGTTTTTGCCTCTTCCAGCATAGCGATGGCAGTATCCAATCTGTCTATGTGCTCTTGCGCTTTTTGTAGCAGGTTGAGGTTATTCAAGACACTATTGAGTTGTATTATGCCAGGAGTAAGGCGAGTTGCAGCTGCGTAGGTTTGTAAAGCCTCGTCTTTCATCGCTTTGCTGTTATTGATCTCTCCTAACACCAGTTGAGCCAGTGCCTGATCATAGTAGTCCCAGTAAATTTCCGGCGTGCGTCCCGCGTTCAAAATGCGTACCTTTGCAGCAGCCTCAGCAAGGATGAAGTATCTTTTGGCGTCATTCTTCTCGCCCAAATACCAGGAGAGACTGGCAACATTTCCCAGTGCGTAAGAAGAAGAAGGATCAGCGATTTGGGCCTGTGCATAATATTTTCTGGCTTGCTCATAATATTCCCTGGCTTTGGAGTCATGCTGTGCATCTCTCTCAATATCTCCCATGCGGCGGTAGACTGCACCGAGTCCCGCGAGAGCGTCTTCATAATTGGGGCGCAGATCAATGGCGCGCTTTAGATGCACTAGCGCTTCGTCGTAATCGGCATTACGCAGAGTCTCTGCATCTGGTCCTTTCTGTGCTTCTCCACGACGGCGGTAGGCCAATCCTAATTCCATTTCGGCCTCAGCAAAATTGGAAGTAACGGAAAGGGCTGCTTTAAACGCTGTGATAGCGTCGTCATAATAGCCAGTTCCGCTATAGATGCGGCCCAAACTATTATTAATCTCGCTGTCTTCTGGGAGAAGACTTCCGACCTTACGATAGAAAGCGACTGCTTCTTGTTTCCTGTCGTGATTGTAAAGTTGGTCACCTAAACCAAGATACACAACCGCTTTTAGCGTATTGTCCATGGCAGTTCTCCTCTTGATTGCTTCCTCTCGCTCCTCACTTAATTGTTTGCGATACCTGTTTAATAAAGTTAAACCAAAAGTAGTAATTAATCCAACCGCGATGGCTGATATCCCGACAACGACAGAAAAGAGATTTAGGATACTGGTTATAACGTTCAGTGTGCCTTGAGCTTCGGATGTGGCCTGATTGGCCTGATTAAGAATCTGATTGGGATCAGGTGTCGCCGTTGGCGCATCAATAATGGTGGTGTTGTGGGCCAGCGCATGCGATCCCGATGTTGTTACCAGGAGAATAGAGAGCAGGACCGCCAGCAAGGCAACAGCAAATAAAAAGGGTTTTCGTTGCATGACATCCCTCCTTTTTATGTATGATAGCGAGTCGCGATTCATGAGAAATACCGGGGACGGGCTTAATAATATCATACCTGTAGAGAATTTCAATGAGTTTTAAATATAGTTTGACAGGGGATGATACATTGTGGAAGTGAGGAGTTACCCTCACGACAGCAGGTTCAAGCTCAACTTCAGTGCCACATCTACGCGGCTGAGTTCATCGGGGGTGATGTTGCCACGGCGACGCACCAGGCGTGATTTTTCAACGGTCATGAGCTGTTCACATTTGACATCGGTGAAATCGGTCAAGCCATTCTCTTCGGATGGAGCAATACGTACGTGCAGAGGCAGCTCGCGTTCAGTGCGGCTCATCGAGGCGACAATAGTCAGAGGATAAGAAAGAGAGGCATTGCCTCGATCATTCTGGATAATCAAGGCGGGACGAGTACCTTTTTGTTCTGCACCACGGCCAGGGGACCAGTTCACATCCCAAATCTCTCCACGCCGGGGGCTTGGAGGAAGCGATGGAGGAGAAATTGATTCTTGCTGTCTCGATTGTTGTTCGGGGCTGGGCTGTTGTGTTTGCCTCGCCTCACTACTCATACAAATTTACCTTATTACACAATTACGCAACCATACCTTCGTGACCGGCATCAAAAAAGAAGCGGGCATCGTCGAGAGTTTCTGGGAGGGAACCGAGATAGTCGTAGGCTTCATCGAGTGAGTAACTGAGAGAGGAGATTGCTTGTTGGCGTTTCTGAAGGATTGCGGTCTTTAACTGCTGGTAATTATCTTGCTGCATTAGTTCCATAATTGTCTCCACAACGTCTCCTAGGGAAGCTTCTAGTTCAACTGCGAGCGCCTTCAGTTCTTTATGCTGCGTCGAGGGAATCTGAATGGATTTGCGGATGAAGTTATCATGACGATAAAAGTCAGGATGTGCAACAGCCATGAGACTGCCTCCTAATCATTACATGAAGCCTTTCAATCTTTTCTATCTAATTGTAGCCTCTTCATCCAGATTTGTCAATAAAGATTTTGTATGTTTGATTAGAAAATTGTAAAATTGTAAATTTACAAAAAAATAATGCATAATGGCGCCCTTTTGACAGATTTGACAGATTTGACAGATTTGACAGGCAAACACCTTATCACGTACACTTATCTGTATCAGGGTGATCTCTTTGTCATGGGGGTAGAGCCATGAGAGTAATAAGTTGCCCAAATTGCCACGCACCACTACCTGGATTGGCAGACTATTGTGCAATCTGCGGAGAAATCCTCATACCCTCCTCAACAAGTACTGCAATACAGTCCGCCGGGTGCCCTCGAGCCTTCAACATGCCCCGCTTCTTCGCCTTTCGAAGTGATGCTGAAGAGACCATGCCCTTCGCCGAGCTATCCTCGACCTCGTCAGAGACGATAAAACTTGCGCAGAAACCTCAACGATCCGCCAGGGATAGGGCGATACCGCTGGCCGAAATCGCGAACGACTTCTTAGAGGACGAGGTAATAGAAAGTAGCAGACCTGGTGGGAACTGGCATAAAATTGTGGATTCCCGGCCTCGCACGCCCTCAACGTCGCGGACTGCCATACCAGCGCTACGCAGACCTCTGCCTTTGCCTCCAGAGCATTTGCCGGCAGCCACGTCGCCTCGACCGCCGTTCACCAGCCCGCGCCAGCGGCAACCTTCCCTATTTTTCTGGATAAGCATACTGGTGCTCTTCGTTGCTCTGGCAGGAAGCCTTCTGGGGGTAGTGCTGGGCCTTGGTCACGGTGCATTGGCACAGAAATCTTCCCATGCGGGCGAGATTACATTACAGGTTACACCTGCTACTGTGGCACTTGGGAACGTGATTGAACTACGCGGCTCTAACTTTAGTCCACACGGGCAGATTGGGCTGACACGCGATAGCAACATACCTATCGCCGATACAGTGGGCAACACGATTATCCAGGCAGATAGTAAAGGTTCCTTCGCCGAAACGGTCATCGTTGAAGCGGAATGGCAGGCTGGTTCGCATCTTATACGCGCAGAAGATGCTAAACTGCATAAAACAGCGGCATTCACTATAGCTGTGACGGGCCATAGCCCTTCCTTGCGTCCTCCACACCTGGTACTTTCAAGCAGCGCTATTGATCTTGGCGCTGGTGATCAAGCCACCAATAGTACAAAGACGATCACCTTAACCAACGGCGGCGGTGGACAAATCACCTGGCAGAGTGTGACGACACATTCATGGCTTCTGCTCAGCCCGAAAAGCGGAACCTTTTCCAGCGGACAGCGTATCCAGTTGACGATTGCGGCAAATCGCTCAAACTTGCTGCCAGGCGTCTATGCTGCCGGGATAATTTTCACCTCTAATGCGGGCCAGGAGATACTATCCGCGAAAATGAGAACTACCCAGCTTGAACCTGGACACGAGGCAGATCTCCAGCTTACACCAGCCGTCCTCTCCTTGACAGGCGTTGATGGGAGTAGCGACCCTCCTGCGCAGGTGCTGACTGTGAGCAACCCGGGTGTGTTGCCACTGCACTGGAGTGCTTCCAGCAGCAGTAATTGGCTTTCAATTACTCCTTGGTCTGGAGATGTAAGCAAAGGTAGCAGCCAATCTGTGCAGGTAGGGGTCAATATAAGTACCCAGTTACCGGGTACTTATACTGGTGTCGTGACCTTTACTGGCAGCGGCCTGGCGCCAACCAGGGACAGTCCGCAAAACGTCTATGTCAGTCTAACCATTGTGCCGAAGTGCGCACTCCAACTCTCTCCAGGAGCTTTGGCATTCTCTGGCGCCTACTTACAGCCTGGACCTGGCGCCAGGGCCATTCGCCTGAATGTCACCCAGGGGTGCAGCACGCCGTTGCATTGGAATGCGCTTGTCACAACGAAAACTGGCGGCCACTGGCTCAACATTGGCAGTAACAGTGGTACCACTCCATCTTCTCCGGCGGTAAGCGTGAATGCTACTGGTCTAAAACCAGGCGTTTATAGTGGCTCAATCATTTTTAGTTGTTCGGCGGGTACGCTGACATTGCCCGTATCTTTCACAATAGGGCAGCATACTACGCCGATGATGACGACTACTCCGGCCACGATGGTTTTTAGTGCTACTATTGGTCAGACGGACCCCGCTGGACAGGCCGTTACGATTACGAATTCCGGGGGCGGTACCCTGAACTGGCAGGTAAGCGCGGCTACGAATTTTGGCGGCGCCTGGCTCTCTGTTGCTCCCGCGAGCGGTATTCTTACTTCACATCAGTCTGCGACGGTGAATGTGTCGGTTATACTCCTCAATGGACTGACTCCTATTACCTATACAGGCATGGTGACCATTACTGGAACGGACGGTTCAGGCCATATCACCCCTGGTAGCCCACAGATGATCCCTGTAAATTTCGTCGTGCAGGCTCCCTGTACAATTGTAGGCACTCCCAGCGCGCTCAGCTTCGCGGGGGTGGTTGGTCAACCTACCCCTCTAACTCAGGCAGCGACGATCAGCGCCAGTGGCACCTGTACTCATACGTTGAACTGGACGGCATCCACAGGCAATACAACATGGTTGACTAGAAGCCCTACCTCTGGCACCGTCAGTGTTAACTCTAGCTCCGCAATAAATATAGGCATTGTGCTCTCGGGCCTGAGTCCCAACACCTATACAGGCCAGGTAACAATCACAGCAACCGATAGTATTACCCACCAGTCTGTAGGCACGCCGCAGACCGTCGAGGTGACGCTGACCGTGAATGCAGCGCAATCTCTGACGGTAAGCCCATTTCCGAATGGCTTGACAATCAATGTCACAAGCGGAACGACATCTCAAGCCTTTAGCATTAATAATACTGGCAGCAAGCCGCTGAACTGGACAGCCGCGCTCGGTGTGGATACCCCCTCCTTTGTTTCGCTGTCGGCTGGTGCTGGTACAAACCTCCTGGGAGGTGCTAGCGTTTCTGATAACGTCATCGTCAACGCAACAGGCATATACAGCTTCCGTTGGGGTGAACCCTCAAATACAATCGGTAAACCTCACCAATAGTGGTGGTGATGGCTTGACATGGAAGGCACATTCCTCTGGATCCTGGTTGAAGCCGGGCCTGACTCAGGGAAGTGATAATTATCAACAAACCTCGACTATTCCCTTCGAAGTCGATGCTACCGGGCTAGCCAGTGGCTTCTACACGGCAACAGTTGCAATTAGCCCTTCTGTTGGAGCAGCGCAGACTGTCACGGTCACATTGACGATAACGTAGTAACCCGCTACCTGGGTCTCCGTACGCGTATTTCTGTCCTTGTTCATCCCTGGGGAAGTTCGGGGAATTTGGTGTACAATATGTTATCCATCGCTGCAACGAAGCCAGGTTGACCGCAAGGGTCAACCCTACTATACGCGGCGCGATGCTGCGCATCGCACGCCCGGCTGATGGGAGGTCAGCGGAGATGCAAGGAAGTATATGTTGCGCATGTTGATGTTCAAAGCGAACTATCTATTTTTGGAGGGTTTGACGTGATGAAATATATTGTAGGTATCTCTGAGATCGTGCTCTGGACGGCTGATACGGAGCGTTCACTGAAATTTTATCGTGACTTGCTGGGGTTGGAAGTCATTTCACCATCCACTCTACCAAATGTCTTCCTCAAAGTTGGTGAAGGCAACGCGGGAATCCCACAGATGATCGTGCTTGTACCCAAGTCAGAAATGGTGAAAGCTGCACCTTTCGGCTACCAACTTCACCATATGGCCCTGGAACTTCCAGAAGAAGCCTTCGATACCCAATACGAGGTATTTGTTGCGGCTGGCTACGAACCGCGAGACGGCAAACATCCTGTTCTCGCCAGTCGAACGATGTATATCGATGATCCTGACGGTAATGAGGTTGAGTTTATCTGTCGCTCATCCGCAGAATGATGACTGATACCCTGATACCCAGGAAATTTGCCATTACCCTGACTCTGTGCGATACTACCGTTTAAGAGAAAAAGCCTTCCACACCTGGCACATATTTTTGCACTTGATTTCGTATATCAAGCCTGCTGAACTGAGGGAATGAGCCTATCCTCAAAAGATGCGCCCCGAGAAGTTCAAGCAGGGATACGAAGACCTGCTCTCCTCAACTGGCCTGGCTGATGCAGCGACATTAGCAGCACAGTTCGGCATCGATATCCGCTCGGTGGACTTCTGGCGGGCAAGCCTGGATATTGTACGGGGTGATATCGATAGATTTGAGGAGTTGACGAGGTAGAAGGGTAGTAACACAGGGAAGGAAACAGCGAAGAAGCTGTTCCCTTCCCTGTGTTACTGTTTAAAACTGCCGTGCCCTAGAACGCCTCCGAGGTGTTTCTAGCAGGGTGCGGACAGTTACAGCCAACTGCTTGAGTCCGTCAGCACAAACGGGGCTATCGCACGAATGTCCTGTGACGATGCGCCAACCAGCACCTCAAACTCCCCCGCTTCAGCCACCCACGCGTGCGCCAGGTCATCGTAGTAAGCCAGCGCGTCACGGGCTACGTTGAGTGTCACCGTCTGGCGCTCCCCCGGCTCAAGGTGGACTTTCGCGAAGGCCTTCAGTTCTTTTTCGGGGCGCTGCAAGCTTGCAACAACATCCCGTATGTAGAGTTGGACGATTTCTTTGCCCGCACGCTCTCCCGTGTTGGTGACATCGACCGAGACCTGCAACATGTCGTCCCGGCCGATCTCCTGGGCGCTCAGTGAGAGCGAGCTATAGCTAAAGGTCGTGTAGGAGAGGCCAAAGCCAAAGGGGAACAGCGGCGCGATGTGTTTCTTGTCATAGTAGCGATAGCCGACGAAGAGCCCTTCCCCATAGTAGACCTTGCCGTTCTCGCCAGGAAAGTTGAGGTAGGCCGGGTTATCCTCCAGACGCACCGGGAAGGTCTGAGGGAGTTTACCCGAAGGCGTGGTGTCCCCAAAGAGCACGTCCGCGATGGCGTTGCCACACTCCTGACCGGGGTACCAGGCCTGCACCACCGCCGCCACCTTATCGAGCCATGGCATGGTGATAGGCGATCCGGTGTTAAGGACCACGATCGTGCGCGGGTTGGCCGCCGCCACCTGCTCGATCAGTGCATCCTGCTTGCCCGGCATGGCCAAAGCTTCCCGGTCGAAGCCTTCGCTCTGCCATTCACCCCCAAACCCTACACAAACAATGGCAACATCCGAAGCCGCCGCCAGTGCCGATGCCCGTTCGATGGCGTCTGCAGGTAGCGGTGGTAGGTACCCCAGTCGGACTGTAGCCAGCATGCTCTCCTCAGACTTGGCATATTCAAGCATCAGGAGATATTCGCGTCCGGCTTGCAGGGTGATGGTCTCCTGCACCTCTGGCGTTCCAAGGAAATCTCCCCCAGTCGTTGGCTGACTCCAGTTATCAATCACTACTCGCCCATCGATAGAGAAGCGGCCACGCCCTGCGCTGACCAGCCCAAAAGTGTAGTCCCCGGTCTCCAGGGGAGTAAAGCGGCCGGTGGCACGCAGCGAGAACTGCTGCAGATCGACTCCTTCAGGCATCTCACCGAACCACATAAACTCCGATGTTGTTTTCGTCTCCTTGAAGATGGGAGTGCCAGACAGGTCGCTGCTATTGAAGTACTCGATGGCTAATCCATGCTCGCTTCCCTGTTCGCCAGCGAGCAGCTGGCTCATATCGAGTAAGGACTGAAGCCTGTCCCTATAGAGGCCCGCTTTGACTAGCAAATGTAGCAGGCGACGTACGCTTGTATCAATGGTGGTTTCCTCAACCTCGCCCCGCTGGACGGCTGCGAGCAGTTTCTCGCCCCGCCATTTGGGAGAAGGCATCTCCAGATCGAGCCCAGCATTCACTGAGGCAGCGGTGCTCTTGACCGACATAAACCAGTCGGACACCACCACTCCATCATAACCCCACTCGTTGCGCAATATCTCGGTTAAGAGGTACGAGTTTTCCGAGGCAGGGATGCCGTTTACAAGGTTGTAGGCGGCCATGATGGTCCATGGCTTGACCTCTCGCACAGCAGTCTGGAAGGGCTGGAGATAGATTTCGCGCAGCGCCCGTTCGCGCACTTCTGAACTGAGGGTGAAGCGCTCGAACTCCTCGTCGTTACAGACGTAATGCTTGATCGAGGCGCCCACTCCTTCTCCCTGCAGACCCTTGATATAGGCCACAGCCAGGCGGGCAGACAGATAGGGGTCTTCGGAGAAACATTCAAAATTGCGTCCACCCAGCGGGGAGCGCTGAATGTTGACCGTTGGGCCCAGGAGCACCTGCGCTCCCTTTAATGTGGTTTCCCGCGCCAGCGCCTGCCCAACACGTTCAATCAGGTCCGTATCCCACGTTGAAGCCAGCGAAATCCCTGCTGGAAAGCAGGCAGACTTGACCCCGCCGGTGAAGCCTCCGGCTCCACGGGCCCCATTAGGACCATCGCTCGTCTTTAAGGAGGGGATACCGAGTCGCTCAACAGGGACGGTATACCACATGTTCGTTCCGGCAAGCAGCGCGACTTTTTCCTGCAGGGTCATCTGACCGAGCAGGTCTTCTAGACCAGGCATAGTTTACTTACTCCTTTACGCTCGTTCTGTTTTTGTGCTTAAACAAAAACCCATTTGGTTTTCAACGTTTATATAACTCTATCACAATGATTCATAGAGAAGTAATCCGCCGCAGCAAAAATCCCACGCACACACTTTTTTTAGACCTTCTGCTGTGCTTTCCCTGGTCGGGACCTCCCTGTGTTTTGACGCGCTCGACATCGGAAAGCGTGCTGTCGATATGCTCCACGCGCTGCATCAAGGCTACCACTTTCGGTAGAACTCACCCGCTCCCTCGTTCCACAACTGATTCCACGTGAATCAACCTGATAGGAGGCCATTCAAAAACGTGTGGCTAGCCAGCACCCGTTTTTTCTGAATATGTAGGTAGGCACCTCGCTAGCTGCCTACCCTACTTTTTGGGGCATCTTGGGCCACTCTTATCCGAAGAGACTGAGCTGCTGTGGCTCTGGGAGTTCACTCAGGCCAGCCAATTGGAGCACCTGCTCGAGGGAGGTTGCCTCTTGAGGGCTTTTATCTTCACGAAGAACGCAATCTCTGGCCCCAAAGCCATGTATCTGATAGGCTTTGCTCGGTTGCCACCCAGTTACACTAACAGTCACCACAACCTTGGGCGCAATCCAAATATCAGGCATACCAGGAGGCTCTTCCAAATTGTCGGGGCGATCATTCTGAATAAAAGGCTCACATGCTGACCAGACGGTGTGCCAATCTGTACTCGTCCTGGCGACTTTTGTAATCGGTACCCAGCTATTGCGCTTAAGACAAGGCACAGCCAGTAACAGTGTTTTGATTGCTCCTTGTGGATTCCGTTCAGCTCCCACAACGACGGCATCTACAGTTTCCTCGGGTTTGACCTTTAATACGTCGGTGAAATATTGGGTATCCAATTGCTTGATAATGGTTCCATCAAATCCTTCTGCCTTCCTTGCCTGGCATTGCTGATAAAACTTGACGAAATCATCTTCAGATTCGATGGAAGAGTATTCAGCGAAAATAAGGATATCATTGAATGAGTCAAGCAAATGATCTTTCATCAAACGCACTCGCTTCTGTGTTGGTAACGATGTCAGGTCCTCTCCACCAAGGTAAAGTGCATCTAAAAGATAACAGCGGTATTGAGATGCATCGCGGAGTTTCGATGGCGCCAGGTGACGACCATGTCGGTCGAAACCAACAAGCTCTGTGTCTAGAATAATTTGATCATCCTTCACTTGTGATAGGATTACCTGGATAATATCGGGAAATTCCTTTGTCCAGTTCTTGCCAGAGCGGCTAAAAAGTTTTACATCGCTTCCTTGTTTGTGAATCTGGATACGCCACCCATCAGGTTTAGGATACCCCAGACACTTTCCTACCTCGCCCCAAACCTTGATCAGTGCTTTCTCATCAGGTGCACTTCTTAGTTGAGCTCCAGCAGGTTGTACGAACACCCCAGGCTGTATAGTATTCAACAACAGGATCCTTCACTTCTATAAGTTTCAGAGCCTAAAATCAATTTTACTGATTTCTGACTGACTATTCTATGTTAACATATTGCCAAATTCCTTTCCACGTCTAAGGCTGAGTGCATATGAGTAAGCTTGCCACAATTGTAAATCATCGGGCGCAAGTTTCCTTCCTACTGCAAATTCCTCATCTACCCTGATATGAGTAACAATCTGCTAGCAAACAATGAGCTGACGCGTAATGTGGGTTTAGTTCAATTGCTTTTTGACATTTCTCAATAGCCTCTTCAATAGAACTACTGGTGCCTTGTAACATTCGCGCTTCGGCAAGGTGTTTATAGCCGTACCAACTGCTGGGTACATAGCGAAGCGCATCTTCGAATTCTGAAACTGCATGATCAAGATCATTTGTGTAAAGCGCTTCATGTCCGCGCTTAAAATATGGCCCTGCAGTAAGTCTCTCGAGCGTTCGCTTCTTTAAGTCGGCCACCATAGCAGTCAGGCCATCGTTCTCTAGTTGTTGACGAAGATCCTCATAGTGGAAGGTGATAGCAGAAGGATAGAAATCAGGAGAAAGTCTTCCAATACGTATCCTTTGCATTTCCTGCTGTAGACGGATTACTTGCTTTTTATACTGTGATTCAGGTAAATCAACAGCTTGCAAAATAGCGAAGACATACTGGTCCGTACCAAGTTCATATTGACCAATTGGAAGATTATCGCTATGTGGTAAGTCCCAAAGTCGGCTGGCTAGAAAGCTACTTGTCAGATCTCTACCTTGTTGACATAACCATTGTAATATTGAGTCTTTAGATGCGGCCTGAATGCTTAATGTGAGAAGATAAATCCAGCTAACTGCTTCCTTCTCGGGGCTTACCCCTATTATCAAGGCGTTTTGATATACACGTACGTCTACGAAGGAAGACGGAATTTACCTTCCTTCATGATCTGGATACATGCAATGGGACAGGACATTGCGCTGTATGCGCAGGAGTTTCCCGATCTTCTAGATGTTCTTAACTCATTCACACCGCTTGTACTTATCGATATCTTTGTGGATTTGTACCGGCGAAGCCAGGAAAGGGAGGCATAACAGAGAAGGGTTATCCTTTTTGGGCGATCAACAAGTTAGTTTTCCCAGTCTGATAAAGCCTGGTCAATCACTGCTATATCTTCGTCTGTGAGGTTCCAATCGCAGCCGTTCAGCATCTGCTGTGCTTCCTTTGCGCTACGTATGCCGATAATAGCTCCCGTCACAGCCGGATGTCTCAATATCCAGGCAATTGCCAGCTCGAATAGTGTTCTATTGTGGTCGCGGGCGAAAGATTGTAACGTTTTCCGCAACTGCTTGAGCCTGGTATAGGTTGGTTCCTGAGCAAATGGGCGCTTTCGACGAAAATCCTGGGGGTCAAGGACCTCTAAATCAAAGGTGCCCACCAGAAATCCACTGGCCAGAGGTGACCAGCAGAGCACACCAATATTGTGCTCTTGTGAGAAGGGTAAAACGTCGCGTTCTATTTCGCGATTGAGCAGGTTATATTGATGTTGATTGGAGGCTATTGGCCCCAGTGCCAACACCCGCTCCATCAGTGCCACTGGATGATTGGATAAGCCACCGTAGCGAACTTTGCCTTCCTGGATCAGCGTTTGCAGCGCGCCCCAGGATTCTTCAATAGGAGTGTGAGGATCTGGATCGTGAAACTGGTAGAGGTCAATATAGTCGGTCTGCAAATTGCGTAAACTGGCCTCGACTTCACGGCGGATACTCTCAGGCTTGAGACTTTCATACCAATCTCCCTGCTCGTCACGAAGCGTGCCGCATTTGGTAAAAATATATACCTTATCGCGCTTGCCACGCAGAGCTTTGCCAACAATCTGTTCTGCGCGTCCCCAGCCATAAAAGGGAGCAGTGTCGATCCAGTTCACGCCGAGATCGATGGCGGTCTCAATAGCTCTCAACGCCTCATCTTCATCTTGTGGTCCCCAGTATATTTTCCAATCGGTAGTGGAACCAATGGGGGCTGTTCCAATACCAACTTTCGTAATTTCGAGATTGCTCTGGCCAAGCCGCCTGGTTAACTGTTGCATACAACTGCCTCCCAATAAATGTATTATTTGATACCTGGCTGATTACTACCAGTCTAACGAATAAATCAGCTCTAGGGACTGGACAATAGACCAGCATGTAAGCTGTACGAACGTTCAAGCTCTACTGACTTATCTACCCATTGATAATGCTGAAAAAACAATCATCTTTGAATGAATCTCCACGTCATCCATTTGATGGATGTTTTATAGGACTTCCAACCGTATATTACCTATAAGGGTTAAATTCTGTGTGAAAAATAGGATGTTACCCAATGAAAAAACAAGATGGCGAAAGGAGTACTGGAGATTATGGACAAAGCAGATCTGCAAGCCGTGTTCGTCGCGGCAGGACTTTCACGGTTGGTAAAAGACATCGATCGGTTGGCTCGACCATCGATCCGAATTACAGCAGCAGAGGTCGATGAATCCCTTCTGTATGTTGGCGCTTCGAAGCTTGGTGGTGTGCCCGACCTACCTACTGGAGCGGCCTGGCCGGAGTGGAAGGGACTGCCGCAGTCGTTTATCGCGCAAATTCGCCTTGATGACGTGGGCCAGTATGATACCGAAAAGGTACTGCCTCAAAGCGGAATGCTCTGGTTTTTCTACGACGCGCAACAGCAGACTTTTGGCGAGGACCCGGCTGATCGTGGAGGCTGGCAAGTTCTCTATACAGACGGTGATCTTAACGCACTGCAACGCGCGTTAGCACCAACTGCACTTCCAGCAACGAGCCAGTATCATGCCTGTTTGCTCAGTTTTGCAAGCGAGTTAACGTTATCTCAGCAGCCCAAGCTTGAGATACCTAAACTGGATTGGTCAGACGAAGACCAAAAGAAATATGAGACAGTACTCGCAACGCTTTCCAGCCAGGTCGACCGCGCCACGCCGCATCATCGCATGCTGGGCAACCCTGATACTATCCAGGATGATATGCGACTTGAGTGTCAGCTTGCTTCAAATGGCGTAACCGATATAGATGATCCACGCGCCGCTGCATTGTCGAAAGGGGCTATGGACTGGCAATTGCTCTTGCAAGTAGACACCGATGATACTATCGGGATGCGTTGGGGCAACACTGGGATGCTGTATTACTGGATCAGTTTGGCTGATCTACAAGCGCGGCGTTTTGATTCGACCTGGCTTGTACTGCAATCCGAGTGAAGACATCTTTTTGCAATAGTTGAGGCTTTTCAAGTAAAGGAGCAGAGGAATGTTGAAAAAATATGTTTGTTTGCTTGGTTTGCTCGCAATCGTTACGATCGCATTCAGTGGCTGTGGTGCGGTGACAATAAATCTACCGAATACCACGCCTACAGCGGGTAACAATACGAACGGGGGCCAGCCGCACTGGGGAGTGCAGACCAAGACTTCTGGATGCGTGGCGCAAGGTGGTCTGCCCGACCCGGCGTGTACGCCAGGTGCTCTCCTGGCAACTGGAACGAAGGATGCCATCTGTCAATCAGGATACGCCAGCTCGGTGCGCAATGTGCCGACAAGTGAGAAGGACCAGGTATACGCCGAGTACGGCATAGCACATCACTCGCCAGGCCAGTACGAAGTTGACCACCTGGTCAGCCTGGAGTTGGGCGGGTCAAACGATATCTCGAACCTCTGGCCAGAACTTGCCAGTCCCAAGCCAGGCTTTCACGAAAAAGATAAAGTCGAAAATTACTTGCACAGCCAGGTATGTTCAGGGGCTATCTCTTTGAAAGAGGCGCAGATCGAGATTGCTACGAACTGGTTGGGGGTATACAATCGGATGCCGCATTAGTAGTCACTGCTTCTCTTTCTCTCTATTTGTAGAAACAATCGTGACCAAATCAAAGGTAGTCATTACGCCTTCTGCGAAGAAGGCATTGATCTCTGCCCCTAAAATAAGAATCATGGCAAAATAGTAAAAGAAGATGAGTAGGATAACGACGGAGCCTATTGCCGCGGCTAAGCCGCTTAAAAAATGCTCTATGTAGAGCGGAAAGAAGACCACGTACAATTGCAGAAGCAAGGCTGCCGTTGTTGCTCCAAGCCAACTTTTACGAAAGCGAATTTTTTGATTAGGGATAATGATATAAATGGCCTGGAACAACAGGTATGCCGCTAAATACCCCACTAAAAATTGTATTACATTGACGATGCCGCCAGAAAATTGGCCTGGCAGAAGAGAGGTGACTAGAGCTGTTAAAGCTCCTGCGCCTATCGAGACCGGTATGAGCACAATAAACAGGAAAAGCATGCCTATAGCGATAACATTCTGGGCGATAAATGTTCTTGGGCGTATATGGTAAATGATACCAAAACAGTTTTCCATGAGGACGAAGAGACGCGAACCATAATAAATAGCAAAGCCGATGGTGATTATCCATAGGATGCCATTGGCTTTCGACAATTGCTCGCTGGCGCCATTTAGAATGGCTGAAATTTGTGCTGATGTTGCCGATGGGAAGACTTCTATGAAGTGATTGACGATGGTGTTGTACTGTTGAGGGCTCAATCCACCGAGGACAAGCCCAAGAATGGCCAGCGCTGCAGTGCAGAACGGAAACATTGCCATCAGCAAGTTATATGCCAGGGCCGCTGAGAGGTTCCATGACCAATCGTTATTGAATTTATTCCAAAAATCTAGTAGGGGCTTAGCGTTTTTCACGGCAGTTTGCACCGGTTCCGGTGCGTTCTTTAATACATTTTCGGCCTCAGTCCCCATGTTATCTGCCATCGTATCCCTCTCGGATTTTTTATCATAGAATGTAGTGCGTTATTTGACGTTTTATCTCAGGCATACTATGCTTATATTATGCATAGTCTATCACGTATTACGATTCAAGAGCTAAAGAAATGGACACTCAAGAAAATAGTTTGAAAGTTACTCAAGCAGACACAAACGTGAAAAATCCCGTGTGGAAAGTCTGGGTGAAGACGGCGCGCCCTTTTTCACTGACTGCCACGGTTAGCCCAGTGCTGGTAGGGACAGCGGTAGCAGCCTATGATGGAACATTCCACCCGCTAAGCTTCCTGGCTGCGCTCTTCTCGGGCCTCTTCCTACAGATTGGCGCAAACTACTTCAACGAATACTTTGATTACCTCTACGGCTTAGATCATCCTGAATCCCTGGGTGCCAGTACGGTTATCTTCCGCCATGAAATGACAGCGGCACAGGTGCTCGGCGGAGGTATCGCTAGTTTTGTAATCGCGGCCCTTTTTGGTCTTGTACTGATCATCACCAGTGGCCCTGCCATTATCCTCTTCGGACTGGCGGGTATGGCTATAGCTTACTTCTATAGCGCAAAGCCGTTCAAGTTCGCTTCTCGTGGCCTTGGTGATATCCTGGTCTATATCGCCATGGGTTTCCTGATGACCTGGGGATCCTACTACGTCCAGATCCCTCGCTGGTCCTGGGAAGCCTTTGTCGCCAGTATACCCGTCGGCTTTCTGGTTACGGCTATCCTGAATATGAATAATGTGCGCGATTACCAGGACGACCTGGCGGTGCGTAAGCTCACATTGCCCGTACGTTTCGGCCAGGCGTTCGGCAAGCGGTTCCACGCATTCCTACTTTTTGGTAGCTACATCGCGGTGACCCTCTTTGTCTTGCTCAGGTTATTGCCCCTGTATAGCCTGGCGGTCTGGATCACATTCCCACTGGCCTTTAGCAATGTGCGAACAGTGTTGACGGCGACTGACCGCAAAGCCTTTATCATCGGCATCAAGCGAACCGCGAGTCTCCATCTTCAATTTGGGGTGATGCTAGCATTAGGGATTCTGGTCGCGGCGCTTGTGAAATCGTTTGGAGTGTAAAGCGGGTGGTTGAAGAGAAATTGAGTTAGAATAAAAGGAAGACGAAACATTTTCATGACTAAGAATGTAGCTTTAGAGGAAAAATTTCGGGCGACAGGCGGCAAACGTCCCTATGTGCAGCGCCTTTTCGGTCGCATTGCCCGTGTCTATGATCCTATGAATCGCCTGATGAGCTTTGGGCTGGATCAACGCTGGCGCGCATTTGCCGCGCGTTACCTGGCACTGGGAACCGGCGAACTCGGACTTGATTTAGGTGCTGGTACAGCAGATCTCTCCATTGCCGTTATTCGCCGTTCTGGCCCGGGCACACGGATAATCGGTATGGATATTACGCCGGAGATGCTGGAACTGGGACGTACCAAGATTGCTCGTTTGGGGCTGCAAGACCAGATTGAGTTGCGAGTTGGCGATGCCGAGGCCATCGATCTACCCGACAACAGCGTAGATGGTTGTTGCTCCGCTTTCACGGTGCGTAACTTAACCGACATCAGGCAGGGCTTCCGTGAAATGCTGCGCGTCGTACGACCAGGAGGACGAGTTGTCTGCCTGGAGATCAGCCACCCGCCCGGCAGAATATTCGGCTCCCTTTTCAACTTCTACTTTTATAAACTGGCGCCGTTATTCGGTACGGTCATCGGGAAGGCTTTTGAAGAATACAACTACCTGCCCAATTCCCTGACGAATTTCCCTGATGCGCCCGCACTCAAAGCGATAATGGAAGAAGTTGGCTGGAGCGATGTGCGCTTTTATCGGCTGACGAGAGGAATAGTCACGGTGCATGTAGGCACAAAAGTAGAGTAAATTATTGCGCCCTGGTCATCCTTCGTGTAAGATACTTCAAACTGGCATGCAAACAATCAAAATAGCGCAGCTGTAATGCAGGAAGAAATTCAGGAGGAAAAGAGTATGGATACCACCGTCACGATTGAATTCACTTCAAATATGGAGCAACATCTCAGAATCCTCGAACAACAGTTAAAGCACATCCGTGATGTGAAGGTTGACGTGGTTGAGGCAAGGGACCACAAGGCGCCGTCGCTTTTCGCCATTGCTATCGGTAAAAGTGGAGAAAGAGCCGAAAAGGCCGCAGAGACTGTGGCCCAGGTGCTTCACGATTTCTTACACACAGATACCGCCGCCCTGAGCCACAAAACCATCTACCTGGTGACGATCGAGGGCGAACGTATCGATATAGAACCGATGTCGGTGGAGGATATTACGGAGATTATCATGGCGGCTAAAGCGGGGGAATATTAGAGAGGTTTTTGACATATGGCTATCCGCATTATGGAATGTAGAGTTGGTTGCGGGGCGTGCTGTATTGCCCTGTCCATTTCATCAGCGATTCCTGGGATGCCGAATGGCAAGCCTGCAGGGGTCCGCTGCATTCAATTGACGAAGGACAATCACTGCAAGCTCTTTGGCAAGCCAGAACGCCCAGCAGTGTGTAACCGGTTACGCCCTTCCGAGGAGATGTGCGGCCATTCCTCACATGAAGCGCTCATCTACCTCACGCGTCTCGAACGAGCAACGACTCCTGGGACATGCCACGAGCTTTTGTGAGCGCGCTCAGATATTCCAAAACTATCATTGGCGGAAAGGTATTGTATACGAAAATATCGCACATGAACCACAGCAATATCCAGAGTATCTCGCATGGTGCCTTGACACCAACCTTGACTTTATAGTATATATAATGACTAGAAAGTCATTTATTGGGATAAGAGGTCAGCAGTATTTTCCATGCAAAATCCCGTAGCCGCTCCGCACCAGGGTGGGCGCGTCTCCTATAAATGGATTGTGGCCATGGTGGTGATCTTCGGGTTGTTCATGACGATCCTCGATAGCACCATCGTCAACATTGCTATTCCCCGGCTGCAAAACGTCTTTGGGGCCGACCTCGCGAGCGTCCAATGGGTGCTCACTGCCTATACATTGGCGCAAGGAGTAGCCACGCCCCTTACTGCCTTTCTCGCCCAACGCCTTGGTCAGAAGCGCCTCTATTTGATCGCCCTTGCCGGCTTCACGATTGGTTCGGCCTTGTGTGGGCTCTCCTTGAATCTACCTATGCTCATCTTCTTCCGCGTGGTGCAGGGGGCGACCGGCGCATTTATGTCGCCGTTGGCGATTACGCTGCTCTGGAACGAATTTCCACCGGCAGAGCGTGGCACAGCCATGGGCGCTTTGGGTGTTCCCATTCTGCTGGCCCCGGCCTTTGGCCCCACCCTTGGTGGCTATATCGTGACCTACCTGGGCTGGCAGCTCATCTTCTTTGTCAATGTGCCGGTCGGCATCATCGGGATTATCCTGGGGATCATCTTCCTGCGTGAGGGACGGCCTGAAACGCGCAGGCCATTCGACATTCCTGGCTTCCTCTTCGCTTCTATCGGCCTGGGCTCCCTGCTCTATGGTTTATCAGATGCAAGCACCGCTGGGTGGACTTCGACGAAAGTGGAAGGCTTTTTGGCGCTAGGAATAGTGATGCTAGTGCTCTTTGTTATCGTCGAATTGCGTATTGTCAATCGAGGGGGATATCCACTGCTGGACCTGCGTGTCTTCGCGAATGGGCCCTTTACAACCAGTATGATTGCCAGTGCCTTGATCACGTTCGCGCTCTTCGGCGGCCTGTTCATCATCCCGATCTACTTGCAGAATGTGCGTGGGTTGAGTGCCTACCAGGCTGGGTTGCTCTTACTGCCTCAGGCATTTGCCTCGATGGTGGCAGCGCTGGTGGGAGGTCGCCTGGTGGATAGATTCGGCGTCCGTCCTGTCGTAATCCCCGGTCTGGTCATTCTGTGTGTGGCGCTCTGGCTGTTTACCTCGATCAGTCTCACCACCCCTTATGGGACAATCCAGCTCTGGCTGATCTTGCGTAGCTTCTCGCTTGGCTTCTGCTTTCAGCCATTATTTGTCTCAGCGCTCTCGGGGTTTAAAAACCGCATGTTGCCACAGGCCACAACAGTCAGTACCACGGTGCGCTTTGTTATCAGTTCGTTTGCCGTGGCCGTAATGGCGACCCTGGTACAGTCCCAGACGGCAATCCATTACAAGCACCTTGCTGAAATGGTCACGCCATCTTCACTGCTCGGACAACTCGTGCCGCGTTTGCAAGCGCTTTTCGAGCTACATGGAGCATCACCAAGTGCAGCATATGCGGCAGCGATCCTGGCGATAAGCGGGCTGTTGCGACGTGAGGCAACCGTCCTCGCGATGCAAGACTCCTTCCGCTTAAGTCTAGTCCTGGCCCTATTAGCGATCGTCGCCGCGTTCTTTGTGCGCTACCGCAAGCCGCAAGCTGCCGCTGTGGAAGAGAAGAGAGCCGTCACTGAACCAGCGCTAGAAGAGGAAGCAGCGGCACTGGGAGAGGCGAAGCTGGCGGTGTAAGGGTTGCACCGTTTGGTAGGGAGAGCCACATATATGTGTGCTCTCCCTACAAGATTCCATGCAGCAAAGGTATTCAAACTTCTTAAAATGGTTCCTTGATCTTGCGCTACTACCAAATATGACATGCATACGCTTGTCTTAAACAAGACTCAATACCCACTGTTTGTGCCAACAAAGAAAAACTTGTTCTCGCGGACATCCGTGATTAACCCCGGCCCTCTCTTTCACTATCCCTTTTAGCAGGTGAATAGCGCTCGTGGTTTGTGCGTGGAAAGTAGGCGAACCGCACGTTTATTTTGTATAATGTATTAGAACACAAGTTCTAAGAAATTTCTGGCTGAGTCTTGCAAAGCTACGACTTTGATCGCGCGGGACATAGAGAGGATGCGGGAAGATGCTTACCATACGCACACAACAGGGCAGGCTCATCGAGATCCTGCTCCAGTCCGAGCTGTGCGATCCAGTGAACATGGGAGAATACATGCGGGCCTATTGCCACCTCCACGGCAGCGACCACCAGCGTTCCCTATCTATCAACACTGCAAACGGCTGGGGACACTGTTTCAATGCGGCCTGCAACGCGACTGTACTGGTCGCAGAATGGAATCCCGGCGTGGCGAAGCGACTTATTCACCTACATTACCGGGGACTCTCTCCAGGATTCTCTGCATCACATCAGTCCCTTCATAAGCGACCACCATTGGCGTCTCAGCCTATGTTGATCCATCCCGCGAAAACGCCACAGCGGTGGCAGCAGGCTGAACTGGTCGCGCTCCAATCAGTGGACGAGCAGATGCGTGCGGCGCTGGCATATACTAAACGTGCGCGTGCCTATCTCAACGAACGCGGCATCCCGCTCGAGGTGGCACAGATGGCTGGTGTCTGCTACCTCCCGCCAGCGCTGCTCAAGAGAGCGGAACTACAAGTGCAACGAGAAGCCTTGAGCCGGTGGGCAGAGCGCATCTTGTTTCCGCTAACCTCTCCTGCCGGCAAGGGATATATCGGGCGATCACTCTGGCACTGGCAGCCGGGTATGGACGAAAACGCGCACAAGTCTCTGCTGGATCAGCCTGGTAAGCCCAGGCGGTGGATTAAGACCAACCCGGCTGGCTGGTTCGGACTTGATCTCGATCAGCTTGCTGGCTGCCTCATCCTGGTGGAGGGGGCATTTGATCGACTCGCGCTGCTTGCTGCGGGTTTTCAGACGACAGAGGTCGTGGCGTTGGTAGGTACATCTCTCCAGGTCGATTGGTTCCCTCACCAGGTAAAATCAGTCGTGCTCGCGCTCGATAGCGATACAGGGGGACTGGATGCCATGCGCAGGCTGGCAGAGTGTTTAGCCAGGTCTGGCCTCTGCGTCAGCCTCTGCCCACCACTTCAGGACGGGTGGGGCAAAGACTGGAGCGAGCGTTGGAGGCGTATTGGGCATCAGAGCCTGCGACCAATCTATGAAGTATACACTGAACTGGCGCACCCGGCCTGAGGCTGTTGAGCGCATTTGGCCATCTGCGCCAGACAACCCTTCCCTCATTGGAGGCCCAGGTCGGAAGCCCTGGGATCGGCGTTTTCCCTGAGTGATGATTCGTGTTTGTAGCACTTGTAGCACTTGTAGCACTTGTAACACTTGTAGCAGTTGCTCCAGTTTCCTCAGGTTGTGAATTGGTTGCCTGTTGAGAAGCGCGTGCCACCATAAAGAGCAGCAGTACGCAGGCGAAACAGGAATGCTATAGCCCCACGAAAGCGTTATGGTAAAGAGAAACAATTCTTTCAGGTCTTTTGCAACGGGAGGATCACGAAGTGGTAGTGTTCAGGCTCAAACACTATTTGGCAAAGAGCACAAACTAGAGAAAGTAAAGAGGAGAACTATTGTGACACAAACGGAAAGCCCGCAGCAATTTATCAAGCTCCTGCGCAGCTTGCGCGCAGTGCGCCAGTTTCGCCCAGATGCGATACCACCGGAAGTGATCGACGCAGTGCTCGATGTGGCGCGCTGGTCTGGCAGCGCCGGCAACCGCCAGCACTGGGAGCTCGTCGTAATACGAGATAGAGAGACACTGCGGGCGCTGGCACGGTGTGAGGGCTACGCGGCGCACCTGGCAGGCGCAGCGCTGGGAATCGTCCTGGTGATGGCTGGGGAGCCAGGTATTGCTGAACAGGAGACCTATGACGAGGGGAGGTTGAGCGAGCGCATCATGCTGGCTGCCGAGGCGTATGGCGTTGGTTCCTGCATTGGTTGGCTCAAAGGGCAAGGAAGGACGGATGCGAAAGCGCTGCTCGGTATACCGCAGGAGCGCCTGGTGCGTACGGCTATATCGCTTGGCTATCCCGATGAGGAAGCCCGGCGTGCGCGTCCCAAAGCTGCTCGTGCTCGTAAGCCCCTGTCCGAGATAGTTCATTTCGAGCGCTATTCGCCGGTAGTATGATTACCGCAGCAACGCGAAACTTGCACGTGGCACGTGGATAGAGATATGGGCGAGACGAGAAAGATAGGTCGGGCGTGTTGCAAGCACAACTAATCGCGCTCTCCTGTGGGGTAGGTATCGGTATCCTCAGCAATCTTCTTCGGCTTCCTGGGCATTGGCTGCGCGTCTTCCGGCACATCCTCTATCAGTTCGGTCACGGGAACGCCGAGAACTTTCGCTATTTTATCCAGCGTATTCAGTGACGCGTTATGACGCGGGTCATGCCAGATCGCCTGAATCGTTTTGAGATTGATGTCTGCGGCCCTCTGTAACCTGGCCATCGTAAAGCCTTTGGCCTGTGCAACTTCTTTTACGCGCAAGCGTCTCATGTTTCTCTGTCCTTTGCTAATCAGTGTTCCAATGATACTAAACATGACCACTTGACACAATCCCACTGTAATGGTATCTATTATATTAGATACCTACATATTGGGTACCTATAAAGCGGTATGCTTCGTCATACCGGATTGGCAAGGCAGGGGGACTGATTATGAGCGAGATTGCGCGACTGCGTAAGCAGATTGAACTTGAGTGCGAAGCCATGCGGCTGGCGCTGCACGGGTATGCCGCCGTCGCTTCTCACAAGGCCATTGAGCAGAAGTACAACTCCCTGGGGCAGCACCACGAGGCTCTAGAACAGCTCGTGGGAAAAGAGGAGGCGAACAGTATCATTATTGAGACCTATTTGAGGGTTGTGGGGTAGGTTGGTGATTATATTACAAAAGCCGTTGGGAATTGACACAGCGCCGGCCTTTTCTGTTATTGTGACCCAAAGGTGAGGATTATCTAATCAAAAACGGTTACAATATATCTAAAGGCTTTACTTTCGGGATGCTTTGCTGGATACCAATAAACGAGCGTTTGGCGCGTCCCGGTGACTGTTTCAAGAAGGGACCCGCTATGGAGCAAATTGCCGATCAGACTTTCAGGCGTGCTATCGAGGAGATGATGTTGGCCTTCTCAACCGAGAGCGACACGCCGGACCCCGCTGTGTTTATTGCCCGCCTGAGCGACCTGGCCCGCTCGAACTCCTTTCTCTGGGTAGAAGCGAGCCTTCAGGTGCAGGAGCGTTACAGCCGTATTGCCCCTGCCACCCAGGAGTTGTCGCGCACGCTAGTACTGGCAACTCTCGCAGCGGATATCTCTGTCGGGTATATCTCTCTCCGAGAACGAGCGCGCTGGTGGCCAAACTTCGTTCGATCGAGAGATTGGGAGCTACAGCATCAGCGCAGTGCCAACCGGTTGCTGGACACATCGGCTTCGCTCGGCGGCGCGCTGATCAAAGCCGGTCAGTTTGCTTCGACACGGCCTGATCTGCTTCCCGCTGCCTACATTCACACGCTCGCAGCGCTCCAGGATCGCATGCCGCCGCATGCATGGCCGACGATTGAGGAGGCGATCACACAGGAACTTGGGCGGAGTCCGCAGGACGTGTTCGATTGGATTGAGCAAGAACCGGTCGCGGCCGCTTCTATCGCGCAGGTACACCGGGCACGGCTGCGTAACGGTCGCGAGGTGGCCATCAAGATTCAGTATCCAGAAGTCGCGAATCTTGTAACTGTCGATCTGTCGGTGTTGGAAACGGTCGCTGCTGCCATCGCTCGTCTCACGCCCTCGATCCAACTGCAACCTATCGTCGATTACCTGAAGGGGACGCTCCCCATGGAACTCGACTTCCAGCGCGAAGCAACAGCAATGACAGAGCTGCGGACCGCGCTGCAGCATCGAGAAGACATCGTGGTTCCCGAGGTCATCGCGGAGCTAAGTACCGAACGCATGATTGTCATGGAATTTTTCGAGGGGGTCAAGATTACCGACCGTGAAGCTATGTTGCAGCGGGGCATCTCTCCCCCTATGGTGGCCCAGATACTCAACAATCGCTACGCCGAGCAGATGCTGCAACTCGGTGTGTTGCACGCTGACCCCCATCCCGGCAATCTGTTCGTGCAACCGGGGCCGCGATTGGTACTGCTGGATCACGGCCTCACCGTGCGCCTGCAGCCCTCGCTCGTCCACGCGCTGGGTGAGATGGTGGGGGCACTTGCAGCCGGTGATTTCGACGCGCTAACCAGGGCGCTGGCAGAGGCCGGGCTTCAGTTCAATGAGGAGCTGGATGTTGCTACTCTCTTGCAACTCGTTGGTGTGCTGTTCGGTGAGGAGGGGACCAGCGACGTTTTGGATGTCGGGTCACGATTGAGCAAGAGCATTGGCTCCATTCCTGTAGATCTCCTCCTGGTGGGACGTGCGCTCGGGCTGCTCGATGGCATCACAAAGCAGCTGGACCCAGAACTGAATACCATGGAGATTGTCGCACGCTACGTTTAACTGCATTTTTTGGAGTATGGCGAGGTTACATTGAGTACTATGCAGGGTGCATAATAAAGCGGTTATCCAGCAATGGATAACCGCTCATTCTTAACATCATTGTTAGTTAATGTGTGCTACGTCGAAGGCTTTAATCAACGATTGCAATGCTTCCCGAGTTGCATCCACAACAGAGTGTGCTTTCCCAGTGATGCCTAAGCATTGCCAGGTGTACTCATCACTGTCAAGTTCACCCTGCTTTGCGATGGTGATAGAAAGAGGTAAATCCTCCAACATTGCCGTCATTTCTCGCTCAATCTCCCACTTAGCAAGATCTGAGGCCTTAACGAGTTGTGTATCTCTCTCAAGGCACCAGATGCACTCACAATAGGAACCATGCTCGTGCAAGCCATTCAAGTTTTGTGTGTCTCGTTTCAACTGCTTTAAATCGGTCATTCTTATCTTTCTCACTCTCTATATCACTGCAAAGAGCCAGAGAATAATCCAGCCCTCAGCTACAACAACAAACCCTTTGGTAGTACGACAGTACTTTCTGGGTCGTCGATCAGCACCGGTCGAGAAGTGGTCCTCAGCTCCGGGCAATAAAAAACACCCAGATTATCACAGCCCTGGATGTTATTTTGTATCTTCTTTGATAGCGTTCTCTTCAGGTTACCCTGTTAGTTTACCATAGTGTTTAAATATTTGCAAACTGAGCATTTAACCCTTCGCCATTTTTTAGATGCAGCGAAGTCAGCACATAAACAAGAAAAGAAGGAGCATTTCCTCTCCATGCCACAAGGCGGGGAGGAAATGCTCTTCTCTTGATACAGGCGTCAAGCTCCCTCTTTGTGTGCTTATTACGAGGGAACGTGTACTGTAGCAGCCAGCGATGCTACTGCTGCCGTGGTCCATTTGTAGCTTCCAACCGCTCGCGCATCTGGTCGAAGGTGGTTGCGTCGATCTCACCGCGCGCATACCTCTGGCGGAGTATGTCCATGGCGGAAGGTTGAGCTGGCGGCGTTCCATACTGGTGGTAAGGCCAATTGTAGTAAGGCGCATGCAGGCGTCTACGGCTGGCCCAGCGTATAATGCTCGCGATGAGGAGCGCCAGGATGATGATCCAGAAAATCTTGCCCAGCAACAAAAACGGTAGCATGAACAATAGGCCGTGTCCAAATCCCCAAAACATGGGAATCCTCTCTTTCTCTGAGTTTACTCTCACTGTCGTGGCAATATGCACTGCTTCTGGCAATTTCTCATGATGTTGCCTGATGCGTTGTTGTGCGATGTCACCACGGCTCAAATCTGTTCTGTGAACGATACGATATATCGTTTTACTCTTTTAAACAATGCGATACATCGTTATATTCCTATATACGGTATGTTGCGTCGTTGGTTGCAGGATAGAAACAAGAAAGAGTGATGTGTAGATGAGATCGCCGTTGCAGCCGGATAGAACTTGAGGTGGGAAACCTAGAGGAGTGTGAGCAGTTCTGTTGCGCCATTGGTAATGGTGATGGTGTGCTCGAATTGGGCGGAGCGAGAGCCATCTGCAGTACAGACTGACCAAGGAAGTCATCTTGATTCACGGTGAGTCACTGGCTTTGGTATGAGGCTTCTGAACTCCTTCTGGTTATCCTGCTCCCCAGACCTGCACCGTCTGATCGCTGCTCGCCGAGGCGATGCGTGTGCCATCAGGCGACCAGGTCACTTGATTTACCCTATCTGAATGTCCTTTGTAGACAAAGATCAGACTGGCATCGGCGGCATTCCAGACCTGCACCGTCCCATCATCACCACCTGAAACGAGCTTTTGACTATCAGGCGACCAGGTCACTGACCTGACGGCGTTTGTATGCCCACGG
>WNGN01000309.1_pt1 | contig 45958 bp, 45 predicted proteins | sample 5400561 | NCBI WGS metagenome assembly WNGN01 (sample SAMN13153379, study PRJNA577476) | soil metagenome | isolation source: 115 cm soil or saprolite under Garry oak tree replicate 2 | place: USA:California | collected 2016-06-15 | reverse complement strand
TCCGACAGTCACCTGTCAGTGACCGCAGGCCAACAGGCGCGGCTCGCGCGGCCGGTGGTCAATGTCGGGATGTGAGAGGCTTGACGCGGCACCAGGAGGGTTCGCCTAGTGGCCGATGGCGGCGGTCTTGAAAACCGCTAGGGCGTTGACGCGTCCTCGTGGGTTCGAATCCCACACCCTCCGCTGACCTGCACAAACGCGAGAACAGCCGCTGCGGCTGAGCGTCGGAGTGCCCCTCCGACCCGCCGAAGTAGAACAAGTGAAGGACACCGCGCAAGCCGGGCGGGAAGCGGGACGGCGGATGGCTCAACGCCCGGCCCTCGGTCAGCCTCACCAGCAGGGCGCAGGGCGTTGCGGTTTACCGACGTTCTTCACGGCGAACCTGGCTTCAATCAAGGAAACTAATCCACGAATCGCTGCCAGCCTCGGGCCCTCAGCGCCTCCGACGACGCGCACGCCGGTGCATCCCGGCTGCCGAGACCGGTGACAGGGGACGCCCGAATGGGTCAATGAAAAGCGCACACGGCCCGGTAGCGGCCGGCACGGTGCCGTCGAGGAGCTTGATGCTGTAGGTGAGCGCGTCTCCGTCCAGGTGCGGATCTTGGATGACCACGACCGCGTCCTCGGGAAGCCTGTCGCCGGGCTCCGCGAACGACAGGACGGCGTTCGGGGGGTTTTCCGCGAAGCTGTTGTCCCCTGCTGCCCAGTTGGCGACGAAGTGACCAGACATCATGTGTCCGACCTCGCGCTGGGGACGGTCGGCGAAGTAGAGCGTCGACGGCGACAGGCCATGCAACGTGATGGTTCCCCGGTCGCTGGTCATGCTCGCCGCAGTCTGGACGAACAATGCTTCCATGTCCTCAAGCTGCTGCTCGGTGACTTCACTCATCGTGGCTCCTCTCGCACGCCGCCTTGCCCAAGCTGGGCCCTGCTTGCGTGATCCGTTCGTGCATGCCCCTGCAGCCCAGACTGCGCTTCCACCTGCGGCCCTGGCATACTCCCGATTGGGTGAAATCCCGCTGGAGCAGGCCAGGGCGGGCGCCGGATCGGCAACTTGGTGCGGTCGATCGCCTGGTCGCTCACGTGCTCATCACCCCTGTCGTGGTGCGGCCGCCGTCGAGGCTGTCCGCCAGCTTGTTCGCGAACGCCTCGGCCTGCCCGGCGAAGTCCGGCTTGAGATTGGTCGGCGGTATCTTCACCCCGAGGGAGCGCTCGCGCATCTCTCCCTTGCCGAAGTAGCTGAGCAGCGACAGCAACGACCGGATCTGGCCGCCCGCGAACTGGAATTTGGTGCCGTCGGCGTACGAGCCCCCCTGCGCGGTCGCGAGTTTTCTGACTTCCTTCAGGTTGATGCTCCAGTACCGCCGGCACACCACGTAGACGGCGAACCGCTTCCCGGCCAGCACCTTCTCCGCCTCAGCGGACTTCAGATACGAGCGCAGCGGCATGTTGGTGGTGAAAAACCACGTCGGGGAACCGAAACAGACCAGGTCGTAGTCACCCTCCCGCGCCGCCTCAGGGATGCGGATCTGCCCGGTCGAACGTCGCACCTGCGCCGGCAGCACCGTGAGCAGGTCAAAGACCGCATGCCGGAAGGGGAACCGGCCGAACTTCCTCGCGTAGTGGGGATCGGTGAACTCGAGTCTCGCCAGGGTGACGTCGCACCCCCGCTCGCGCAGCACGCCCGCCATCGCCTCAGCCACCCGAACGCTCTGCTGGGTGTGGGTGTAGAAGACGAAAAGAACCGAGGGCTTACGTGGCGAGTTCATCCCGCTCCTCCTTCGATCGCGAGGAACTGTTCGGGGCGTTCCAGGTCGGCGTTCTGTCGCATGTCGAACGGTGCCCGAGATCTTGGTCACTCTTCGGCTGCGTGGTTGTGCCCAGAGTCAGTGGCGACCGATCAGCAGGGACGCGCCGCGGATCGGCCATCCGTCACCTACTCGCGGGCGAGCATGGCCTGGGCTTCGCGCTCGAGATCGACGTAGGGGTCGCCGCTGACGTCTACCGCGACCCGTTTGATCGTGCCGCCGGTGAACGCGTGCGGGTGCTCGCCCGGGTAGTCGGCGGTGACCGGCTCGCCGCTGTCGCGGCCGACGCACAGGCCCTCGCCCGCGAGCGAGTACAGCCCGGGCTGGGTCTTGATCCGGCCTTCGCCGACCTTCTCGTCCCCGTGGTAGAGGGACAGGATCCCAGTAGACACGTGTGGCGGGTCCTCGCCGTCCTTGTCGAAGGAGGCCGATAGGATCAGGTTTCCCCCTGTCGGGACGTCCTGGGTGGCGTCGATCTTCTGCTCCGCCATGCCGACGAAGTTGTTGACGTAGTGCAGCCGGTTGTCCTTGATGTAGAGCGCGTGGCCGCCGAAGCGTGACCCGTGTGCGAACAGCACGCCCTGTGCGCCAGGCGCTGGGATGTCCACTAGCGCGCCGATAGTGAAGGACCGGTTGCGGACGTTCACCGCTTGCGCCTCGGGCACCTCGGCGGTGCCGGGGAAGTATGCGTAACGGTTGCGGGGGGATGACAGTTGCGGCCGCGGTGTGGTGATGATCTCCAGCGCGGAGCGGTCATCCAGCGGGAATGCGCCGTTGTCGCCGGCCTCGGCGAACCACAGGTTGACTAGCTCGCGGACCTTCTCCGGGTGCTCGGCGGCCAGGTCGTGCATCTCGGAGCGGTCGGTTTCGGTGTGGTACAGCTCCCAGGTGTCGTCGTTGAAGTTGCTCCAGCCGCTGAGCGTGGGATGGGTAGTGACCGCCTTCCAGCCGTCATGCCAGATCCCGCGGGAGCCGAGCATGGAGTAGAACTGGGTCTTCCGCGCCGACGGCGCGGAGGCCATCTCGGCGCTATAGCGCATGCTCACGCCGTCAAAGCGGCTTTGCACGTGGCCTTTGATCGTTGCGGGCGGCTCAACGCCGAGAGTGTCCAGGATGGTCGGCACAATGTCGATGGCATGGTGGTACTGGTGCCGCAGTTCGCCCTTGGCGGCCGCAGCACCGGCTGTGGCCGAGGGCCAGGAGATGATGCACGGGTCGGCGGTGCCGCCGTTGAACTCATACCGTTTCCACATCTTGAACGGGGTGTTGAACGCCATCGCCCACCCGTTGGGGTAGTGGTTGTAGGTTTTCGTCCCGCCGAGCTCGTCGATCATCTCCAGATTCGCCTGCATGTTGTCGGGGATGCCGTTTGCGAACAACATCTCATTGACCGACCCGTCGGGGCCGCCTTCTCCGCTGGCGCCGTTGTCCGACACCAGTATCACCAGCGTGTTCTCGCGCTGGCCGGATTCCTCCAGGTAGTCCAGCAGCCGGCCGATGTGGTGGTCGGCGTGCGCCAGGAACCCCGCGTACACCTCGGCCATCCGCGCGAACAGCCGCTGCTCCTCCGCCGACAGAGTGTCCCATGGCTTGGTGTAGTCCAGCGGCGGGAACGGCTGGCCCTTGGGCCCTGTGCGGGTCTCCGGGGTGCCGATCGGGTTGACCGGCGGCAGCTCGGTATCGGTCGGGACGATCCCCATCCGCTTCTGCCGGGCCAGGGTCTGCTCCCGCATCGCCTCATAACCGGCGTCGAAGCGGCCCTTGAACTTGTCCGCCCATTCCTTCGATACGTGATGCGGCGCGTGCGCGGCGCCGGGCGCGTAGTACAGGAGGAACGGCTTGTCCGGCGCGACCGTCCTGGCGTCCTTGATGAATTCCAGCGCCTTATCGGTCAGGTCCTCGGTCAGGTGATAGCCCTCGGACGGCAGCTTCGGCTGGTCCACCGGGTGGTTGTCATACACCAGGTCCGGGTACCACTGGTTGGTCTCCGCACCCAGGAACCCATACCAGCGCTCGAAACCTCGCCCGGACGGCCAGTTCCGCCGCGTCGATGCGACGTTCATCTCCACGGTCGGGCACAGGTGCCACTTACCGACCATGTAGGTGTTCCAGCCCCGCTCGCCCAGGATCTCCGGGAGCATGCCGTTCTCCGGCGGGATCGTCCCGCTGGCGTTGGGGAACCCGACCGCCGCCTCGGTGATGCACGCCATCGAGTTACGGGTGTGGTTGCGCCCCGTCAGCAGGCACGAACGGGTCGGCGAGCACAGCGCCGTGGTATGCCACTGCGTGTAACGGATCCCGTCGTTCGCAATCCGTTCGATGTTCGGGGTTTCAATCGGCCCCCCGTAGCACGACATGGCCGAGAACCCGACATCATCCAGAACGATATACACCACGTTCGGCGCCCCGTCGGGGGCCTTCGGCGGCTCGAACGGAGCCCAGTCAGGAACCGAATCCCTGATATCGACATTGATCGTTCCCTTAAACGGCTCGCTCACCTGATCGCTCCTTCCGCCCGAAGACGTGTGACTGGGTTGCGCCTTGGGCATGACCCCCGAAGAACGCGCTTTAGCGGCATCCACGTGCTCGCCTGCAGCCCCGGAAGTACTTCCCGTTGCATGCGTGCCTCCACGCCCACGGAGCGTGCCGTGGCGATAAGGCTGCCGTCTTCGCCCCCCTGATCATCTGACAGCGGCCCAGTCCGCTGTGCATCACCCAGGAGGGGTGACATAAGCCTCCGACATGCTGCAGTCGCGGCGCTGCTCACTGGCGCGGGAAGCCCGACGCAGCCCTGAACAAGTACCCGTCTGTTACGCCGACCGTGACGGGTGCGGGCCCTTCGACGCCGTCGGGCGCTGCGGTCCGAGTCGCGAGCGGGGACTTGCCACAGGTGATGCGTTGGGCGTCGGCCAGTGCTTCAAGGTCAGTCCGTAACTTCGGCGGTCGGCAAGGGGATGTGTGCGGGTAGGCATCGGGCCCCACCCGGAGTAGAACACCTGCAGAACAGTCGTGCAGGCCCAAAGAGGGACCCGGAGAGATGCCTAGGGATCTCAGTGCGCCCCTGATGCGATGACCTGCGCAGACCTGACACGGAGGGATGCGGGCGGACGCCGAAAGACAGTGCTCAGCGCCCTTGAAACCGCTAGGGCGTTGACGCGTCCTCGTGGGTTCGAATCCCACACCCTCCGCTGACCTGCGCAAACGCTGCACTGAGTTCCGCGTCAAGCGGCCGGAGGGCTCCTGCAGGCCCCTCAAGTAGAACAAAACTAGAACACTCATACATGATCCGTGCGCGTGGGGGAACGTTGTGGCAACCTCGATCCAACCCCCGGCGAGGCCGATGTCAACGCCCGATCACCCAGCAGCCTCGTCCCTGGTTACGCGCAGAACTTATGGATAGGCGCTTAGTCCTGACCATAAACCGAGCCCACAGGCGACCAAACCAACCGCAAAGGGCACCAGCACAAAACTCCGCCGAGTCCGCCACCACCGAGGCCCCGTGCCTCGCCCCGGCCCCTGGGATGACGGCGCTGGCCGCTGTGTCCGCATGAGTTACCCCATTCATCCCCGTTAGTAATAGATTACCCAGCCTGCCCCGGCTCATTCAGCGTCCATTGATCCCGCCATGCCGGTATGGACATCCGCGCATCTATGCCGCTCCGCGGCGAACAGCCAGCGCGTGACCTGCCCGCCCGACGGGTGTACGGAATTGGGCTGACTATGGCCGCGGCGAGGGCGAGCGAGGCCCACCGTCATCGCTCCGGTCAGATGTCACCTTCATGACGAGGCACCGGTCGGTACGCACCAGGTAGCGGAGTCCCAGACGGAACCACGCTGGAAAGACCCACGAGGCTTCGGGGAAGGTGACCAGGCGGGGCCCGGTGAGTTCAAGCACTCGGCCAGACATCTTCATGGAGCAGCCATCAGTGGCGAGTACGTTCTTCACCCAGTCGGATTCCGCGCCAAAGTTTGCGCCAACTGCGACGGTGTCCCCTCGGCGGAAAGCGCGTACCGGCGTGTGCCGGACGGTGCCCGAGCGACGTCCGACGTGTTCAAGATCAACTAGGGAGCCGGTGCGCCCAGCGACGCGAATAGCCACATGGTTGATGGTGTGGTGCATCGGTCGCAGAAACGCTGGCCAGGGCACGAAGTCCACCTCCGGTATCAGCGTAGCGACGCGCTCTTCTGGCTCCGCTTGGAGAGCGCGCTCATTGGCCGTCCAGTTGCCTGGCAAGGTAGGGGCATGGCTGATAGTTCTGTGCACCGTGCCGTGACCGTCGAGCGCATCGCCCAGGGCGTATTCACGGCAACCAACACCCGCGGCGGCCAGCTCAGATTCGGCACCGGCAGCGATACCGACTTCACCCCGACCGAACTGCTACTGGCCGCCATCGCGGGCTGCACCGCGATCGACATCGACATCCTCACCTCGCGCCGGGCCGAACCCGACAGCTTCGGTGTGCGGGCCGACGCGGACAAGGTCCGCGACGCGCACGGTAACCGGCTGACCGGCATCGTGGTCACCTTCCAGATTGCGTTTCCCGGCGGCGCGGACGGCGACCGGGCCCGGGCCATCTTGCCGGATGCGGTCCGCAAATCGCATGACCGGCTGTGCACGGTCGGGCGCACCATAGAGACCGGCACACCCATCACCACCAGGATCGAGTAGTCAGGCCACCTAATCGTCGGCCAGGACGGCGTCACGATCATCGACGCCGGGCTGCCGGGATACTGGAAACTGCTCCAGGCCGAACTGGCCGCGATGGGCAAGGGCCTCGGCGACGTGCGGGCGCTCATTCTGACGCACGGGGATACCGACCACATCGGCTTCGCCGCCCGGCTGCACCGCGAGACAGGCGTCGCGGTGTACACCCACCAGGCGGACGTCGACCGTGCACGCCATCGAAACCTGAAGCGGGCGAGACGGTGAGAGCCGCTGCGACGTCAGCGCGGCCCGGCGGGGCTGGGCCTGGCTGGCCGGGGAACGACACCGGGGCCCAGGGTCCGTGAGCGGTGACCCCCGATGCATCGGGATTGACGATGGTTTACCTGGCCGGAAAGCTGTTGCCGTGACTGGGGAACAGGCGCGGGCGGAACGGTTCGCCGAGCTCTTCCATGCCGTCTACCTGACGTTCCACCGTCGTGACCGGCCGCGGAGCGAGCTGCCCGGCGCCTCGAGGGCGGTGCTGGAACACCTGGCGCTGGCCGGCCCGCTGACCATCGGCGAGGCCGCGGCGCACATGCGCAGGGCGCAGTCGGTGATCAGCGAGATCGTGACCCATCTGGAGCGCGACGGCCTGCTTGAGCGCGAGAACGATCCGGGGGACCGGCGGCGGACGCTGATCTGGCTGACACCCGCCGGTCACGAGGCCTTGCGCCGGGATCGCGAGGTGCTCGGCGCCGACCTGCTCGCCCGCGCCATGGCCCGGCTGCCACCTGGTCAGGCCGATGCGCTGAACGCCGCGATGCGCGCCTTGATCGAGTGTGCCCAGTCAGATGGCGTACGACCTTACGGAGGAGAAAGCCATGACCACGACGTCAAGCTGTGACAGTTGCGGCATGCCCATCGAGAGCGGCCGGTACTGCGGCTACTGCACCGACGACAGCGGCGCGCTCCAGCCGTTCGAGGAGCGCTTCGCCCGCATGGCCGCGTGGCAGGCGCGCCGCGATCCGGCAGCTTCAAAGCAAGACATCGAACGGCAGGTGCTCGATTACATGGCCACCATGCCAGCCTGGCGCGACCATCCCAGGGTCCAGGCACGCTGACATTAGGTCAGCGCTATGTGCGCTGGATAACATCGCTGGACGCTGAGCTTGCGGGCAGGACGGTTTGACAGGCGGGCACTCCGCAACCTTCCCGATCAGCCTGGTGTACGGCTCAGCCGCCGGCGAACAGCTGGTCGAGGCCCCGGGGGTCGGCGTTCCAGGCCTGCCACAGACTGATGGCCACGGGGTCGGGAAGCACGTTGCTGGTTCCCTGTTCGACGGCGTCGAGGATGGCCTTGGCGACGTCGGCGGGGTCTGCTTTTTCTGCGTCGATGCCGACGGTCATGTCGGTGTCGACGAAGGCCGGGTAGACGCCGTGCACGGTGATATTGCGGGCGGAGAGCTGGGCGCGCAGCGACCTGGTCGCCGAGTCGGCGGCGGCTTTCGCCGCACTGTAGGCGGCAGCGCTGGGCATGGGCGCGAAGGCCAGCACGCTGAGCAGATTGACCACGGCCCCGCCGCCGTTCTTCTCGATCAGCGGCACGAAGGCCCTGGTGGTTCTTAGCATGCCGAGGAAATTCACCGCGAGTTCGCGTTCGATGTCGGCTGGGTCGGCGTCGAGAGCGCCGCCGCGGGTGAGTATGCCCGCGTTATTGATCAGCAGGGTCACGTCGGATGCGGTGTCGGCCGCGGCGGCAACTTGTGCGGGGTCGGTGACATCCAGGGCCAGTGGCACGACGATGTCCTGATGCGGCGCCCTCATCTTGGGCAGGCTGCCGGGGTGGCGGGCGGACGCGTAGACGCGGCCGGCGCCGCGGGCGGTCAGTTCGCGTACGAGGCTCGCGCCTATTCCCCGGTTAGCCCCGGTTACGATGGCGACGGCGTTGGTGATCTTCATGAGTAACCTCGGGAGTTGTCGTTACCTGATGGGTCCCAGTTCGGCGCCGGCGAGTTCGCCGTAGATGAGGAATCTGAACGGGACGAGTTGCTGGTCGGCGTCCATGAGCCGGTGGAGCACGGCCTGGCGCAGGTCGGCCAGCGCGGTGCTAGCCGGGTGGCGTAGCAGCCCGGCCTCGATGACATGCAGCGCGAGCGCGTGGTCGCCCTGGCCGGTCAGGGTGGTGGCGGCATCAATGAACGGCTCTTCCTTGCCGCCGGCGAGCAGGCCGAGCGCGGCTGCCTGTTCGGCGGGGGTGAAGACCTGGAGGCCTTGCCCATCCGGTTGCCAGTAGCCGGTGCGCTGGTGGTGCAGGCGCGCGGCGAAATGGTCCCGGATGACAAGGTACGGAACGACTGCGCGGGGGTGGTCGCGGAGCACTTCGGGGAGGTAGCAGCGGTCCAGGATCTGCGCCAGGGTCAGCCCGGCCAGGATGTCGCCGAGCACATGGCCGTGCAGTTCGGCCAGGGCCGCTTCCAGGCCCGGGATGATGTCAATCGTGAAGGTCTCGGTGAGCGGCGTGTGTCCCTGGATCAGGACGCGGGGGGCCAGGTCGCGGATCAAGCGCAGGGTCTCCAGCAGTCCCTCGGGGGATCCCTCGGCAAGGAACGGGTTGCCAACGTAGGGCATCATCACGTCACCGGTGAACAGCAGCCCGCTGGCTGGCAGGTAGACCATCAGCGCGTCGGAGCTCTCGCCGCCTCGGGTGGGATACAGCACCAATTCGGTGTTGCCGATGGTCAGCGGTGTCGGCTCGGCGATGAGCCGGTCCGGGACGATCTCTTGCGCTGTGGTCGGCGCGTCGCCGTAGTAGTACCGGAACGGGAGCGAGTTGCGGTGCTGTTGCCCGGCCAGCACGTCCGGGAACCCGGCCTGGGCGATGACCTGGGTGCCGGGCCCGCGCAGGGCGGCGGTTCCGCCGACGTGGTCGAGGTGCGCGTGAGTGATGATCAAGTGGCTGACCGGCATGCCGGGTGCCAGGCCGAGGTCGGCGACGGCGTCTTTGACCCGTTGCTCGCTGGTGCCAGCATCGATCGCGATCACCCCGCCGTCATGCGTTATGAATGCAAAATCAGCGAAGTCGTAACCCTGGGCGACATGCACGTTCGGTGCCGGGCGGAAGATTGTCGGCGTGGTGAAGCGGAAGCCGTCCTCGGCGGTCATCCAGAAGCTGCCCACCAGCAGCCGCGAGTCCCAGGGGGCGGAGCCGAGTCCCGACTTGCGGGCGGCCTCGGCCGCCCGGTCGTCCTTGCCCAGCACCGTGTAGGCGGCGGCGAGCCCGCAGTGGGCGGCGCGGATCATGCCCAGCGGGAACTGGTCGCGCACCGCCAGCACGAACTCCAGGTCCGAGACCGCCTGCTGGGCGCGGCGCGGATCCGCCGGCAGGCTGGCCAGAGCCAGCCCGCGGAGGTACTGGTGCAGGCCAAGGCCGACCGATGCGGCCTGGTCCAGCTTTGCCAGCGCCGCGCCGGTGTCCTCGCCCAGCCGGGCCTGGAAGTAGCCGGCGAAGGCGAGCGGCAGCGCCTGCCCTGGCTGGGCGTCGGCCTGCTGCTGGAAGAAGCGGTATCCGTCAGCGTCCAGGCCGACGGCGGCGAGCCGCGCGGCGAGGACGACCAGCGTGGCCCGGTCGGCACCGGGCCAGCCGGCTGCCATCTTGAGTGATTCGATGTCGCGCTGGCGGGTGATCGGGCTGGTCATAACGGTGATCCTTTGCGGTTGTCAGTCGGCTGTGGCAGCCGGAACGGCCCGCGCCGCCTGCCCGGCGGCCGCGTCAGCGCCGGGCAGGGGCGCGGGGTGCCGGCGCAGCAGCAGGCACGCTGCCGCGCCGGCCAGGAGCAGGGCGACGGACACGGCGAGGGTGGGACCCATCGCGGTGATGTAGCCGTGACTGAAGACGTCGGCGTACAGGTGCTCAAGCTGGCCGGTGAGCGATGGCCGGGTGCCAGCCGGGATGGGGGCTGCGGGCTGGCCGCGGCCGACCTGTAGTCCCGCCTTCGCCGACCGGGCGAGACCGGCGCCGAAAGCGGGGCGAGCTGCCGCCGGGAGCGCGCTGGCATCTGCGATGGCACGGGCGTGCATGGCGGCGATGAGCTGGCTGGCCAGCACCGCGCCGGTGACAGCGCCGCCGAGGATGCCGCCGAGTTGGCGGCCGGTGTTCAGGACCCCGGAGGCGGCCCCGGCCTGGGTGGGCGGAGTGGCACGCATGGCCATGGTGACGAGCGGGGCGAAGATCGCGCCCATGCCCAGCCCGGCGACCAGCAGCACCGGGGCGAAGGTCAGCGACGTGGCATGTATCGAGGCCACGGCAGCCACCCCGGCGATGCCGGCCGCATAGACGGCCAGCCCGGTCATCAGCACGTACTTGCCCCCGAAGCGGTCGGTGAGCCGGCCGGCAAACGGCGCCAGCGCCGTCAGGGCGAGGGTGAGCGGCAGGCCGGTGAGCCCGGCGTGTACGGCGGTGAAGCCCAGCACCGACTGCAGATTGATCGAGTTGACCAGCAGCATGGATTGCAGCGCGAACTGCACGACGACGTTGAGCGCGACCATGATCGTGAAGGTGCGGTCGCGGAACAGGCCCAGCGGCACCAGCGGCTCGCGGTGGCGTCGCTCCCAGGCCACGAAGCCAGCCAGAACCACCATCCCGGCCACGATGATCTCCGGGATGGTGATGCCAGCGGCGACTGTGCCCCAGTCGTAGCGCTGGCCCTCGATCAGCCCATACACCACCGCGGCCAGGCCCATGCTGGCAAGCGCGACGCCGGGCACATCGAGCCGGTGGCCCCGTCCGGTGCGGATCTCGGGCACGACCAGGAATGCCAGCGCGATGCCGGTGGCCGCGACCGGCAGGTTGACGTAAAACACCCACCGCCAGCTCAGGTAGGTGGTGAGCACGCCGCCCAGGACCGGGCCGGTCACCGCGGCCACCCCGACCGTCGAGGAGAACACGCCGAACGCGGCGCCCATCCGCTGGGGCGGGAAGATCGCGCGGATGATCACCATCGCCTGCGGGGTGAGGGCGGCCGCGCCGATGCCCTGCACGATCCGGGCAGCAATCAGCTGGCCGGGCGACTGGGCGGCCCCGCAGGCCGCCGAGGCCAGCGCGAACACCGCCAGCCCGGTCGTGAACAACCGCCGCGGGCCGAGCATGTCACCTAGTCGGCCCGCGAGGATCAGCAGCGCGCAGAACACCAGCAGGTAGCTGTTCACCACCCACAGCGCTTGGTCCAGCGAGGCGTGCAGCTGCGTGATCAGGCTGGGCAGCGCGACGTTCACGATCGTGGTGTCCAGCAAGATCGCGAACGTACCCAGGCAAAGCACGAGCAGCGAAAGCCATGGCCTGCGGGGACGCTGCACCTATTCCTCCCTGGCTGCTTCCTGACGCTTGGCGGGATGAAATTTCCACGCCGGGCCTGGTTTCCGGCGCCGCCGCGGGCGACCGGGCGGTTCCGGCATGGCTCCCAACGTAGCGGTTTAGACAAAAAAATCAAGTTATAAAACAAGAAACTTGTTGAACTGGTGGAGCAAGGCTAGGCTGGTGGGCCGACGGTTCGTGCCGCCTGGTGGCGTGCCCGCATGAGGGCACGCGGCATGAGGCATGGCCCCGCCCTCGAAAGGAGTTAGAGGGGTGGCCCTTGGGGACTGCGCCCTCGACGGTCCATGGCAGCACGCTCGTACGGCCAGTACTGCCCCATCGCCACGGCGCTCGATCTTCTCGGCGACCGGTGGACCCTGCTGATCTTGCGTGAGCTTCTCGGCGGGCCCCGCCGCTACAGCGACCTGCGGGCCGAGTTGCCGGGCATCGCCACGAACTTGCTGTCTGACCGGCTTCGGCTGCTCTCTGCCGAAGGCCTGGTCGAGCAGTTCGACGTGCCTGCCCCCATGGCCCGGACGCTGTACCGGCTGACCGATACCGGATGGAAGCACGTCGTCCCCGTGATCGGAGCGCTCGCCAGGTTCGGGTCGGGCCGGCTCGGCCCGGAAGCGGGCCGGGTGATCTCCCCGCTCACCGGGTTTCTGGCCGGAATCGTGGTTGGGTTCGACGGCCACCGCGCGCGGTCCCTGAACGAGGACTACCGCGCCGTCATTGACGGCCGGGTCTTCGATTTCGGTGTGCAAGACGGGTACCTGCGCTCTGCCCGGGAGGCACCCGTAGCTGAGCTGCGCGCTCACGCCAGCGATCTGGCCGAGGCCCGGCGCCGACATGCCGGGGCGCTACCCCCATCACGGATTGAACTCCACGGCCAGGCGGCCGCGACGGCCCGGCTCCTGGCCGTCTTCCAGCTCAAGATCGCAGAACAGCCCACCCATGGCGCAGGACCCTGACCCCGATGGCGGTGGACTCCCACTCGGATGGTGAGTCGTCCACTACCAGCGGCGTGCTGGCCACCCATCCCGGCCAGGGAATCCGCATCATCGTCGTGACCCCCGCCGGCCCTCGCGCTTGCGGGCGGGCGGGAACCGCACGGGCAGGTGCTTGATGCCGTTGATGCTGGAGGATCGCAGCCATTCGGGTTCGCCGGTGACTTCCAGGTCTGGCATGCGCTCGAACAGCGCGCCGATCATGGCGCGGATCTCGCACCTGGCGAGGTGGGCGCCCAGGCAGTAGTGCGGCCCGGGCCCGCCGTAACCGACATGCGCGTTGGGCGTGCGGCACAGGTCGAACCGGTACGGCTCGGCGAAGCCCCGTTCGTCGCGGTTGGCCGACGGATAGAACAGCAGCACCTTTTCCCCCTCGGAGAGCGGCTGTCCGCCGAGGACATAGTCACTCTTCAGGGTGCGGCGAAAGGCGATGACCGGGGCGGACCAGCGCACGATCTCCTCCACCGCCGTCCCGGCCCGGCCAGCGAAATCCTGCTGCCAGTCCCGCCGCTGCTCCCGGTGGCGGTCGAGCATGAGGACACCGTGGGTGATCGCCTGCCTGCTGGTCTCGGCCCCGGCGACGACCAGCAGGATGAACCACTGCGCGAGCTCTTCCTCGCTCAGTTGGCGGCCAGCCACCTCGGCCCGCACCAGGCGGCTTGTGAGGTCGTCACCGGGACGGGATCGCTTGGACTCGCTCAGCTCCTTCATGTACCCGGCCATCTCCTCCACGGCTTGGATCACCGCGAGCGCGCCGAGTTCTGGCTCCTCGAGGACGCCGGGCACGAACTCGGGATCATCACGGCCGTAGGCAATCAGCGCCCGGTCGCGGACCCACTTCCAATCCGATCGCGGCACGCCGAGCAAGTGGCAGACCAGCCCGACGGGCAGCGGGGTGGCGATCTGCGTGGCCAGGTCGCATTCCCCGTCCTCGATCACGGTGTCGACAACCTCGTGGGCGAGCGTCACAACCTGGCTGGCCAGCTCGCGCACAGCGCCCGGGCTGAACGCCCTGGCCACGATCTTGCGCATGTCCGCGTGCCCGGGGTTGTCCATGTCGATCATGGAACGCAAGTAAGAGAACGGCGGGCCGCCGGCCGGGAGGTCGGGGAGGACCGATCCGTCGGCGGATGAGAATACCGCCGGATTCCTGCTCGCCTCAACGACGTCGCCGAACCGGGTGAGTGCCCAGTAGCCCGGGCCTTGGGGCAGGAAGGGCCACGGCGGCTCGTCGAAGAAGGCCACCGGCCGCTGGTCCCGCAGCACCCGGAACGCGGCGTCCCTTTCCTCGAACGGCCGTCCCCAGAACCCGGAGTCCGACAGGTTGATCTGGTCGGCAGTCAGGTCCGCACTCATGACTCGGCCGCCCCCGCCTCCTGGCCCGCGAGCCGCGACGGCGGGCCGGCTGACACCGAGGCGGTGCCGCTGGCCTCGGCCAGCCTGGCCCGCTGCTGCCTGGCCCAGTCGCCAAACCGGTGCCAGCTGATGCCTGGGAAACGGCCGTGCAGCGCGCTGGTGTCCACCGGCGATGGGTTGTGTTCGAGCCACGAAAACAGCGCCGCGAGCCCCGCTGGGACGTCGGCGCCGGGGTGCCTCGGGGTGAACTCGCGGCCGAGCAGGCCCGAGAGCTCCGCCGCGGCCGCCTCGGCCGTGGGGGCGTCCGACGCGACCTCAATGCGCTCGCCCGCGAGAAGGTCCGGGCGCTCGATCGCCAGGACCGCCAGCGCGAGGATGTCCTGGGTGGCCACTTGCTGCAGGGGCAGCGTCGGCGGCACCGGGCTGGGCAAGACACCGGCCCGCAGCGCGGCCAGGTTCCAGGGGTTGAACAGGTTCTCCATGAGGTAGACCGGCGCGATCACGGTGGCGGGCAGCCGCAGTTCGCTGATCCGCCGCTCGACGGCCCATTTCGCCTCGAACAGCGGCAGCCCCGTGCGGGAGTCCGCCCCGGCCCCGGAGACGAAGATCAGTTGGGGAGCACCAGCGGTGACGAGCGCGTCCGCCAGGTTCTGCCCATGCCGCTGCTCACCGCCCGGCCCCGCCTTATGGGCGGTGCCGCTGGCGAACACGGCATCCACTCCCCGAGCCGCAGCCGCCAGGCTGCCGGGGTCCTCGAAGTCAGCGCGGACGAGGTCGGCCCCGAGTGCCGCAAGCCGGGCCGTGGCCGGGTGGGCCAGGTCCCTGGTGGCCGCGCGCACTGCGTGCCCGCGTGCCAGGAGCAGGTCGATGATCCCGCCGAACCGCCCGGTCGCCCCGGTGACCAGGACTCGCCTGGCGCCGGCTCCCGCTATCCTGTGGTAATCGTCAGGGAAGCTCATAAGGAAAACTTATCAGTTATGCGAACGACTTTGGCAAGCCCGCAGATCGCGCCGCTGATCATGCGGCTACACGCGGCCCTGGCCGAAGTGCTGCATGAACGACTGCCCGAGGCAGGCTTCTCCGACATCAGGCCCCCCCACTGCCAGGTGCTGCGCGGAATCGAGCCTGATGGCAGCCGACTCACCGACCTGGCCGCCACCGCCCGGATGACCAAGCAGTCCATGGGCGCGCTCGTCGATCACCTTGAGGAGGCGGGCTATGTCGAGCGCGTCCACGACCGTTTCGACGGGCGCGTCAAGGCGATCCGCCTGACGCGACGGGGGCGGCAGGCGGCCGAGGCGATCGCCGCCATCGGGGCACAGACCGAAGCCGCATGGGCAGACAAGATCGGCCGTCGGCGCCTAGAACAGCTACGTGAGGCGCTGGCCGCGATCACGCTTGACCTTTAGCTGGCGATGCCGATGACCTGGCCGATGGTTTCGGGCCTGCCGAGGATGGCGAGCATGAGGTGGGCGACGTCGGCGCGCGGGACCGAAAAACCGCCGCGCACGTTCTGCCCGGTCGCTGTCCGGTAGTGCCCGGTGAGCGGTTTGTTGGTCAGCTTCGGCGGCCTGATAACCGTCCAGTCCAGGTCGCTGTCGCGGAGCAGGTCCTCCATGGTCGCCAGGTCGGCGTAGACCTTGCCGAAGGCGGCCCGGGCGAACCGGGCGCCGAGGTGGCGCATGAAGAACCCGTCACCCGGGTCGTGCTTGGGCGGCGTCGGGCGGCCGGGAGAGGGCACGGTGCCGACCGGGGCGGCGCTGATCACGGCGAGGCGCTTGACCCCGGCCGCGTGCATCGCCGCGGCAACCGCCCGGGTGCCGCGGGTGGCGATGTCGGCGCCGGAGTTCGAGGCCGGGCCGAGGCCGGAGACCACCGCGTCGGTTCCGGCGATCGCGGCTTCCAGCACGGCGGGCTCCGGGTCGGCCAGGTCGGCCGTGACGATCCGGGCTTCGCGCAGCGCTGCGGGGAGCTTTGCGGGATTGCGGACCACGGCCGTGACGTCGTGCCCGGCGCCCAGGGCCTGGCGCAGCAACTGCTGGCCGACCCCGCCGGTTGCCGCGATGATCGCGAGTTTCATCTGGTGCCTCCACGTTTAGGTGAGTTGTTCGGTCATGGACTGTTTCGGCGCCGGCCAGGCTGGCTTCGCCTCAGCCGCGCCGGGTGCCTGCGGCCATGATGATTCCGAAGTCTGCTAGCCATCCTATTTTCTAGGAAGACTAGAAGTCAATAAACCTAGAGGATTCGCTTACCGCAACCGAGCTGCCACGCCAGATCGGCGGCTCGGGTGTGCGTCCTAGGCCTGGTGGCTACGCGGTGTAAGCAGGCCTGGTTGCGGTGACCACGGTGAGGGCCCAGGCATGAAGCCGGCAGCCACCTGCGCTGATCGTGAGCGGCGTCCGGGATGAGTGAGGCGGCTGGCGGCGTAGAGGACCTCGCGGGCGGGGGCAACCGGGCTGGCCTGCCCCGGTGGGGTTACAGTGAGTACACGCAGTCATATGGGCAGCTTGCCTTGGGGGGTGGCAGCGATGGCGGGAATGATCCGCAAGAGCCTGGACGCGCCGGAGGAGACCCGGCCGTTCGAGGGCGGCATGGGCAAACTCGAGCTCGTCAACATCGAGGCGGGGCCGGTCGGCCGGGCGATGGACGACGGGCAGGAGATGGAGTTCGGGCCCGGCGACTTCTCTGTGATCCCTCCCGGGCACGACGCGTGGATCGTCAGTGACGATCCGTGCGTGGTGATCGACTGGCAGGGCTTCGCGGACTACGCCAGGCGCTGACCGAGCCCGCGGCTCCAAGTTCTTAACTGTTACGGCCCCGATCGGGCCGAAACTGTGCCCGCGGCTGCCTTCTCCGTGGGATGTGCCCGGGATCTGCCCTGCGTGGATGAGACGGTCGGCGACCAGCCTGTGAGCCTCGCGGCTCACGATGGCCCGGTGCCGAGGGCATCCGCGCCCGGGCTTTGTGAATCCACGCCGTGGGTGGACGCAGCGCCACCGCGGCAGGTGTTCACGGCCGTGGCGGACGTCACACCCAGCCGGTGAACGCGGCGGGCACCGCAGCACGTACTGCCTGCCGTGAGACAGCACATTTAGCTGGCCGGCTCGCGGTTGCCGTTTCGCCGGGATCGCGCCCGCCGGGGCCGCCGGGCGCGAGCTCGGCGGGCGGGCCCGGGTCGAACACGGTGATCCGGTAGCGAACCGGCCTTCCAGATAGGAGAAGCAGATGAACCCACGCATGCGTCTGGCCGCCAGCGCGGCAGTGACGGCCACGATCGCCGGCCTGCTCGGTGCATCCGCCGCCCCGGCCGGTGCCGCGACCGGCGCGACGGCGCAGCTGCGGGACGGAATCCTGACCGTCACCGGGACCGCAGCCCGAGACGTCCTTGGGATCTCCATGGGCCACCGTCAGGTGGCTGTCGACTTCGGTTTCGACGGCACCGTCGATGCCCGGTTCCTGATGTCCCGTGTCCGGCGGCTGAGCGTCCAGCTCGGCGACGGCAACGACGGCCTCAGCGTCATCGGCGCCGGCGTCGGCGACGTCCCCATCACGATCAGCGGCGGCCTCGGCAACGACGCGGCCGGGGTAGTCGGTACCGAAGACCCTCTCCTTGCCCGCAACGCGCCGGTCACCATCTTCGGCGGCGGCGGCGATGACAACCTCTCCGCGTCCGTGCCGGGCTTGGCCCCGGTCTCGATCGCGGCCGGCGCCGGCGACGACGTCGTCTCCGGCGGCGACCTCAGCATCGGCCCGGAAAGGATCTCGCTCGGCGGCGGCAACGACAAGTTCGTGAGCACGCTCGACGTCTTCGTCTCCCCCTTCACGGCGCGAAACGACGTCGTCGACGGCGGCACCGGAAAGGACACGCTGGAGTTGCGCGGCACGTTCGAGTCCGAGTCCCTCAGCCTGTCCGCCGAGGCGGGCCACCTGATCGCCCTGCACGACGCCCGGGACCGGACCGACAGCGTCCACGTCGAGAACGTGACCTGGTTCGGCTTCGGCGGCAACGACGAGAGCGGCTTCGGGGACGACATCACGGTGAACGACCTGTCCGGGACCGGCGTCGTCAACTTCACGCCGGACTTCAGCTCGCCGTCCGATGCCACAGCGCCGAACAACAGCGCGGACCAGCTCAGGGTGGTGGCAACGCCGGGCGATGACCACATCACGGTAAACGGTTCCGGCGCGAGCATCATCGTGTCTGGGCTCACGCCGGCGATCACCCCGGTCCTGCTGGACGCCAACGACGTGCTGCGGATCGACACCTTGGCCGGCAACGACACCGTGGACACCTCTGGCCTGCCGCCTGGCCTGGTCCAGCTCCAGGTGTTCTGACCGGCGGACGGCCGGGCGGCTGCCCCGCCGCCCGGCGTTCCGGGCGGAACAGGGGCGCCCCTGGGGCCGGGCCCCTTGGTGATCTTGGCCCGGTGCCTGACCGTGGCGAAGGTCAGCTCGGTGGGGCCGGGCCTTCCGCAAACGCGGTGGCGTGATCGGCGGCCCACTGGCGAAACGATCGCGGCGCCGATCCGAGGATGCCGGACACGGTCGAGGTGATGAACGCCGGCCGTCCCATCGTGGCGCCCCACGCGGCGAGCAGCATGTCCACGACCGGGCGCGGCCAGCTTCCCTGCGTCTCGCTCCGGAACTCCTCCGGCGACAGCTCCTGGAATGTGATCCGGCGCCCCAAGACGTCACCGATGATGCGCACCTGCTCTGCCTGGCTCAGTGACTGGGGGCCGGTGAGGACGTAGTCGCCGCCAGCATGTCCGTCCTGATACAGGGTCCGCGCCGCGACGGCTGCCACGTCGCGGTCATCGACGGGTGCCGTCTCGGCAGCGCCGTAAGGCCACCGGACGGCACCGCCGGCGCGAATCGCGGGCGCCCACCAGGACAACGCGTTCGACGCGAACATCCCCGGCCGGATGATCGTCGACTCGAGCCCGGCGGCCGCGATGAGCCGCTCAATATCGGCGTGGAGCACCGCCATGGGATTGGGTTGCCGGAAGAAAGGGTGCGGGGTCTGGTGCGGTGATGAGAGAAAGACGACACGCCGCGCGCAGGCTGCCAGACGCTCGACAACTGCCGGGGCAGTCGCCGGCGGGGCGGTCCAGACGAGGAAGACGGCACCGACACCGCGCAGTCCCGCGTCCAGCGATTCGGGCACGGTGAGGTCGCCGGTGACGACTTCGACGCCCGCTGGCAGCGCCGCCGCCCCGGAGCGACGTGTGAGGGCGCGGACCGGCACGCCCGCGTCCATCAGCAGGCCGACGACGGCGCGCCCAACCCGGCCGGTCGCTCCGGTGACGAGCACCGGAGGCACTCCCGCCGGTGTCACGAGGACCCCGGCGTCGTCCGCGGCAGGCACACGGAGTGAATCATGCCATCTTCCTGGGAGCGGATAAAGATCATTACATGGTGTTGCCGACGGGCTGGTTCGAGCGGCCGCGGTCGCCCCCGCAGGGCCGTCTCAGCCGCTCTCGCGGCCGCAGGCACCGGCCGCGTGGCCCGTGTGACTCATGTGCTTTGTGCGATCAATAACCTTGTCATGATGCTTTTATTCACCAGAGATTACCTTGAAGCTCATTATTGCTTAAACGCTGACTATAGACATCCTATTCACTATCCCTAGATTACGTATCTGCCATATGCATTCGTCGGCTCTTCGCGTAATCTCCTGATTTGAGCGGGTTACCCCATATACGGTTGCGATTCGTCGTCGGTTCAGCTCGGGGTGCAATCGCTAGCGCAGGAGGTCGTTGCTCGGGGAGGCCAGCATTCATGAGCCTGGACAGCAGCCCCCGGTCGCCGAGGGCTGCGCCGGACGGTGCCCCGAGCATGCGGCAGCGGCGGGCGGGTGTTGCCGAACTCATCGACATCGCACTTGCTTCCGCGGCTTCGCCTGCCCCGGCCGGCGTGTCCCCGCAGGCCGACGTGTCCCCGCAGGCCGACGTGTCCCCGCAGACAGGAACCCCCCATGTTCGCGCACGCATTCGAGGCAATCAGCTACGGGTCGCTAGCCGTGACGGTCCTGGCGATCTTGATCTTCCGGTACCTGTGGCGGCGCCAGAAGCCACTCCAGGAGCCCTGAGCCCCCGATACGAAATCCCGCGGGTCAGCTACGAGCGCACGAAGATGCCGCTGCTGCTGTCCGTCGCCCTCGCCGGGGTGGGCACATGGGCGGCGGTCCACTTCACCTGGGCCCTGTCCCACCGGGCGTACCTGCCGTTGCTGCCGATCTGGGCGGCGGCGTTCACGTTGTCGGCCCTGCCCCTGTTCCTCGGGTGGGCCGACCGGCCTGTCAGGGTCACCGCCCGTCAGCAGCGATTCCTCGGTACCCTCCACGTCACGGCGGCCGTCCCGGTCTATAACGAAGACCCGGCACTGCTGGACAGGTGCATCTGGTCGCTGGTGAACTCCAGCCGCCCGCCGCAATGCGTCCATGTCGTCGAGGACGGCACGTCCGGCGATTACTCGCGGCTGCGCGCCCATTGGGAAGGTGCCCACGGCGCGACATTCGTGCGCTGGGAAAGGCTGCCGCGGAATATGGGCAAGAAATCGGCGCAGTCGCGGGTGTTCACCACCAACCCGCAGGCCGATGTATTCATTACCGTCGACTCCGACACCACGCTTGAGCATTTCGCGATCGAGGAGGGGCTCAAGCCGCTGGCGAACCCGCAGAACGCCTCGGTGGCGGGCATCGAGGAGATATGGAACAAGCACGCGAACTGGCTCACCAAGATCTGCGCCGCCCGCAACACCTACTCCCAGCTTGTCTCCTGGTCCACCCAGTCGGTGTTCGGGGACGTCCTGATCAACCGCGGCACGTTCGCCTTGTACCGGGCGCATATCATCCGCGAAATCGTGCCGGCCTACCTGAATGAGACCTTCCTCGGCCACCCCGTCAAGCTGGGCGACGACTCGGCGCTGACCCTGTTTTCCCGCGCCCACGGCCGGACCGTGCAACAGGTCTCCGCGATCTCCCTGCCCATGTACCCGGCCACCCTGTCGCACCATTTCCGGCAATGGCTCCGCTGGTCGCGCGGCGGGTCCGTGCGCAACTACTGGCGGATCAAGTACCTGCCCATAACCTCCTGGGGCTGGTGGTGGACGGCGCTGGCGTTCTACTACACGATCGCGTCCCTGTTCGTGCCCCTGCTCCTGATCGGGGCATGGCCGGCCAGCGCGGGCCTGGCCGCCTGGACCGGCCTGTCCGTGATCGCCTGGTCGTTCACCACGAGCCTGCACGTGCTGCGGATCCGCCGCGACGGCGAAACCGCCTGGACGCGGCTCAGCTCGGTCCTGGCCTACCCGGCCGGCCTGATCTGGTCGTCGTACTGCCTGCGCCCGATCCGCCTGTACGGGCTGTTCACCTGCTTCAGGCAAGGCTGGGTAACCCGTCAGGCCGGGGTCGAGATCGGCGCCGACAGCAAGGTACCCGGCGCCAGAAAATGAGCACGATCCGCAGCCGCACGGGGAAAACGGTGACCGTCCTGCTGCCCATCGCGGCGCTGACGGCCTTGGTCGCGGCACGCTTCTTGCACGCGGCGCCCGAGCACCCCGCGGCCAGCCCCGCGGCCCGCCATCCAGCAGCGCCCAGCACCTCATCCGTGACCCTGCCCGCGCGCGGCTTCATCCTCGGCGTCCGCGAACCCGGCATCCCCGGCCCGTGGGCCCCGGTGGCGCGGTTCGCGTCTCTCGCCGGCAGCGCTCCCCGGCTGGTGCTCTACTACTCGAACTGGCGCGAGCCGTTCCGGTATGGCTTCGCCAAGTCCGCCGCCGCCCACGGCGCGGCTGTCCTGGTGCAGATCCAACCGTGGGACACGCCCCTGGCCCAGATCGCGGCCGGCCGCTACGACGGGTACTTACGCTCCTACGCCCGTGAGGTCCGCGCCTTCCGCCATCCCGTGGTGATCGGCTTCGGGCACGAGATGAACGGCAACTGGTATCCGTGGGGCCACGGCCACCAGCGCGCCGCCGCGTTTGTCGCCGCCTGGCGGCACATCGTCACCGTCTTCCGCTCGCACGGCGCACACAACGTCAGATGGCTGTGGACGGTGAGCAGCAGCGTCCCGCCGCGGCGGTCGATGCGCCCGTACTGGCCGGGGGCGCGCTACGTCACCTGGGCGGGCATCGACGGCTATTACGAACGGCGGGGCAGCCGGTTCGGGCAGGTGTTCGGGGCCACGATCCGCCAGGTGCGCGCCCTCACCGCGGACCCCATCCTCCTTGCTGAGGCCGCCATCGGCCAGGTGGCCGGCCAGGCCCGGATGATGGCCGACCTCTATGCGGGCATCCGCAGGAACCATTTGCTCGGGCTCGTCTGGTTCGATGTGGCCCAGCACGGCGGGCCGGCGCATCAAGACTGGCGCCTGGAAGGCCACCCGGCCGCCGCGGCCGCGTTCGCACGCGATGTCGCCGAGCTGCTGCACCATTGAGCCGGCTTTTTAAGCTGAATTACGACGGCCCGGCAACCCGCCGCCCCGGGCCGGGACCCCGGCCGTGGCTCGCCGGATCAAAACCGGCGCCGCCGGAGCAGGCCCGGGTCCATCGGGCCGGGGCCCGTCATGGCGGGCGCCGGCGAACCCGTCTAGTCCCGCCCGAACAGGTGCCGGTTGAGCCCCCCGGGCCGGGTGGTCTCGGGGAAGGACTCGGTGTAGAAGTTCATGACGGCCACCACGCGCATGTCCGACGCCGCGGCCAGCGGGCGCGCGTAGTGCGGATGCTGACGGGCATCGAAGAAGATCAGGTGCCCGGCCCGTGGCTTGATGACGGAACAGTCACGCTCCACGGCGGCGATGTCCGCCGCGGTGGCGTCATGCCCAATGACCAGCTCGCCACCTGCCGCGTGGTCGGTGCAGAAGAGCAAGCCGGTCAGCGGATTTGAATCGATGTGGCATTCGAACCGCATCTCCGTTCCGCGCTGCACGTTAAGCACAATGCCGTAACGGTCATCGTGGGCCGCGGAGACCGCCTCGGGAAAAGCTTCACGTGCCAATTCAAGGAATTCATGCCGGTAGGCGTTATAAAGCCAGGGCAGGCGACGTCGCACCTGGTCGGCGTGCACGCGCCCGCGCTCGATGTGCAGGACGTCAGGTGCCTCCCTGGACAAGATCGGTGTGCGCGGGAACTCACGGAAATCGGCATCGGCTGCCACCGCGTGAATATCCTGCTGCCAGCCTGGCCGGAGGCGGCTGTTCAGGTCAAACGTGGTCCAGCGAAACGCTAACGGCATACCTGCTTTATAAGGCCGATCCGGCCAGCTCGCCAGCCCTGAGGCGTGGCCGAATTGCGCCAGGGTTCACCTCAGCAGCCGCGAGCCCGCCGACGTTACCTGGATCGCGGTTGATGGCAGCGGCCTCAGTGAAATGGCCTCGCGCCGGCGGCCCATGACAGCCGGTCACGGCGGGACCGGCCTGGACGGCGTCAGATCTTGCGGTGCGGCCCGGGACAGCACGGTGACCTCGGCGGCCATGACCGCGAACGCCAGGACGCCGACGGTGATCTTCGCCGGGCTGTTGGTGAAGCGCTCGTCGAACAGCCAGACGCTCAAGATGATGCTCGCGAGCGGGTCGATGATGACCAGCAGTGGCTGGGACAAGCTCAGCGGCCCGACGTGCAGCGCGGCCTGCTGGAGCAGCGTGCCGGTAACGGTGGCTCCGGCCAGCGCGTACACCGGCCACCGCACGAGCATCCCCACGAGGCCGGAGGCGGTGAGCGTGTCGGTCGCGGTCTTGAGGAACGTCGCTTCCAGGGCCCAGCTGAGCGCCGCGGCCGTGGCGAAGGCGGCGGCCCGGCGCTTCGGTGAGCCGCGCGTGCCCAGCCCGGCCAGCACGGCGATCGTGCCGCCGAACACCAGCCCGGCCGACACCCACGCCCCGGGGTCCGGAGCCGGCTTGCCGCCGGTGGGCTCGGCCGCGGCGAGAAACACCGAGAGGGCCACGCAGACGACGGTGACTGCGGCCCAGGCGGCCCGGGCCACGTCCTGATGAATCCACAGCCGGCGCAGGACCAGCACGAAGACCAGTTCGGTGATGAGGACGGGCTGGACCACCGACATCGGGCCGTTGTGCAGGGCGAGCGCCTGAAAGACGAACGAGGCCACCGCGGCGGCGCCGCCGAGCAGCCACAGTGGCTGCCGGGCCAGGTAGACGGCCAGGCGCCAGCCCTTCTCCCGCTGCGGGGCGCCGATGCTCGCCGCGTGCTGCGTCATCAGGTTGACCGCGTTGGAGAGCGCCGCGGCCAGCGCGAATACCACGGCAAGGGTCACATCACGGCCCCCGTTCCGGTCAGGCCGGCCCAGCTACCACGTCGCAGCCCCGTGCTGCCGATGCCGCCCAGTGTCCGCCGGGCGAGCCAAGACCACATCACCCCGGCTGGGGGAACAACCGGGCCGGCAGCAGCGAGCCCGGGTGCGGGCCCCCGCCCACGGCACAGTGGTCTCGTTCCATCCGGATCGTCACTCTTGTTCACCCAGGTCACAGCGCCTGGGTGAACAACCCGGCGGCGGCGCCGGGACTTCGCCGGAAACACCTACGCGCCGGTAGTTTGCGCCCTATGGTCACGTACGTACGCCTCTGGGCCCCGGCACCCAGAGAAGCTGCTGATCATCTGGCAGGCGCCCCTGAACCTGGCCCAGCCGCGTCCTGTTAAGCGTTCCTGGGAAGGTCAGGGGATCCCCACCATGTCACGCCGCTCTGGTGACCATGCCAAGACCGCGCCGGGTTACGAGGCCCGCCACGCCAAGCCCGGCATGCCCGGCCCGGCCGCGCTCATCGGCACCGCCGCCAAGGCGGTCCCGGCCTCGCTGGTGGCCGGGGCCGCCGGCTCAGCGCTCGCGCTTTCGGGCACCGCCTCGGCCGCCACCGCCGCCCCCTCCCCCCGGTTCAACGGCGGTGCCGCGGATCTCGTCGCGGTGAAGGCCGCCTTCCCCCGCATCGTGATCCGCAAGATCCACCACCCGGGCACCCGGTCGGCGTACACCGTGATCTCCGGTAACACCCTGTCGGGCATCAGTGCCCGGTTCTGCGGCACCCCGGCGGACTACCTGTCCCTGGCCGCCGCCTCCGGCATCACCAACCCGGACGTGATCTACCCAGGCCAGCACGTCAAACTTGACTGCCACGCGCACGTCCCCGCCGCGCTCACCGCGCCGCCTCCCGCCCCGGCGCCCCCGGCCCCCGCGCACGCCTCGGGCAAGCACCACCGCCACCACGCCGCCCACCAGCACGCGGTCCCGCACCGCCGCCCGGGCCGGCACTCCCGCACGTCGCCCCGCCCGTCGGGCCACTTCGGCACGGAGGGCATGGCCGCGTTCGAGTCCTGCGTCATCTCCCGCGAGTCCGGTGGCAACCCGCGCGCGGTGAATCCCTCCAGCGGCGCCGGAGGGCTGTTCCAGTTCCTGCCCTCCACCTGGGCCGGCCTGGGCTACGCGAACGCCTACCCCGGTGGCGCCCAGACCGCGCCGGTCGGGGTGCAGGAGGCCGCGTTCGCCAAGCTGTACGCCGAGGCGGGCACCTCCCCCTGGCGCCCCTACGACGGCTGCTGAGCCGGGGGACCGAAGTCGACGTCCTTGGTCTCGGCCGTGCCGGCCGTCCGGCCCGGCGCCGTCTGGTAGGTCCAGTACAGGTTCGTGTGCGCGATCACCTGGTCCGGCGGCGGCGCGCCAAATTCGGTCGAGTCTCCCGTGGTGTGCGCGTCGCTGACCAGGGTCGCGTCGTATCCCCGGGCGAACGCGCCGTGCAGCGTCGAGCGGACGCACGCGTCGGTCTCCGCTCCGACGACGAAAAGCCGCCCGACTCCCAGGCCGGACAGCACCGTCTCCAGCGTGGTGTCCTCGAAGGAGTCGCCGTAGTTTTTCTCGACCAGCGGCTCGGCGTCGTCCGGCGCCAGCTCGGGGACGATCCGCCACTTGTCACTGCCCTTGGGGAGGCCCTCGTCGTGGTTGTGCTGGACCCAGACGACCGGGATCTGCTCGCGCCGCGCCTTCTCGACCAGGCTGCCGACGTTCGCGACGACCGCGTCCCGCTGGTGCGCCCCTTCGACGACCCCGTTCTGCACGTCGACGACGAGGAGCGCGGTGTTCGGCCGGTTCTCCAGTGTGGTCATGGTGTCCCCTTACTCGCCGGGTTCCCGTGCCCTGCCCACGCTAGCCGCCGCCAATGACAGCGGCGCACGGGATGCCCGCCGGCCGAGGGCGGAGGTCACTTCCTGGCGGTGATGCTTGTGCCCAGGTCAGGGCACGACGGGAGCCGGGAAGTCGCGGGTGTTGTGGGCCTCGGTGCCCTGCGTGAGGCTGGCCGTCTGGCCGTCGGCGACGATCCGCCGGTACCCGTCCTGCCAGTCCAACGGGCCCGCGGTCGCTTCCTCCCAGTCGACGAAGGTCGCTTCGTCGCACCAGTCGTCGATGCGGCCCATGATGGTCAGGTGCGGCTCGGCGCCGACGAAGCTGTCCATCTCGGCGCGTCCTTGCCAGGCGGTGCGGGTCCAGAAGGTGTTGTTCGCGTCGGCGAGCACGTCCGCGCTGAGGTTGCCCGCCGAACCCTGGGCCTGCTCTACCACCGCTACCGCGCTCGCGAAGAACTCGTCGAAGAACGCCGGATCCCTGAGCCGGAGCCTGGTGACCACGATGACCGGCATCGCCCTACCTTCCTGGCCACGCGCCCGCGCGCGGGCCGACCCGGGACTAGATCTGGCTGCCCACGATAGACCAGCCGTACCCCATCATTCCTGCCAGAACGGCCGCACGTCGATCGCGCCGAACCGGGCCACCGGATGCTTGGCCGCCACCTCGAGCGCCTCGTCCAGGCCGGCGCACTCCAGGACGTCGAACCCGGCGATCTGCTCCTTGGTCTCCGCGAACGGGCCGTCGGAGATGAGCACCTCGTCGCGGCGTATCCGCACCGTCCTGCCATCCCGCCCCGGCCGGAGCTCGTGGCCGCCGGGCAGCAGCACGCCGCGGCCTTCCATCTCGTCCACCCAGGCGTCGACCCAGCCGGGCATGGCGGCCCGCTCCTGCGGAGTCAGTTCGATGGCCGGATCCCGGCAGACCAACAGCAGATACTTCATCGCCGGTCTCCTTCCTCTCGCCTGCCCGACGAACCCGGACCCCCGCGACGAACACAACAGCGGCCGGCTGCCCGAGTAGCGCCCGGGCGGGGAGCCCCAGGCGGGGATGGTCAGCCGGCGCCGGCCAGCACCGCGACCGAGCTGGAACCGTTGTTGGCGACGTAGATCATGTCGGTCACGGGGTCGACCGCGATATCCAAGGGGTTGCGGTCCACCGGGATCGTCGCGATGACGTGCGGGCTTCCGCCCGCCGGAGCGGGGCCCGTTCGGTGGGCCGACGCCGGGGCCATCGCCAGCAGGCTGGCGGCAGCAGCGATGCCGAGGCATGCGATGGCGCTGCGGGAACGCAGGCGGCTCATGCCCCTCACCGTAGGCCGCGCGGCGCGCGGCTGAACAGGGGCGCGGGCTAACCGGCGCGCGCGGGCTCGCGGAGGGTTGAGTCAGTCACGGGCCGGGGCGGGATTCACCTGGTCGCTCGGCCAGTTGACGCCGTCGGCCGGGTAGGCGGCAACCGCCTCCAGGTCCGGGTGACCGGCGAGTTCCGCAATGCACTCGCGCGTGCCGCCGACGTAGGTGCTCATGAAATCCACCTCGGTTTCGACGCACCAGGCCCGGTCGTCCGGCCACCACAGGGTGGGTGACTGCCACCAGGGCGGGGTTCCCAGCGACCGGTGGAGGGCCGTGATCGGGCCGGTGAGCAGAAACAGCCGGCGGTGTGGGATCTCAAAGACCGGAGCGCCTGTTACGCCTGGCTCGAGGGCGCCCCAGCCATCCCAGACCGCGAACCAGCACCGGGCGGCCGTGGCCGTGTGCCGGGCAAGCACCGAGGTAAGCACGGGAACCAGCACCTCGGGAAGCGATCCTTCGTCCGGCTCGTGGTCCCACACTCCCGGCTGGCCGTCGCCTTCATAGAAGCGGAACGACCCGGTGATGGACGGCCACTGCATCATCCGGTGCGCGGTGCGGCCGTTGGCCCGTGCGATGTCCCGCCACCGCACGGGCGCCTCCGGCTCGTAGTTCCAGGCAAGGTGGAAGATCCGGGCGTAGGCCTCGAAGCCCTCGGGAACGAGCGACAGCACGCTCTCCCCGAATCCGCGCAGGCCCTCGACCACCCAGGACGCGGGGGCCGCATCCGGTGCGCTCTCGTAGTCGCCGATCCTGGCCATGCACCATGGTGCGCCCGGCCGGGCCGGCGCGGGCAACTGCTTTTCCAGCCGCCCGGTGCCCGCTCGGCGCCGCCGGAGCTAGCGCCGGGGCCAGGAGAAGCCGTCGCCGACCTCGGCCGCCAGGATCAGGAAGGCGTCGGCCGTCGCCCGGCTGAGCTGGGCCAGGTCCACCTCGGCCCCCTCTTCGAGGTGCGCGTCGTAGGGCACCCGCACCACCGCGCGGCAGCGGGCCGCGAAGTGCTGTTCCAGCCGGGTCAGGTCCACCGCGCTCTTGCTCCGCGGGCGGATCGCGGAGATCACCACGACCGCGCCGCGGACCAGGTCTCCGTACTGGTGCGCGGCCAGCCAGTCGAGGGTCGCGCTGGCACTGCGGGCGCCGTCCACCGACGGGGAGCTGACCAGCACGATCTGGTCGGCCAGGTGCAGCACACCGGCCATGGCGGAGTGCAGCAGGCCGGTGCCGCAGTCGGTGATGCTGACCGAGTAATAGTGCTCGAGGACCCGCGCGACGTCCTCGTAGTCCTCGGCGCTGAACGCCACGGACACGGTGGGATCCCGGTCGGAGGCCAGCACTTCGAGGCCGCTCGCCGCCTGGGTGGTGTAGGCGCGGACGTCGGCGTACCGTTGGATCTGGTCCTCCTCGTTGAGCAGGTCCCGGACCGTGGCCGCCGTTTCCAGCCGCAGCTTGTCGCACAGGGTGCCGCGGTCGGGGTTGGCGTCCACGGCGATCACCCGGTCACCCCGCAGGGACGCCAGCGTGGAACCGAGGCCGACCGTGGTGGTCGTCTTGCCGACGCCGCCCTTGAGGCTGAGCACGGCGACCCGGTGATGGCCGCCCGCGACCGGGGTGCGGGCCCGCGCTACCAGGTCCTGGCGGCGCCGGTCGGCGGCGGACTGCGGTGCCCGCACCAGGCCGCCGGTGACTTGGTACAGCGCGCGGCGCCAGCCCGACGGCGGCGCGGCGTGCCGCCCGCGCAACAGCAGGTCCGCGGTCAGGCTGTCCGCGGACTCGGCTTGCCAGGCCGGCTGCTGTTCCTGCTCGTCGTGCCCGGACGGTGCGGGGGCACCGGGCACCGCCGTACGGGACGCCGCCGTACCGGGCGCCCCCGCACCGGGCACTGCCGCGTCCGGGGCCACGGTTCCGTAGGCCGCCTGCTCCCCGTGGCGGGCGTGTGGACCGCCAGCGGTACGCGGACCGCTCGCGGTGCGCGGACCTGCGGCCGCGTGCGCGCCACCGGCCGCATGCGGGCCGCCCGGGTGCGCGCCGCCCGGATGCGCGCCGCCCGGTGCGCGGGCGCCGTCGGCCAGGTGCGCGCCTTCCGGCAGGTACTCGTCCCCCGCTAGCTCCGCCTCCTCCGGCAGATACTCGTCCCCCGCCAGGTCCGCGTCCTCCGGCGGGTAGGCGCCGCCGGGCGGGTAGGCGCCGCCGGGCGGGTAGGCGTCCCTGGGCTGGTACGCGTCCGCGGGCTGGTACTCGTCCCCGGGCGGGTGCGCGTCCCTGGCCGGGTGCCCGCCGTAGTACGGCTCGTCGCCGTCGGCCGCATCGTCGCCGCCCGCCACGCCGTAGCCGAAACTTGGTCCGCCGTCCGGCGCCTCGTAGGACTGGCCCTCGTAGGACTGGCCCTCGTAGGACTGGCCCTCGTAGGACTGGGCCTCGTCGTAGAGCTGTTCCGGGTCGTCATAGGACTGCGCCCAGCCCTGCCCGGGCACCACGCCGTAGCCGCCGGTCCAGCCGTAACCCTCGCCGGACTCGTTGGTCTCCCACGGGCCGAACGCGTCCTCGGCCGCCCGCGCCTCGGCCGCCCGCGGTCCGGCCTCGCCAGGCTGCGGGCCGGACCCGACTGGCTGCGGGCCTGCCCCGGCGTCCGGCCCGGGACCGGCCTCGGGGCGCCCGTCTTCGGGCTCTGCCCACCTGACGGCCTGTTCCCGGCCGCCCGCCGGCTCGCCCGGCTCGTCGCCGGGACCCTCCCGGCCATCAGTGGCGTGCCAGCCGCCGCTGGGCGGCGGGCCGCTCGGCGGCAGGGAGCCTAACGGGCGGAACCCGCCGTACCCGGCAGCCGTTCCGGGCCGCGCGGCGGCCGGCCGCTCCTCTTCGGTGGATCGCTGCCCGAAAGACGGCGGCAGGCCGGACGCCGGCCAGCTTGGCGCCTCCTGCCGCAGCCGCTGATCACCGGGCTCCTGGGTCCCCGGTTCCCCAGTCCCCGGTTCCCCGGCACCTGGCTCGGTCTCGGGTCCCGGCCCGGACTCGGGTTCTGGCTCGTCCTGGTCGTCCGGTCCGGAAAGGACCATGTCCGCCCACACGGATCTGGGCCCGGCAGGCCCAGACTCGACAGGCTGGTCCTGCTCGTTATTGCCCAAGGCCGTTCACCCCCGGCTCTCATCCGTAAGAGAATCAATCTGCCTGGCCATGCCGGTTAACTGCCTCACGCCGAGCCTAGGTCACCATTTGTGAATCCCATACCCAGCTATACCCCGGTTTCTGGAGCTGCCCGTGCGCGCGGTCGTCATTACCACCCCCGGTGGACCCGAAGTACTCAGCCTGGAGGAAGTACCGGATCCGGTCCCCGGTGAGGGCGAGGTCCTTGTCGAGGTCGCCGCGGCCGGCGTCAACCCCGCGGACGTGATGCAGCGGCAGGGCTTCTACCCGCCGCCGCCTGGCGCTTCGGCCTATCCGGGCCTGGAGTGCTCCGGCCGGATCGCCCAGGTCGGACCCGGGGTATCCGGCTGGCGCGCAGGCGACAGCGTATGTGCCCTGATGGCGGGCGGGGGGTATGCGGAACTGGCGGCGGTGCCCGCCGGGCAGTTGCTGCCGATCCCGGCCGGGTTGAGCCTTTCCGACGCCGCCGCGCTGCCCGAGGTGGCGTGCACCGTGAACGCGAGCGTGTTCGGCCAGGCCGCGCTGGCACCCGGGGAGGTCCTGCTGGTGCATGGCGGCGCGGGCGGGATCGGCACCATGGCCATCCAGCTCGCCAAGGCGCGCGGCGCGATCGTGGCGTGCACCGCGGGCAGCCCGGCGAAGCTGGAGCGGTGCCGCGAACTCGGTGCGGACCTGGCAATCTCCTACCGCGACGAGGACTTCGTGGCGGCCGTCAAGGAGTTCACCGGCGGGCGCGGCGCCGACGTGATCCTCGACATCATCGGTGCCCCGTACCTGGCGCGGAACATCGAGGCGCTGGCCACCGGCGGCCGCCTGGTGCAGATCTCGGTACGCGACGGCGCGCAGGCGGAGGTCAACCTCGGCAGCCTGATGCGCAAGCGCATCACGATCTACGCCTCGACCCTGCGGGCCCGCCCGGTCGCGGAGAAGACGGTCATCGTCGGCGACGTCAGGGACCAGGTGTGGCCGCTGGTGAGCGAGGGCCAGGTGGTGCCGGTAATCGAGCGCACGCTACCGCTGGCGGAGGCGGCGCAGGCGCACCGCCTGATCGACGACGGCACCCACGTGGGCAAGATCCTGCTCGTCACCTGAGCCACGGCCCGCCGCACGGCCACGGCCCGCCGCACGGCCACGGCGTTACCATCGGCCACGACGCCCTGCCGGCCTGCCCGGCGCGCACCCGGGGCGATTGCACTCCATCGGAGGGGACAGACTGGGAGCCATGACAGACCAAACAGGCAGCGGGCCGACGGGCCGGGACACAGCGCCCCCGACCAGACTGGTAGTGGTCGGGCCGGAAGGCATAGCGGTCGGTGAGGACAGCGGCGAGGAACGTGAGCGCCCGCTCGTCGACATGGTCGAGCAGCCCGCCAAGGTCATGCGGATCGGCAGCATGATCCGGCAGCTTCTCGAGGAGGTCCGTGCCTCCCCGCTGGACGAGAAGAGCAGGGTAAGGCTGCGGGAGATTCACGAGCGCTCGGTGAAGGAACTGGAGTCGGGCCTGGCCCCGGAACTGTCCGACGAACTCGAACGGCTGTCCCTGCCGTTCACCGAGGACGAAGCGCCCAGCGAGGCAGAACTCCGCGTCGCGCAAGCCCAGCTCGTCGGCTGGCTGGAGGGGCTGTTCCACGGCATCCAGACGACCCTGTTCGCCCAGCAGATGGCCGCGCGGGCGCAACTGGAGCAGATGCGCCGCGCGCTGCCTCCTGGCGCCATGCCCAGCGGCGACGAGGGCCCGCCACCGCCCCGCTCGTCCGGCCCCTACCTGTAGCGGGCCCGCTCGTCCGGCCCCTGCCTGTAACGGGCCCCGCTACACCCGGCCGTACCTGAGCCGCCCGAGCCAGGCCGCCGCCTGCGCGAACTCCGCGTCCGAGGTGCCCTGGCGGACCTGCGCGGCGGCGCCGTCGTGGCGCGGGTAGCTGCCGAGGAACTTCACCTCTGCGCACACCCGGCGCAGGCCCATCAGCGCCTCACCGACCCGGGCGTCGTCGAGGTGGCCCTCGCAGTCGATGGAGAAGCAGTACTTGCCGAGGCCGTCCCCGGTGGGACGGGACTCGATCCTGGTCAGGTTGATGCCGCGCACCGCGAACTCGGTGAGCAGTTCCATCAGGGCCCCGGGGTGGTCCTCGCGCAGGAACGCCACCAGGGAGGTCCGGTCGGCACCGGTCGCGGCGGGCACCGGTCCCGGGCGGCCGACCACCACGAACCGGGTCACCGCGTGGGCCACATCGTTCACCTCGGTGGCGAGGACGGCCAGGCCGTACCGGTCGGCCGCGAAGGCGCCCGCCAGCGCCGCGTCGATCTCCCCGTCGGCGGCCTGCCTGGCGGCCTCCGCGTTGGACGAGGCGGGCAGCCATTCGGCGTCGGGCAGGTTCTCCGCCAGCCACCGCCGACACTGCCCTTGCGCTTGCGGGTGCCCGCCGACGGTCTTGATGTCGCCGATCGAGGTGCCCGGCCGCGCCAGCAGGGCGAACGTGACCGGGAGCAGGAGTTCCGCGCAGATGGCGATGTCCGGGCCGGTGGCGAGTTCGTCGAGGGTGGCAGTGACCGCGCCCTCCACCGAGTTCTCGATCGGCACGATCGCGCGGTCCGCCTCCCCGCTGTGCACTGCGTCCAGGGTGCCCTGGACGCTCGCGCACGGGATCGCGCCCTCCCGGGCGCCGGGATCGAACGCCACGAGGGCGGCCTCGGTGAACGTGCCCTCCGGCCCGAGATAGGCGTAACGGTCTGGCATTTTCTGACCCTCCACGGTCCCCCACCGTAGCCGACTGACCAGCCCGGACAGGCCTCAAGCTGGCGATGGTCCGGTCGGACCGGTTCCCAGCGCAGGCCTTTGTTGTCCTCGCAGATGATGGCCTCGCCGTCGCCGGCGACACCCCTCATGCCAGCGTCCGCGTGCGGGCAGAACTCACCAGGCTCGTAGCAATGGCCGCTGCTGGTCGTAGGGAAGCAGCCAGACGGCGCAGGTGGTGGAGGAGGAGGAGGCGGAGGCGCCCGGGCGTCAGGGCCGCCCGGGGCGGAGCCTGCCAGGCCGGATCGCGAGCGCCCGGGTCACCGGCTCGCGGGCGGCGAGCGCGCGGGCCACGTCGGCGAGCTGGCGGGCCCGGTGCACCTGGGCGGCCCAGTCGTTCCCGGTGGCCCGGTGCGCGAGCGGCACCTCGACCTCGGCCACCCGCATCCCGGCGCGGAGCAGGTCGATGGTGAGCGCCGTTTCCACCCCGAACCCGGCGGCAAGCGGCCGGGCGACCTCGAACGCGGCCCGGGTCAGGCAGCGCTGCCCGTTCAGCGGCTGGGCGGGCCGCCAGCCGGTGGCCCGCTCGATGCCCGCGCCGGACAGGCCGACGACCAGGCCGTGCCCGCCCTGGCGGACCCGCTCGGTGAAGACCGCGATCGTCATGTCGGCCTCGCCCGCGCGCACCGGCTCGGTGAGCGGACCGGCCGCGGCGGCGGTCTCGCCCAGGTCCGCGTCAAGGAAGAGCAGGTGCCGGGCGTGCCGGGCGCGGGGCGGGGTATCCGTGGCCTCCAGCATCGCGGCGGCGTCGGCCCCGGTTTCCATCGCGGCCGCCTTGCCCCGGCTCCGGTTGTGCCGCAGCACGGTGGCCCCGGCCTGGCCCGCCAGCACGGCGGTGTCGTCCGCGGAGCCGTCGTCGACCACGATGACCAGGTCGACCCCGGGCAGCCCGGCGGCACCGGCCACCGTGGCCCGGATGCGCTCGGCCTCGTTCCTTGCCGGAATGACGACTGCGACGTCACCGCTCGGTGGCATGCGCAGATACTAAGGCGCCCGGCGGGGCGGGCGCCGGGTCAAGCGGGAAGCGGGGCTACTGGCCGGTGACCGCGGGGAGGTCGTCGTGGATGGTGAACACGGACTGCAGCCCGGTCACCTCCAGGATCTTGCGCACCGACGGGCGCGGCGCGGCCAGGGTCAGGTCCCCGCCCCGCTCGGTGGCCAGCCGGTGCGCGGCGAGCAGCACGTTCATGCCGGTGGAGTCGCAGAACTCGACCGCGGACATGTCCACCACGATGTGCGCCGACTTGCCCGCTGCCAGGGCAGACGTCAGCTCGCCCTGCAGCTTCGGCGCCGTGTACAGGTCGATCTCGCCCGCGAGGGCAAGGACAACGTAATCACCCTGGGACCGGCTTGACACCCTCAACTCCACGTGCTGCACCCTACCGGTCCCAGCGGCGGACAACCATAGGCTCCGCTCAGGAGTGGCTTAGGACACGTTGTGCACCGGCCGGCTTGTCCCGGATCGCCCGGGGCTGCGCACCGCGCGGGCGCGACCGGGGCGCCGGGATCAGCGCGCCCGGGCCGCCGCCCGGGGCACGTCGGCCGCCGCGGCCGGCTCCAGCGGAACGGCCGGCCCCAGCGGGACGGCCGGCTCCAGCGGGACGGCCGGCTCCGCCGGCTCCAGCGGAACGGCGGGCTCCGGGGGAACCGCCGGCCCCGGCGGAACCACGTCCTGCACGGCGGCGATGGTGTGCGCCGTCGCGGCGGTCTCCGCGGCCGCGACGGTCTCCGGCGCGGCCCCCTGCCCGGAGACGAGCGTCAGCGCCGGGGCGGCCGCCGGGACCGGCTCCGCCACGGCCGGCACCGCCACGGCCGGCTCCGCCACCACCGGCACCGCCACGGCCGGCACCGCCACGGCCGGCTCGGCCACGCTGTCCCTGCTGACCGCGCAGGACAGCGCGCGCGGCCCGCCGCGGGCGCAGCCGAGCTCGCTGCCGGGGATTCTGATCACCCCGACCCCGGCCGCCTCGAGCCGGGCGTTGGTCTCCACATTGCGCTCGTAACACAGCATCAGCCGGCGGTCGAGGGCCAGGGCGTTGCCGCCGTCGTCCCATTGCCGCTGCGCGGCGGCGGGCGGCTCCACCCCCGTGCTGATCACGGTGAGCGCCTCGGCGCCCATCGCCTGGGCCATGCCCTCGAGGAACGGCATCGGCCGGGACAGCCGAAGCTCATCGTCGGCGCGGGTGATGAGGTGCGCCTGCAGGACATAACCGAGCGCGGGGAACATCAGCACGGTGTCCCGGTCGATCACCGTGCAGGCGGTGTCCAGCCGGGTGCCCTCGGGAAGCTGGCGCAGCGGCACGGCCAGCACGCTGGTGGCCAGGCCGGCCCCGAACAGCCTGCTGGCCAGGCGCTCCACGCCAGCGGCCGTGGTCCGCTCGCCGATCCCGGCGGCGATCACCCCGGGCGCGAGCTGGAGCAGGTCACCGGCGTCGAGCGGCTCCTGTTCCGGGCCGTACACGCAGGCCACGCCGGCAAACCGCGGGTGGTGCCGGTACAGGCTGCCGATCAGCGCCGCCTCACGCCGCCTGGGCTCGGCCAGGCTGGCCAGCGCGACCGCGCCGCCGATCCACAGGTGCGTGCCGCGCAGGAACATCAGGTTGGGCAGCGGCGGGATCACGAAATCGTGCCGGTCCATCAGGCCGAAGACGACGCCGCGGCCCGGCCGGAACTCCTCCGCGGTCAGCCCGGTCACCAGCACGTGGGCCAGGTCCTCCGGATCCAGGCCCGCCAGGTGGCTGCCCAGGTCGGCGCGCAGCCGCTCGCCGAGCTGCGGCGCGCCGAGCACGGCCACGATCGCCTCGGCCCGGGCCGTGGGGTACTCCATCACGTCCTGCAGCAGTTCCATAACGTAGAGCACCTCGGCACCGTGGTCCCGCAGGCATTGCGCCGCGATGTCGTGCTCCTGCTGGGCCCGGGCCAGCCACGGCTGGCCGGGGAAGCGGAGCCGGTCCCTGGTGCGGGGGGTAACGCGCAGCAGCTCGGCGCCCGGACGATGGGCGAGCACCGTCCGGAGGCGCCCCACCTCACTGTCGGCGCCATGCGTGTGGCCCACAACCGTCCCCCGATCTCGGTGCCGGGGCCCGTGGCCGGGCATCCCGTCGCAGGGAGTATCACCGTTGCCAGCGGATTTACGCCTCGCCGGCCGCCCGGGCGTGACCGTTGGCCGTGCCGGGCCCCAGGCACGGCGGCGCGGGCAGGATGGCCCAGACCGTGACCCCGCTGAGCGAGTCCTTGACGCCCCAGGTGCTGGCGAGGCACTCCACGATGGCCAGGCCGCGCCCGCCCACCGCGGACGGTGAGGGATGCCCCGCATGGGGGCGGGTGGGACCGCCGCCGTCGCGGACGGATACGGTGAGTGACTCATCGCGGAGCGCCCAGGAGACCTGGACCAGCGCGCCGGGCAGCGGCCTGGCGTGCCGGATCGCGTTGCTCAGCAACTCGCTCAAGACCAGCGCCGCGTCCCCGATCGCGGTCCCGAGCAAGCCGGCTTCTCGCAGGTCAGCGGCGAGTTGCCAGCGAGCGGTGGCGACACTGGACGGCGCCCACGGGAGCAGGACGACGCTCGATTGACTCACCTCCCGCAGCCCGTCCCGCGGATAGCCTGACAGTGCCGGACATGCCCCGATCATTCGTCCCGGAAACGCACACCTGCCCCTCAAGCATCACAGTGCGCAATCGTATTGAAGATTCCATTACGATCCGGAGTTTTCGTGATGCGTTGAGTTACGAAGAGTCTGGTTTTGCCGGGTCCAGCACCGCGATGCGACTAGCATGGGTTCGCCGTGGCGGCCCCGGGCTGGGGGGGTTTTCGCCGGGACGCCAGGGCTCCATGAGCGCAGGCCCCCACCCGGGCACTGGCCGGTTGACATCCTGGACGAGGTGAAGTGATGGGACGGGCCGACCCCGATCGGTCTGGCCACCCGGCGGCAGCGACGGCGGGAACACTGGACTCCGGTGAGCAGGCTGCTGAGGAGACGGGACAGACCGAAGGGCAGGCGGGCAGCGTCCCGGCCGGGCAGGCCGGGACGCGGACGCCTGAGGTCCGCGCGAGAGTGCCGCGGCCGCGGCAGGCGATGACCGGCTCCGCCCGGGTGCGCGGCGCGTTCCGCGGGCCCGTGGCCAGGCAGGCCGGGATCCTGCTGTGCTTCATCGCCGCCGGGGTGCTGGTGACGATACCGCTGGCCGCCAACCTGGCCGGCCGCATCCCGTCCGCGCGGGACCCGGCGAGCTACGTCTGGGACTTCTGGTGGGTTGCCCACCAGGTCACGCACCTGGGCAACCCGTGGTTCACCCCGCTGATGGCGGCGCCGGTAGGAGTCCAGCTCGGGTTCCACACGGTGATGCCGCTGCCCGCGGTCCTGTTCACCCCGGTCACCCTGGCCTTCGGCCCGGCCTTCTCCTACAACCTGCTGACCGTGATCCTGCCGGGGCTGCTCTGTTATGCGATGTACCGGGCGGCCAGGCTGTGGCTGCGCTCGGCCACCGGCGCGGCCGCGGCGGGGGTGTTCTTCGGCCTGTCCTGCATGCTCACCCAGCAGGACTGGTACCACGCCAACATCGCGCTCGGGGCGATGTTCCTGCCGATGGCGCTGGAGGCGTCGGTGCGGCTGCGCCGCCAGCCCGGGCGGCGGCAGGCCGTCATCCTGGGCCTGGTCATGGGTGTCGCGGTGCTCACCGACCAGGAGTCCGCGGTGCTCGCGGCCATCGTGGTCGCGCTGGTGCTGCTGCCCTGGCTGGTGCGCCGCCCCGGGCGGGCGCGGCTGTGGCCGGTGCTGCTGGCCTGCGTGACCGGCACCGTCATCGCCAGCCCGCAGATCATCGCCATGCTCCAGGAGATCGTGGCCTCGCACGGCGGCCTGTCGATCCCCCCGCCGCTGCTGGCCGTGTCGTACAAGCAGTACGGCATCGGGCTGCCCGGGATGTTCACCCCGACCCCGCGGGTGTCCAACTTCGGGCTGAACGCCCTGGCCGCACCGTTCCTGCACGGCCGGGACAACGAGGGCATGCCGATGTTCGGCACCACGCTGACCGTGCTCGCGCTGCTCGGCCTGGTCGCGAGCTGGCGGCGCCGGTCCGCGTGGCAGCTCGCCGCGCTGTGGATCGGGTGCGCGGCGCTCGCCCTCGGCACCTCGCTGTGGATCGGCAAGCACCAGTACCTGCCGCTGTCCTCGGTGTGGAACGGGGTGCGGGTGTCCGGCCTGATGCCCTACACCTGGTTCGTCCGGCTGCCGGGGCTGTCCAGCTTCCGGGAGGCCGACCGGCTGGCGATCCTCGGGCTGCTGCCCGCCGCGCTGCTCGCCGGGGCGGCGGTCGAGTGGTGCCGGTACCACGCCAAGCCGTTGCTCGCCGTGGCGGCGGCCGCCGCCATCCTGGAATCCGGCTACAGCGGCACCACCCCGAAGGTCGGCAGCATCCCGGTCAGCTACCCGGGCGTGGACCGGGGCATCCTGCGCGACCACACCGGCTCGATCGTGCTCGACCTGCCGTTCGGGCTGCGCGGCGGCATCCCGGTCTACGGCGTGCCGTTCTTCCCCCAGGCGCTGGTGATGGCCACCGAGGACGGCCACCCGCGGTCGATCGCGTACACCTCCCGGGTACCTGGGCCGACCATCAAGGCGATCAGCAACCACCAGTTCTACGCCGCGCTGATCGACGCGGAGCACGAGGTCGCACGGACGTGCCCATGGCGGCCAACCGGGCTGCTTGGGTCCCTGAACTCGTGCGATCACCCGTACGGGGTGGTGCCGCCCGGTCCCCAGGTCGCGGTGAACAAGGTGTCGGAGTACCTCACCCCGGCGCGGCTGGCGGCCGCCCGGCGGGACGCGGCCGCGATGAACATCCGCTGGGCCGTGGTGTGGAAGCGCAACGGCAGCGTCAGCAAGTTCCTGCTGAGCTACCTGCACGCGACCGGGTTCAAGTTCAATTACCTGTATTCCATCCACGGCAAGGACACCGTGCTGGTCTACAAGCGGGCCTGAACTGCCCGAATTCGCGCCCTACGGCGCCTGTGACCTTTTGTCGCCCCAATGTGCTGATATGAGCGGAGCCGCCCTGGCCTCACGGGTCTCGATCACCGTGCCGGCCCGCTGGCGGGTGACCAACCAGATCGTCGTGGCCGGCCGCAGCCAGGCCATGGCCGACCGTGCGGGCAGCCCGGGGGAACTCCTGCTCCGGGTGCGCGGGACCTGCCTGGGCGGTTCGTTCCGGCTGGCCCAGGAGTGAGCGCCAGCGCCGGCCGGGACCGGCGGGGTGCGCGGGGAACCTACGGAACCCAGGTTCCGGGGCCGGCCGGGACCGGCGGGGTGCGCGGGGAACCCACAGAACCCGGGTTCCGGGGCTGGCCGGTGCGGGGCCAGGTTAGCTCTGGCCGTTGGGTTGCGGGGGTGCGGTCAGGAGGCCCTCGGCGGCCAGGCCGCGGAGCACGCCGCGCAGCCCGAGGGCCAGGCCGGCCCGTTCCTCGGCGGTCAGCCCGGCGAGGATGCGCTCCTGCCGCGACTGCCACGCCTGCCAGAGCCGGTCGGCGACCGCCCTGCCCTGCGGGGTGAGGTACAGCCGCACGTAGCGGTGGTTCTGCTCATCCCGTCCCCGGCGGATCCAGCCCTTGCCCTCCAGCCCGGCGGCCAGCCTGCTCACCGTGCTCTTCTCCAGGCCGAGCAGGGTCGCGAGCTGGCCCTGGGCGATGCCGTGCGCGGCGAGCAGCTCGGTCAGCGCGCGCGCCTCCGAGGCGGACACGGCGGGCGAGGCCGCTCCCATACCGCCCGGCCCCGTACCGCCCGGCCCGGCACCGGCCGGCCCGGCACCAGCGTGGTCGTTCCCGATGCCACGGGAGCCTTGCGGGCCCGTGCCGCTCAGCATGCGCAGCAGCACCCCGAGGAGCTGGTCCAGCTCCGCGCCGCCCATTGCGGGATCCATAGGGACAGTTGTACCCCACAACCCAGCGCGTGGTACCTTCGACACGTGAGAGTTGCGTCATACAACTACGGATTCGGCCAGCGGACCCGGCCGCAGCCCATAAGCTCACCGCTGTGACTAACCGAGGACGCCTGAGCGCGCCCGGCGAGCTGACCAAGCCGGGCAGCCTGACCGGCCCTGGCGGCCCGGCGGACAACGGCGGCCCGGCCGGCCCGGGCACGGCGTCCGCGGGCGTTCTCGCCGCCGAGCCGCCCGAGATCCACCTGGCCGGTACGGAGATCCCGGCCGGTGAGCGGCTGGGCGACTACGCCACGCGGCACAACCTGGAGCCGGCCTCCGCCCGGCCGCCCGCGCTGAAATACCTGCGCATGCTGTGGCAGCGGCGGCAGTTCATCACCGGCTTCGCCACCGCGAGCAACGTGGCGATGTACAGCGAGGCCCGGCTCGGCCAGCTCTGGCAGGTGCTCACCCCGCTGCTCAACGCGGGCGTCTACTTCCTGATCTTCGGCGTGCTGCTCGGTATCAGCCGCGGCGTGCCGGACTACATCCCGTTCCTGGTCACCGGCATCTTCGTGTTCAACTTCACGCAGCGCTCGTGCATCACCTCCTCGATGGTGATGCGGGACAACCTGCCGCTGATCCGGGCGCTGCCGTTCCCGCGCGGCTGCCTGCCACTCGGCTACGTGGTCATCGAGCTGCAGCAGCTACTGCTCTCGTTCGCCGTGCTCTTCGTGATCATCCTCGGCTACGGCGAGCCGATCACCTGGTACTGGCTCCTGATCATCCCGCTCCTGGCGCTGCAGACCCTGTTCAACGTCGGGTGCTCGTTCATGCTGGCCCGCTGGGGATCCGGCTTCGACGACGTCAGCCAGTTGCTGCCGTTCGTCATCCGCACCTGGATGTACGCCTCCGGTGTCATCTTCAGCATCCAGACCACGCTGTCGCTGCTCCACGGCGCCCGGCTCGCCAACCACCCGACGCTTGCCTACCTGCTGCAGGTCAATCCGGCGGCCGTGTACATCACGCTGATCAGGAACGCCCTGCTGGAAGGCCAGCGCACCAGCATGCCGGGCTACCACTCCTACAACGCGGTCAAGTGCGCGCTGTACGCCAAGGGCCCCGGCCCCACCCACGCGAGCCAGACCGTATACGCGGCGAAGTTCATCTACTACAGCTCCTATTGCCACCCGGTGGTGAGCGAGCCGGCGCTGTGGGGCTATGCGGTCGGGTGGGCCCTGGTGGCGGTCGTCGCCGGTTTCTTCTTCTTCTGGCGGGCCGAGACGAGGTACGGCCGTGGCTGAGCCGATGGTGGTCGTCGACGACCTGCACGTGGTGTACCGGGTGTACGGGTCCGGCGCGGACAAGGGCACCGCGGCGACCGCGCTGCTGCGCATGGTGAAGCGGCAGCGGCGGCCGTCGATCCGCGAGGTGCACGCCATCCGGGGCATGTCGTTCGTCGCCTACAAGGGCGACGCGGTCGGGGTGATCGGCCGCAACGGGTCCGGCAAGTCCACCCTGCTGCGCGCGATCGCGGGCCTGCTGCCGGCCGAGCAGGGCATGGTCTACACCCTGGGGCACGCGGCGCTGCTCGGCGTGAACGCCGCCCTGCTGGAGAACCTCACCGGGGAGAAGAACGTCGTCCTCGGTTGCCTGGCCATGGGGATGAGCCCGCAGACGGTCAAGGAGCGCTACCAGTCGATCGTGGACTTCTCCGGTGTCGGCGACTTCATCAACCTGGCGATGAAGACCTACTCCAGCGGCATGGGGTCCCGGCTGCGGTTCGCCATCGCGTCCGCCAAGAGCCAGGACATCCTGCTCGTGGACGAGGCGCTGGCCACCGGCGACGCGGAGTTCCGGGTCAAGAGCCACCGGCGCATCGACGAGTTGCGGGCGCAGGCCGGCACGGTGTTCCTGGTGGCGCACAACCTGGGCGAGATCGAGGAGACCTGTAACAAGGTCATCTGGCTGGAGAAGGGCCGGATCGTCCAGGCCGGCGAGAACGTGCCGGACATCATCGACGCCTACCTCGCCGCGACCGGCGGCGAGCCGCGCAGGCGCGCGCCCGCGAAGCCGTAACCGGCAGGCGCGGGCCCGCAGGGCTTTGCCCCCGCAGCGCTCCGCCTCGGGCCCGCGCGGCACCGGCCAGCGGCCGGGGAGCCGGGAATCAGGCGGGACCGGCGCGGCGCAGTTGCAGGCTCATCCTGGTCCCGCCGCCCGGCCGGGAGCCGGCCGCGACCTCGCCGTCCTGCGCCCGGGCGAGCTGCCTGACGATGTACAGGCCCAGGCCGATGCCGCCGAACCGGCGGCGGTCCCCGGGCTCGCCCTGGACGAACCGCTCGAAGATCCGTTCGTGGTCGCCCGGGGCGATGCCGATGCCCTCGTCGTCCACGGTGACCTCGATCCAGTCCCCGGCCGGGCGGGCGGCCACGGTGATCGTGCCGCCGTTCGGCGAGTATTTGAACGCGTTCTCCAGCAACTGGCCGACCATGATGTCGGTGGCCATCGCGTCGCCGTGCGCCGGGGGCAGCGTGTCGGGGATATCGGCGACCAGGGTGTGCTTGTCCGACAGCGACAAGAACGCGGCCACCGTGCCGCGCAGCAGTGCCGCCAGGTCGAGCGGGCCGTTCCGCACGGTGAGCTGGTCGGCCCCGGCGCGGGCGCCGAGCAGCAGTTGCTCCACCAGGTGGCTGAGCGAGCCGGCCCGGTCCGCGATGGTCTGCACCGCGGCGCGGCGCTCGGCGTCGGTCAGCTTGTCCCAGCGCTGGGCCAGCGTGCTGGCGAAGCCCTGCACCACGGTGATCGGGGTGCGCAGCTCATGGCTGGTGGTGGCGAGGAACAGGTCCTTGGCCTCTTCGAGTTCCTTGGCGGCGGTCACGTCGCGGAAGTCCACGACCCGCTCTTCCTTGTCGTTCAGCTCGTTGCACAGCACGTCGAGCCAGCGGCCGGTGGGCAGCCGGTGGGTGACCCGGGGCGCGCCCGGCTCGGGCACCGGGAACGGCGGCGGCTTGCCGGTCACCTCCGCCGCGGACATGCCGGTCAGCATGGCCGCCGCCGGGTTCCACTGCCGGATCAGCCCGGCGCCGTCGAGCACCGCGATGCCGTCGGCGCTGGCGTCGATCACCGCGCGCTCGTGGGCGCGCTGGCGGACCAGTTCCTCGAACGCGGTCGCGTTGGTGAGCGCCACCCCGGCGTGCCCGGCGAGCACTTCCAGCAACTCCAGTTCCACGTGCCCGACCTTGCGGCCGCTGTACAGCGCGTACAAGGCCCCGTAAGGCCGGTCCCCGACATGCGACAGGGCCAGCGTGATCGTGTGCAGCCCGGGCAGCGCGGACCAGATCAGGTCGGCGAACTCGCCGGACTCCCCGGTCGCCATCATCACATTCCGGCCGGACCGCATGAGCTGGCCGACCAGGCTGGTGGGCAGGTCGGAGGTGCGGCCGCGAAGCCGGGCCGGCAGGCCCTTCAAGCTGACCAGGCGCACCCGGTCGTCCTCGATCAGCACGAAACCGCCCGCGTCGGCGCTGGTCAGGTCGCACAGGCTGGCCGCGATCCGGTCGAGCACGGCCTCCAGGTCGCGCTGGGCGTTCATGTCCGCGACCACGTCGCCGAGCTTGCGGACCACCCGGGCCCGCTCGGCCATGTGGTGCCGGGCGGCGGCGTCCTCGCCGGTGCGGTGGCACACGTTCACCCAGCCGATGACCGCACCGGAGCGGTCCCGCAGCGCGCTCGCGTCGATGCGCAGGTCCAGCAGCTTGCCGTCCTTGCGGGCGCGCCGGGTGACGTAGGAGATCTGGCCGCCGGAGCGGACCCGCTCCAGCGCGGCGTTGTGCTCGGCCTTGAGTTCCTCGGGGATCAGCGGCGGTTCCTCGCCGAGGACCTCCGCGGCGCGCCAGCCGAACATCCGCTCGGCCGCCGGGTTCCACAGCAGTACGGCCCGCTCGGCGCTGAAGGCCACGATGGCATCGGCCGCGCATTCGATCACCGCGCGCGCGGTCGCGTCCACGCGGTCCTGGCCCGCTACCACCGTTTCGGCTCGCACCCTTGCATCGTGCCATCGCCCGCGCGATCTGGCCCGCAAATCCCAAGGCAGGACCATCCGGCCTTGGTGACTCGGACCTGGCTCAGCGCCGCCCTTCGCTGATCAGTTCGCGGAGCGAGAGCCCACCCAGTCTCACCCCGCGCCGGGCACGTCGAAGCGCATCAATTACCTTCCGGTACACGCTCGCTGCCTGCATGGGACAACTCTGTCAGCATCCACAGCTAGCATCCACGACTATCTGCCACCTACACTCGATAACAGGTCCGCCACCATGAGCGACCAGCGCAAAGACCTGGCGGCCATCCGGAAACAGGCCGCGCGTAAGGGCTGGCGCGTCGAGCGAGGCAAGGGGTACTACAAGATGTGGTGCCCGTGCGGGGAGCACTGGAAGACAGTCAAGCTGACACCGTCCGACCCGAACTACACCCGCACTTACTCGGCCAGTTACGACGAGCAACCTGCTGGGACAAAGCAGAGGCGGACGAGGAGGGATCGCAGTGAGATACCTGACTGTCCAGGAAGTCACTTGCGCGGACCCCGGCTCATTCAAGGACCGACTCGACCCGTTGATGGAAGCACTCCTGCGCCTAGAGGCCGCCGACAGCACCGTGGACGATCCCGACCTCGCCGCAGATCTGAGCATGTGCCGCGTAGACGTCCAGATGATCGTGGAAGCTGCTGACCCCGCCGCAGCGATGGTGAAGGCGCTGGCAACGCTCCGGGCCGCAATCCACGCCATCGGTGATGTCACTCCCGGCTGGGAGACCACATCGGCTGTCATGCACGCGGCACCCGCCGAGGCACCCGAGCGGCTTCTCGCGTCAGCCTGAGCCAGCGGTGCGGATGGCGGCGGTGAAGGCGGCCCAGGCCGCCGGGGTGAAGATCAGCTTGGGGCCGCCGGGGTCCTTGGAGTCGCGCACCGCGATGGCGGCGGGCGGCGCGGCGGCCACCTCGACGCAGTCGCCGCCATTGCTGGCGCTGTAGTACGACTTGCGCCACAACCCGTCAACCTCGACGCAGTTACCGCCGTTACTGCCGCTGTAGCTGGACTTGCGCCATCTGGCGCCGGTCAGGTCCATGTCTTGGCCACTTCTCTCAGAAGTTCGAGCGAGGCTGCCCGGGGCAGCGCCTCGGTCTTCAGCGTCTCGTATCGGAGCGTGACCGCGCTGACATCCTCGGGGCGCTCGACAACCAGCCCGGTCAGCGCCGTTTCCAGGTACACGATACTGGGCGCGCTGGCGAAATCCGCGATCACAAAGGCCCCAGCCAGGCCCTCATGAGCGCCGACCCCGCTGGGGATCACCTGAACCACGACGCTGGCACGGTCGGCCATCTCGGCCAGGTGCTCGACCTGGTTACCCATCACCTCGGGACCACCGACGGGCCGGCGCACCACGCCCTCGTCGATAACCACCCAGAGCAGCGGCGGGTCGTCCCGG
>WNGN01000628.1_pt1 | contig 46002 bp, 39 predicted proteins | sample 5400561 | NCBI WGS metagenome assembly WNGN01 (sample SAMN13153379, study PRJNA577476) | soil metagenome | isolation source: 115 cm soil or saprolite under Garry oak tree replicate 2 | place: USA:California | collected 2016-06-15 | reverse complement strand
GAACACCAAGACGTGGTACCGCTACGCCCAGGGGAAGTTCGAGCTCTTCCCCGGCCACGCGCAGGAGCTCCTCCGCGTCGGCGTGCACGTCATCGTCGCCGCGGGCCCGCCCGCCATCGAGGCCGCGCGCCAGGCGACGAAGACGGTCCCCATCGTCGTCGCGACGACCGACGATCCCGTTGCCAACGGGCTCGTCGCGAGCGCGCGTCGCCCGGGCGGCAATCTCACGGGGCTGAGCCTCTTTGTCCCCGAGCTCGCGCGACGCCGGCTCGAGCTCCTGAAGCACGCGGTGCCGCGCGCCACGCGCATCGCTGTGCTCTGGAACCCGTCCAACCCGACCGCCGCCCTCGAACTCAAGGAGACGCAGGTCGCCGCGCGCACGCTCGGCGTCGAGCTGGCCCCGGTCGAACTCCGCGAGGACGCCGAGTTCAGGGCGGCGCTGGACAGGGTCAAAGGCGGAAACGCGGGCGCCCTGGTCGTGCTGGCCGACACGGTCACGGTGGCGCGGCGCCGCGACCTGGCGAAGTTCGCGGCAAAGAGCCGGCTACCGGCGGTCTATCCGCTCGGCGAGTTCGTGGACGCCGGCGGTCTCTTGGCTTACGGTCCCACCTGGACCGAGGCGTTCCACAGTGTGGCGATCCTCGTCGACCGGATCCTCCGCGGCGCCCGACCTGCGGAGCTTGCGGTCGAGCGGCCGACGCGTTTCGAGCTTCTGGTGAACCTCCGCGCTGCAAAGACGCTCGGCCTCGCCATCCCCTCATCCCTGCTCACGCGGGCGGACCGCGTGATCCAGTGAGGTGGCGCGACCCGGAACTCTGGCGAGTCGGCTGCGCCGGCGCGGAGCACGACGAGCCAGGGGCCGCTCGAGCCGAGCGGACCTGGGAGTGGTCATCGCGGAACCCGTCGCCCGGGTTTCGATGTCTAAAGGAGAGCGGTTTCTCAGTCACGTCGAGGAGGGCCGACGATGCGTCGAATATTAGTGTCGGTCGCGGTCGCGGCGCTGCTGCTCGGCGGGGGTCGGGCGCGGGCGGAGATCTATGCGGCCGAGAGTCTCAATCGCTACTTCACGATCGAGTGGCAGGTCGCGCGGAGCGCCAAGGGGCCTGTGATCGAGGGCTACGTTCACAACAAGCAGGACATTCCTGTCGTCCGGATGGTCCTCGCGATCGAGCGGGTCGATGGCGCCGGTCAGGTCGTGGGCAGCTCGACCGCCTGGGTGCTCGGCGTCCCCCCGGGGAACCGCGCTTTCTTCCAGGCGAAGACGACCGAGGCCGTCGGCTATCGCGTGAGGGTCCTCAACTTCGATTGGGGTCCCCGCGGGCGGTAGTCATTCCCCCATGAGGATCACCGTGTAGCCGCGCGCGGCGAGTCGCCGCGCCGTGACGGCGGCCTCCGCGTGGCTGGCGAAGCGCCCGACACGCACACGGTAAATCGTGCGTCCGCCGACTTCCGCCTGTCGGACGCTCGCCTCAGCCCCCGCAGTTCCGAGCTCACGCTGGAGCGTCACCGCTCTCTCCTGAGCACTGAACGCTCCCACCTGGACCGTGAAGGCACGCTCCCGCAACGTCGGTGCAAGCGTCGACCCACTGATCACGCGCAAACGCACGGGGATCACACCCTGCCCGGTCGCGCCGAGGACGCGTGCGGCGGCGTAGGAGAGGTCGAGGATGCGCTTGTCGACGAAGGGTCCGCGGTCGTTGACCCGCACCTCGGCAGTGCGATGGTTGTTGAGGTTCTCGACGATCAGCCACGTGTTGAAGGGGAGCGTTTGGTGCGCAGCGGTCATCTCCATCATGTCATACACCTCGCCGCTGGCTGCGCGGCGGCCGTGGTACGGGTTTCCGTACCAGGACGCGAGCCCTGTCTCCTCGTAGCCGATGCGAGCCGCCGGCGGGGAAGGCGCGATCACGACGCGCGGTCGTGCGCATCCCGCCAGCAGGACGATGGCGACTGCAATTCCGGCAAGTCCGAAGCGCCGCACTATGGCCAGAGGTAGCGCATCGGAGCCCTTCGAGTCCAGAAGTTTCCGGCGTATCATGACGCCCCGTGATGACCACCGAGAACTGGTTCGAGGCGTTGACGGCGGAGTTGCTCGCGCAGAGCCCCTTCCGGCGCTCGGAATACTTCACGCGCTTCGCGTCGGGCGCGCTGAGCCGCGAGCAGGTCTGGGCGCACATCTCCCAGCACTACCTCCTGATCGCCTGGTTCCCGCGGATCTTCAGCGGCATCCACACCCGCTGCGACGACGTCGAGGTTCGCAAGGACTGCGCCCGCCACCTGCTCGTCGAGGATCTGGGCTACTTCGAAGGCCGGGTGGGCGGGACGCCCGACCACGATGAGCTATACCGCCGGATCGGCGACGACCTCGGCTACTCACGCGAGGCGTACGAGCGCATCGTGCCCGGGTCCGAAATGGCAGCGATCATCGCCTTCTTCCGGCGGCTGGCCGACGAGATTCCCTGGAGCGCCTCCCTCTGTGCGACGGCGTTGCTGGAGGAGGAAGTCGTCGAGATCGCGCAGACCGTCGGCCGAGCGCTCGTCCAGCATTACGGTGTCCGCCCCGAGTGGGGTGGCATGAACTACACGGTCCACGAGGCGATTGAGAAGGAGGAGTCGGGCGAGACGAAGAAGACCATCCTCAAGCACCTGCGCACACCCGACGACCGACGGGCGGCCGAGGACGCGATGCGGGAGATGCACCGGCTGCTCGAGGCCTACGCTCAGGGCTTGGCCCGCCGGCACCTCTCCCCCTGAGCCGCTCGTCAGCGGTGGCGTCCGTCGACGCCGCGGTCGAAGGTCCAGGTGACCGGGCCTCGCTGGCGACGAAGCGCCTCGCGACATTCCTTGGTGGCGGGCTCGTCCACCGCATCGCCCTCCGCCGTGAGCACGACACCGTAGGCCTCCCGCGCTGCCGCCCGCGTGACCTTGCGGTCCAGCACGTCGGCGAGGACCCGCTCGGGATCGCGGTCGAGCGGGTCACCGTACCCGGCCCCGCCGGCCACGTACTCCCAGACCTGGTCCCCCGGCTGCAGCACGATCATCTTCTTCGACGGGAGGTCCTCGCGAGACCCGTCCTTGCGGAGAATGAACGCTCTCCCGGAGCCGCCGGGTGCGCCGCCGTCGAGCCCCCAGGGCGCCGACGAGAAACGCTCGCCCCGGTGCGACACCATGACGTCGGCGGTGGTGGCCTCGAAGACCTTCTCCAGCCCGAGGCCGCCGCGGCGCCGCCCTGCGCCGCCCGAGTCCGTCCAGAGGCGGACGCGCGGGATCCGCAGCGGGAAGCTCATCTCCACCGACTCCACGGGGATGTTCATGCAGTTCGACACATCGGTCTCGATGACGTCGATGCCGTCCTTGTCCGGGCGCGCCCCCATCCCGCCGGCGGCCAGCTCGCTGGCCACGAAGGGTCGGCCAGTTTGGGGGTCGCGGCCCCCGAAGGCCATCACGAGCAGCGTCCCCGAGCTGGCCGCCGGCATGCGTCCCGGCAGGGCGCGGACCAGCGCGCCCAGGATCGCGTCGGCGATGCGCTTGATGGTCGCCGTGCGGCAGCTCACCGGCGCGGGCGGTTTCGGGTTCACCACCGTCCCCTCCGGCAGCACCGCGTCGACGGCGCGGAAGCAGCCGCCGTTGTTGGGGATGGACGCGTCCGAGATGGCGCGGACCGCGTAGTACACCGCCGACATCGTCGAGGCCGGCACCGAGTTGAACGGCCCCTTGACCTGTGAATCCGTTCCCGTGAAGTCGAACGTCATGGAAGAGCCGCGCACGCGCACCGTCACCGCGATCTTCACGCGCCGCCCGAGCTCCACGCCGTCGTCGTCCAGATAGTCCTCGAACGTGTACTCGCCGTCGGGAATCGCCTCGATCTGGCGCCGCGTGAGCCGCTCGGCCCGCGTGAGCAGCTCCGCGATGTAGTCGAGCACGGTCTGGGCGCCGTGGGTGGCGAAGAGCTCCCGCAGCCTGAGGCCACCCAGCCGTCCCGCCGCGACCTGGGCCATGAGGTCGCCGGTGAACACCTCCGGCAAGCGCACGTTCCGGGCGAGCAGACCGAAGAGGTTGTCGTCCAGCGCCCCGGCCCGGAAGAGCTGCGTAGGCGGGATGATGATGCCCTCCTGGTAGAGCTCGGTGGCGTCGGTCGGCACGCTTCCGGGCGTGCGCCCGCCCACGTCCTGGTGATGGCACATCGTGCACGCCAGCGCCGCGGGGCGCCCCTCCGCGAAGACCGGGACGGCGAGCGTGATGTCCGGCAGGTGCGTGCCGCCGTCATAGGGATCGTTCAGCAGAAAGGCGTCGCCGTCCTGCATGCGCTCGGGTGGAAACGCGCGCACGATCCGCTGCGCCGCGAACTGCAGCGCGCCCAGGTGGATGGGGATGGCCGCCGCCTGCGCGATGGTCTCTCCCTGGACGCTGAAGAGCGCCGCCGAGGCGTCGAGACCTTCCTTCACGATCGGCGAGGCCGCACTCTTGAGCAGCGTGAGCTCCATCTCGTCGGCGATGGCGTCCAGGCGGTTGCGCAGCACCTCGAGCAGGACGGGGTCGATGGCGACGCCGCTCATGCGGTCACACCTCTCCTGAGACGCAGGTTGCCGGAACGGTCCACGAGCGCCGTGTGTCCCGGCGGGATCACCGTCGTGGTGTCCGCCTGCTCGACGATGGCCGGGCCCGATACGCGGGCCCCGACGGCGAGTCGCGCGCGGTCGTAGAGGGCAGCCGCGACGAAGCCATCGGGCGCGAAGTAGGCACGGCGCTCACCGACGCGCGCGTCGTCTGCGGCGCCGCCCGCGGGCGCCGCCGGGCGCACCACCGGCCGCGGAAGGGGGTAGTCGTGTACGGCGCGGAAGTTCACGAACTCCGTCGGCTGCTGCGTGCGCGCATAGCCGTAGACCCGGTCGTGCACCGCGTGGAAGGCGCGCACGATCTCGGGTACGCGCTCGGCGGCGACCGGAGCGACGATGGGCACGGGGAGCTCGTAGGCCTGGCCCACATAACGCATGTCGGCGGAGTAGGCGACACTGACTCGGTCCGCTGGGACACCTTCCTCCCGCATCCGCGCTCGCCCGGCAGCGTCCAACTCGGCGAGGCATCGGTTGACGGCATCCAGATCCGCGGCGTCCGTGGGCGCCTGAAGCGTCCGCGCGTGGTGGTGCTCGATGGCCGCGGCCAGGAGGCCGAAGGCCGCCAACACCCCGGGCGCCTCGGGGACGATGACCTCGGTCATGCCCATCTCCTCAGCGAGCCGGACGCCGTGCACCGGTCCCGCCCCGCCCAGAACCACAAGCGCGAACTGACGCGGATCGTATCCGCGCTTGATCGTCACGAGGCGGATCTGGTCGGCCATGCGCGCGGTGATGACGCGATGGATCCCGGCCGCCGCCGCGATCGTGTCCAGGCCCAGGCGGCGGCCGATGCCGGCGACGGCGCGCTCGGCAGCGCCCACGTCGAGGGTCATCAGCCCCCCCGCGAAGCGCTCTGGATTCAGATAGCCGAGGATCAGACTGGCATCGGTCACCGTCGCCTGGTCACCCCCACGCCCATAGCATGCAGGACCAGGCTCGGCTCCCGCGCTCCGGGGACCCACGCGAAGGCCCCCAGCCCCGTCGATCCACGCGATGCTGCCCCCGCCGGCGCCGATCGAGCTCACGTCCACCATGGGGGTGCGCACGGGATACGGCCCGATCCAGCCCTCGCTGGCGATGAGCGGCTCGCCGCCCCTCACCATCGCCACATCGTTGCTCGTGCCACCCATGTCGAGCGAGACGAAGTCGCGGACCCCCGAGCGCTCGGCGGCGAACCTGGCGCCGATCACGCCGCCCGCCGGGCCCGAGAGGAACAGCGTCACCGGCTCCTGCGCCGCGAGCGCGGCCGAGACGATCCCGCCCCTCGAGCGCATGACCAGCGGCACGGCGGGGACGCCGAGGCCGCGCAGGGTCTCCGCAAGCCCCGCGAGGTAGCGCTTCACCACCGGGCCCAGGTAGGCGTCGAATGCGGTGACGCACAGGCGCTCGTACTCGCGAAAGGTCGGATCCACCTCGCACGAGAGCGACACGCTGAGCTCCGGCGCCACCTCTCGGCAGATCTCGCGCGTGCGGCGCTCGTGGGCGGGATTGACGAACGAGAACAAGTAACACACCGCGACGGCCTGCACGCCCTGCGCGCGTAACGCTGCCACCTCCGCCCGCACCTGGTCCTCGTCGAGCGGCACGAGCACGGCGCCGCGCGCGTCCAGGCGCTCGCGGACGCCGACGCGGCGCCGGCGGGGTACCAGGAACGTCGGCGTCTCGACCTCCATCTCGAGGTCGTACATGCGCGAGCGCTTCTGCCGCCCGAGCTCGAGCACGTCCTCGAAGCCCGCGGTGGTCAGGATGGCTGTCACCGCCCCCTTCTGCTCGAGCACGGCATTGGTGGCCACGGTGGTGCCGTGGATGAAGCGCTCGACGCTACCGGGCGCGGCGCCCGTCTGCGCCAGGATCCTCCGGACCGCGGCGCCGATGCCGTCGAGCAAGTCCTTCGGCGTGGTAGGGACTTTGGTGAGCACCAGGCGACCCTCGCGGTCGAGGGCCACGATGTCGGTGAATGTGCCGCCGATGTCGACGCCGATCTGCACGGTTCTCCTCCCGGCCGCAACACGTTACCACGGCGCGGAGTTGTTGAGGTCGCGCTGCGGGAGGGGGAGCGGACCGGAGCGTCAGGCCAGCCGCGAGCGGATGACGTGCGCGAAGCGGAGTAGATCGTCGAGCCGATGCTCGACGACTTCTCTGACAACCGCCACGTCCACGGTCTCGTAGCCGTGGACGAGTATGTTCCGGAAGCCCACCATCCGCCGCAGAGGGACCGCCAGATCCGGCGCGATCCAGCCATTGCGCTCGAGGAGATCCACCAGTTCGCGGTTTGTGCGCGGCTCGCCGAGCCGCTCGTCCGACACGATATGCGACGCGACGTCGAGGGCGGCTTGGATGGCGATCTGGAGCGTGTGCTCCGCGAAGCGCTCCTGGACCTTATTGGTGGGGATCTCAGCGGGTCGCGACAGGGTCCTGAGCTCACGCACGCAGGTCTCGATCAGAACGAGCTTCTTGGCGACGAGGTCGGGATCGGTCACCGGGCCGCGGTCCGCGGCGCTCGATAGCGGGCAAGAACCGGTTGGAGGTCGAAGAACTCGTTCCGCGCTTTGACCTCGAAACGGATCCGTCGGGACGCGTCGTTGTCGACGAGCAGCGTCCCGTCGCGGAGGACGCGGTGGACGAGATCCACTGGGGCGTGGTTGAGGACCACCACTTGAGCGGGGACGCCTACCGACCGTTCGAGTTCCGCCTCGAGGTCGAGAGGGAGCCCCTCGAGAGACCGAGGCGGAGGTTCGCCGTACAGAACGGCGATGTCGACGTCGCTGGTCGCCGTGGCGGTTTGTCGCGCTTGGCTGCCGAACAGATAGACTGCTACGATCCCCGGCGGCCCGGTCGAGAAGAAGCCACGCAGCGTGGTCTCGAGACTTCCTGGTTTCATACGTCAATTATAGCCGTGGGTCACACGACTTTCGCAGCGCGACGCGCCCGCGCACCGACGCGGATCGTCCGCTACCCGCGACGGCCGGCGCGCAGACGCTGGCGGCTATCCGGTCGTCGAGGCCTGACCCTTCACACGAGTATCGGTGTTCTGGGCCGGCGCTCCATGGCTCACGCGACGCTCGCGGGTGGTCGGCGGTGGAGGGTGGCGCGCTCAAACGCGTACGCCAGGCGGATGAGTGTCGGCTCGCTCCATGCGCGGCCCAGGAAGGTCAGCCCGACCGGTGCTCCCTCGGCGGTGTAGCCAGCGGGCACGATGACGCTCGGGTAGCCCGCCTTGGCACCGATCGCCGCGCCGGTCCATCCAGGAAAGACGAGCGTGTCGAGGCGCTCGCGCTCCATCACGGGGTCGCTGCCCTCGGTCCGCGAGAGCCGGATGTCCTCGGCACGGCTCACGACGTACGTCGGCGCCCTGAGCCCGCTCGTCGACTGCGCGGCGAGCAGAAGGGTCTGGCCGAAGCGCAGCATCTCGCGCGGCCGGGCCTCGTTGAAGCGGATGAGGTCGCGCAGGGACCTGATGGGCGAGGCCGCGCCGAGCTCGGCGAGATACCGGTTCAGGTCGCGCTTGAACTCGTAGAGCGTCACGTCGGAGCGGAAGTCTGCCACCGCGCGAGCCGTCGGGATGTCGGCGGGATCGATCACGGTCGCGCCCAGGTCGCGGAGCGCGTGGAGGGCGGCCTCGATCACGAGGACCTCGGCGGCGCTCAGGCGCTCGAAGAATCCGGCCCGCGGCACGCCCACCCGGGCGCCCTCAAGCGCCCGCGGATCGAGAAACGCGGTGTAGTCGCCGTGCGCGTGCGCACGGCCCTCGCGTGTGACGCGGTCGCGCGGGTCGACGCCGGCCAGCGCGCCGAGGAGCGTCGCCGCGTCCGCGACCGTGCGTGCGAGCGGCCCGGCAGTGTCCTGGCTCGCCGCGATCGGCGCGATCCCGGCCCGTGAGACGAGCCCCAGCGTCGGCTTGATGCCGACGAGGGAGTTGTGGTGGGCCGGGCTCAGGATCGAGCCCGAGGTCTCGGTGCCGACGGCGACCGTGCAAAGACCGGCGGCCACCGCGACCGCTGACCCGCTGCTGGAGCCGCCAGGGCTCAAGCCCGTTCCGTACGGGTTTGCCACCTGGCCGCCGCGCGAGCTGTAGCCGGCGGGCATCCCGGTCGTCATGAAGTTGGCCCACTCCGTCATGTTGGCCTTGCCCAGGATCACCGCGCCCGCCTCACGGAGCCTCGTCACGAGGAACGCGTCGCGGAGAGCGACGACATCTTTGAACGCGAGCGATCCGGCGCTCGTGTGGAGCCGGTCGGCGGTGCAGATGTTGTCCTTGAGGAGGACCGGGATCCCGTGGAGCGGACCCCGCGGGCCGGTCGAGGCGTGCTCGCGGTCGAGCGCCTCGGCGATCTCGAGCGCCTCGGGATTCACTTCGAGCACGGCGTTGAGGTGGGGGCCGCCTCGATCGTACGTCTCGATGCGCTGGAGAAAATGACGCGTCAGCTCCGCCGACGTCAGACGGCCCGCATCCATCGCCGCCCGCAGCTCGACGATCGTCGCCTCGTGAAGGTCCACCGGCGCTCCCTCCTCAGGCGAAGTGACAGGCCACGAGCCGGCCCCCGACGGAGCGGAGCGGCGGCGCCAGGAGCGACTGCGTGTAGGGGTGGCGCGGCTTCTCGAAGACGGCGGCCGTCTCGCCCACCTCGACGAGCTTGCCGAGGTACATGACGGCGAGCCGCCGGCACATGCTCCGCACCACGGCCAGGTCGTGGGAGATGAACAGGTAGGTGAGCTCGAAGGTCTCCTGGAGGCTGCGGAAGAGCTTCAGCACGCTGGCCTGGACGGAGACGTCGAGCCCCGACGTCGGCTCGTCGAGGATGATCATCCGCGGCCGGAGGGTGAGGATGCGCGCGAGGCCCACGCGCCGCTGCTGGCCGCCGCTCAGCTCGTGGGGGTAGAGGTCGAGGTGCGCATCGGGGAGGCCCACCGATCGAAGGATCGCCTGCACCAGGCTCTCGCGCTCCGCCCGAGACAGCGTCGTGTGGATCTTCAGCGGCTCGTGCAAAGAATGGACGATCTTCCACCGCGGGTCGAGCGACGCGCCCGGGTCCTGGTAGACGTACTGGAGGTCCTTGGCCACACGTCGGCGCTCCCGCTTGGGGAGCCGGCCGATCTCGCGGCCGAGGAAGCGGATCTCGCCGGCCGTGGGCGTGTAGATGCCCATCACGGTTTTTCCGAGCGTCGACTTCCCGCAGCCGCTCTCGCCCACGAGGCCGAGCGTCTCCCCCGGCCACACCGTCAAGGACACGCCGTCCACTGCGCGGAGCCAGCCGATCCGCCGCCCGAACGCGTTGCGGACGGGAAAGTGTCGGACGAGGTCGACGACCTCCAGCAGGGACGACGACGTCGGCGCGGTGGCCGCCTGGATCACGCCGCTCTCACGGGGCGCCTACCGGACCGTCGTCGTCACCGACGACGATCGGATGGTAGCAGCGCACGCGGTGGTCGCCCCCGAGGCTCTCCGGCTCCGGCCGGCCGGAGCGGCACTCCGCGGTGGCGTAGTCGCAGCGCGGGTGGAACCGGCAGCCGGAGGGCGGATCGATGAGGCTCGGCACCTCGCCCGGGATGTCCCGGATCTCGGCGTCCGGGCTCGGCAGGCTCTCCAGCAGCCGCCGCGTGTACGGGTGCGCGGGCCGGCCAAAGAAGTCGCCGGTCGGCGCCGACTCCATCTCCTGCCCGGCGTACATGACGACGATCCGGTCGCAGATCTCGTGCGCGGTGCCGAGGTCGTGGGTCGTGAAGAGCACGGACACGCCGCGCTCCTTCACGAGGCGGCGCAGCAGGCGGAGGATCTGCGCCTGGATCGTCACGTCCAGGGCCGTGGTGGGCTCGTCGGCGATGATCAGATCGGGCCGCGGCAGGAGCGCCATGGCGATCATGAATCGCTGCCGCTGGCCTCCAGAGAACTCGTGGGGCAGCCGCGTGAGCGCTCGCGACGGCTCGGGGATCTGCGCGGCGCGCAGGATCTCGAGCACGGCGTCACGGTCGGCGCGGTAGCGTTCCCGTGGGTAGCCGCGCAGCAGCGCCGGCCAGCGGCCACGCGGCCGCGATCCGTCGCCGCGCGTGAGGCGTGGCGACTTCCACTTCATCAAGTCCATGATCTGCGTCCCGACGGTGAAGACCGGGTTGAACGAGCTGAACGGATCTTGAGGGATGAAGGTGATGGCCCGACCGCGCACCTGGTCGTTGACGACGTCGCGGTCCTCGCGAAGGAGGTCGCGGCCCTTGAAGTGGATCTCGCCGCCGCGGATCCGTGCCGCGCCCGCAGGCAGGATGCCGAGGATCGCGCGCGCCAGGGTGGTCTTCCCGCACCCGCTCTCGCCCACGAGCCCGACCACCTCGCCCGGCGCGATGCCGAGGCTGATCCGGTCCAGCACCCGCGCCACGCCCTGGTCGGTGACGAAGTCGACGTGGAGCTGACGCACGGAGAGCAGCTCATCCATCGCGGCCGCTCCGGGCGCGCCGTATTCTCGGATCGAGGACGTCGCGAAGGCCGTCGCCGAGCAGGTTGAAGCCCATGACGGTGAGGAAGATGGCGAGCCCGGGCGCCGCCGCGTACCACCACGCGTCGGGCAGGAACTCGCGCGACTCCGCGATGGTCCGGCCCCACTCGGGCGTGGGCGGGGGCGGCCCGAGTCCGAGGAAGCCGAGCGCCGCCGCCGTCAGGATGGTGAACCCCATGCCGATCGAGGTCCGCACGATGATCGGCGACGCGATGTTGGGCAGGACGTGCAGGGCGACCAGGCGGAAGGGCGATGCGCCGAGCGCGGCCGTGGACTCGACGAACACCTCCTTCTGGAGCGAGCGGGTCTCCGCGTACACCACCCGGGCGAACCACGGCCAGTACGTGGCGGACAGGGCCAGGATCACGTTGGGCAGCGACGGGCCCAGGGTCTGCGCGATCGCGATGGCCAGCACCACCTGCGGCACGGCGAGGAAGATGTCCGACACGCGCATCAAGAGATCGCTGACCCAGTTGTGGTAGTACCCGGCGACGAGGCCCACGGGCACGCCGACGACGAGCGAGGCACCGACCGCGATGACGCCGATGAGGATGGTGATCCGCGCCCCGAAGAGCAGCCGGCTATAGATGTCGCTCCCCATGCGGTCGGTGCCGAGCCAGTGCTCGCCGCCGGGCGGCCGGAGCCGCTTCGCGGGATGCAGCTCGAGCACGTCGTCGGGGTGTGTCGCCAGCAGCGGCGCCAGGAGCGCCGACGCCGCGAGCGCCAGGATCAGCACCAGGCCGAGCAGCGCCGACCGGTCCCGCCCCAGCCGCGCGAGGACGAACGCGAGCCCACTCATGCGACCACTCCGCTCACGTCGAGTACGGCTCCCTTCGAGCGCCGGCTCCGCCGGCGCAACCCTTTCCTGGGGGGAGGTTCGGAAGGGGGGCGGAGCCCCCCTCCGAGGAAACTCATGTCGTCCGCTCGCGCGGATCGACGAGGGTGTGGGCGACGTCGACAAGAAGGTTCACGACGATGAAGATCGCGCCGGCCCACACCGTGAAGCCCATCACCCCGTTGTAGTCAGATCGAATGATGGAGTTGACGGCGTACGTGCCGATGCCCGGCCAGTCGAACACCGTCTCGGTGACCACCGCCCCCGCGAGGAGGATGCCGAACAGCAGGCCGATCTGCGTCACCGTGGAGGTGAGGGCGGACCTCAAAATATACTTCCAGACGATCACGGAGCGTGGCATTCCCATCGCCCGCTCGTAGAGGACGAAGTTCGACTGCATCACGTCCAGCACCCCGGCCCTCGTGAAGCGCACCAGGGTCGCCAGCGCCGGGAAGGCGAGCGTCGCTGCCGGCAGCGCCAGGTGGGCCAGCGCCGCACCAAACGCCGTCCAGTCCCACGTGATCAGCGCATCGATGAGGAAGAGGCCCGTCACGCCGCGCGGGGGAAAACCCGCGAGGCGCCCGTTCAGCGGCGTCCAGCCGAGCCGCATGGCGAAGAGGAGCTGAAGCATGATGCCGAGCCAGAAGCTGGCGATGGCGAGTCCGGACACCGTCACGACCCGCACGGCGTGATCGAGGACCGAGTTGCGCCAGAGCGCCGCGACCACGCCGAGCGGGATCCCCACGACCACCGACACGACCATCGCCACCAGCGTGAGCTCGAGCGTGGCGGGGAGGCGGGTGGTCAGGTCATCCGCGATCGGACGCATGGTGTAGAGGCTCGTTCCCATGTCTCCGCGCGCGAGACGAGCGACATACGTGACGAACTGCACGGGGAGCGGACGGTCGAAGCCGAGCTGCCGCCGGAGCGCCTCCACCTGCGCCGGCGTGGCAGTCTCCCCGGCCACCAGCGCCACCGGATCGGCGGGGACGACCCGCGAGATCACGAACGTGATGGCGAGCAAGCCCAGCAGCGTGGGGACGAACCACGCCAGCCGACGGAGGAGGAGGGCCAGCAGCCTCAACTATTTAGTGTAGTAGACCCAGCGCATCTCCTGGCCGTTGCCGATGGGGCAGAAGCGGATCCCCTCGAGGGTCTTGGCCCAGGGGCCGAAGTACTTGGTGTTGTAGATCCACACGCCGGCGGCCTCGTCCACGAGGATGCGAGCGGCGTCCTGATAGGCCTTCTCCCGCACCTTGCGGTCGGTGGACCGGAGCGCCACGTCCAGAAGCTCGTCCACCCTGGGATTTTTGTAGAAGCTCGAGGCCTTGAACGTGCCCCACTGCCCGGAGTGGAACATCTCGCCGATCCAGTTGTTCGGGTCGGCGTAGTAGGTGCTGATCCAGTAGACGACCAGATCGGGGGAAGTCTCGGGCTTCTTCATCCGCTCGACCATGGCCGGCCACAGCTCGCTCACGATCTTGGTATCGATCCCGATCTTTCGGAGCCCGTTGGCCATCACAGTGGCGGCCTGTTCCGTCTGGCTGAACCCGGTGAGGTAGCCGACCGTGAGCGGCCGGTCCACCTTGGTCTCGGCCTTGGCCAGCTCCTGCTTGGCTTTCTCTAGATCGTAGGTATAGCCCTTCACGTCCCGTGGCACGCCCCAGAGGTTGTTCGGGATCGGCACCGGGTTGCGCTCCACGGAGCCGCTGAGAATGTCCTTGTTGAACCCGTCGTAGTCGAAGGCGTAGCTGATGGCGCGGCGCACGTTCACGTCGTTGAGCGGCGGCCGCTGGTTGTTGACCTGGAACATCATGATGCGCATCGATTCCTGCTCGATCACCTTCACGTTGGGCGCGTCGCGCAGCCGCTTGACCTGGTCGATGGGCAGGTACCCGCCTGTGCCCTGGTAGTCCCCCTTGATCATGCCCAGCACGCGCGTGTTGTCCTCCTTCACGTGCCGGAACTCGACCTCGTCGATGTACCTGGGCCCCCACCGCATGAAGTGGCCGGCGAAGCGCCGGGCGATGAACCCGATGGCCGGATCATAGCGGGCGAGCATGTACGAGCCCGAGCCGGCGTCGTTGCTCACCAGCCACGCCCCACCCCAGTCGCCGTCCTTCTCGTGTTTCTTCAACAACGCCGAGTTCACCACGTGGATCTCCGGCACGACCGCCAGGAAGATCGCCGCCGGCTTGCCGAGCGTGAACTGGACGGTGTACCGGTCGAGCGCCTTGGTCGAGCCGGGCGCGACCATGGTCGAGAGCAGGGCGGCCGCACCCTTCTTCCCGGCGAAGATGCGCTCGGTGCTATAGCGGACGTCCTCGGCCGTGACCTCGGCAGCGTCGTGGAACTTGACGCCCTGGCGCAGCTTGAACGTGTAGGTCAGGCCGTCCGCCGACACCGTGTGGCTCTCCGCCAGCCACGGGTGCAGGACGGGCGGGTTGTCGAGCCACCGATACAGACCGTCGTACAGGTTCAGCCGCACCGCCACCCGCCCCACGTCGAAGACGGCGTGCGGGTCCAGTGTGTCGTACGGGCTCTCGTTGGCGAAAACGAACCTCGTCTCCGCCAGCGCCGGCGCAGCCGTGGCGATCACCATCGCGGCCAGGACAATCACGGCCAGCCGTGCGCATCCGTGGTTCATGTCCCCCTCCATGCGGGGGGGATCATACCGCGTCCGAAGCGGGCACGCGAGGTCTCGTCCCGCGCTCGATCAGAAATGGAACGTCAGGCCTGCGCGCAGGCCGCTGTCATTCAACTCGAAGACATTGTCGTCCTCGTGGCTCTTTTCGTGCTGGAAGAAGTATGTGAAGTGATAGCCGACGTCCAGGTGGAGGGCCCGGGTGATCGCATAGACCACCGAGACTCCGGCGTCGGCATGGATTTGCTCGAGGAACACGGTACCGCCCTCCTTGCGACCGCTGTCCACGCGTGGGAGGCCGCCGCCACTGAGCGAGGCTCTCGCAGTGAAGCGCGGTCCCATCGGGATGTCAAAACGGAGACCCACGATCGGTACCGGCAACTCCTGCCGATAGAAGTCCTCGTCGTTGCTGCGCCCCCGCTGGCTCAGCTTCGGGTCGAAATAGACGTAGGTGAGGCCGACGGTGCCCGTCAGAAATCCCCCGTACCCGCTCGTCAAGAGCCGTTCGTAGTCGAGGCTGACCCGGTAGAAGTCCGCGTTGGTGTGGACGTGGCCGGGACCGAAGCCGTCGCCGTTGTAGGAGATCGTCTGGTCGAAGCGCGCACCCCCCTCGAGGAAGTAATAAAGGTATGTGGCTCGTAATGCGTCCCGCGGGGTCAGGTGGAACGCAAGACTCGCCTCAAGGGCCTCCGACACGTCGATTCCGAGGTCTTGGCGAAGCCGTAGCCGAGTTCCTCGAAGCGGGGCTTCCCCCACCCGCAGGTAGCCGTTTGGGACACCGAGCCGGCCATCCAGGGACACCTCCCACCGGGAGTCTAGAGATTGTCCTTCGGTGATGGTTGGCGACGTGACCCCGAGGATCAGCGCAAGAGCGATGATCGTGAGTAGACGGAACATCTCTCTCCCCCCTCTTCTTCCCGGCGCTCCGTGAAGCCGCGGGTCGCCCGGAGCGAAAGCCGCCGCGACGCCGCGCAGCAGCCAGGCGCGATCGAACGAGCGCTAGTCGAAGATCGCGCGATCGACGTTTTTGGCGTGGCCGAGGTTCTTGAGCCGCTCGCGCCCGCCGATGCCCCGCATGATCGTGCCATTCAGGTCCGCGCCGCTCACGTCGGCACTGAAGACGTCGGCGCCTGTGAGATCGGCGTTCGAGAGGTTGGCAAACGACAGATCGGCGCGCGCGAGGTTCGCGCCGCGGAGATTGGCGCCGGTGAGGTTGGCGCTCGTGAAGAACACGCGCATCAGCCCCATCGGCTGGTTCCGCATGTCGGCCGCCATGTCGGCGTTCGCCAGATTCGCGCGCGTGAGGTTCGCGTTCGTGAAGTTCGCGATCACCCGGCGCGCGCCCGACAGGTTCGCCTCCACGAGCTTCGCGTTGGTGAAGAGCACGCCGAAGATGCTCGCCTTGGAGAGATTCGCGCGGGAGAGGTCAGCGCCGTCGAGGAGCGCGATGTCGAGATTGGCGCCGCTCAGATCGGCGTCTCGGAGTGTCGCGCCGGTCAGCACGGTGCCGAAGAGATTCGCGCCAGCAAGGTTGGCGCCACTGAGGTTCGTTCCCCGAAGCTTCGCGCGCTTGAGGTCGACGCCGGAGAGATCGAGGCTCGAGAGATCCTTGCCTGAGAGGTCGGCGGGCGCGAGTTCGGTCGCGGCGCCAATGATGTCGAGGACCTGCTGCTTCGTCAGGTCCGCCGCGTGGGCCGGCGCGCTGACCAGCACGACGGCGACGAGCCAGCGCAGCCGCGCGCGGGACCGAACGAGCCGGACCGTCGCGCTCACTCCCAGGTGATGCTCTTCGGGTCGCCCCGGTACTTGCTGCGGACGAAGGCCATGACCTTCAGGATCTCGTCCTCCGTGAGACTGCCGCTCTTGCCCCACGCCGCCATCCCGGCGCTCGTCCCGAAGTAGAGCGTCTCGAACATCCCCTTGTCAGTCCCGTTCCTCACGTGGCGCCAGTTGCCGTTCGTGAGGCTCGGTCCGATCAGGCCGCCGAGGCTTTCGCCGTGACAGTGCGTGCACGCCGACGCGCGGGCGAGCTTGAAGCCCTCCGCGATCGCTTTCGGATCCTGGTAATAGGGATTCTTCCCGCTCTCCTTGAACTGCTTCACCGCAGGCGTATCGCCGGCTTTCGGCGTCAGCACCGCCGCAAGATCAGGGGTCGACGTCGGCGGAATGGCGGGCGCTGCCGCGCCGGGCGTCGGCGCCGTGCTCGGAGTCGGCGGCGTGGCCGGCCCGCCGCTCTGGCTCGGCAGAGCTCCGCCCGGCTGCGGCGTCCCGCTCTGAGCAGGTGTCGCCGCGGAGGGCTGGTTCGGCTCCGTCGTCGTCGGTTGCGCCGCGCCGCGGGCGGCGCCCGCGGCGGTGATGGCGACCAGCACGATGAGCGGCGCGACCAGATGCTTACTGATAGCGCTCACTCACGACCCCGCGCTTTGCTTCATCAGGCCTCCGGACGAGCGGCCCGCCGACGAGCGGGACGCCATACTCCCGGAGGATACTCACGATCTGTGCCTCGTGCTTCCGAAGCAGCGCCTCGAGCTGCTCCTGTCGGGCGTTATCCCGTTTGCGCACGCCCATGGAAATCTCGTACGTGAACGGGACGGGCACACCCTCGAGCGGCGGCACCACGACCACCTCGAGCGGCACCGCGGCCTTCTTGGCGAAGTACCCGGCCAGCGGGCCCCAGACGATCGCGACGTCGACCTTCCCGGCCGCGACGTCGTCGACGATCTTGCCGGGATACTCGGTGGTGTAGTCGATGGTCAGCCGGTACGCCACGACGTTTCCCATGAGGCCCTTCTTGATCAGCGCGTCGGCCGGCGGCGTAGCCGCGATGACGCCGATCCGCGCACGGCGGAGCGAGTCATCGTCCCACGAGCGGACCTGGAACTTCCCGCCCTTGACGAAGACGAAGGCGTAGCTCGAACGGTAATAGGGCGTGGTCCAGCGAACCTGGTCGTAGCCGTTCGGCACGCCGATCACGACGTCGCACTGATTGGCCCGCAGCGTGTTGCGAATGAAGCCACGCCGGTCGGGCCACCACGTGTAGGTCGGTGTCGCGCCGAGATCTTTCGCGAAGAGCGCCGCGATCTTGTTCTCGAAGCCTTCGAGCTTGTCATTGGAGTAGGGGAGATTGTTCGCGTCGGCGCAAATACGGAACGTCGCGGTCGCCGTCTGACCGGGCGGCGCCTGCTCGGCACGGGTCGCAGAGGCGAGCGAGAGGCCGAACGTGAGCACGACGGTGAGGACCATGATTCGTCTCATGCGTTTCAAATCTGCTCCCCTGAGACTGCCTCCTGCGAGGACAACTGAAGAACGCGCGGCGCCGCCGAGACCGCACCGGCGCCGCGCGTGTGTCTACAGCCTTACGGAAGCGAGAAGACGGTCAGCACGCCACCGAGCGTGGTGTACTCCGCCAGCTTCTTGTACGCGCCGACGGCGCCGAGCCCCTCGCTATCACCCTCGAGGCCGGCGGCGAGACCGATGCCGGCCCAGCCCCCCACGCCGGAGAGGATGGCGACGTACTGCTTGCCATCAGGTCCGATGTACGTGATGGGATTGCCGATGATGCCCGACGGAGTCTTGAATCGCCACAACTCCTTCCCGGTCTTGGCGTCGAGCGCCTTCATGTAGCCCTCGAGCGTCCCGTAGAAGACCAGGTCGGTGGCCGTCACGAGCGTGCCGCTCCAGGCCGAGAAGCGCTCCTTGTTGCTCCACGCGATCTTTCCGGTCGCGGCGTCCCACGCGATGACCGCGCCCATGTGGCCGCCCGGGCCGGGGAACATCCGAAGCGTCGCACCCACGTAGGGCTGGCCGGCCGTGTACTTCACTTCAAACGGCTCGTAGTCCATGCACACGTGGTTGGTGGGAACGTAAAAGAGTTTCGTGCGCGGGGAGAACGCGGCGGGCTGCTGATCCTTGCTCCCGAGCGCCGCCGGGCAGACGCCCTGGCTGTTCCTGCCCGCCTGAGTCCGCATCGCGGCGACCTCGATCGGGCGACCCGTCCGCTTGTCGACGCCAGTCGCCCAGTTCACGTCCGGATCGAATTTTTCGGCGACCAGCAGGCTGCCGTTGGTGCGATCGAGCGTATACCCGAACCCGTTCCGATCGAAGTGAACGACCGCCTTCACGGTCTTCCCACCGATGCTGAGGTCGGCGAGGATCATCTCGTTGACGCCGTCATAGTCCCACGCATCCCACGGCGTCATCTGATAGGCCCACTTCGCCTTTCCGCTATCGACATCCCGGGCGAAGATGGTCATCGACCACTTGTTGTCACCGGGCCGCTGTGACGGGTTCCACGTCGAGGGGTTGCCGGTGCCGTAGTAGAACAGATTGAGCTGCGGATCGAACGCGTACCAGCCCCAGGTGGTGCCGCCGCCGGTCTTCCACTGGTCGCCCTTCCACGTCGCGGTTCCCTGGTTACGCTGACCGAAGTGCGGGTTAGCCTGGTTGAAGTCGTCGGCGAGCAGCAGGTCCTCGTCCGGCCCCATGCTGTACGCGCGCCACACTCGCTTGCCGTCCCTGACGTTATAGGCGCTGACGTGTCCGCGGACGCCGAACTCGCCGCCGCTCACGCCGACGATGACCTTGTCCTTGTAGATATGCGGTGCCGAGGTCATGGTGGCGCCGACCTTAGGGTCAGCGTTCTGGGCCTTCCAGACCTCCTTGCCGCTCTGGGCGTTCAGCGCGACCAGATGGCCGTCGAGCTGGCTCAGGAAGACTTTGCCGTCAGCGAAGGAGAGCCCACGGTTGACGTTGTCGCAGCAGGCGACGGCCTGGACACTCGGGTCCTGCTTGGGAAGATATGCCCACTTGATCTTGCCGACGTCCGGCCCCTTCAGCTCCAGGGCGTAGACGTTGTTTGGGAACGACGTGTGCACGTACATCGTGTCCCCGATCACGAGCGGCGCGCCCTCATGACCGCGCAACGTCCCGGTCGAGAACGTCCATGCCGGCCGCAGGTTCTTCACGTTCGTCGCCGTGATCTGACTGAGCGTGCTGAACCGGGTCTGCGAGTAATCCTTTCCGGGCATGACCCACTGCTTGTCGTCGGTTTGAAGCTGGAGGAGCTCCTGGCTTCCATACGCGCCCACTGCGAGCACGAGAACAAGGAAACCTGCGACCCAGACAGCCGGCCTCATGACTGGACTCCTTTCGATTCAGATGTCTTCGGGTCCGTCTTCTTGCTGGTAGGAGTTGATCTCTGCGTCCATCTTGATTTCGACGAAAACGGGCGTTTCCCAGGTCACTTGGTCATCACCTCCCTCGGGCGGCGGGCAACTTGGACTGGTGAGTCCGGATTGTAGTGACCTCGAGAGTGCTGGGCAAGGGGATTCCAAAAGAAAATTTTGCGCGGCGCGTCGATCCTTGCCACAATTTCATTCGGAGACACGTCGATTGCGTATCGCGAAAGGAGGGTTCTAGATCGAAGCGCTGGTCGCGGTTCTCCTCGCGTGGATTCACGCGACGGCGGGGTACGCAGTACCGGATACCGCGCCGAGTGTCGAGTTCGTCCAGCCGCGGCTCATCGCCGACATCATGTGCGATGGCCAACCGAAGTGTCCGGTGCTGGCGATGTACCTGCACGGGAACACGATTTTCCTCGACGACCGGCTCGACGTGCACGGGAACGACTATCACACGAGCATCCTGCTCCACGAGCTCGTCCACTACGTCCAGCAGCAGAGTGGGCGCTTCAGGGAAGGCGACTGCGACAGCTGGGTCAAAGAAGAGCAGGAGGCCTTCCGCGTCCAGGCCGCCTGGCTCCGGGAACGGACGATTTCCTTCCCCCAGCACCACCAGATCCCGCGCCGGGAGCACCTGTGCGCGGGTGGGTCCCGGAGCGGCACCGCGCCACTCCAGCCGTAGGCTCCTCGTTTCAGCGCGCGTCAGCCGCGACGCCCGCCCGCCATCATCCGGAGGAACGCCGGCGACAGCCGCGGGTCGAGCGTGTCGCGGATCCCGTCGCCGAAGAGGTTGAACGCGAGCACGGTGACAGTGATGGCGAGCCCCGGGAAGAAGACCAGCCACCAGTGCGGCACCAGCGACGTCAGCGAGTCGGCCAGCATGTTGCCCCACGTCGGCGTCGGCGGCGGGATCCCGACGCCGAGGAAGCCGAGCGCCGCCTCGATGATGATGGCGACCCCGAGGTGGGCGGTGGCCAGCACGAGGTAGGGCGCCACGCACTGCGGTAGCACGTGGAGCGTCATCACCCGGAGCGCCGAGCCACCGGCGGCGCGCGCGGCCTCGACGTACGCGAGCTCCCGGATGGTGAGGGCGACCGAGCGGATCACGCGGTTGCCGAAGGGGATCCGCGTGATCGCGATGGCGACGATCACCGCGGGCATGCCGGTGCCGATCGCCATCGAGATCGCCATGGCCAGGATCAGGTCGGGAAAGGACTGCAAGACCTCCGTGATTCGCTGGCTGACGAGGTCGAACCGCCCCCCGAGGTAGCCGCTGGCCACGCCCCAGAGCGCGCCCACCGTCGTCCCGAGCAGGACGGAGGCGAACGCGACGATGAGCGACGAGCGCGCGCCGTAGATGACGCGGCTCAGCGTGTCGCGGCCGACCTGGTCCGTGCCGAAGAAGCTCCGGGCGTCGGGCGGGTTCGCCATCCGGCGAAAGTCGGTCTTCAGCGGATCGGACGGCGCGATGAGCGGCGCGGTGATCGCCATGACGACGATGAGCAGGCCGACGCAGCCCGCCGCCACCGCCATCGGGTTGCGACGGGCGAAGCCCGCCAGCTCGCGTGTGACGGAGCGCTCGGGCAGAGGCTCCACGCGCCCCACCGCCAGCGCCGCCCGAACCCCCACTCGCGCGTCGGTCACAGGTCAGCGGTAGCGGATGCGCGGGTCGAGCCAGGCGTAGCTCAGGTCCACCGCGACGTTGATGAACACGAAGATGACGGCGTAGAGCATGACCAGGTTCTGCACGACGATCGTGTCGCGCTCGATCACCGCGACGACGAGCGCGCGGCCGAGCCCCGGCACGCCGAACGCCTGCTCGACGGCGACGGACCCGCCGAGGACGAAGCCCATCAAGATCCCGGAGAGCGTGATGACGGGCAGGAGCGCGTTCGGCAGCGCGTGCCGCATGACGACGAGCGCCTCCTTCAGGCCCTTGGCGCGCGCCGTGCGAACGTAGTCCTCCCGGATAACCTCGAGGAGGCACGAGCGCGCCATGCGGGCGATGTAGGCGCCCTGCCCCAGGCCCAGCACGATGGCGGGTCCGACGATGAGCTGGAGGTTTGCCCACGGATCCTGCCACAGGTGCACGACGACGAGCGGCGTCTTGTAGTTGAACCAGAAGAGGGTGGCGAGGACGATCAGCATCCCCAGCCAGAAGCCGGGGATGGCCAGGAACAGGATCGAGAGCGACCGCGCGACGTTGTCCGACAGGCTGTTCGGGCGGAACGCGCTGATGATGCCGACTGGGAGGCCCACGAGCCACGAGATCAGCACGGCCAGCAGGCCGATCTCCGCGCTGAGCGGCCCGCGGTGGAGGATGATCTCCGAGACCTTCTCGCCCCTGAAGAACGACCTGCCGAGGCTGCCCGTAGTGATGTCGTGCATCCAGCGCGCGTACTGGACGGGCAGCGGGTCGCTGAGCCCGAGATCCTCCATGATCCGCGCGCGATCGTCGGGGGCGAGCTTCGCGAAGCCCTCCAGCCCGAACATCGCGACGAGCGGGTCGCCGGGCAAGATCCTCAGCACGACGAAGATGATCAGGGAGACCCCGATCAGCGTGGAGAGCCCGAACGCCGCGCGGCGCAGCAGGTACTTTCGCACCCGACGAGCCGCGACCTAGCTGGTCACCCAGACCGTGTCCCAGCGCACCACGTCGTAGATCCCGAAGAACGTGGACGGGTTCTGACCGCGCACCTTGTTGTGCCACGCATCGTAGATCTTCTCGTACGAGACGGGCAGGAGCGGCGGGTCCTTCTCGAGAATCTCCTCCGCCTGGCGCACCATGGTCTTGCGCCGGCCGTCGTCCGCCTCGCGCTCGATCTGACTCGCGAGGTCGTGAAAGGCCGGGTTGGTCCAGTTGGAGTAGTTCTGGGGGCCGTCCTTGCCGTACCAGGCGGTGAAGTAGTCGGACGGGTCCATGAGCGTCGAGACGATCGCGCTGATCCCGAGGTCGAAGTTGCCGGCCGCCGCTTCCTCGAACCACTGGGAGATCTGCACGGTCCTGAGATTGGTCTCGATGTTGAGCGTCTCCTTGAGCATCGCCTGGATGGCCACCGACCAGAGCTTGAAGGTGGCCGCGTCGCGCACGAGGAACGTCAGGTTCTTGATCCCGCCGGCGTGCCCGGCCTCAGCCATGAGCCGCTTTGCCTCCTGGACGGCCGCTTTCGTGTCCTTCTGGTAGCCGAGGCGCTTGCTGACCAGCTCCGCGGCCGGCGTCGAGAGCTCGTGGAACGGGTACACGAAGCCGCCGACCAGCATGGGGGCGACGTCCCTGACCACGTCGACGAGGGCGTGACGGTCGAGCGCCAGGTGCATCGCGCGGCGGACGCGTGGATCGCCGAGCGGCGCTTTCTTATTATTGATGAAGACCGCCTGGATGACGCTCTGGGGAAACTCCGCCGCCGTCATGCCCGGCGTCTCCTTGGCCTTGCGCCAGCTCACCGGATCGAGCAGCCGTCCGTAGTCGAGCTTGCCGGTCAGGAGCGCGGAGCCGAGCTCGGGCGAGAACGGCGGCATGTGGTAGACCTCGAGCCGATCGACGTAGGGTAGCCCCTTGTTCCAGTAGTCGGGGTTGCGCTCCATGATCCAGACCTCTTTGTCCTTCCGCGAGACGTGACGGAAGGGCCCGGTGCCCGGATAGGCCATCACCTGCCGGAGGTTGCCGGCGTTGTCCTCGAGGGTCTTCTTGCGGACGATGATGTTCCAGCCGCTCGCGAAGGCGCCGAGCATGAACGCCCGGGGCCGCGCCTCCTTCAGCCGGAACTCGATGCGGTAGGGGTCGAGGGCGACGATGTCGGTCACCGCCGAGAAGAGCGGCGTGCGCGGGATGACCACGCCCTTCGGGGGAGAGGCGATCCGCTCGTAGGTCGCCTTGACGTCCTCCGCCGTGAAGTCGGCGCCGTCGTGGAACTTCACCCCACGTCGCAGGTGGAAGGTGTACTTCTTACCGTCGGGCGAGATCTCCCAGCGCTGGGCGAGGTCGGGAATGATCGTCTGGCCGTCCCGCGGATCGCGGCGGATCAGGTAGTCGTACATGGGGGACTGGGCGCCGATGTTCGCGACGGTCCCCGACTGGTGGACGTCGAAGTGGGCGGGCGCGGTGTGGACGCCGAAGCGCAGCGTGCCTGTGTGAAAACGCCCGGACCATACCAGAAGTACGGGCGAACCGCCACCACGCGCCGCGTCTCTCTCGCCCCTTGACGCGTCCGTGCCCGTCCTCCACCATCGACCGGGGCCACGCCGGGCGTTACCGCCGGGACGGCGCGCGCCGCCGGAGCCAGAAATAACCACTCATGGCGGCCGCCGCTAGCAGGTTGGCGACGAAGACCGACGGCCAGGACAGCATTCGTAGGACCGGCTCTGCAAACACCGCCGCGGCCGCGTTGAACCCGGACTCGAGCACGAACAGCAGCAGGAGGCCGAAGACGAAGCCAGGGTGTTGCCCTGCAACGGTAAGAAGCAACGAGGTCACGACGCCGATCGCGACGAACACGAGAATGTGCGCGAATGTGAACATCACGACCAGCTCGAGGGAGACGGGGATCGTCTGCAGGAGGTCGGCGTCGGCTCGGCGCCGGAACACCGCCACTCCGAGGATGGTTGGCGTAAGCAACGGCTTGCCGCCGATCACGTCCAGGACAAGGAACCACACTGCAACGCCCGCGGCGCCGAGGAGGCCCGCGATGATGCCATCCCGATACACGTCAGGCGGTCGAGCAGTCAGCTTATCGGCATCACCTGGCGCCGACGGTGGTGCGGATGCTGCCGAGGTGCTCCTTGACGTGGCCGATGAGGATCTGCTCCACGGCCTGTTGAGCGGTCATGGGCGGCACACCCTTGAGGACGCTGCCACTGCGGTCGAGCTCCGCGTCCGAGAGCGCGCGAACCATGCCGGCCGCCGTGGCCGCGTTTTTCTTGTGCAGCTCCAGGGTCTCGGCCTTCGTGCACTTGGCATGTTCGCGCGCGTGCTTCGCGTTCATCTCGTCGAGCATCGCCATCGTCATATTCGGGACGGACTGCCCGCTGGCGACATTCTTGATCAGGTTGGCGATGGCCGCGTGTCCCATGGCGACGTGATGCGCCGCCACGCCGACCGTCCACTTCTCGGCCGACGTGGCCTTGCGCCAGTCCGCGTCGCTCAGGCGCCCGAGGGCGTCGGTCATGGCCTGGCTCGCCTCCTCGAACTGCTTCGCGAGGGCATTCGCACGCGCTCCCATGTCATCCTCCTCATCGTTGAGTTGTCGAACGGCTCGATCATAGGCCCCACCAGCACGTGATGGCAACCAAAGGCTCGGAGCGGGCCGCGCCTGTGACTCGATCCCTGCCGCACGTCGTGATCGTGGGTGGCGGCTTCGGTGGGCTGTACGCCGCACGGGCGCTGGCCCATCGGCCCGTGCGGGTCACCCTCCTGGACCGGCGTAACCACCATCTCTTCCAGCCGCTGCTCTACCAGGTCGCCACGGCGGCATTGAACGCCTCCGACATTGCGGTGCCGCTCCGGTCCGTCTTGCGCAAAGCCACCAACATCACGGTCCTCCTCGCGGAGATCGAACGGGTCAACCTGGCCAACCGCCGCCTCGTGCTCGATCGAGGCGAGATGGGCTACGACGCGCTCGTGCTCGCGGCAGGGGCCAGCCACTCGTACTTCGGCCACGATGATTGGGAAGTGCTGGCCCCAGGGCTCAAGTCGCTGGAAGACGCGCTCGAGATCCGCCGCCGCGTCCTGCTGGCCTACGAGGCCGCCGAGCGCGAGTCCGACGGCGCCGAGCAGCAGGCGCTCCTCACGTTCGTGGTCATTGGCGGCGGTCCCACGGGCGTCGAGCTGGCGGGCGCCCTCGGCGAGATCTCGCGTCGGACCATCGCCCGCGACTTTCGCGTGATCGACCCGACCAAGGCGCGCATCATCCTCCTCGAAGGCGGGCCGCGCATCCTCCCCACCTTCCCCGAATCGCTGTCACGCCGCGCGGACGACGCTCTCCGGCGTATCGGTGTCGAGGTGTGCACCAATGCCATCGTCACGCGCGTGACCGCGGACGCGGTATGGCTCGGCGGCAAGCAGATCCGCGCCCGTACCGTCCTCTGGGCCGCCGGCGTGGCCGCGGCGCCGCTGGCCCAGACTCTCGGGGTGCCTCTCGATCGCTCCGGCCGCGTGCTCGTCGAGCCAGACCTCTCGATCCCGGGTCATCCCGAGGCCTTCGCCATCGGCGACATGTGCGCGTTCCTGCACCAAACGGGCACGCCGCTGCCTGGCATGGCGCCCGTGGCCATCCAGCAGGGACGCGCCGTGGCGGACAACGTGCTGCGACGGCTGAGCGGCAAGCCGACCCTCCAGTTCCGCTACCGCGACAAGGGCAGCATGGCGACCATCGGGCGCGCGGCGGCCGTCGCGGTCGTGGGCCGGCTCAGGCTGTCCGGGCTCGTCGCGTGGCTCGCCTGGCTTCTCGTCCACATCACGTTCCTGATCGGCTTCCGCAACCGCTTCCTGGTGCTGTTCGAGTGGGCCTGGGCCTACGTCACCTGGCATCGTGGCGCCCGGCTGATCACCGGGCCATGGAAGGGCCGAGGCTGACCCCTGCTGCATCTAAGGGGGTGGAGGTGGAGAGGGCGTGACTGAGGGGAAGACGGACGACAGCGGGCTCCTGGACGCCTACTCTCGAGTCGTCACCTCGGTGGTCGAGCGCGTGGGGCCGGCCGTTGTCAGCATCTCGGCGGGGCCTCGTCCAGGGGGCAGCCGCTCCGCGACGGCGGGAGCCGGTTCGGGCCTCATCGTCGCGCCGGATGGCTACGTCGTCACGAACAGCCACGTGGTCCACGGCGCCGGCCGGCTCGAGGCCACGCTGACGGACGGCCGGACGCTCGGGGCGGTGCTCGTCGGCGATGATCCCTCAACCGATCTGGCGCTCATCCGCGTCAATGACACGGGCCTGCCAATCGCCGCGCTCGGGCAATCGGCGGCACTGCGGGTCGGCCAGCTCGTGGTGGCCATCGGGAACCCCTACGGCTTTCAGTCCACCGTTTCGACGGGGGTGGTGAGCGCCCTCGGGCGCTCCTTCCGAAGCAGGACGGGCCGGCTGATCGACGCCGTGATCCAGACCGACGTCGCGCTGAACCCGGGCAACTCGGGAGGCCCGCTCGTGGACTCCCAGGGACGCGTCGTGGGCATCAACACCGCTGTGATCGCCATGGCGCAGGGCCTGAGCTTTGCGATCCCGATCGATACCGCACAATGGGTGATCGCTGAGCTGCTTGCGAGAGGCCATGTCCGGCGCGCCTGGCTTGGCATCGGTGCGCAGACGCGCCCCCTCGATCGGCGCCTCGCGCACAGCTTCGGTCTCATGGTCGCGCAGGCGGCAGAAGTACTGTCCGTCGAGCCCGAGAGTCCCGCGGCGCGGGCGGGCCTGCGTGAGGGTGACGCAGTCGTTGCCATCGGCGGACGCCCCGTCGCGACGGTGGACGACTTGCAGCGCGCACTGCCCGGGAGCTCGATAGGCGCGGCCACCACCGTCGCCGTCATCCGGGACCAGGAGAGAATCGAGCTCGTCGTCACGCCAGTGGAGGCGAGCTGAGCGCTCGTCTTGAAGGAGAAGAACCGGGTCCGATTTACTTCCGCCTGTCTAGCCCCCGGATAGCATTGAGCAGGTTGGACTGGGCGTCGGCGTGGCCCGGGTTGATGCGCAGCGCCTGCCGATAATGCTCGATCGCCTCGGCCAGCCTGCCCTGCTGAGCGAGCACGAGCCCCCAGTGGGTGTGGGCGTCGGCGTCATCGGGCGTGATCTGCAGGGCGCGCTGATAGTGGTGGATGGCGTCGGCCAGCTTTCCCTGTTGAGCGAGAGCGCCACCCAAGTTGTAGTGGGCGTCGGCATAGTCCGGCTTGATGTTGACGGCCTGCCGGTAGTGCTCGATCGCTTCGGCCAGGTTGCCCTGCCTGGTGAGCGCGGCCCCCCAGTTATTGTGGGCGGCGGCGTGGTCAGGCTTGATGCGCAGGGCCTGCTGGTAATGCTCAGCTGCCTCGGCCAGCTTCCCTTGTTGGGCGAGGGCCCCACCCCAGTTGGTGTGGGCGTCGGCGTCACCGGGCGTGATCTGCAGGGCGCGCTGATAGTGGTGGATGGCGTCGGCCAGCTTGCCCTGTTGGGCGAGGGCGCCACCCAAGTTGTAGTGGGCGTCGGCATAGTCCGGCTTAATGTTGAGGGCCTGCCGGTAGTGCTCGATCGCTTCAGCTGGCTTCCCCTGCTGAGCGAGAGCCTCGCCGAAGTCATTCTGGGCAACCGAAGAGTTCGGGTCGATAGCGAGGGCATGAGCCCAAAGGGTCTTCGAGTCATGCCAGACCTGGACCTGGTTCCAGGTGAGAGTTCCCAAGCCGACGGGGATAAAGACAACGAGCCCGATCAACAGGAAAGGTAGCCGTGACCAAGAGGAGAGCAGGCCGGCACCGGCCAAGATCGCCCAGCCCAAGCCTGCAAGGTAAGTGTATCGATCAGCGGCAATCTGCGGGCCGCTCTGAAAAATCCCGAGCACCGGCAAGAGGACCACTAGGTAAGCCAACCACGCCGCCGGCAGGCCCAGCATTCGCCGACGGAGGGACAGGACGATTGCCGTGATGGCGATCGCCAGGCCGAAGCTCAGGATGAACGGCATCGCCCATGGACTCACCGTGCGCGGCAGTTCGTAGAGCGGCGAGAGGTTCACGGGCACGATCATCTTCCCGAGGTAGAAGCTCAAGCCGTACGCTGAGACCGCCAGCCTACCCGGCACGCTCAGTTGAGCCAGCGGGAGTGCGGCGTGGATAGAAAACTGCGCCATGACTGCGATGGCAGATGCCACAGCCGCCAGCAGCACGAACGGGATCTTCTCGACGTAGATCCGACGCGCGGGCTTGCTCCGCCACCCTATGGACTCGCCGAGGCGTCGGAGAGGATAGACGTCCAGGATCATCAGCACGACCGGGAGATTCACGGCCATCGATTTGGACAACAGCGCGCCGGCGAACAAGGCCACGGCGCCCCAATACCACCCTCGGCCGCGCTCCTCTCTGTCGCAAGCCCGGAGGTAAGCAAGGACCGCCGACAGGTAGAAGAGCCCCGAGAGGACATCCCGCCGTTCCGTGGCCCAGGCGACGGATTCCACGCGCAGGGGATGGATCGCAAACACGAGAGCGGCAAACGCGGCCGAAACAGCGAGCGTGTGACCGCGTTCAGAGGGACTGGGCAGAGCCCGTGTCAGGAGCCGACGGGTTATGAAGAAGAAAACCACCGCATTCGCGGCGTGCAGGAGGAGATTGGTCAGGTGGTAGCCGAGGGGGTTCATGCCCCAGAGCAGGTAATCCAACCCGAAGGTCATCCACGTCAGCGGAATGTAGTGGCCCAGGTGCGTGGTCCACATCCAGCTGAGCTGGGTCCAGCCAAGCCCGCGGTAGTGCGGGTTCTCGAGGAAATTCTTGTCGTCGTCCCAGTTCACAAACTGGTTGTGGAGCGCTGGCAGGAACGCGGCGAAGGTGACGACAGCGATCAGCAACGGGACAAGCCAGGAGACCCAGCCCTTGCCCGGAGCGCGGTCAACCGGCTTACGCGGCAGGCGGGGCGGCTCCAGGGGGCGGGCCTTGGCGGCGGCTTCTACCTTGCGAGACTTGCTCCGGCGAGTCATTGGTGCAGTCCACAGTCCAATGTCTCACTGACCGTACGAGTTTCGACACTTCTACGGACGCGCCACGGTTGCGTGCCAGCGGTTGCCGAGTTCAGCCCATGAACCAGCGCCGTTGGAAATCACTCGGCATAGTTGTTGATGACAAGTGATCTGTCCGGTCGCCCCCTTGACACGTCGGGCGATGCGGTGTTATGTCTCCCTCCGCGAGCAGCGAGATGGAAGCGAGGCCAGCGGTGTATCGAGCGGCTCCCGTCGGCCTGCAAGACCTCCGGCCGCAGGGGCGCGCTCCCGGCCTCGTCCGACCGTTCCGCGACTCGAGAGGGGCGTAGTCAGCGCACACCCGTCTCGGGGCGCAACACGCGAGGCAGCGCCCGCGGCGGCGGGCCAGGCTCGTCCCGGCTGTTCGCCTCGACTCGAACGACCAGCAGGAGGAGGCCACCATGTCAGCGAAAAACACGACGCTGCGGGAACCGCTTAGTCGGCGCGAGGTCTTGAAGGGCGCCGCGGCGACGGCTGGCGTGATCGCCGGCTCGGGAGCGATCGGTGGATTCCCGACGATCTGGGCGCAGAATCTCAAGGACATCAAGCTGGTCCAGGTCGGCGGCTCGTACTCGGCGATCATCGACATCGCCAAACAGGCGACGAAAGACCTCGGCTTCCAGGTCGAGATGCAGACCGGCGCCCATGACGCCCTGCTCAACCGGTTCGTGACCCAGCCGAACTCCGTCGACATCGCCGACATGGAGTACTTCTTCCTGTTGCATCTTGTCCCTCGAGGCGTGCTCCACCCCATCGACCTCAAGAAATACAAGTGGTGGGACAAGGTCGTGCCGATCTTCACCAAGGGCGAGTACCCCGACGGCCGCAAGGTCTCGACCCAGGGCATCCTCCCGTACAAAGTCCAGTACGTGGACGGCCCGGAGTCGACGAAGTTCGCCAAGCGCCCGACGCAGTGGGCGAACGGGATTCCGACCGTCTACAACGCCGACACCCTCGGCATCCGGCCCGATATCGTGAAGCGGCCAATCGAGCACTGGCACGAGCTGTTAAATCCGGAGTTCAAGGGCCGGTCCGCGATCCTCGACGTGCCCTCGATCGGCATCATGGACGCCGCCATGGCGATCGAGTCGCGCGGCGACATCAAGTACGGCGACAAGGGCAACATGACCAAAGAGGAGATCGACAAGACCATCAAGATCTTGATCGACGCGAAAAAATCGGGCCAGTTCCGGGCCTTCTGGACGACCTTCGACGAGTCGGTCAACCTGATGGCGTCGGGGGAAGTGGTGATCCAGTCGATGTGGTCGCCGGCAGTGACGGCCGTGCGCTCCCGCGGCATCCCGTGCTATTACGCCCCGCTCAAGGAAGGCTACCGCGCCTGGGCAAGCTGCATCGCCCCGATGCGGCACCTCACAGGCCTCAAGCTCGACGCCGCCTATGAGTACCTCAACTGGTACCAGTCCGGCTGGCAGGGAGGATTCATCGCCAAGCAGGGCTACTACAGCTCGGTCCCCGAGACTGCCAGGAAGTTCATGACGGACGACGAGTGGGGCTACTGGTATGACGGCAAGCCGGCCAAGGGCGACATCAAGGACCCCTATGGCAATCTCATGGAGAAGGCGGGCCGGGTGCGCGACGGGGGCGCCTTCTGGGAGCGCATGGGCAAGGTCGCCTGCTGGAACACGCTGATGGACGAGAGCCGCTACATGGTCCGCAAGTGGAACGAGTTCGTCTCGGCGTAATGTGATCGCGGCCGGGGGGACGGTCGCGGTCCCCCCCCGGCGCGCTCCGCCATGCCAGCCCGACGATCGAACACCTCGCGCCTGCGTCTCCACCATCTTCTCGTGGCGCCGTTCGCATCCCTGCTGCTGGTGTTTTTCGGCGTTCCGCTGGCGCTCGTCGTGGTCGTGAGCTTCTTCGACTTGGATCAGTTCGACATCATCCCGACGTTCGTCCTCACCAACTACGTCGAGCTGTTCGGGTCCAGCCTGACCTATACGCTCTATGCCAACACGATCAAGTATGCCGTGATCGTTTGGGCCATCACCCTCGTCATCGGCTTCACCGTCTCCTATTTTCTCGTCTTCCATGTCCGCCCGTTCCTGCTGCAGCTGGCCCTGTTCCTGCTGTGCACCGTCCCCTTCTGGACGTCGAACGTCATCCGCATGATCTCGTGGATCCCGTTTCTCGGCCGCAACGGGATCTTCAATCAGTCGTTGATCGCGCTCGGCATCGTGGACCAGCCGCTGGAGTTCCTGCTCTTCTCCGATTTCGCGGTGGTGATCGCGTATGTCCATCTCTTTTCGTTGTTCATGATCGCGCCGATCTTCAACTCCATGGCGCGTATCGACCCGGCGGTGATCGAGGCCGCTGTGGACGCCGGCGCCGGTCGCTTCCGGGTGATCCGAGAGATCGTGGTGCCCCTGTCGAAGACCGGCATCGCCATGGGCTCGATCTTCGTCGTCGCCCTCGTCATGGGCGACTTCTTCGTCGTGAAGATCATGAGCGGCGGACAGAGCGCGTCGGTGGTGCTCGCGATGTCGAACGAGACCGCGGTCCTGCAATACCCCCCGGCGGCGGCAAGCGCCGTGGTCTTGCTGCTCGTCGTCACCGCGATGGTGGTGGGTATTCTAAGGATCGTCGATGTGCGGAGAGAGCTCGCTGGTTAGCGGGAGGCCCTGATGCTGCGACCCGGATCCCGCCGGCGTCCGTGGACGTTCTACGGCCTGGCGGCATTCTTCACGCTGTACGTGCTGTTCCTCTACGGCCCCATGTCTGCCATCTTCATCCTGTCGTTCCAGGGGCCCACGGGCGGCCTGACGTTCCCCATGAACGGCGTATCGCTTCACTGGTTCAGCGCTCTCTTCGGGCAGCAGCGGACGGGAGATTTCGCCGGCTCCTTCACGCGGTCGATCGTGCTCGCCGTCATCGTGCTGGCGATCACGGTGGTGGTCTCGGTGATGGCCGGCCTGGCCTTCCGCCGCCGCTTCCTCGGCTCGACCCTCGTCTTCTATATGGCCATCTTCAGCCTGATCATCCCGGGGCTGCTGTTGGGCCTGGGTGTCGGCCTGATGTTCCAGTTCCTCGGGATCAAGCCGTCCTGGTACTCCTCGGCGCTCGGGGCGCAGCTCACCTGGACGCTGCCGTTCGGGCTGCTGATCATGTTCGCGGTGTTCAGCCGCTTCAACCCGGCCTACGAAGAGGCGGCCCGCGACCTCGGGGCCCGCTACTGGCAGACGCTCTGGAACGTGGTGCTTCCCATTCTCCTGCCCGGGATCATCGCGGTGGCGCTGTTCGGGTTCACGCTCTCGTACGACGAGTTCCCCCGCACGCTCATCCCGATCGGAAGCCGCAACACCCTGCCCCTTGAGATCTGGGCGATGACGACCAACGTGACGTCGCCCGCGTTGTACGCGCTGGGGACGCTGACCACCGCCATCTCGTTCGTGGCGATCGCGATCGCGCTAACCTCCATCGCCCTGATCCAGCGCCGCCGCACCCGCCGGGGGACGCGGGCTGACGCCGGCGACTGACTTCATGTCTGGCTCGCGACGCGTGCGGCGCGCCAACCAGGCCAAGGAAGAGTAACTGCGTATGGCGCAGTCCGGCGAGATCGAGCTCTACCACTTGACCAAGCGGTTCGACCGGACGGTCGCGGTGGACGCCATCGATCTGGCGATCCCCCACGGTAGCTACTGCTGTCTGCTGGGCCCGAGCGGCTGCGGGAAGACGACCATCTTGCGCATGATCGCCGGGCACGAGACCCCCACCGAGGGCGACGTCCGGATCGGCGGGGAGTCGGTAGTGGAGCTGCCGCCGGTGCGCCGCGGCACCGCCATGATGTTCCAGAACTACGCCCTGTTTCCCCATCTCACCGTGCTCGACAACGTGGCGTTCAACCTCAAGATGCGGGGCGTGGCGAAGGCGGAGCGGCACCGACGCGCCCGGGAGATGCTGGCCCAGGTGCGGCTGGACCAGTTCGCCGACCGCATGCCGTCCCAGCTGTCGGGCGGCCAGCAGCAGCGGGTGGCGTTGTCGCGCGCGCTGATCACGAATCCCCGTGTCCTCCTGCTCGACGAGCCGCTGTCGGCGCTCGACGAGTTCCTGCGCTTGCAGATGCGCGGCGAGCTTCGACGGATGCAGAAGGAGCTGGGGATCACGTTCGTCCACGTCACGCACACGCAGCTCGAGGCAATCGCCGTCGCCGACATGGTGGTCGTCATGGACCAGGGACGGATCGAACAGGCCGGATCCGCGCGCGAGATCTACACGCTGCCGGTGAGCGCGTACGTCGCGAGGTTCATGGGCGGTCAGAACGTGCTCACCGGGAAGGTGGCGTCGGTGACGGACGGGATCGCCACGCTCGTGAGCGACACCGGCGAGCGCTTCTCGAGCCCTCTGAACGGCCAGGTGGTCGCCGAGGGAGACGTGCTCCACTGCTGCGTCCGGAGGGATCGCGTGGCACTGGAGCGCGTGCGCCGGCCGCCCGGCGCGCTGCCCGAGCCGACCAACGCCGTCGTCGGCGCGGTGCATGCGATCGAGTACCAGGGAACCTACGTCAAAGTGACCGTCGACATCCCGGGACGGGAGCAGTTCGTGGCGAACGTGGTCGACAGCAAGTTCTTCGCGAATCCGGTGGACATCGGCGACCCCGTTGTCGCGCGGTGGGTTCCCGAGGATGTCCACCTCCTGACCACATCTGGACAAGCGGGAGAAACCCATGGCTAAAGAAATCCTGTGCGCATTCGGCGTCGATGTGGATGCAGTGGCGGGCTGGCTCGGGTCATACGGTGGCGAGGACTCCCCGCTCGACATCTCACGCGGCATGTTCTCCGGGGAAGTCGGCACGCCCCGGCTGGTGAAGCTGTTTGAGCGCTTCGGCATCAAGACCACGTGGTTCGTGCCGGGCCATTCCATGGAGACCTTTCCCCAGCAGATCCGCATGGTCGTGGACGCCGGGCACGAGATCGGCCTCCACGGCTACTCGCACGAGAACCCGATCGCGATGTCGCGCGAGCAGGAGGAAGCGGTCCTCGACAAGTGCATCGAGCTGGCGCAAAAGGTGACCGGCCGCCGCCCGACAGGGTATGTCGCGCCCTGGTGGGAGTTCAGCCCCATCACCAACGAGCTCCTACTGAAGAGGGGCTTCAAGTATGACCACAGCCTGATGCACCACGATTTTCAGCCGCACTTCGTCCGCGTCGGGGACAGCTGGACAAAGATCGACTATTCCAAGCACCCGAGCGCCTGGATGAAGCCGCTCGTGCGCGGGAGGGAGACGCAGCTGATCGAGATCCCCGCCAGCTGGTACCTGGACGACCTGCCGCCGATGATGTTCATCAAGGCCGCGCCGAACAGTCACGGCTTCGTCAACCCGCGCGACATCGAGCAGATCTGGCGGGACCAGTTCGACTGGGTCTATCGCGAGTACGACTACGCAGTGTTCCCGATGACCATTCACCCCGACGTCTCCGGCCGGCCACAGGTGCTGATGATGCTCGAGCGGTTATACAGTCACATCACTCGGCACCCGGGCGTGCGCTTCGCGACGTTCGACGAGATCGCCGACGATTTCGCCAAGCGGAGTCAGCGCCAGACGTGACCGAGCCCCAGACCGGGCGGCGTCTGGGGCACCCGTCGTCCGACCGGTCTGGGCCGCTCAGGGCCGGCGTCCGGGCCCTCGGGAAGACCTGAGATGTGCGGATTGTGCGGTGTGTTCGGAACGGAGGCGCACTGGACCGATGCCGCCCGGCCGGACAGCGGGTCCGGGGCGCCGCCCGGGGGATGGACCCGACGGCAGGAGCGGCTGCACCGCGTGGGGCTGGCCAACAAGGTGCTTAAGCATTACGGCCTGACGCTCGCAGACTGGAACGGCAACTGCTTCGTTCTCCGCAGTCGGACCGGCCGGTCCGCGATCGTCCAGCACCTGGCCGCGTTGTGGCCGGTGGCGGAGCGGATGGCCGGGCGTCGCTGCGATCCGCTCGACCCCGCGCTGATCGCTGCCGTCGAACGCGAGTAGCGGGCCAGACGAGCATGGCCGCCGCCGATCTCATCCCCGTCAACATCGTCACGGGCTTCCTGGGCAGCGGCAAGACCACGCTGCTGCAGCGGCTGCTCACGTTCCCCGAGCTCGCCAATACCGCCGTGCTGGTCAACGAGCTCGGCGAGGTCGGCCTGGATCACCTGCTGCTGCGGCACGTCGACGAGACCACCGTGGTGCTCCCGAGCGGATGCGTGTGCTGCGCCCTCCGCGCCGATCTCACCGCAGCCATCCGCGACCTGTACAGCAAGCGGGAGCGGGGGACGATCCCGAGGTTCGACCGGCTGATCATCGAGACGACGGGCTTCGCGGACCCGGCGCCGATCATCTTCACGCTGATGGCCGAGCCCGTGCTGCGGCACCACTTCCGGGTGGGCCACGTTGTGACGACGGTCGACGCGGTCAACGGGACCAGGCATCTGGCCCAGCACCCGGAGTCGGTGAAGCAGGTGGCCGTCGCCGACCGGGTCGTCCTGACCAAGACCGATCTCGCGGGGCGGGCGCAAGCGGAGGCGCTCCGAACCGCCTGCCGTCGCCTGAATCCGGCCGCGCCGATCTTCGAGCCCGCGGTCCATCCGATTGAGCCAGACCAGCTCTTCACCGGTGACCCCGCCGATCCGTCCGGCACGCGGGAGGAGGCGCGGCGCTGGCTCGAGGCCGCGGCGGCGGCCACGCCTCCGGAGATGGCTGCCGGTCATGTCGGCTCGCACGACCGCGACGTCTACGCGTTCAGCGTGACAGTCGACCGCGCGCTCGACTGGACGGCGTTCGGCATCTGGCTCACGATGCTGCTGGGTGCCCACGGCGAGGACGTCCTGCGGGTGAAGGGGCTCCTCGAGGTAGTCGGCGTGCCCACGCCGGTGGCCATCCACGGTGTCCAGCATCTGGTGCATCCGCCCGTGCACCTGGACGGCTGGCCCACGGCGGACCGCGGCACGCGTCTCGTCTTCATCGTCAGGAAATTACCCCGCCAGGTCATCGAACGCTCGCTGGCCGCTTTCAACCGGCTGGCCGCCCTCGGCGAGCGCGTGGCGTGAGGAGGCTCACGTGAGGAGGCTCAGATGGTATCGACGCTGATCAAGAACGGACGGATTGTCACCGCAGTCGATGAGTACACCGCCGACATCCTCATCGAGGACGACCGCGTACGTATGATCGGGAGAGATCTCCCTGCGGCCGATCATACGCAGGTCCACGACGCGCAGGGCCTGCTCGTCCTCCCCGGGGGAGTCGACGTGCATACCCATCTCGATTGGGATTTCGGCGCCGCCCGCACGGTCGACACCTTCGGCACGGGGACGAAGGCAGCGGCCTTCGGCGGCACCACGACCGTGGTCGACTTCGCCAACCAGACTCGCGGGGAGCGGCTGCGGCCGGGCCTGGAGAACTGGCGTCGGCGGGCGGAGAGCGCCTGTGTCGACGTCGGCGCCCACATGATCGTCCTCGACGTCAATCGAGAGACGCTGGCCGACATGACCACCCTCATCCAGGAAGGCGTGACCAGCTTCAAGCTGTTCACCGCCTATCCGGGAGTGCTGATGGTGGACGACGGCGCGCTGTTCAGAGCTATGCGGGTGGCTGCCGCCGGCGGCGCCATGATCTGCGTCCACGCGGAGAACGGCCCCGTCATCCAGGTGCTGGTGGAGGACGCGGTGGCCGAGGGCCACACGGCGCCGAGGTATCATGCGCTGACGCGACCCTCCTCCATGGAAGGGGAGGCCACCCACCGGGCGATCCGGCTGGCCGAGCTGGCGGGAACGCCCCTCTACGTCGTGCATCTCTCGGCCGCCGAGGCGCTGGCGGCCGTGGTGCAGGCGCGCGACCAGGGCCTCCCCGTGTACGCTGAGACGTGCCCGCATTATCTGTTCCTGACGGTCGCCGACTACGATCGCCCCGGCTTCGAGGGGGCCAAGTACGTCATGACCCCGCCGCTCCGGACCTCAGCCCACCAGGAGGCGTTGTGGCGCGGCCTCAGGACCGATGATCTCCAGGTGGTCTCGACCGACCATTGCCCCTTCTGCTTCAACGAGCAGCCGTACGGCCTGAAGTTTTCCAAAGCGCAAGGCCGGAACGACTTCAGCAAGATTCCCAACGGTGCGCCCGGCGTGGAGACCCGCCTGCCGCTGATCTTCGACGGCGGGGTCAGGCAGCACGGGCTGTCGCTGAACCGCTTCGTCGAGCTGACCGCCACCGCGCCGGCCCGGCTGTTCGGCCTGTTTCCCCGCAAGGGCACCATCGCCGTCGGCTCCGATGCGGATATCGTTCTGTTCGATCCCAACGAGACCTGGACCATCCGGGGTGCCGAGGGTCACAGTCGCGTGGATTACACGATGTTCGAAGGGCGCGCGGTCACGGGCCGGGTCAAAAAGGTCTTCCTGCGCGGCCAGCTGATCGTCGACGGCCCCGAGTGGCTCGGCAAAGAAGGCATGGGCGAGTTCCTGCGGCGTGGAGTGTCCGGGAAGACCTGATCGGCGGCAAAGGAGGGACGCGATGGCGACCCGCGTGGAGAGCTGGCGAAACCGAAAGACTTTGATCCTGAGCCGGACCGACATGATGGGGCTGCTCACCCCGGCCGAGTACGTCGCTTGCGTGGAGCAGGCCTACCGGATGCACGGCGAGGGCCGCTTCGTGATGGAACCCAAAGGGCACATCGTCCTCGACAAGTACCCGGGCGAGTGGGAGGCGATGCCCTCGTATATCGCGGAGCCGGAGGCGGCCGCGTGCAAATGGGTCTCCATCCGCGAGCAGAACCGGGAGCGCTTCGATCTGCCGACCGTCTTCTCGATTCTCATCTACACGCACCCGGAGACCGGCTTCCCGCTCGCCATCTGCGACGGCAGCCACCATACGGTCATGCGCACCGGCGCCGCAGCCGCCGTGTCCGCCAAGTGGATGGCGCGCCCCGACTCGACGACGCTCGCCATCGTCGGCGCCGGCCACATGGCGGAAGGCACGCTGGCGACCTGCATCGGGATCTTCCCCTGGAAGGACGTGCGCGTCTGGAGCCGCTCGCGCGAAACGCTCGACCGGTTCGTGGCGGCCCAACAGCCGAAGTACCGCGGCCTCGAGATCCGTGGCTCGAGGGACCTGGAGGCCGTGGTCCGGGGGGCCGACGTGGTGGTGACGGTGACGCCGGCGCGCGGTCCGCTCGTCATGAACGAGTGGATCTCGGAGGGCACGCACATCGCCGCGCTGGGCGCCGACAAGTCCGGCGACCAGGAGCTCGATCCGCGGATCCTCCAGCGTGCCCGGATCTTCGTCGACGACATCCGCCAGTGCCGAACGGACGGCGAGATCAACGTCCCGCTCGCGCAAGGTCTCATCACCGAGAAGGACATCGCGGGCGAGATCGGCGAGGTGATCGTGGGACGCAAGCCGGGCCGGACGTCGGCGTCCCAGATCACCGTCTTCGACTCCACGGGGATCGCGCTGCAGGATTCGGCGACCGTGCCCCTCGAGTACGAGCGCGCGCTCGCCGCCGGCGTCGGCGTCGAGAAGAAGATGATCTCGACGTGACGCTGGACGGTTCGGCGCGGGCCGTGGCCGGGGCCGTCGCGGCGGTGAAGCAGGACCGCCTGTGGCAGCGTCACCTTCAGATCGCCGAGATCGGGGCGACCGGCCGCGGTGGCGTCAATCGTCAGGCCCTGACGCCCGAGGACGCCGAGGCCCGCAGGCGAGTCTGCGGCTGGACTGACGGGGACCAGTCTGGTGGGATCCGCCGCCGATGCGCGTGGCGCTCAGCGGGCGCGGGCCAGAACGGCCACGACACCGCCGCCTGGTGGCCCCTGGTGCTCGGCGCCAGCGGAAACGTAGCACATGGGGTCGCCGGTGACCGATGCGATCACCGCATTGACCACGCTGCGGATGTGGCGCGTGTAGTTGATGTCCGAGTCGTCGAACATGACGTGCCGGCGGCCGCGCGTGCGACCGGAGGCGTCGGGCTCGCACTTGGCGAACACGTTCACCAGCCGCTCCCGCTCGGCGTCGGCGAGCTCGCAGTGTGCGGCGAAGCCCGCGCCGCGCAGCGCCTCGCGCACCGCGGCGGTGTCGAGCGCGTCCTTCATCACCGCGTGGGCGATGACGAGGTCGCTCGTCGAGCGGACCGAGTTGCCGAGGGCGATGACCTCGCAGTTCATCAGCTCAACTCCCGAGGAGGTCGACGCGACGTCGGAGTACACCGAGAAGTCGGTGCCGACCACGACATCGTTGAGCCGGGCCGGATCCACCTCGCCCGTGGCCACGCCGATCCCGATCGCGGCCGCCGCCCGGCCATAGCCCATGGACTTGTAGGTGTCGCCGGTGACCACGCCCTTGCCGCGCCGACGCGCGTCCTGGATCCGCTCGGTGGTGAGCGCGCCCGTCTTGATCTGGACGAAGTGGACGTCCGGCGGCGAATCGATCCCGGCGTCCTCGATCGCCAGGCGGACGCCTTCGGCCGCGACCCTGGCGTGCACGATGGTCCCGAACTCCTCCGGCAGCAGATCGCGCGTGTACGCCGTGCCCACCGTGAAGCGCTTCTGCCCACGGGGGGCTCCGCGGTCGGGCTCGCGGGTGAAGATTGTGGCGTGCGGGCTCATCACGCCCTCGGTCCCGCCCGACCAGATGATGGGCACGTGCCGGGCCACATCCTCGAGCTTCCGGCCCGAGCGCTCGGCAATGAGCATCTGGAAGGACAGCGTCGCCAGCGCGCGTGTGAAGTCGTTGACGCCGCCGTTGCCCTCGGTCTTGCCGAGGACGGCCACCACGTGCTCTGCTCGGAAGGCGCCCGCGTCGAGCAGCCGAGCGGCCTCGCTGATGTCATCCGGGGCTCGCATCCCCACCTTGAACGCCTGGACGTACATACGCGACCTCCTGTCGGTGTCCGGGCCGGAGAGGCCCGGCCGGAGGATTGTACTAGGACTCTCAGCGGGCCCGGCGAGCCGACTCGATCAGCGCCAGCAGCCGGGGCGGGTCGAGGGGCATCTCGCGAACGCGGACGCCGAGCGTCGCCAGCGCATCGTCGATGGCTTCGGCGATCACCGCGGGCCCGGGGATCGCTCCGCCTTCGCCGATGCCTTTGGCCCCAAGCGGGTTGAGCGGCGAGGGCGTCTCCGTGTGGCCGATCTCGATGGCGGGAATCTCCATCGAGGTCGGGATCAGGAAGTCCATGAAGGTCGTGGTGAGTGGCTGGCCGCTTCCGTCATAGACGATGCGCTCGTAGAAGGCGCCACCGATCCCCTGGGCGACACCACCGCGGATCTGCCCCTCGACGATCATCGGATTCACCACGGTCCCGCAGTCGTGCTGGACCACATAGCGGAGGATCCTGAGGTCGCCCGTGGCGACGTCGACCTCGACGATGGACGCGTGGCAGCCGCTGGCGAACGTGGACTGCGGCGGGGCGTAGTACCCGAAGGCCTCGAGCCCAGGCTCCTCGCCCTCGGCCAGGACGGCGCCCGTCCGCGGCTTGACCAGGCGGAGCGCGGCCTCGGCGGCCTCCTTCCCGTATGCGTAGCGAATGGGGTTGGCCACCGTGGCCAGCGCGCCGAGCGCGAGCCCGCGGCCGGGCACGCCCCGGACGCACACCATGCCATCGCGGAGCTCCAGGTCGTCCGGCGAGGCCTCGAGCAACTCAGCCGCGATGCGGAGCGCTTTGTCGCGCACCTTCGATGCCGCCGCGTGGACCGCAGTGCCGCCCACGACCAGCGCGCGGCTCGCATAGGTGCCGGCGCCCCAGTTGAAGCGCCGCGTGTCACCCGTTACCACCGTCACCGCCGTGGGATCGCAGCCCAGAACCTCGGCGGCGATCTGGGCGAACGTCGTCGCGTGCCCCTGGCCCTGCGTCGTGAGGCCGCTCGCGACGAAGACCTGGCCGCTCGGTTCCACCCTGACGTGCGCACCCTCGTACGGACCGATGCCGGTCCCCTCGACGTAGCAGCCGACGCCAAGACCGAGGTAGCGCCCGCGCGCCCGGGCGTCGGCCTGCCGGGCCCGGAAGTCGCGGTGGCCGATCATGTCGAGGGCCATCTCGAGCCCCGCCGGGTAGTCGCCGCTGTCGTAGCGCGTGGGCCCGCCGTCCTGGAAAGTGAGACCGACGTCCCATGGGAACTCGTCCGGCCGGATGAAGTTGCGGCGTCGCACCTCGACGGGCTCGACGCCGAGCTCCCGCGCGATGAGGCCGATCACCCGCTCCATCACGAACGCGCCGTGCGGACGCCCGGCGCCGCGGTAGGGGCTGACGGCGGCCTTGTTGGTGTAGGCCACGTCGAACTCGACGTGGTAGTTGCGCAGCCGGTACGGTCCAGGGAGCTGAGTGGACGTGATGAGCGGGACGACGATGCCGTAGGGGGTGTAGGCACCCGCGTCGTGCACGAACCGGTCGCGCAGGCCGAGGATGCGGCCGTCCCTGTCGATCGCGACCTCGACGTCGTGGAGCTGGCCGCGCTCCTGGTTCGCGGCGAGCAGATGCTCGCGACGGTCCTCGGTCCACTTCACGGGCCGGGCGAGCCGGATGGCGGCGAGCGGCACGAGAATCTCCTCCGGGAAGAAGAGCATGATCTTGGTCCCGAAGCCCCCGCCGACGTCGGGCGCGATCACGTCGACGTTGAACTCGGGGAGGCCGAAGATCCTCGCCAGGCCGTTCTTCACGGGAAGCGGCGCCTGCGTCGAGCTCCACACCCGGAGGGTGCCGCCGCGCGCGTCCCACTCGGCGACGACGCCCCGCGCCTCGATCGGGCTTCCGCAGCTCCGCTCGATCGTGAGCCGCTCAAGTAAGACGCGCGCGGCGCGCCGGAACGCGTCCTCGATGTCGCCGACGGTCTGCACGACGCGCGCCGCCCGGTTGCCGGGAACGTCCTCGTGGACACGCGGCGCGGCGGGGTCGAGCGCGTGCTCGAGGTCGATGACCGCCGGCCCTCCTTCGTACTCGACCTCGATCAGGTCGACGGCGTCCTCGGCGAGGTAGCGGTCCTCGGCGACCACGAAGGCCACGAGCTCGCCGACGTAGCGGACGCGGTCGACCGCGAGCGGCCGCTGGGTGCGCGGGTGCGTGAGGCCCGGGTGCGGGATCAGGAGCGGTCCGGGCTCGTTCAGGTCGCCGAGGTCGGACGCGGTCAGCACCAAGTGTACGCCGGGGAGGGCCCGGGCCCGCGCGGTGTCGACGCGGACAATGCGGGCGCACGCGTGCGGGCTCCGCACGCCCGCCGCGTGAAGGACACCCCGGGGGTTGACGTCGTCCACGAAGCAGCCGCGGCCCTGGAGGAGACGGTTGTCCTCGTTGCGCCGGACCCGGGCGCCGATCAGGCGCGTCGTCATCGAGTCCGCCGCGAAGGCATCACATCATCGCCGCTCGCCACTTGCCGCCTCCGCCAGTGCCAGGAGCGCCGCCTCGAAGCAGTCCCGCGGGGCAGTGACGATCCCGGCGCCGATCTGGCCCACGCCCGGCTCGCGATGGGCGATGCCTGTGTTGATCTGGGGAAGAATGGACGTCTGGAGGACGAGGCGCACGTCGATGCCGGTGGGCGTGCCGCGAAAGTCGAGGGCGGGCAGGCGGTACGCGCGGCTCTCGCCGGCGGTGATCTCGTACATCCGGCGCGTGGCGCGAAGCGCGTCGGCGGGTGTGCCGCCGACGAACTGGACGATCGCTGGCGCCCCGCCCATGGCGAACGCGCCGATGCCGGCCGTCTCCGTGATTGCGCTGTCGCCGATGTCAGGGTTGGCGTCGCCCGGGCCGAAGCCCGGGAAATAGAGGCCCACCGGTGTCAGGGCGGGGGCGGTGAACCAGCGATCGCCGAGGCCGCTCACGCGGATGCCGAAGTCTGTGCCGTTGCGCGCCATCGCCGTCACGAGGGTCGACCCCGCCACGCCGTGGGCGGCGTCCGTCGCCGTCTTGCACGCCGCCATGCCGACGTTCAGGAAGAAGTGCTCGTTGCCGGCTGCGAAGGCGAGGATGCGCGAGCGCTCGGCGGGCGGGAGATCGAGCGCCGCGACTTCCGGCGCCAGCAGCTTCACCAGCAGCGCGGAGGCCGCGCGGTTCCGATTGTGGCACTCGTCGCCCATCTGGAGCGCCTGGGCGATCAGCGCCCGCACGTCCACGCCGCCGGCGCGCCGGATCGCCTCGCCGAGTGCTCCACCGAGCACGTCGCGGAACCAGACGAGGCGATCGAGGACGTCGGGAGCGTTGGCGCCGTAGCGGAGGGCCTTGCCGAGGCCCTCGTTGAGGGTCGACCAGGCGTGGTTGCCGTGGGCACGGTTCTCGACGACGAAGACGGGCATCGAGGCCGTGATGATACCGGCCATCGGCCCGACCGACCCGTGATGATGGCAGGGTGAGAATCGCACGTCGCCCCGCGACGCCGCGCGCTCGGCATCGGCAATCGTCCGCGCGAGGCCCTCATACACGAGAGCGCCTCCCACAGCGCCCCGCATCGGGCCGCTCATCCGCTCCCAGGCGATCGGCGGCCCGGCATGGAGGATCGTGTCGCGTGTCATTCCCGGGATCAGGTCGATCGCGGGCCGGACGTCGACCAGGAACGGGTGAGCCTCGAGCAGGCGCTCGAGCGCCGTGCGGTTGGCCGTGTCGATCTCGTCCCGCCACAGGGTCGCCAACCGATCCGCGCGCAGCGACGGCGTCCATGCCACGCGCGCCACGCGGACGCCCTGGCGTGCCAGCGCATCGGCGAAGAGGTCGGCGCCAACAGCGACCGCGGCGCCGCCGACGAGCGGGCGCTCAGCGCCCACCCGCGCCCTCCGCAAGCTCGCGGGCGACCTCGGCCGCAATGCGGTTCGACGCGCACACCACGACGTCCAGCGCGGCGAGCGCCCGCTCCTGGACCGCCAGGCCCTGGGCGTCCCCGTCGGTCCCGACGACGTGGGCCACGAGATCGAGCGTCCGTCCTGCGCGCGCGGCCCGCTGCCGCGCCTCACGGACCGCCTCGGCCACCGCCCCGGCAGGATCCGGATGGGCGCACTCGCCAAGCACCACGTCGACCAGGATGACGGCCGCCTCGGGATCGTCGCCCGCGGCGGCGACGGCCTCGCCCCTCAGCGCGGGGTCGATCATAGGGTGGGGGCGGCCGCGCGTGTACTCGGCGTCGCCGAAGTCGACGAAGCGGTGGGGGCCAGGGCCGATGAGGCCGCGCGCCTCCTCGCAGAGCGAGCCACCCGTGTAGAAGCCGCGCACGCCGCCCGCGCGGCGCCGTGGCCGCGCCGGGATCGCCGGACGCTCGAGCTTGGGCGCCGGCGTCCCCAGCGCCTCCACGCACGCGAGTGCCGTCGCTTCGAGCGTCTCCACCGAGCGGACACCAGCGGGCGCCGCTCCCTGCCAGCCGAGCAGACAGGCGACGACGGGCTTGCCCGTGGCGCCGGCGGCGGCCAGCACGCGCTCGGCGACGCGGGGCGAGGCCGGCTTGGACACGAGCGCGAGCACCCGCGTGTCGGGATCCAGCGCGAGCCGGCGCAGCGCCTCGAGCGTCGTGAGCCCGCCGACCATCGCATCGAGGTCACGGCCGCCGGTGCCGATCGCCTGCGAGACGCCGCTGCCGAGACGGTGCAGGAGACACGTGACCTCCTGCAGCCCCGTGCCCGACGCGCCGACCAGCCCGATCGGGCCGCGGCGAACACGGTTGGCGAAGCCGATCCCGACTCCGTCGAGGATGGCGGTTCCGCACTCGGGGCCCATCACGAGGAGCCCGGCGCCCGCGGCGCGCCGCTTGAGTCGGACCTCCTCCTCGAGCGTGACGCCGTCACTGAAGATGAAGACGTGGTGCCCGGCGGCTAGCGCCTGATGAGCCTCGTTGGCGGCGTACGGTCCGGGCACGGAGACGATTGTGAAGCGCGCGCCCGGCTCCCGCCGGATCGCGCTCCTGATGGACCGGCAGGGCTCGTCGACGGGCGCCTCGTCAGGCCGTGGCCGCTCGGCCAGCAGTCGCTCGGCGGCCTCCAGGGCCGCGTGCGCCGGCGCCTCGCCCGCCGCCCGCACGGCGAGCACGAGGTCGGTGATGCCGGCCGCGTGGCAGTCCGATGGCCACAGGCCGGATCCGGCGAGGGCGCGCCTATTCGCCTCCGTGGCCATGAGGAGCTCCACCGCGCTCACGCCGGGAAGCCGGCGCAGCGCGTCGGCCACCTGCATCAGCCTGATGGAGTCGACGTAGGCACCAGGCCAGACCTTGCCGAGGACGACCAACGAACCAATGCCCTCCGATCCTTCCTACAGATTCCCGAGTGTGCGCCTGGCTGTCTGCCTTGACAATGTCTCCGTCGCCGGCGCAGTATCGCGTCCGTTCCGACAACGCGACGCCACCGGACACCTACCGGGAGGCCAGGGGGCAATCATGGCAACTGACGCCCGAGCCGAACTCAGGGTTGACGTCCATGCGATCGCGCCCATCCCGGAGGCGGATAGGGACTCGACCGGACTGCAGCAGATGTGGATCTGGGCCGGGGCAAACATCGCGCCGATCAACTGGGCCCTGGGCGCGCTGGGCATCGTCCTTAAACTCGGGCTCTGGGAGACCATCGCGGTCATCGTGCTGGGCAACATCGTGGGGTGCGCGATCTTCGCGGCCTTCACCGTGATGGGCC
>WNGN01000100.1_pt1 | contig 46474 bp, 40 predicted proteins | sample 5400561 | NCBI WGS metagenome assembly WNGN01 (sample SAMN13153379, study PRJNA577476) | soil metagenome | isolation source: 115 cm soil or saprolite under Garry oak tree replicate 2 | place: USA:California | collected 2016-06-15 | reverse complement strand
CCGACCCCAGCGTCAAGCCGTTGTAGTTGAGCAGCGCCGTGAGGGACACGCCGTAGCGTCGGGCGATCACGGTCGCCGTCTCGCCGGCGCGCACCCGATGGCTCCCCGTGCTCGCGTCCGTGCGGCTCACGCGCCGGTAGCGCGGCTCGGGCGGCACCGACCACGCCGACAGCGGCACCACGCGCCCGCTCATCGGGATGATGACCCGCTGGCCGACGCGCAGGGAATGCGCGTGGAGCCGTGGGTTCGCGCCCTCGATCATCGCCACGCTCACGTGGTACCGCTTGGCGACCCCGCCCGCGCGGCACCCGCACCACGACGCTCCGCGCCGGGGGCGTGATGCCGCGGACGAACTGCGGATTCAAGTCGAGGACGGCCGCCACGGCGGTATCGGCGAGCCGCGCGATCACGTCGAGCCCGGTGGCGTCGGGGATCGTGATCTCGTCGAACACGAGCGGCGGCAGTGGCTCTGCTTCGAAGCCGTACTGCGCGGGCCGCTTCGCGATGAGGGACGCGGCGATCAGCTTGGGGACGTAGTCGCGCGTCTCGCGCCGCAGGTAGCGGTGGTTGACGAGCTGGAAGAAGGTGCGGTCGTCCACCGAATCGGCCTCACCCGGAAGCCGGTCGATGCCGCGCTCGATCCGTCCCACGCCGGCGTTGTAGGCCGCGGCGGCGAGATACACGCTGCCGAGCCGTTCCCGCAGGTCGGCGAGATAGTTCACCGCTGCTTCGGTGGCCTTGAACGGGTCGCGCCGCTCGTCCACCCACGGATCCACAGTGAGACCGTACAGGCGCGCGGTACTGGCCATGAACTGCCACATCCCCACGGCCCGGGCACGGCTCACGGCGGTGTTGGAGAGGCCACTCTCGATCAGTGTGAGGTAGACGAGATCCTCCGGCAGCCGCTTCGCCCGCAGCCGCTCGCGGATCATCCCCTCGTAGCGCCCGAGGCGCGACAGCCAGATCTCGAACCGGTCGTGCGAGTCCACCTGGAAGAACTCGAGGTACTCGAGCACGCGGTGGTTGGTCGCGAAGCTCGAGACGTCGATGTCGAACGTCGGCTCCGCGGGCGGCGCGGCGCCGATCGCCGTGCGGCCTTCGGGGCCGAACAGCCGCACGGCTTCGCGCTCCACCTCCTCGCCCTTGACCTGCGGCGCCGCGGGCGGGGGCCGGTCTGCCAGCGTGTCCGTCGCGACTTTCGCCCGGTGCAAGCTGTCCAGCACGCGCTGGTCGGCGGCGGAGTCCCGCGCCGTGCGGGCGGCGAGCACAGCAAGCGAGTCCCCCGCGGCGCGCGCGGAGGCGAGCGTGTCCGGCGCCGCGGACAGCGGCGCCTCTCCCCCCGCGCGCCCCCCGCGCGCGCCGCCGCAGGCCGCGACCAGGAGCGTCGTCGCCAGTAATCCCCACCCCACGCAGTCCTTGTTCATCGCGTCGCGAAAAAATTCCCCAGAATACGGTTCGTCGCGTTCAGTACCGCGAGCGCCGCCCCGCGCGGCGGATCGTCCTCCGTCAAATACGCGCCCACCAGCCGTGAGGCGCGCGCCTCCTGCCGTGCCGAGAGCGAGACGATGACCACGGTCGCGTCGAACGCCCGCACCGCCTTCACCCCCAGGAGCTCGAACCCGAGCTTAGGCTGCACCACGCGCTCCAGCGCGCGCACCGTGGCGTCGGCACAGCAGCGCAACTCGCCGGCCTGCGAGATCACGCCTTCCGCCTCGCCCGAGAACTGCCGCCCGTCCGCGGCTGCCAGCACGACCTTCGCGCGGCAGCGTCCGCTCGCCAGCCGCTGGAACGCGAAGTCGTGAAACCGCAGCCGTTCCCCGGCCGCCGGTCCCGTCGTCGGCGCCGCCACGCTCCCGCCCGCCTCCCTTCAGTCGAAGCGCACTTCGATCTGCTGCCGCGCCGCCGCGTCCGGCGGCGGCTCGACCACATCTATTTCCAGTCGCGGGCGCCCCTGGGCGTCCCGCTCGGCCGACACCACCAGCATCAACCCGCTCGCGAGCTCGACCTTCAGCTGCCGCAGGTCGGAGCGCACCGTGACCTCCCGCACCGCTTCGCCCCGCAGCCGCGCCACCGCGCCGGCGATGCGGCGCAGATCCGGCAACTCCAGCGCACTCACGCCAGGCGCTCGGCGAGGAACTGCGACAGGACGGCGTCCGTAATCCGCTCAGCCTGGATGAACAACGACGATTTCGAGGTGGCCTCCAACGGGTACAGCGTCCAGAAAGAGCGCCCGGGTCGCCCGGACGCCGACCGGAACGACAGGACCAGCTGCCATGCCTCGGTGTTGGCGGGGCGCTCGGCCAGGGCGTCCACATGCCAAACCTGATCGCCGTGGGCGATCACTCTCCATGGCATGGATCACCTCGCGAAACTTGGGCCCGACAATATGGGGTGTAACTGTAAGTCAGGTCAAGATTTGGGTTCCGTGCCCCGGGGCCGCCACAACCCCAGGAGCCGGGCATCCCGCGCCGTGTCGACGTCCCGCAGCGGTCGGAGCAGGTGGCACGAGAGCCCGAGGGCACGGGTCCGGGCGCGCGTCTGGACCGCCACGGTGGCAGTGGACCAGGCGATGCCCCGGAACAACGCGGGCTGCGGCGCGGCGAGACCGATCAAGTAATAACCGCCGTCACGCGCGGGCCCGAGCACGACGTCGCGCCGGCCCAGCGCCGCGAACGCCGCCCGCACCAGCCGCCGATCCACGCCGGGACAGTCGGAGCCGATGATGACGACGCGGCGGGCCCCGCTCGCGAACTCGCCGGCGAACGCGGTCACGAGGCGGGCGCCGAGGCTCGCGCCGACCTGCGGGCGAAACGCCACACGTCTCCCCCCCACTCCGTCGAGCCATTGGTGTACGAATCGCGCGTCGCGCGCCGGCGTGAACCACACCGTCGTGCGGTACCCGGCGCCCGCAGCGGAGCGGACGACGTGGCGCCCGAGCCGCCAATACACGTCCGCCGCGCCCGAGGGTCCGATGTCCTCGGCCAGCCGCGTCTTCACGCGCCCGGGAATCGGCGCCTTGACGAAGATGCCGAGCGCCCTACGCCGCACGCCAGCGCGCGAGCCGGCGAGGCGGCACGCCCACCAAGTAGAGAGCGATCAGCATCACATTGGTGAGCCAGGTGCGCAGCACGCCGCGCTCGCGATAGCGCCGCCCCGACGTGACGAGCGCCCCGGACAGCGCGCGGATTTCCACGCGACGCCGCTTCATGCGACGAATCATTTCCACGTCTTCCATGATTTCAATATCGGCGTAACCACCCGTCACGTGGAACAGCTCGCGCCGGATCAGGAGTCCCTGGTCGCCGTACGGCAGGTGGTACAACCGCTGCCGCAGCGCCTGCCCCAGCTCGATGAACCGCTTCCAGGGCGCGGGCAAGTCGATGGCGAAGCGGAACACGGCGACCTGGGGCACGGGGGGGGGCGCGTCCACGACGGCGGCGAGCAGGGCGCGACGCGCTGCGGGGGGCACGCGGACATCGGCGTGCAGGAACAGGAGCCACTCGCCCCGCGCCGCAGCGGCGCCTGCGTTGAGCTGCCGCGCCCGGCCGGCCGGACCGACGAGGGTGCGGGCAGCGCCGCGTTCCGCCACGGCGAGCGTCCCGTCCCGCGAGCCGCCGTCCGCTACCACGACGTCCAACGGGACGATCTGCCGGAGGCGTTGCAGATCGGCGAGCAGGCCGGGCAGGTACGAGGCTTCGTTCAGCGTCGGAATGACGACGCCGATCACGGCGGGACGGTCGGACGGTCGGACGGTTGGACGGTAAAGCCCAGCTTGCGCGCGATCGTCGGGACGAAACTGAGCAGCACCAGCAGGGCTCCGGCAATCAGGACGCGCACAAACACGCGATGGCCCGCTTCGCGCGAGCCCGACAGCAGGGCGTCCGCGAAGAAGGTGTACACGAGCGTCGCGGGGATGACGCCGATCGCGGTGGCGGCGGCGTAGGTGCGCCACGGAAGCGCCGTGAGCCCGGACGCGAAGTTCAGCAGATTGAACGGCACGATGGGGATCAACCGCAGGCGCAGCAGCCACGCGAACCCCGCCTGGTGCGCCAGCCGATCCAGCCCCGCCGACAGGCGGTCGCCCAGCAGCGCGTGGAGTCCCTCGCGCCCGAGCAGGCGCGCGACCCAGAACGCGGCCGAGGCGCCGAGATTGGCGCCCAGCAGGTTCAGGAGCGCGCCCCACCAGAACCCGAACACCGCGCCCCCCACGAGCGTGAGCACCAGCCCCGAGAAATCGAGCGCCGCCGCGATCGTGTACGCGGCGACGAAGGCGAGCGGCGCCCACCACGGCTCGCGCAGCGCCGCGAGCAGCTGCTCGATGCCGCGGGGCGTGAGCCAGCCGCGCGCGGGCGAGGCCCGCACGGCGAGGGCGGCCGCGACGAGCAGCGCGACCAGGACGAGGAGCTTCGCGAGCCCCCGAACGCGCGGGCTCAGAGCCACCAGCGGACCAGGCGCTGCACGAGCCGTGCGGCGCGTGTCCCGGTGTACCTGGTGCGATACCATTCATCGGCGGTGCGCTTCACGATCTCGCTCATCGTCGGGTAGGGATGGATCTCCCGCGCGAGCGCGGGGAGCGTGATGCCGTATCGCATGGCGAGCGCGAGCTCCATGATCAGCTCCCCCGCCCCGCGGCCTACGATCGTCGCGCCGAGGATGCGGCCGTTGGGGCGCGTGACGACCTTCGAGAACCCGACGGTCGCGCCGTCCACGATCGCCCGGTCGAGCTCGCTGAAGCTCGCGCGGAACGTCGCCACCCGCTCCCCGCGGGCCTCCGCCTCGGCGGCCGTGAGCCCGACCCGCGCCACCTCGGGATCGGTGAACGTCACCCACGGGACCACCCGATAGTCGGCCTTCGCCGGGAACGGGGTAAGGGCGTTCCGCACCACGATCTTGGCCATGTAGTCGGCGACGTGCGTGAACAGCAGGCCGCCGGTGACGTCGCCCGCGGCCCAGATCCCCCGCGCCGTGGTCTCGAGCCGGGCGTTCACGCGCACGGCGCCGTTCGCGAGCTCGACCCCGGCCCGCTCCGGCTCGGCGTCGCGCGTGTTGGGGCGACGCCCGGTCGCGACGAAGATCTCGTTCCCGGCGACCCGCCGGCCGCCGGCGCCGTGCACCACTTTGAGGCTCGCCTCGCACGTGACCCGCTCGGCCGCGAACCCCGTGACGATCGTGATGCCCTCGTGCTCGAGCCGCTCGCGCACGAACCTCCCCACTTCGGGATCCTCGCGCGGCAGCACTTCGGGAAGCCGCTCCAGCACCGTGACGGTGCTGCCGAGGCGGTGATACGTCTGCGCCAGCTCGAGGCCGATCGGCCCCCCACCGAGCATGATGAGCCGCGCGGGCAGCGCCGGCTGATCGAACGCGGTGACGTTCGTCAGGAAGCCCGCGTCGTTGAGTCCGGGAATCGGCGGCGCGGCTGGCTCGGACCCGGTCGCCAGCACGATCCGCTTGGCGCGGAGCCGCCGGTCCTCGAGCTCCACCCGCTCCGGTCCGGCGAGCCGCGCGGCCGAGAGGATCACGTCTACACCCATCCCTCGGAACCGCTCCGGCGAATCGTGCGGGGCGATGCGATCGCGCGCCGAGCGCAGCCACGCGGTTGCATCGCTCCACCCTTCCCGCTTCCCTCTTCCCGCTTCCCCGTACCCGCGAGCGAAGGCGATCAATGCCTTGGACGGAACGCACCCGGTCCAGAGGCAGTCGCCGCCGAGCGCCTCCCGCTCGATGAGCGCCGCCTTCGCGCCCAGTGCGGCGGCGCCGGCCGCCGTGACGAGGCCGGCTGTGCCGCCGCCGATCACGATGATGTCGTGGGTGTAGTCAGTCACCTCGGGTGGCGAGCGCCCGAAACCGCTTGGAGAGCTCCTTCGTCACGGGCCCCGGCTTGCCGCTCCCGATCACGCGGCCGTCGAGCTTCGCGACCGCGACGATCTCCGCGGCGGTGCCGGTGAAGAACATCTCGTCCGCCGTGTAGAGGTCGTAGCGGTTCAAGGGGATCTCCTCGACCCCGTAGGTCGCCTCGCGCGCCAGCTCGATCACGGCGTCGCGCGTGACGCCGCGCAGAATCCCCGCGTAGGCGGGCGGCGTCTTCAGCGTGCCGTTCGTCACCGCGAACAGGTTCATGCCGCTCGCCTCGGCCACGTGCCCCTGCGCGTCGAGCATGATCACCTCGTCGACCCCGGCGGCGATCCCTTCCACCTTGGCGAGGATGTGCGAGAGATAGTTGAGCGACTTGATGCGCGGGCTCAGGCTCTCGCGGTGGTTGATCGGCGTCGCGGCCGTGAGCGCCACGAGACCCTTGTCGTAGCGGTCCTGGGCCCACAATTGGATCGTGTCGACGATGCAGATGACGGACGGCTTGGCGCACTTGCGGGGGTCGAGCCCCAGGTCGCCCACCCCGCGCGTGACCAGGAGGCGGATGTAGGCGTCGTCGAGCCCGCTCTTCGCGACCGCCTCTTCCACCAGCCGGTGCAGCGCCGGCTGCGGCATCGGAATCTCGATCCACACGCCCTTGGCCGAGGCGTACAGGCGGCTGAGGTGCTGGGCGAGACGGAACACGCGGCGGTCGTACACCCGGATGCCCTCGAACACGCCGTCGCCGTACAGCAAGCCGTGGTCGAACACCGAGACTTTGGCGCTCGCGCGGTCGTAGTACGTCCCGTCGATCCAGATGATGGGTGGCATAGTCCCCTTAGCGTGAGTACGCGACGATCTTGTCCAGGACGGTGCGCGCGAAGTCCTTATCCCAGGTCACGGCGCTTTTCTTCGCCACGACGTGGACGCGGGTGGTCTTTCCCTCGGACGTGATGGTGACGTCGACGTCGCGATCGGCGGCGCTGCCGTCGATCTCCCGCTTCTCACCCCCGTTGTCGGCGTGCTGGACCTCCGACTTGGTCTCGCGGATCTTGAGCTCGGTGAACGCCTGCTTCGTGGCCGCGGCCGCGCGGTCCACGTTGGCGGGCACGACCGATTCGGCGCCGCGCTGCGTGAAGTAGATGCCCCCGCCGGCGCCTGCTCCGGCAGCCGCCACGACGCATCCGGCGGCGAGCGCCCCCCCGGCCAGAGCGGCAGCCGCCCAGGCCCGGAGCCTCGTTTTCCGGTGCATGGCCAAACCCTCCCCCTGGAGCGAACCGGGACCAGAGCGGTGCCCTACCGTCCCCGCGAATATACCCGGCCCGTCGACCGCTCGGCTACGGCGCGCCCGGCCGGGGGCCGTGTTATCTAGATCACGGCACGGATGGCCGGTCGGGGCGATCCTGTGGCATGGGACAGACCATCGGTTGGGCCAGAATGTGGTTCGCGGTGAAGCACGACGACGACGTGACCTTGCGCCAGGGGGCCTGGTACCCCGTTGTCAACACCGCCGCCACGCGGGTCGAGCTCGACGTGTCCGGGCGCCGAGTCACGGTGCCGCAAGACGTCATCGAGTTACGGCGCCGCCGCCCCGATCGCTTCACGGTGGTGTACCGCACGTGGAACGATCCCAATCCCGCGCAGGGCACGAAGACGGACGTCGGGCGCACCTACGCAGTGTGTCCCAAGTGTGCGTCGCGCGTGCGGCTGCCGAAACTGCCGCGCCTCGGCACGTCGGGCGTCTTGGATACGAGCACCGCCGAGCGCGCGCGGTGCCCCAAGTGCGGCCACGAGGGCACCGTGGCGTGGTGGGAGACGGGGTAGCTCAGCCGGGAGGGGCGAGCCGCTCGCCCTCCCGCCGCTTCGCCAACAGCCGCTCGGCGAAGTCGACCCGCTCCTCGAGCTCCGCGAGCCGCTGGCGCATTTCATCCACGTCGGCGCGGAGCTCCGGGTCGGCTGCTTGACCGGGTGGCTGGCGTCGCGCCCCGCGGTCGCCGAACGCGTGACCCAGCGCCCGCAGGGTCCTGCCGAGCGACACTGCCAGGATGATGATCCCGACTCCGATGGCCCAGCCGTATTCGCCCACCAGCGGACTCCGATCACGAGCCGACTAGCCGACCGCGAGGTGACCCGGGCGGGGATCGAACCCGCGGCCTGCGGATTAAAAGTCAAGAAGTCTCGTCGCCGCTCTACGGAAGGTGGCGGAAAAACAAGGACTTCGCCACCGGCCCAAAGAACGAGGAGGCCTGAGTCTACCCGATGACGAACCGAAACTGGTGGGATAATCGGTGGGACTGACCGGGAGTACGTCGCTTCGGTCTGCGGCGGCGGAAGCCGTGGCCCTTTTCTCTTTAGCTGTTCACGGTCTCGCGCGTTTGGTCGTAAAACCGGCTCTCGACCCCGACGTGCACTTTCGAGGGGGTGTGCACCTAACCCTTGGAAGACCCTGAGTCCGGTCGAGGCCTCGTTGGCGAGGACGGCCCACGGTCAACACTTCCTGGGGCGGGCACGCGTCTGTTCCCGGGGCGCAGCTGCTCGGGTTGAATATTTCCACAAGGCCGGCTACCTCGAACCCCGTCAAACACCCGCCACACTCCTCGTCGCTCTCCTGCCCCCACGGATCCCTGCCACCCCCGCCAACCGCCTCAAGGTCCTCAAAGAACGGCACCGCCCCCTCATGGGGATCGGGTTGCTCATCACGAGCCCGCTCGGCTCCTCTCCCCAATTGCACTTGGATGCGTGATACCGGATGAACTTCGTTCCACTTCGCGTGATTCTCTTACGCCGCATGCGGCGCAGTGGTGCGGGCCTGCCCATGTTCTCAGCCGGCTAATCTAACGAATCTGGTGGGCGTAGGCCGCCGCCCTGTCCGACGAGTCCGGAAACGAGCAGGCGAGGGAACTCGAAAACCTTATTCGCAGGCCAGCTTCGGGCTGGCACGGTCAATAGCACACTTACAAACGTGCCCCTTACAGCGTAGACGTACAGGAGGGACAAGTATCGAAGGCCACCACGGGTTGACGCCGTAGTGACAAGGCGGCCAGGTACAGTATCGTGGCTAATTGCCACCTCCTGCTTGGCGTCAAACGCAACTCGACGTTCGGTCGCTCGTCACCCGCTTGTGCGAGCCGCAGCCGATCGCCGCCCCCGCGTCCGCGTGCCTCGAGTGACTCAAGACCGCTTGGGCGCCTCGCGGCCCTGAGGGTTGTGTCCCTCGCGCTGTTCGCAGGAGTTGGGGCATTCCTCGGCGGCCTTTCGGCCCACGTCCGCCTGGGTGCGGCTGCGATTCCACACCGCAACCCACAGTTGCGCACGCGCATGTCAGCACACACGGGCGCAGACTCGCTAAGACGAATCGACAACGATGTGTACCCGCTCGCGGATCGAAGCGGCCTCTTTCCTGTCGGGCCAGCCCTGCAAAAAACCGGTGCTCGCGTCCAGTGACCAACCGACCCCTTGACGCTCCAACCGTTCGAGGAGATCGGCAGCAGCATCCAACCGGAGTTCCGACATCGACACCGCCACGCGCCCGGTGTCAACCCTGGCAGACCGGAGCGAGCACAGCGCCGCACTTGCCCCCGGAAGCGGCATCCGCCTTCGGTAGGGGGTGGTGGCGAACCCCTGAGATAGGGTGAGCAGTGGGAAGATCGTGCGAAGAGTCAGGTGGCCGTTCGAGCTCAGAGAGGCGGCAAGCGGCAGGAGCGCCGCGTCAATAATCTGCCCGCCCCTGGGCCGAGCCGCCAGCAGAATGGCGGCAATGGTTCTGATGGACAGTTCAACTGGCGCTTCCGGGCCTTTCGGGAGAGTTGGCCGCAAAACCAGCGCCAAGAGTGGATACGACGCATCGCTACCGAGCAGCGAATCCAGCTGCCGATTGAGGGCAGGCGCATCAACGCCCCCGTGCGCCGTTCGGATCCCTTGCCCGGTTCGGACTGGCTCGGCTTGCCGGAGGAAGGTGGCGACCCGAGCTGCATCGGTCGCCGCGGCCCGCACACGATGCAGGAGGGGCCCTGCGTTGGTGGCCCTGTTTAGAGAAGCGCAAGGATCAGGCAGCGTCTGTACAGAGTGGGACTCCGCGGACGCACCTGCGAGCAGCACCAGGATAAGCGAGCAACGTCCGAGCGGCACACGGCCGACGATCGGATCGGCGGTCACGGCCACCCGGGGCAGGTGTAGCCGGAGCGGTAATCCCATCCGGTCGCTGCGCGAGCGCGAGCGTCCATTAGACATTCATCCCAAGTAGAGCTCCTCAACGCACCGCCCCTGCTGTTCCAGAATTCGAAGTGCATCGCTTCGTGCACCAAGTTAAACGCGATCAAATTAGAGCCCAGTGCATCTAGAGTCATGTATTTATCAAAGTTGCCGCTGTTTATGAACATCAGACGGAAATTCGGGTAAGATGTCGCTAGCGCGTTTCCTGTGACGAGCGAATTGTTGACGGCGATCCGGCCAGCGCTCAGGAGCGTTGACAGGAGGCTCGCTGTGTACTGCAAGTCTTGGTCGCCACGATACTGCGCGAGGGCGGCAACGTCCGCGGTTGCTGAGTAGATAGCGCCGAACTCGGTTGGGCTGAGTTCCTTAGTGTCCTCGCTATTGAGCGTTTGTCCATAAGTGCCCGCCTCTTGCTGTTGCTCGTAGGCGGTAAGGTACCTGTCATACTCCGCCTTTCGCTCGCCTGGAGGAAGTCGATCCCAAGCGCTGATCATCGACTCATACCATGCGCCGCCGCCACCACCACAACCGTATTCATCCCCGAAAAAGCCGATGCACGTATCTCCAGGCAGCGCGGTCTCCTTCACCGGGATCGAGTAGCTCATCATCAGCCCGCTTGGATCCCGGCCTTCGAGCGGTCCGCCCTCGCCATAGGCGTACACGTTCGCCCCGGCTCTGTACCCGATCGGATCCTCCTGCACGAACCGCCGCACCGCGGGGTCGAAGTAGCGCGCCCGGAAGTAGTACCAGCCCGTCTCCGCATCGTACTCCCGCCCCGTCCAGCCGTAGCGGACGCCGAACCCTGGGCCGGTCGCGTTCGTGTCTCGCGCGATCACCGCCCCGTAGGGCCCGAAGCGCTGGCTCAGGACCCACGTGCCGTCCCGCTTGAGGAGCCCGCGCACACTGTGCAGCAGGTCCTGGACCACGTAGTAATGATTCCCCGCCGCGTCGCGGATCGCCAGGACATCGTCGGTGGCGAGGCCGTAGGTGTAGCGCAGGCCCACCGCGCCGCCCGAGTCGGCCTCGAACGCCACATGGACCCCGCGGTAGATGAACCGGGTGTAGGCCACCGTGCCGCCAGTCAGGGTGGAGTACACCCGCTTCGCGATGCGGCGGCCCAGCACGTCGTAGCCGTAGCGCGCGATCAGGGTGGCGTTGTAGCGCACCGAGCGGAGCCGGTTCAGCGCGTCGTAGCCGTAGACCCAGGTCGTGCTGCCGCACACCGCCTGGATGAGGTTGCCGGCCCGGTCGTACGTGTGGGTCCACGAGGTGCCACACCCGCTCGCCGGGCGGCTCAGGAGCCGGTCGGTCGTGGCGTCGTAGGTCGAGACACCACCGCGCGGCACGGTACGGGTGATGTTGCCCATCCGATCGAACTCGAACGAGGCACTGTCCACGACGACGCCGTTCTTCAGCGCCCGCCAGCCCACGACCCGCTCCCAGCCGTCGTACGTGACCGAGTCGCGCAGGCTGTCCACGGAAGCCCCCGCGCCGTGCTGCTCAGTCCAGACCGGCGCGAGCGCGGGGTTGATGCAGTCATCGCAATAGTTCCGATCGTACTTGAGTGGTGTGTAGGCCGGAGCCTGCGTCACGCGGTGCTCGAGAATGTCGAGCGTCCCGGTCTCGGCCCACGTAGCGGTCCGCTGCTGCAGGAGGCTGCCACTACGGAGGTAGGGACCTGAGGGGCGGGACTGCGCATCGAAGGCGTACGTGATCGTATCGCCCATCGGCGTGAGCAACGTGTCGGCGTAGCCGCGGTTGGTCTCGTACCGCGTGGTCCAGGCCCCTACCGGGTCGGTGAGGGTCGCGGGCCGCTCGTACGTGTCGTACGTATGGCTCAGGGCCTCAACGACGCTCCCAGCATAGCTCGTGTCCGCCCTCAGCCGCCCCCGCTGGTCGTAACCCCAGCGCATCTCCGCGTTCACTCCGCCAATCGAATCCACCGGGCTGTCATACCATAAGCGGGTGACCTGGTCTGCCGGACCGGCGAAGCTCTTGCGGAGCGTTCCCACACCGGGGATCACCGTCAGGGTGTCACGGTTGCGCGAGTCGTAGTTCGTCGTGACCATGTCACCCCGGCGCGTGACCGTCTTTTTCAGATTGCCCGCGACATCATAGACGAAGCTGTCCTTTACGGCCATAGAGTCCGTCCACGGCCGCCGGCTCACGAGGCGGCCGAGCCGGTCATACAGGTAGAGCACCGCCTTTCCCCGGTCGTTGAGACGCAGCGAATCCCGCCCCGCGCGGTCGAAGCGGTGTCCCACGCGTTGCGTGTGCAGGGTGTCGCTCGCCGGCAGCCACGTCGCGGTGTTGCAGGGATCGGCGCAGGTGTCCGTCCGGAGCAAGAGCGTGGAATCGACTTGATTCGCCACACTGTAGTAGGACTGGGTGCGTCGCCACTGCCACTGCGTCGAGTCGGTGGTGACCCGTACGCGCATCTTATAGTCCACGAGGGAGTCCCGGCCCAAGGCATCATAGGTGTGCCGCTCCTGCACCGTGCCGCTTTCGTCCGTCACGTACGCGAGATTCTTCCAGGTCGAGTTCCACGTGAAGCGGCGTGACTTGGTGTTGCCCGGCGCCCGCGTCGAGTCGAGCAGCCCATCCGTCCGGTACCAGAAGCGCGTCGTGTCGCTGTTCGGCGTGATTGCTTGGGTGACGTTGCCGTTCGCATCATAGGCGTACTGGGCGATCTTGCCGCGCGCGTCGATCCGCTGGATCACGCGATGGTTCGCGTCGTACACAAGGCTGTCGAGTCGCAGCGTGTCACCGACGGCGCGCACGATGTAGCTCTTCGCGAGGCGCCGCAGGCCGTCGTAGCTCGAGTACACGCGACTCGAATCGGGCACCTTCCCTTCCGCCCACTGCACGAACCCCTCCGGGGTGTACGTGGCGCGGCCGAGCACGCCGAGGCTGTCCCAGGTCTGGCGTGCCTCTCCCCAGCGATTTAGCAGTGATCGCGTCCAGTTGTTGCGCGGGTCCTGCAGCTGGACGTACACGCTGTCGAGGGAGCGGAGCGCCCCGTATCCCTCCCGCTCGTACGCCGTGTAGGCGAGCACCGGCTTCACCGCGTTCCCGTTCTCGTCCTGCACCTGTGGCAGCGTGACCTGGCTCGGCCGCCGGGTGAACGTCGAGTCGTAGGTCACGACGGTCGTATCCGCGATGACCCCGATGCGCGTCGTCAGGACGACCGTGCCCGTCCCGGGGTACGTCGTATACGCGTAGCTTGTGGTGTACGGTTGCGACGTGATGGAGCTGGTCGAGTCGTAGGTGAGCTGATTGGTCGTGGCGTTGATCACCACCTTCGACTGCCGCGATGCCGGATCGGTGATCGTCGAGAGCTTACCGTTCCCGTCGTACGCGAACGTAATGGACTTGAGGAGCGGATCCCGCAGGGAGGTTACCTGATCGGTCGCGCCGTTGTAGCCGACCACGGCCTGGTTGCCGTTCTGATCGATCGACTGAATTAGGCGGCCGCTGACGTCGAACACGAGCTTCGCCGTGCTCCCGCGTGGCGAAAGCTGCCAGCCCGTTCCGGTGTTGGTGAGCACCGTGAAGTCGCCGGGCGGAGAGATGTAGAGGCTGTCTCCGTTACCGCGATACACCGCCGCTGTTCCCGAAGGCCCGACAAGGATCCGGTCGGACCCGGCAGCCACAAGCTTGAGGATGCCGCTGGGCCACCAGCCTGAACCGTACGGCGTGGCGCGGCGGTCCACCAGGACCACTTCGACCGAGTCCGTCCCGATCTGGGTCGTCTGCCCTGAAGTGACGCGCGCCTCGACGGTGAGCCACTTGCGCGTCGGGGTCGCGAAGCTCGAGGCGGAGAAGTCGCCTTGCAGCACGGCCCGGCAGCGGCGCGCCGTGCCGGTCGCGCACGTCGGCGTCGCGACGAGCAGCGAGTCGAGCCTCGTCGGGCCGTCGAACAGCGTGAGTTTCACCTGGTCCGGCGTCCCCGCTGGCCAGGTGAGCTCGAAGTCGACGGGGACGAGCACCCGCGGATAGGACTGCCGCGTCGAGTAGACGAGTCCGGCGCTCCGGGACGCACCAAGTGAGACGTAGGCCGGGGCGCCGAATCCCGTCTCTACTTCAGCGCCGCTCACGGCGAGACCCGGGCCGAACGGCGCGCCGAACTGACGGCCCAGGGCTTCGAGCGGCATGCCGGAGAACCCGAGGACCGGCTTCTGATCGTTCAAGAGCACGGCCCACCGGCTCGCCGTCGTACACAGCCCGTTTTGGGCGCACGCCGTCACGGTGAGCTGCGCCGAGTCGCCGAGGTTGAGCCAGCGCGCCGAGTCGGGCTCCAACTCCACGAGCCCGCGGCTCGCGCGGGCGAGCGTCGTCACGGTGTCCGTACGCCAGGTGAGCATCGTCTTCGTGGTGTCGAGGGGTGAGCCGCGCGGCAAGAACGTGGCCCGGCCCAGGGGTTGGCGGGTACGGACCACGGCCCGACCGCCGGACGTCAGCACGGGCGCCACCAGCGTAACGGCGGGAGGAAGGCTAATGAGATAACTCCCTCCGTCATTGGCGACGTCATTCGCGCCACTTGCCAAGAGTTTGAGCGTGCCTGCGGACGTTCCCACGGTGTAGGTCACGCTCACAGCGCGCGTCTGCCACGTGCTGAGGGTCGCGCTCGTGGGGTTCACGGTCGAGCAGGTGACGCCTCCCGTCGCCAGGCATGCGAAGCTGTAGGTGTCCGTGTTGGCGCCGACGTTCTGCACCGTGAAGGTATCGGTGTACGTGCCGCTCGGCGCCCGACCCTTCGGACTCGAGTCAGGCGTCACGCCGACCGCATATGGCGGCAAGCAGTTCACGCAGGCGGGAGGGTTCTGAGCGGCGGCCGGCACGACAACAACGACGGCCGCGAGAGCCACGAAGAGACTCGCGATGACGCGGGGGGAGGGCGACCAGACGGCCACGGGCGGCTCCAGGGAAGGTCGGCCCGTTCCGTGGGCACGCGACGTGCCACGGCAATCCGTCTGTTGGCCGACCTGTAGGAGTCGCAAAGTCGCGCGGAGTCGCGCGACTAGGTGCGACTTTGCGACTTGCGGAGGCTGCGCAGCGAGATCCCAGCGCGCTTGAGACGGCGAAACAGCGTCGCACGGTGGATGCCCAGGGCATGGGCCACCCGGTTCGCGTTCCAGCCGCTCGCCGCGCACTCGAGTAAGAGACGCCGCCGCTCGGCTGTGTCGTCGCCGTCATGCAGCGCGCCACCTTCGCGACCGAGCATCGTGGGAGCGCCGAGGCGGATGCCCTCCGCCAGGGCCGCGGCGGGCAGCGTCCCGTTCCCGACGAGCCGCCCCGCGCGCTCGATAACTTGCCGCAGCTCCCGCACGTTGCCGGGCCAGTGGTAGCCGAGCAGCACACGTTCCGCGCCTGGCGCCAAAATCTGTCCCAGAAGCGCCGCGAAATGGCGCGCCAACGGCGGGATATCCTCCGGTCGCTCAGTGAGCGGTGGGAGCGAGATGACGACCGCGGCAAGCCGCTGGAACAGGTCGTAACGGACGCCGCCGCTTGCGAGAGCCGCCGTAAGCGTTTCCTGCACGGCCGCGACGAATCGGACGTCGACTACGCGCTCCTGCTCTTCTGCCAGTGGCTGGACTTCTCCCGTGTCGAGCGCCCGGAGCAGCTTCACCTGCCCCTCAGGCGGCAGGGACAGCAGCTCGTCTAGGAACAACGTACCGTGCTCGGCGACCAGGACGTGCCCCCGGCGCGACTCGACGGCCCCGGAGAACGCCCCGCGGCGGTGGCCAAACAAGAGGCTCTCGGCCATCTCGCGAGGCAGTGCGCCACAGTTTACCGGCACAAAGCGTCCCTTGCGGCCGCTGCGCGCGTGAATGTGGCGGGCCAAAAGCTCCTTGCCCGTGCCCGTCGCCCCGATCAACAGAATCGGGTTGCCGGTCGCAGCAAACTCCTCCACGAGCGCAAGGGCGCGGCGCATCGCCGGAGACTCCGCGATCAACATCGATGCCGACAACGCCTCGGTCACCGCTCCACCCCCTTCGGCAGCTTCGGCGCCGTCACGCTGTCCGCGTCCGCGTCGGTCTTGAGAATCCGCGGCGTCAGGAACAAATACAGTTCGGTCTCATTGCTCGTCCGGCTCGCACTCCCGAACAGCCCGCCGATGATCGGGATGCGCGACAGAATCGGGACGCCGCTCTGATTCACGTCGCGCTGCTTGTCGCGCAGCCCGCCGAGCACAATCGTCTGCCCGTCTTTGACCAGCACCTGCGTGACCGCCTCACGCGTCGAGATCACCGGCGCATCGAATTCCACTTCGCTCGTCGCCTGGTTCACCTCTTGCTGGATCAGGAGCGACACGTAGCCGTCCTGGTTGATGGTCGGCCGGATCGTGAGCTTGGTCCCGACGTCGCGATACTGCACTACCTGGTCCCGCGTTGGCGTCTCGGTGGGAAGCGAGCGACTCACTTGCACAAACGGGCGTTGCGATCCGACCAAGAGCCGGGCTTCGGTGTTGTTTGAGGCGAGGAGCACCGGGCGCGACACAATCTGGACGTCGCCCTTGCTCGCTGCCGCCCGCAGCGTGGCGTCGATCTGGGCGTGGCCGAGGTTCATCAGGTGAAGGACGATGTCGCCGATCCCGCCCCCAACGCTGCTCGCATCGACGGTGCCGTCCCCATGATCCACGGACTGGGGCGGAACGAAGAGGTCGGCGCCAAGCGAGAAGCTGCGGTCGTGACGCGCCTCGACGATCATGACCTCAATGAGCACTTGGAGGGGCCGGATGTCGAGCTGCTCGACCGCTTGTTGCAGGGTCTCGAAGTCGGCTTGAGACGCGCGGATCAACAGCGCGTTGGTCCGTTCGTCTGGCACGATGGTCACCGGTCCGGAGAGCGTCGCCGTCTTCACACTCGACGGTGGAGGCGCGCCCGCGGCCGGCGGGGCCGCACCGGCGGGCGGGACCACGTTGCGCCGCAGCTCGTCCGACAGGGTCGGTGTGGATAGCCCGGCTCGGCCGGAGAACTCGCCTCCTCCGCCGAACAGCAGGTTCACCGTCGCGGCGACGTCAGCGGCGCGGGCGTGTTTGAGACGGACGACAAACAGCTGGACGGCAGCCCCACCACCCTGCCCTGCCGCCCCGGGCGGTAGCCCGGCACCACCCCCGGTCCCACCTGGCGGGAGAGCGCGGGAGGGAGCAGTGGAAATTCGGAAGAACGCCGAGTCCTCGGTGAAGTCGAGACCCTGCGACTCGACCAAGCCCTTGAGTAGCCCGCGCAGCCCAAGGCGCGGCACGGGTGCCGGCGTCTCGAGCGAGACGCGCGCGGGCTGGATGTTGCCCACGAGCACCGGCTTGGGGAGATAGCGCCCCAGCGCCTGAATGACACCGCGGAGGTCGGTGTCGACGAAGCGGACTAAAATGCTGTCGTTGACGGCGCGTACCGCCGTCGTGTCTTGAGCACGTAACGGACGGGTGGCGGCAACCAGCAACAGTGCAACCGTGACCGCCCTCATTTCCACGGCTCCTTGACCGTGAGCGCCCAGACGGTGTCCCGTCCCACGATCACGACCCGGTCCCGCCGGATGTCCTTCACCCGCAAATCACCCACGACGTCTCCTTGGCGCACCACGCGGGGTCCCTCGATGCCAGCGAATCCCTCGACCAGCGCCGTCGGGCTCACGCCCCCGTCCCACACGATCCCGTCGAGCGCGAGTGTCAGCTTCGGGACTGGAGGCGGCAGGGGTTGCCCCGCACTCAGCGGGTCGTAGACCAGGGGAGCCGGGCGGCGCGTGACGCGGAACGGGTCACGAGCCACGATCAGCCCGCCTGCTGATTCGCTCGCCGCGAGCGGCATCGCAGCGGCTACACCAGCGTGGCCGGTCTCTCGCTCCGGCAATGCGACACCCACCAGAGGCCACGCCGCAATCCGGGCCGCCAGCGTCAACCCCGCCAGGAGCGCGCATGCGAGGGTGGAGTTCTGCGCGGTTGGTGTCACCCTTCCCCTGTTCCCTTTTCCCGCTTTCGCTCTTCGAGAAACCAGCCGGTGACCGTCACCTCGAGCCGCAGTACCTCGGGCGCCCGATCGGCCGAGGTCGGATCCGTCGGGACGATTCGCAACTCGCTCACCGACAGCGCCGCCTCGTTGAACTCAACAGCCCGAAGCACACCCCTGACACCCCGCACGTCCGATTCGAGCGTCGCCCGGAGCCGCACCCGGCGGAGCCGGCCGGCCATAGCCGAATCCGGCATCTGGTCCACACGCTCGAGCTTCGCCTGATTGCGTGATGCTCCGAGATTCAGCCGGCCGGACAGATCGGCCGTCGCCTCCGCGGCGGTGCTCCCGCTCAGGAGCCTGGGCGCGAGACGCACAAGCGCCTGCCCGAGAGTCGACGCGGAGTCCCGGAGCACGGCTGCTGCGGCGAGATCGGCCCGCGTCCGGGCGAGCAGTGCTGCTCGGTCACGTAGCTCGGTTTCGGCGGCGAGCACGCGCCGGACGCTCCACGGGAGCACACGGAGCAGAAGAATCGCGCCGAGCACAGTCGCGCCACCGACAACCAATGCACGTCGATCCCGCTCGGTCACGACCCCTCCCTCCCCCCCCGTCCCCCGTCCCGCCCGAAGACGATCGTGAACCGCTCCCAGGCTCTTCCGCCGAAGGGCTCCCGAACGACGGGGCCCTCGAGCCGCGGGGCCGGCACAGCCCCCGCCCGGTCGAGGGCCGGCACGACATCTGCTGCACGGCGCGCGACCCCGGACAGCACCCCGCTCCCGTCGTCCGACCAGGCGAGACTGGTGAGCACCGCCGAATCGGGAAGGGCGTGCGTTATCGCGATGAGGGCAGCGATGCTCCGACCCCGCAGCCGCTCGGCGGCTGTCACGGCGCTCACGGTGGCCGCCGCGTCGCGCAGCTCGCGCCGCGCTACGAGCACCGCGGCGAGCGGTTGCTGCATGGCTGCGAGCTCTCGGTCGACCGCCCGGCGTTCCCACGCAAGCCGCGCTACGAACAGCGCCCCTGCTCCCAGCCACGTCGTGAGCGCAGCGATAGCGAGCCGTCGCAGGCGGCGCCGAGCCTCGCGCTCCCGTCGCGCACGCTCCGACGAGGGGAGCAGCGCGAGCGGTGCCACCTCATCTGCCGGGGCGATCGTCTCGAGCACGAGGCCCGCGGCGCGCGCCCCGGCGGCAATGGCTTCGACGAGCGGCTCCTCAACGGCTGCTGCGCGGACGACCCGCGCGGTCCCAGCTCCGGTCAGGACAGCATCAGTTATTAGTGGTTGGCCGTTCCGCCGAAAGAACCTCGAGGCCTGATGCGCGACGAGCGCCTGCAGCTCACGCGGCTTGACCGGCGGCAGGTCGGCGAGCGTGCGCACCTGCACCGGCGGACGCTGCACCACGACGCGCAGCCGCCGGCAGCAAGGCGGTGCCTCGGCCGCGAGCCGGGCGATGGCGTCCGCCAGCTCAGCGACGTCCACGTAGCTCCACTCGCCCGCCCATGCGACTGCACCATGCCGGATGGCCTCGGCATGCAGACTCGATCGACCGACGCGGAGACGAAGCAGTCCCGTGCTGGCAATCACTCCGTCTCCCTCCTGATCACGGCGAGCCTCCCCGCGACGGGCACCACGGTCAGCGTCACCCGGGCCACGAGGGGCGTTCCGCGAACGCCACCGTCCACCACGGCAACGAGCTGCGCCGGCGCGAACGTGGCCGTGCGCACGAACTCCGGATAGCTCCCGTACAGCATGGCCCGCCCGGACGACGAGAGGAGCCCAGCCAGCTCGTCTGTGCCCTGGAACGGTCTTCCCGTCAGACGCCGGCGGACGAGCAGCTCGACTGCTTCTTGAGTCATGCCCGGCACCGTGGCGACCACCGTCGCGGGTGCTGCGTTAAGATCGACGGTGCCGGTCCCGCGCGTCGTAAGCACGCTCGCGAGCCGGGCAACGAGACTGTCGTCAAAGCCCCGCACATAGCGCAGCTCGTCGATGTCCGCGAGCGGACCGTTGCGGTTGGCAGGAGTTTCCAGCCCGAAGGGCCGCAGGAGGGTATCGGCATCCCGCCAGTCGAGCAGGGCATCGACTAGGGAATCGACCACGGCCGTCGGCCGATGGCTCGCGGCCGAGATGACCTGGAACAGGGCGCGTTGGTCGGCGAGGTTCACGTTGAGCTTCGCCGCGGGATCTTCGAGCGTCGCGTGACACCACGTGCCGCGGCCGAGGTCGTTCGAGTCGACCGCACGAATGGAAGGATCGTGTGCGAAGCGGGACAGGAGGATCTCAACGCACGCCTCGCGGGCCCACCCCGAGCGCGCGAGCAGGATCCGATTGCGCGTCGTGGCGCTCCCGGTGCGTGCCACCGCGACAGCAACTCCGCCAAGGACCGTGAGCGCCGTGAGCATCCAGAGCACGGCGAGGAGCGCGAACCCGCGGCGGGTCGTCATCCGCGTTCCTTGATGAGGAATAGCAGCGTGTCGATCACCGTCCGTCCCTCGTCCCCCGTCCCTCGTCCCACTCGAATCCGAACTGCGATCGGCGCGCTGACGGGACTCACCCACTCCCGCACCCACCGGGCGTCGAGCCCCGGCTCGAGCAGGTAGTCGAACGCGACGGCGCGCACGCCATCCATCAAGGCCACCCCTTGCCCGGGAGACACTGTTGCCACCAGCCGATCACCGTCCCGCCCGAGGGCGACGTGGCACCGCTCGAACCAGCCGTCCGCGGTCTCGAGCCACGCCGCGAACTCGACGCGGTCCGCCAGCCCATCGAAGCCTCCAGCACTGTCCGCACCGACGTCGAGCGAAAGGAACGTCGCGGCGAGCCAGCGGCGGGCGTTGGACTCCCGGTCGAGCGATGCACGGGCCGCCATGAGCGTGCGGCCGCGCTCCGCCACGGTGGCGAACACTTGGTGCGCAAGCAGCACGACGAGGGCGGCGATGGTGAGGGCGACGATGACCTCGATGAGGGTGAAGCCGGAGCACGACTGTACCATTCCCGCACGCTTGTTCCCACCCTGAAGGGTGGGCTCGGCGCGACGCTGTCCTAAAGGACAGAGCGTGACATGCGCGTGTGCTTCAGCACAGTGTCGGCCGAGCCCAGGCTTCAGCCTGGGAACGTCACGGAGCATTGCTCGCCTCTCTCCTGTAGACGACGGTCACGAGATCTTCGACCTCGGGTGATCGGGTCTGCGACAGCGCGATGCGATAAAGCGTCCGCTCCAGCCGCTCGATGTCCACGACGAACTCCCCCAGGGGATGGCGCCCCAAGCGGCGATCGAGCTCCTCGCGCTTGAGGAGGGTGAGCACCGTGAGCACGCGATCTTCGGTCGCGAGCGTTCGCTCGCGCTCGCGCGCGTCCCGTTCCCCTCGCAGGCCGGCGGTCACCAGTCCCACGAGGGCAAGGCCCGACGCGGAGAGGATCGCCATCGCCACCAACACCTCGAGCAGCGCAACACCGCCGTCACCGCGGGGCATCGCCCGGGGCTCCCGTGAGGGGGTCGGCGCCGGGGCCGAGGGCGCGGCCGTCGGGGAGAAACGCGACGGACGGTCGGACAGCCGGACGGTCAGACGGTTCCGCCGAGGAGTCGAGCACAACGCGAACGGGCAGGCCTGTGCGAATCGCAGCCGCCCGAGCTTCACGGAGCCTCCGCACGGCGGCCGATTCGCGCGCCGTGCGCAGGTTCGTGATGGCCAGACCCGAGATTCCGAAGATCAATCCCAAGATCGTGAGGACGACGAGCAGCTCGATCAGGGTGACCCCCGGCCGACTGTCCGACTGTCCAACCGTCCGACGCACTTCAGAATCCTCCCGGCCGGATCGCGTACACTGCCTGCAGAAGCGCCGCCGCGACGAACGCGACCATCCCACCGAACGCGATGATCAGCGCCGGCTCGACCAACGTGACGAGCGTCTTCAGGCCGCGCTCGGCTTCCTGGGCGGCGAGATCGCCGGCGCGCAGGGCCATCTCCCCGAGACGCCCGCTCGACTCGCCCACGGCGAACAACTGGAGCGCGCTCGCGAGCAGGGCGCCCTCCCGCTCAAGCGCGGCGGTGAGCGGCGCCCCTTGGGCGATCCGTTCGCGCGCGCGATCGAGCCGCGCGGCGACCGCCACGTCGCCCGCGGCTTCCCGCGCCCCCTGAAGCGCGGGGAGCAACGGCATGCCGGCGCGGAGCATCCCGCCGAGCGCGCGGACCACACGCGTCGTCGCCAGGGCCTGGCGAATCGACCCGAGCCCCGGGACGGTGATCAGCGTCTCGTCGATCCAGCGGCGGCTCGCCGGACGTTTGACCGCTTCGAGTACCAGCCAAACGCTGGCGAGCGCCAGTGGGAGGAGGAGGAACCAGAACCGCGAGACCAGCGCCGACCCGGTGAGGAGCAGCTGCGTCGCAACGGGGAGGTCCTGTCCCATGTCGCCCAACAAATCCGCGAATCGCGGGACGATGACGGTGCCGATGACCAGGACCGACGCCGTGCCCACGACGCCGAGCAGGAGCGGATACGCCAGCGCCTGGCGCACCCGCGCGACCAGCTCGGCTTCCTGCTCGAGGTGGGTCGCGACCTGCTCGAGGGCGGGGCCGAGCTGGCTACCCCGCTCGCCGGCGCGGATCATCCCTAAGACGACGCCGGGCACTACGCCGCGACCAGCCGAGAGCGCCTGAGCGAAGCCTTGTCCCTCACGCAGCCGCGAGCGTGCCGATCCCAGCGTCTCGCGAAGCACTCCGCGGGCGAGCGGCTCGCTCGCAGCAAGCGCGCGTTCAAGCGGAACACCCGCCGACACGAGCGCCGCGACGCTGCGAAACACGATCGCGAGATCCGGCCGGCTCGCAGCCAGCTTCTCAGTGTCGCCCGCAGCGACCGGGGCGAGCACGAGGGGAAACAGCCCCAGCTCAGTGACGGCGGTGCCCGCCTGGTCGGCGGAAGCGGCGTCGAGCGTACCCTGAACCAGGGCGCCATCCGGGCGAGCGGCCCGGTAGCGATACACGGTCATCGTCTCCTCGCGCTTTCCCACGACGTGATGTCCGCGTCCTCACCGGTGCCACCTGGTTGCCCATCCCGCCCGTACGTGAGCAAATCGTAGCCCTGCGCGTTCACGTCTCCCGGGCTCTTGTAGACGTACGGCCGACCCCACGGATCGAGCGGGATCGTCTTCTTCACGTAGGGCCCGCGCCAGTTGCGCGGCTCGGGATCCCCCTGCGGCAGCGAGCGCAACGCTTCCAAGCCCTGGGCCGTCGACGGGTAGTAATCGTTGTCGAGCCGGTACGCCTCAAGCGCCATGCCGAACAGCTCGATCTGCGCGCGCGTCGCCGATGCTTTGGCGTCCCCCACGTGGCTGAACACCATCGGCGCCACGAGCCCGGCGAGGATCGCGATCACGGTGATCACGACAAGCAGCTCGATGAGGGTGAAGCCCATTGCGGATTGCGGATTGCGGATTGCGGGTTGGAATGGCGTGCGTCGAATCCGCAATCCGCAATCCATAATCCACAATTGATTACTGGTCCGTGACACGCAGCACCTCTTCGACGGTGGTTATTCCGGCTTGCACCTTGCTCCACCCGTCGCGCCGCAGCGTCACCATCCCTTGCGCGACGGCCAGCTCCCGCAGCGCGCTCGGATTCGGGACCTTTAGGAGCTGCTGCCTCACGTCGTCCGTGACGACGAGCAGCTCGAAGATTCCGGTACGACCGCGATAGCCGGTGTGGCGGCACGCTGAACACCCCCGACCCCGCTCGAGTGTCAACCGGCCGACCGGCTTCAGGGCCAGCAGGGAGATGGCCGCGGGATCAGGCGAGTACCGCTCGCGGCACTCGGGGCAGATCCTCCGAACGAGCCGTTGCGCCAGCACGCCCTCGAGCGTGGCAGCGATCAGGTAGGGCTCGACCTTGAGATCGACCAGCCGGCTCAGCGCGCTGGCGGCGTCACTGGTGTGGAGGGTGGAGAACACAAGATGACCGGTGAGCGCCGCCTGGATGGCGATCGCGGCGGTCTCGCCATCGCGCATTTCGCCCACCATAAGTACGTCCGGGTCCTGCCGCAGGATGCTCCGGAGGGCTCCCGCGAACGTCATCCCGGCTTTCACGTTCACTGGCACCTGGGTCACGCCTTCCAGGTGGTATTCGACTGGGTCTTCCACGGTGATGATCTTCTCGGCGGTGCGTTGCCGCAGCCCGAGCGCGGTGTAGAGAGTCGTGGTCTTGCCGCTACCGGTGGGGCCGGTTGCCAGGAGGATCCCGTGCGGCCGCTCGGCGAGGCGTCGGAACGTCTCGAGCGTCTCCGGGGCCATTCCCAGCTCGTCGAGCGCCACCGGCCGGCCGCCACGATCGAGAAGCCGCAGCACCACCGACTCGCCGTACAGCGTCGGCACCGTGGAAACGCGGAGGTCTAGCTCCCGCTCCTCTAGGCGCACTCGTATGCGGCCGTCCTGCGGCGCCCGCCGCTCCGCGATGTCGAGCTCGGCGAGCAGTTTGACCCGAGAGATAACGGCCGCCTGGAGGCCCTTGGGCGGGCTGGGGACGTCCGTGAGCACGCCATCGACGCGGAAGCGCGCCAGCAAGCCGTCGCAGGTGGACTCGAGGTGGATGTCCGAGGCGCGCGCGTCGTGTGCTTCACGGATCAGGAGATTCACGAACCGGATCACGGGCGGCTGGTTGGCGAGGTCGCGCGCGTCCGCCAGAGGGTCGTCGGCGCCGTCGGGCACCGAGGTGAACTCGGCGTCCAGGTCCCTGACCAGCTCGACCACCGACTCCGACGCCGCGAAGGTGCGCCGGATGCCCTCGAGGAGCTCTCCTTCCGAGACGGGGACGACCTCGACAGGGACGCCGAAGGATAGCTCGAGTTCTTCCAAGACCTCGCGTGCTGCCTCGCCCGCGACGGCCACCCGGAGCCGCTCGCCCTTCACCTCGAGGGGCAGGATGCGGTTGTATTCGAGGTATTCGGCGTCGAAGGCTTCGGGGACGGGGAGCTTCGGGACGAGCAGCTCTGACACCGACCGACCTTGGGCGAGAGTCGGCCGTACCGAGAGGCACACCGCGTACCCGCCAAGTCGAGCGGGCTTGGGAGACGGTCAACCGACGGGGCTCGCGAGAGTTACGGGGGCACGATCGCCCCACCGCACGGCGGTCAGTTTGTCAAGTTAGCAATCTCGTGGGGGCGAACTTGACACCCGGGGCCTACCGGGTGGGTGGTGTCACGCCGGTCCCGAGGAACGAATCACTACTTGGAGAGCGCGCGACATCTTACCCTTGCTATCGAAGACGGCTTCCGACGAGTCGGGGTAGACCCACGCCCACCCGTTGGTGCCGCTCAGGTTGCTCAGGATGAGTTTCGAGAACTCGCCCCCGGAGAGACGAGACGCCGGGCACGTGAGCGAAGTAGACAGCGCTGCGTCAAGAGTCCTCCGATGATGGGTAACTCCGGCCCCTCAACCACGCCCCTCCCCCCTCCCGAACCAGAGTTGGCGCTTGTCGCCCCGACCGCTCGCTTAGCGGATGCTTGGGTTACGCCGTAGAGGAACAAGCCATTAGCACCTTGGTTCGCGACCTCGAAGAGACCCTGCGCCGCCGAGACCGCTACCCTGCTCACTCCAGAGGCTACCATCGCATCAGTCGCACCTGCCACCAAGCCGGTAAGGCCACAGGTAAGACACCCATGAGCCCAGCGCTAGCCGCCGCTCAAACGTTAAACCGGCTGCCCTCCGTAAGGACTGCCGCACCAGACAAACCCACGCCGATCAGCGCGCCCCACCAACACTCGCCTGTGACGGATCCGACCTCGTGACAGGGTCGTTCCCTCCATACGTATAGACGTTGATGCCTCCAGCCAGCGCGGGGTACCCGCGCCACGAGACCAGCGAGGCGATTCTGATCCAGACGCGCATGATGACGATCAGCGACATCTGCGACGCGCTCACGCCGGCGGACCGTCCCTACAAGCCGGCGGTCGCGCCCCCGCGGGCGCTCGACATCATGGCGGAAGAGGCGAAGGCCGGACAGCTCGACCGCGAGCTGTTCCGGCTGTTCGTGGAGGGGAAGGTGTTTGAGGCGAACGCGTGAGGGGTCAGAACCCTCTCACATCCAGTGTCCACTCATCGTCCACTATGTTGAGGTGAGGCCGCGGCGTATGCACGGGATGCTCGAAAGATGCTGCCAGCTTGCAGGGGGAGACTCAGTTCGCTTGAGTGAAAGCCTTCCTGAGCTCCTCCTCCCCAAAATAGATGGCTCGCCTTGCAGCCTTTCTCAGAAGCCACTTCTCAGCAGGCTTCGAAACGCTTGCCGCAATTCTCGATAGAGCCTGCCAGCCCGCAGGGTCGTCAACGTTCAAAAGAAGCGCAAGGAGAGCGCGGCCGAGACCCGTAATGGCATGGCCACGCGCGGAGGTCTCGGAGCCTCTCTGCTTCTCACCCGTCGCCCAGGTCCAAAGCCGTCGCAGGAGAGCGTCTGAGTGAATTGTAAGCAGACGTCGGGACCGTCGAAAGAAGAGATGTCTAGGTTCCAACGTATCAAGGAACTTCGAAACCGCTGGCTCGGATTCAACGACGACAGTAGCCGAGTTCGCTCTGTTCGTGGCTGCTCCAACGGAAATGCTCGCTGCCGCAAGGCGACGCCATAATTCACACCTCCTGCCCCTTTCCGGTTTGACGGTTATCATCCAGTTGCCGGACGACCGTTCCTGTCCGAGAACAGCTTGTGCCACGACTGGTCTAGGATGGATGAGAGCATCCGCAACGGCGTTGCCGACTTCAACATGAAAGTGCTTAGTCAGGGTCTCGCTGAGAACGTCCAGTGAAAGTGGACTCCGCGCAGCGCGCTCCCAGAGAGATCGTAGAGCGGCGTACAACCGGTCTGGTTGCTCATTAGCGACAGTGAAGAGCAGCGATGCCGCGTAGGCACCAGACCATGCATCTGCATTCCGATGAAGATGTCGAGGTCGACTTCCTATCAAGATTGCTTGTGCTGTCGTGTCCCACACTTCGCGTTCAATAAGCTCGGAGACGGGCCCGCGCCCAAACTCGACAAGGGCGAGATAGGAGTGGAGCAGTGCTAGCGCTTCATGAACTGCCCCAACGACCTGATCACCACGCCAAACGGTTGAATACCTCCACCAGGCATGAGCGTACTCGTGAGCCATGTCTCGCACTAGTAGGGCACGCCCATCTTCCTTCGAGGAGGAATTGCATGCCTCATAGATATTCAATCCAATTGTAGATCCCAAGCTGAACGACGACCGGCCTAGCTCGGCAAATGCCGCAATGGACCTGTGTACCACAGCAGGGTCGCCAAAAAGGTTCTGCAGGTGAGATCGAGCGAACAGAGATAGGCGAGGGATCTCACGCAAGATCCCCTTCGCACTATGCGTCATAGTCGATGGAAGACTGAGCACAACGCTCTTGCCGATGGCGTCATGGCGGACGAACCGCCCGACGACAACAGCGAACGGCGTCGCACCATCATACGCGGAGAAGATGAACCTCTGATCCTGGCACGATGTCTGGCGAGCATATTGAGGCCCGAGAACGAACAGACCAATGGCGTCGCCATCGATTGACACCTCAACCCGCGTGGGGGGTGGATCTCGGAGCGGGAGATAGGTCAGAAGGGGTTGTGCGGAACTGCCACGCGAGATTACGGGAAGATCGCTCAGCCTCAGCACATGAAGCCGGGAATCCTCAGGCCAGAGACGTGATAGGCGAACGCGGTAGCTTATTTGAACTGCCACTTGCTCCTCAGGTGCAGAGGCTCCGATGGCTATCATCAAGCCTCGACGGCTTGTTGCCATCCGAACCCGCCTTGACGACACGTCGCATCGGATGTCCTGCACGCTTTGTCCGGTCACGGTCAGGAACATGCCCGGCTCAGGTATATCTGTGTAGCGGCAGCGGAAGACCACGCTTGCTGTTGCACCTTCGGCTAAGGTAACGCTCGCAACAGCTTCTCCTAGCCGAGTTGGTCCGGATCTGCTGGCAACAGACATCGCTACTCGCTCAATTGGGACTGGACCGATGAACCGGCCGTCGCAAAGCAAGCCACGGCACGCAACGAGCAATCACGGGCGGGCGTCGCCGCCATGAGCGCGTCCACGCCCACAACCCACATCCCTTCGAGAGCCGCACACGCCTGAGCCACGTTCATCAACAACCAACAGCAGGGGCCCGTCGGGCGAGGTGCCGATCGGTCAAAGTAGCCCTCACTTCGTTCATGCTGGCGACAAACTGGACACGGGACAACATGTAATTAGCTGGCCCGGCAATCAGGCTGGAGTTCGTACCGAACATGCGACGTGTAGGCAACACGCGCCAGCCGGATGGTCAGATGGTCAGTTCAACGGCGGGACGCTCAGCGACGCCGCCTATGTCCGTCCTTGAGCCATCTGCAAGCTCACCTACTACAAACCAGTCTTCGACCGAGACGCGGAACATAGAATCGCGTACTCCGGTGCACCGGAATGTTCCTCGCACCGTCTGCACGGAACGAGAATCCAACCCACTGCGCGGCGCTTCCGCCGGACAGAGTGGCGGTCCACTGCGCTTGTACAGTTCCGTCGCCATGCAGCCTAAGTCGGCATGATAGCCATGGACTCTCTTAGTAAGTAGGTAGACCTCGACATCTGGCCGGTGCACAGCGCCGGCACGGGGTCACCAATGGCTCATCTGCCCGGTCCTCACAGCCCAGATCACGTACGCAACAATTGCGTAGGCGATCACCGTAGCACCCACAAGGCGGCCGCGCTGCCTGTCCCACAAGTCAAGCAGCCTGCGAATGCTGCGGGATCACGAGCAGGATCGCTCCGATCAGCGGAATTGAGACCGCTTCTGGGACAACCTACGACATTGCAGGCTTGTTCGAGTACAATCAGAGCCAGGCAACCAAATGGAATCATGAGGAAGCAGAGAACCAACCCGTGTCTGAACGAGATCTTCCAAACGCTTCGCGAGTGCTCCCACATTGCGAGCCATCCATTCAGGGAACTATGCCACCAAATGGGACGCTGCCCATCAGGAACCCGCACGTCAAGTGTGACCGCCCCTATTGCTTCATAATGACCCCACCTCTCACGTCCGGGCACGCATGTCAACGGCGGCCGAACCGCCGTGGGCTGCCAGCCAGTCAACTCCGCTGCCGGCTCGAACGCGATTTCGACGCCGCGCACGTACGGGGCAGCGCGGGAGGATGATACCGGGACGGCCTTTCAATTCTTGAACACTGACACCCAGATGGAGCCCCCATCGTCACAGTCGAGGCGAACTCCAGCAGGGTACGTGGTGCCCCCGGAACTGAGGCCATCCCCACTCGCGTCTCCTACTACGGTGATGTCCCCCACACTAACCGATGCAGACGCCGCCGGGTAGCAGCTGACCCAGCTACTCTGAATGTCCATGCTCGTCAGGCCCATCCCACCCCACCCACCCTCGGCGCCACCGAAGCCACCTCCTCCTCCCTCTCCGCTACCACCACCCGATGGTGGGTTCGAATTGCCGCCCGGTCTGGGCTTGATCCAAGATGGCGGCGGTACTCTGCGTTCGGGAGGCTCGGGGTCCCTTGGAGGCTGGTGCCCGGTTGCAATCCAAGCCCAGATCTTTAGAGCAGACAACCACTTCCACGAGTTAAGGGCAAACTGCTGGAGACGATCAAAGTTCTGGGAGAGGAAAACGCCGGTGGCGGTAAGTCCAATCCCAATAAGCGCGGCGGCTTCCGGTGCCAGGGGCACCGCTGCTGCAAAGCAGGGGCACAGTCCGCTGGGGTCGTTGCTGTTCACGGGATTAGAGCCCGCGAACTCGTAGCCGTTCACACCCCCTATAAGTCCAATCGGGTCCTCCGACGCAAACCGCCCAAGTTGCGGGTCGTAGTAGCGCGCCCGCATGTAGTAGAGCCCGGTCTCCGGGTCGTATTGCCGCCCGGCGAACCTTAGGGAGTTTGTGACGCTCTCCGTGCTCCCCGCATCCGCTCCGAACGGCTTGTAACGGTACTGATTGACCAGCGTGCCAGAACTGTTAGTCAGGCCGGTCACGTTCCCGGGGAAGTCCTGCGCATAGTAGTACATGGCGCCTGTCGGCCCGCCCACGCGCACGCTGTGCGGGTTATCGATCCAGGGAAAGTAGGTGTACTCGGCCAGTCGGTTCCCCGTGGCCGAGTCCACCTCGGCGAAGAGCTCGTCTCCGTCGTAGATGGCGCGCGTCGTCCCGGCCGCCTTCCGTTTGGCGATGCGGCGGCCAAGCCCGTCATAGCCGAAGCTCACCGAGTCCTGGCCGCTTGTCCACACGGCGACGAGCTGCCCCAGGCTGTTCCAATGGAGCCGCTGGATCTCCTGCCCGTTGCGAATCCGTTTGATGAGATTCCCGTCGTCGTCGTAGACGAGGCTGTCCCCATTGAAGTTGACGAGGCGGTTTCCCGCCGCGATACCCGCGTTCAGATCCGTGCGGTTGCCCACCTTGTCGTAGCTGTAGAACTCCTGGGTCGAGTACGTCTTGCCCCCGCCCCAGCAGACCCAGCCGTCATTGGGGTCGTACGGCTCGCAATGCGTCGGCGGGCTTAACGTGTAGTCCCCATAGCGCGTGAGCCGCCCCAGCGCGTCGTGGCCGTAGTCCCGCCCGGTGTTGATGATGGTGTCATTGGACGCGAGGTTATGCCGGTCGCTCACGAGGCCCAGGGTGTCGTAGTCGTACTTCGCCCCGATCGCCGTGGTCACCGTCCCGTTGTTGTACATGACCTGGGACGTGGTGTGGGTGGCGGGGTATTGCCGCGTGACGCTCAGCCCGTTGGGCAAGGTGATCAGCGAGTCTAGGAGATGCCGGTCATACAGAATCGCCGTGCGGCCGCCCGCGAGGTCCCGGAGCGTGTCGAGCGCAACGCTCCTATTGTAGTGGTAAGCGATCGTGTCCGCCCACGGAGAGACGGTGCGGAGCGTGTCGCGCAGATCACGGACGTTCGAGTGCGATGCCAATTCATAGCGCGTCCCCGCCCGGATACCGATTTGGGACGTTACCCGCCCGGCGACGTCGAACCGTACGGTGTCAATGCTCTCGGCGTTCGAGTCCACAACGAACCGGTCTTGCACGTCGTACGCAAGCCTCGTTTGCTTCGTGTCCGCCGCGACTGTGGTCGGCCGGCTGACAGCGTCGTACGGGTCCCACGCGATGACCTGCCCCCGGCGGTTCGTCCATTGCCGCAGGTTCCCGTTCTGGTCGTACTGATACTGGTCCTGCTTCCCCGCTGGATCCGTGCGGCTCGCGACCCACCCAAGGGCGTTGACGCCGAACTGATAGGTCTGGTGTATCGCGTCGCGGACTTGCGTCAAGAAAAGCTGGTCGTAGATGAAAATCGTGGTATCCGCGATCGGACCGATCACGCTGTCCTGCCGATTGACGAGATCGTACTTGAGGGCGGTGACGTCACCTCGCGGTGTCAGCATCGTGGCCGTGCGGCCATGACCATCGTAGGTGTACGCTACACGGCGCCCTCCCGCTCGCGTGCTGTCGGTGTTCTTCCAGACGGTGGCATCGTAGTACGTGGTGTCCGCGTGGTTCGCCGGATCGGTAGCCGTCACCTGTCGTCCGAACGTGTCGTAGGTGAACTTCGTGAGGCGCTTGGTGGGGCCCGTGGCGCGCGTGGCGGCGATGGTGCTGTCCAGGTGGCCCACCGACCAGTAGTTCCACAGTGAATCAGCTTCGCCTGAAATCTGCGCGAGCTGGTTCCAGACGCTCTCATAGGCATAGGTGATCGTGCGCCCCGTGGTACTGTCCCACACCTGGGTGAGGTTCGCCCCGCTCCAGGCGCGCCGCACGACGTGGCCCGACGGCATGCCGTCGCGCACGACATTGGAGTTCGTGTCGCGGGCGAAGGTCGTCGTCCGTCGCGCTGCATCGTCTATGCGCGTGATGGCCCCGAACGGATCGACCTGATAAAACGTCGCGTATCCGCGCGGATCAACCACCCGCGCCCGCACGGTGTCGACGAGGGGCGCCGCGGCCGGGGTCGTGGCCGTCGAGGTGGCAGGGACGCCCACCAGTTGCCATGGTTGCTGCGTCTCGGTGGTCGTGACCGTCCCGACGCCGTAGACCTGAATCGGGGGGGAGGTAACCGATGTCAGCTTGCGGGAGACGTTGTCGTACGCGAACTGCGTCGTATCGCCGCGGCGGTCGATCAGCTTTGAGAGTAGCAGATTGGCGTCGAAGACGAAGCTGGTGCTGACGTTGTCCGGGTCCGTGATCGCCGTCAGATGCCGACTCGCATCGACGGTCACGGTGGTGGTCCGGGATGGGCTCCCCGGGTCCTTGATGCTCGCGAGGCCGTTCGTCCCGTAGCCCAGCGTGTCGGCGAGGTTCGCCGGATCCGTGATCTTCACCACCCGCCCGCCGCCGTCGTAGCTCACCGTCGTCATGTTGTTAAACCGGTCACGCAGCTGCACCATCTTCCCGGTGTTGTCGAACACGGCCTTCGAGGAGTCGAGATAGATCCGTGCCCAGCCATTCGTGCCGCTCAGGTTGCTCAGGATTAGCTTCGAGAACTCGCCCCCCGGAGAGACGTACACGCTGGGCACGTGAGCGAAGTAGACGGCGCTGCCGTCGCCTTCCGTGATCAACGCCGCGCTGTCGGACTGGAGGTACAACCGCTGGATCCCCGCGAGCGTCCACCCCCCGGCGATCGGGGCGTTGGTCTCATTCACGACTACCAACTTCGTGGCGACATCCGTGGTGAGCAGCGTGTTGGTGCTCGCATAGTACGCCGAGACCAGGATGTCCATGGCATAGACGTTCGTCGCGTAAGTCGACGCGTCGAACTGCGCCCCGAGCCGCACCGGGGCCGACCCCGGGTAGGTGAACCGCAGGGTCTGGTCACCGTTCAAGAACGTCACGAACGTCGGGTTCACGCCGTCCCATTTGACCGTCACTTGCAGCCGGTACTCGGTCGGGGTCTGGCCGTACGTGAGGTCCGGGGTGACGTTGACGAGGACGAAGGGCTTGGGATTCACGCGGTCGCTGTTGTAGGCCAACGTCACGCTTCGCGGCGTATCGAAGGAGAAGTACGGCACCGTGCTCTGGCCATACACGGCCGCGAAGCAGGCGACCGCGCACAGGCCGTAGTCCTGCTTCGTGTAGTTGTACGGCGCCTGATCCACCAGCGGTGCGCCGGAGACCGGGGTCACGGGGACCGCGTACCAGGCGCCATCGCTCGCATTCGCGCTCGCGGCGCTGAGCGTCAGCCGGCCGGTCCCCGCCCCGGCGACGCTATAGGTTGCCGTCACCGTCTGGGACGCTTGGGAGCCAAGCGTCAGACTCCCGGGCGTTGCGCCGGTGCAGGTGACGTTCACGTAGCCGCCGCACGTGATCCCAGTATACGTGTCGCTGTAATACCCCACGTTCTTGACGGTGAAGGTTTCGCTATAGCCGCCGGTGTTCGCCGAGCGCGTCGCGCTGGGCGTGCCGTCCGGCGTCACGGCGACAGCGTAGGGCGGCGCGACGGTGACGTTGTAGCTGCCACTGGCTGTGTCTGCGATCACCATTCCGTTGGCCGTGAGGGTCAGGGTGCCACTGCCCGGGAGGCCCACATTGTACGTGACGACGACCTGCTGGCTCGCGCCGGATAGCAAACCGAAGTAATTCGGCGAGACCGACACGACCGCGATCGGGCCGCTCGCGGACGTTGTGACGTTCACCGAGTCTGTACAGGTCCCGTTGTTCTTCACCGTGAAGGCAGACGTTCGGCCGTTCGTGGACTGGAGCTGGGTGATGGCGGAGCCCTTGGGAGTGACCGAGAGCGCGAATTGGCTCGTCCCGTCAGGCTCTGAGGTGCCGCTCGGTCCGAAGGGACATGTCTGCACGTGCAGCGCCGGGGGACCAGACGCTGCCGCAAAGAGGCCGACGAACAACAGGGAGAGGGAGGGGAGAGCGACGCGCCGAATGGCCACAGGGGGCTCCGGTGAACCGGTTGCCCGGCACACAGGCACGCTGCGTACCACGTGGCTGTCGCCAGCGATCCAGCACTCAATCGCCGTCCCCCGTGCGGGTTGCGGCGGCCCGCTCACCTCGGTGCGACGCGACCCGACTGTTCAGTTGGAGGTTAGAAGGCGGGGAACTTGACGCCAAGTCCGGCTTGGCTCTAAGCCATCACCCCGGCCGAATCCTCAAATCCCCGATTCTGAGGCGGGCACCCGGACACGTGCCGCTCTGACATCCGCCCGCGCTCGGCAGCCATATAGTGGTAGACAGTGGTCCGCGATGTGTGCAGCAGCCTCGCCGCGCGGTCCACCCCGCCCCTGGTGACCTCGAGCGCCAGCCGGACGGCCCGAGCGTTCGCCGCCGGATCACCCCGCCGCTCGAACCGCACGGGCAGGTGCACTACCTCCGGCAAGTGCCCCAACCCGATCACCTCGCTGTGCCGTCCCCGCAGGTACGCGTCGCGCACGACCATCTCCAACTGCCGCACATTCCCAGGCCAGGCCGCGGCTTGGAAGAGCGAGAGCACTTCTGGCGTGAACCGGCTTGGGCCCGGTTCGCCCGTCTGTTCGGGGCACCGCTCTACAAAGCACTGCGCGAGGGCGGGGATGTCATCGCGCCGCTGCTCGAGCCGCGGCAACTCGATGGCGCTGAATCCGAGACGGAACCGCAGCTCCAAGAGCAGTCTGCCTTCTTGGACCAGCGCATCAGGCGACGTCGTGAGGCCGACGATCACGCGGCAACGCGCGGGGAGATCGCGACTCCCGCCCAGGGGTCGGAACGCGCCCCGCTCGAGTACGCGGAGCAGCAGCGTCTGGGTGGACGAGCGCAGGTGGTGGAAGTCGTCGAGCAAGAGCGTGCCGTCGCACGCTTCTTCGAACACGCCCAGATGGCGGCGGTGGGCGCCAGTAAACGCCCCCGCCTCGTGCCCGAACACCTGACTACGCTCCAGCTCCGGATCAAACTCACTGGCAGTGCGCGGCGTGAACGGCCCGGCACGACCGCTCGCGCGATGGATCAACTCCGCGAGCGTCGTCTTCCCAGTGCCCGTAGCGCCGACGAGGATGAGCGGAGTGCGGGCGCGCGCGTACCAGGCGACCCGCTCGAGTACGCCGAGCATCGCGGGGGAGCACGCGACGAAATCCCCTAGGAGCTTCCTGAGGTCCAGGGACATCTACTTACTCGCTCCGCACGGAGCGATGCTCTAGGGTAGGGACCGACCGCCTGACGGGGGCGCGCGCCGTGGCGTCAACGCAACACTAACTGGAGTGCGCGAAGAAGCGTCAAGGTGTTCAGAGTGAAACGAGCGTGGTGGCGTCGAGTTGGCGCAGGACGACGCGAGCCGCCCGGCCACCTGCCAAGCGGTCTGACAGTTGTCCGCGGGCGAAGGAGCGCAAACGCACGCCTGCTCCGTGTCATCGCCGACTTCAGATTACACAGAATCGCCGGGAAGAATTGCACGCTTCGGGTATCCGGCGTGGGGCCTGACGTCGGGGCCTCATCATTGGGAGCTTGCCTGCTCCTCGTTGGGGGAGCCGGCCTGTGTACGGATGGGATACCCTCGTGCTGCTCAAACACTATCTGGAGTCGGGGCTTTCGAAGGCCGCCATCGCTCGACAGCTGGGTGTCAGTCGCCGGGCGATCTACCACTGGATCCGGACGGGCCAGCTCGATCGTGAGCTGAGCGGCGCCTCGGACGCCGGCGGCTATAGCCAGCTCAAAGCGTACGTGGCGCGCATCCGCCCGCGGCCGGCGCCGGAGCCGATCGTCCGCTTCGAGACCGCGCCGGGCCACCAAGCGCAGTTCGATTTCGCCAAGATCCGCTTCCCCTGGGGCACGCGCTTCGCGCTGCTGGTGGTCCTCGGCTACTCGCGCGTGCTGTTCGTCGACTTCGTGGCGCGTCAAACCGCGCTGACCGTGATGCTGGGGCTCGAGCGGGCCTTCGCGGCCTTCGGTGGCGTCCCCCACGAGATCCTCTTCGATCAGATGAAGAGCGTGATCGTCGAGGATCACCGGCCCACCGGCGGCCGGCTCCTCGAGAATCCGGAGTTCCTCCGCTTCGCGGCCCACTGGGGCTTCCGCATCCGGGCCTGCCGTCCCTACCGGGCCAAGACCAAGGGCAAGGTGGAGCGGCCGGTCGGCTATCTCCGCGGGAATTTCCTCTACGGGCGGACCTTCCTGGGCGACGCCGACCTCGCCGATCAGTGCGCCCGCTGGTTGGTACGCGCCAATCACCGCGTGCATGGCACCACCCGCGTCGTCCCGGTGAGCCGACTGGCGGAGGAGCAGGTGGCCTTCCTGCCCCTGGCGGCGCGCCCCTACCGCTCGCTGGTCCTGACGCTGTCGGCACCACCGCCCGCGCCGCGGCGGACCCCGCCCGTCGAAGTCGAGCGCCGCTCGCTGGCGAGCTATGCGACCCTCCTCGCGGAGGCCCGCTGATGCCCGCCCCGACCCTCCGCGATCGGCTCCGCGCCCAACTCGCCGATCTCAAGATGCCCGGCGCCCTCGAAGCGCTGGATGACATCCTGCGCCGGGCCGACAGCGGCGAGCTCGCCGCCGGCGAGGCGATGAGTGCGCTCCTCGGGAGCCACATCGCGCTCCGCAATCAGCGGCGGCTCCAGACCGCCATGCGGTCCGCGCGACTCCCGGCCGTGAAGACGCTCGCCGATTTCGATTTCAGCTTCCAGCCGAGCGTCAAGCGCGACCAGCTGGAGAGCCTCCATACCCTGAGCTTCATCGAGCGGCGGGAGAATGTGGTCTTTCTCGGGCCCCCGGGCGTCGGGAAGACCCACCTGGCCGTGAGCCTCGCCGTCGCCGCGGCCGAGGGCGGCCGTCGCGTGTACTACGCCACGCTCGCCGACCTCATCACGTCCCTCGAGGACGCGCAGCAAGCCGGCCGCTTGAGCCATCGGCTCCGGACGCTAGTCTTTCCCAGCCTCATGATCATCGATGAGATCGGCTATCTGCCCATCAGCCGCACGGGGGCGATGCTGTTCTTCCAGCTCATGAGCCGCCGCTACGAGCACGCCAGCACGGTCCTCACCAGCAACAAGGGCTTCGAGGAGTGGGGGGACGTGCTGGGCGACGACGTCATGGCCGCCGCCCTCATCGACCGCCTTCTGCACCATTGCCACATCGTCAACATCCGCGGCAATAGCTACCGGATGCGGGAACACCGGGCCCTCGCCACGCGCCTGACCACCACGCCCGCCAAGTCCCCGCCACCCCGTGCCCGCCGGCCCAGTCGGCAGGAGGCCTAAGCTCCCTCCCCCCTGGGCTGGCCACCCCCCGAGTGTGCAATTCTGGTCGGCGAAAGTGTGCAATTCAGATCGGCGTTGACACTCCGAGACCATCTGCGGAGCGGCATTTCCACATTGCACTGACGGCTCTGCTGTTTTTGAGCGTGCAAGCTAGTGCAGAGATATCGGTGTGCGCGCAATTGGTGCGCTCGCACATCGATATCTCTCCACGCCCCATTCGCGCCCGGGCGGGCGCTCAAGGGGACGGCCGGTCGCCTGACCAACCCGACGGTACTCACACCGCTTTCGCCGCCAGAACGCTGAGCCGAATGCCGAGGTAGGTGTCTGTAGGGGGAGGTGTCATCTCGCCCCCGCGAGGCCACCATACCCGAGCGCCGCACGGCCGCCAAAGTGATTCGGTTCCACCCCCGGGAGCTCGCCCGCATCACTGCGCGCGCCCGCGTGTCACGCACGCCTCTGTGCCGGAGTACTTAAGGCAGAGCCAAGGTATCCGCTGCAGCGGTCGAGGCTGGCACGGTGAGCCCCGTGCGGGACTATCTATAGGTAGAGGGGAACGTGTCACTCCTCCTCGCCATGAGAGGGCTATGGCCGACCGCCGGACCGCCGACAAGCCGACTCGCTTCAACCCCGATCAGGGGCTCCTGGCGCTTTCTGACCGCGAACACGACGCCGCCGTCGCCGAGCGACGCCGCCTGAACACCTCCACCACGCGGGCGCCGATCGCCTATCCGCCCGACGCGATTCTTACGCAAGAGCAGGTCGCCGCATGGCTCGGCATCTCCACGCGGACGCTGCGGAAGCTGCCGATCAGGCGCTGGACGTCGAGCCGGCGTCTGGTTCGCTACCTCGGCCGGCACGTGTTAGAGTACCTCGAGGAGCGAGCCACGTGACGCCATTCCGCTCGCACGGCAAAGGCACCTACGTTCTGAAGGGGACGTTCGGCGGCGTCCGGATCGAACGCGCGACCGGGACGCACGACCCGAGGCGCCTCGAGGATCTCCGCGCCATGTGCCGCACGCTCGCCGATGCCGGCCGGCTCGATATCCTGGAGCAGCTGGGCGACGGAACGCTCCGGGTCCTCGATTGCTGGCGTCACTACCGGGGCGGAGACTGGTCCCGGATTCCCACCCCCGAGCATGCCCGGCCGCTCGCCGACGCGTTCGCAACGTGGCGCCGGACGGTGCCCGGGGATCGCCACCGTCGGGACTTAGGTGTCGCAGAACGGCAGATCCTCGCCGCGGCGCGGACCGGCGCGACGGTCGCGGACTTGCCGGCCGCGGTCAGTACCCTCCGGATCCGCTACGATGCGAAGGGCGCCGGCCGCCAATTCAACAAGCTGCGCGACGCCGCGAGCGCGTTCCTCAAACAGACGGTCACGCGCCGCCATCCGCTCTACCAGGCCGTGCGCGCGATCGAGCCGCTGCCCGTCATCCGGCGATACGCCAAGCATCCGCAGTCCCCCGGGAGCGCCCGGACCATCGCCGACGTCCTGGGCGGCGAAGCAGGGCGTATCTGGTGGCTCCTGTGTTGCACTGGGATGGGGCCGGACGAGTACTTCTCGCTCAAGTGGGCGGTCGAGGACGACTTGCTGCACGTGAAAGGAACGAAGCGTCGCGCCCGCGATCGCCTTGTACCCCTGCTCGTGGAGATCGAACCACCCCTGCTCACGGTCTGGGGGCTCCGGTCCGCGCTCAAGCGCTCGGGGCTGGGCGTCAAGCCGTACGATGCGCGGCGCTCGTTTGCGAACTGGCTGGAGCAGGCGGGCATCTGGGAAACGCACCAGCAAGCCTACATGGGCCACGGGCCGAGGACGATCACGGACCTCTACCGGCGGCACGAGCTGGTGCTCGAACAGCTCGAGCGCGATCGGGCTACCCTGCTCGCCTTTGTCGCCGGTGGGATTTCTGGTGGGACCAGGGAGGGGGTACCCCGAGATCTTCCAGTGACCCGGGCGGGGATCGAACCCGCGGCCTGCGGATTAAAAGTCCGCTGCTCTACCAACTGAGCTACCGGGTCGGACGCCGGAAACTTCGTCACTGACAACAGCTTCCACAAGCGGGTTTCTTCGGCCTGCGTCCGCTTGCGCCCACAGTGGGACAAACAGTGGGACTGCCTGTCATCCTTTCGTCCGAGACTTTCCGCCCACCAGTACAAAGCGGCGGGCTTGGACGAGTGCTCAAACAGTCATGGTCTCGCGAGCGTTTTTTTGTTCCATTCCACGTACACCGCCGACCAAGGGAGCAGCACTCCGTTCAAACTCCAATGCCCGGGATCTCCAGTCTTCGGCAGTACCTCGACATCTTCAGGGTTCCGGTGCCCGAAGTAGACTTCTGCGTGAATGTCCTTGGGCTTGTCAACCAGTTCGACCTCAGCATTCAAAGACGGATCGTCGACCAGAAAGATGGTTTCAGAGTCTTCGGCGTGTTTGGATGCGACTGTGTGCACAACAAATGTGTTCTGTGGGTCCTTCTTGTTTGGAGGTATCTTTACCCGATGCTCAAAGCGTGTGACCTGCCCTGGCGCTGCAACGAAGGTGGTGTCGTATTTTTCCGAGGTCGCGAGGTCCACACCGCTCGCGGAGGCCCGCACAAGTCGGCCTGATCTGCCCGTAGCACCAGCACGAAACCGAAACGGCTGCGGCTCAGGCGAGTAGTTCACCAGTTTGTACGACATTTCGGTCTCAAGAGTCAGACTGTCAGAGTTCGCGCTCTCGCGTCTCAGCCACAACCTGACCTCCAGGTTCTTGCGAATCAACTGCACGCTGCGAAGGTAGCCGATCTCATCAGCCACTTGCTCGGGGAGACCGGCGGTCAGGTAGTAGGGCGCTACACCCTTCATCACCTCTTCTATCGCACCGCGCCGAAGGTACGGGTCCAAAGTCAACGCGAGAAAGCCCGCGACGAGCAGTCCCGTTCCTAACTCTTTGACCGAAGGTCTGGACGCCTCAAGAACTAGGGCGGCACCAAACAAGATCGCTCCCGCTGCTGCCCAGACATACAAGCCAGGGCGGTACTTGAGAAGGCCGACAAGCACCAAAATGAACACGCCAGCCCCGATGAAGCTCTCAGTCTTTTTCACTTGTCCTCCCACGACGGCGCACGTGTTTGATGATGCCGCCGGAGGCAGCGCGCAGCTAGGGTGTTTTTGCGGCATGGGAGGGCGAAAACGCGACACTTCCGCCTCTAGCGACTGGCAGGGACATCGACGCAGAAGCGGTGGGCAACCGACCCCCGCGAAAATCTGCGGCAAAATCTGGGAATACGGAATACTGGGAATACTTACGGAAGCGTGCAACCCAACCCGTGGTCATACACGACGCGGATGGTGCCGGTCTAGAAGCTGCGCTGTCCGCGTGCTATACTGGCCGCATGACGCTGGATGAATTGTTGTGCGAGTACAAGAGCCTTGAGTCCGCTTGGCACGCGGCGTTCGAGGAGTTCAGCCGTACGCAGAACGCGGCAGCCGTGCGCAAAGGCGTAGAGCTGAGGCGCGAGCTGCTGGCGATTCGCAACGAAATCATCGAGCTACCGTGGCCTGGAGCACGAACACGGACCCGACGAGGGCGTCAGGTCTCGCCCCTCAACGATTCGAGGAGCCATTAGCTGATCGAATCGGTCGTAAGGTGACCATCATCTTGATCGTTGCGTTCGGGTGGGCACTTGCCATTGGAGTCGGTGCCGTGCTTGGGATAGTGTCGGCTGCTGCTGGTGTGTTACCCACTCTCGCGCTCTTGGCACGTAGTCACAGGGACGATTCGACCTTTAGGACGTTATGGTCTCGGACATTGTATGTGCTAGGCGCGGGTCCGTACCTCTTCTTTGTTGTTGGCGCGGGCGCGTGGGGAGTAAACGCCGCCATCAGGAAAGCGTTCTCTAACATCGCCGGAGGCACCGTAGCGGGAATCGTCATCGGGTTGTTTTGGCTCGCGGCTGCGGTGTTCATGGCTCTGGAGCACCACAGAGACCTCAATAGCAAAGATTGAACCCCGTCTCCTGTGCTTGTTAGAGATCGTACTTCGCGACGACCTTAGACGACGGTAGGCCCCACCCTCCCAAAAACCTGAGGCAAAATCCTGGGGAGGTACGAAAGCCTTGGCGCTTGTGAGGCCGAATCAGTATCGTTGACCCGTCCCCAACCTGTCCGACTCCGGCGAGGCATGAAGTGATCATCCTGCACGACGCCCCTTCCTCTGACCTATCCCACATTCAGGCAGTCGCGGGGATTGACGAGGGGTTCTCTCTCTTCGACTACGTAGAGATTCGCCAACAGGACAACGAGGCGTGGGTCGGTCAGATCGTGCAACCCAACCAAAACGTCTCAATCGTCGGTTCTCGTCTTGAACCAACAATCCTGCACGGTCTTCGACTCATGCAGCAGCATGAGAACGTTCAGTCGGTGCAGTCAGTACAGGTCTTTGACATCCTGATCATGGGTCAGCTTGATGGACGACCGCCCAACTAGTCGGAACAAGAAAATATGTGATCGGTGTCGAGCCGCGCCCCGCTCAACTCGCGGTGTTCGTGGAGTTGGTGGCTCCTACATTTCTCGACGATGGGTCCGGGGGCAAGAAGAAGGTGTTCCCTCAGATGTACCGCTCAGCGGTGACGAAGCTGCTCACTCCCAACGGTGGTCGGATTATGACGCGAATTGTTGCGGTCAACTCCTTTTACTTTCACCTCGTCCTTCCGCGTGAGCCCATGACCTTGGAAGACTTTGAGGAGGCCGCTGGAGAGCTAGCCACTCTCACCAAGGGCGTCGTCCGGCTCCTTCCTGGTACGAGCGAGGTCACACTCAAAACCTCGCCGCAGGAAGGCCTCAGGAGCTTCCTGCCTCACCTGACGGCGTTCCAAGGTCAGTATGCCAAGTTCTTTGAGGAGCAGAAAAGGAAGCGAAAACGTAAGAAGGGAAAATGAGAATGGGCATAGGACGACAGGCAGCATCCGCCACAGTGGGACAAACCGTGGGACTCACACTCAGAACCGCTTAGGACGACGGCGACAGCACGGGACGGCTTGTCCCGCTTCACGGCCAAGCAACAACGAGTTAGCCCGAGGAGTACCAAAGCGGCTCGACCAGGGAACTGATTAAAAGTCCGCTGCTCTACCAACTGAGCTACCGGGTCGGACGGCCGAAACTTCGCTGTTCGTCCCCGGAATCGCTACGGCGGCGCGATGAGCGACGTATGGGAGGCGACGCAGCGCCACTGCCCCGCCCGCTGCACCCAGGTATCGGTCCAGCGCACGCGGCGCACGTACGGCCCGCTCTTGTTCCGCCCCTGCTCCACCGCGCGGCCCACCACGACGGCCGCGGCGCCATACACGTGCACCTGCACGTCCTCGTTCACCGCTGACTCGACCGTGTCCGACGGATCTTCCAGCGCGGCGATCAGCTGCGCCTTGTCGTGCAGCTGGCCGCGACCATCGGTGGCAACGAACTCCTCGGAGAGCAGCCGGCGAAGTGGCGCCGGATCCCGCCGCACCACCGCTCGAGCCCACTCGTCCTCCAGGCGGCGCAGCGATTGCTCCACGCCGCCCTGGACAAGACCGGACGTCGCGGCGGCGAGCAAGAGGGCCGGCACCAACTGAAGCTGTCTCATCCTCACCTCCGGTCCGCGTTTTCCACAAGCCGCCCGCGTTACGTCCGCCCCGCCCCGGCGCTCTTTAGCATATGCGCCCCCCCGCAGAGCGCCCTGCTGCGACACATCAACGCACGCCGGATCGGACCCTCATCGAGCAACTCCTGGTTGACGACGAGCACGCCTATCGTGAGCTGCTGGCCCGCTACCGCAGCATGGTGTACGCGATCGCCTACGCGGTGCTGGTCGACCCCGAGCGCGCCGAGGCCGCGGTCGAGAAGACCTTCCGCGAAGCGCGGCGCACGGCGGCGGCGTTCCTCCGAGCGCCGGGCAGCGTCCCCAAGTGGCTCACCGATCTGGCCCACGACTGCTCCGCTAACGGGCACGGGCCTGCCGCTCGTTAGCCCGGCGCCGACAGCGAGACCGTCCCGGCCTTCTTCATCGCCTCCAGGGTCTCCTCGACGGTCAGCAGCCGCGTAGTGCGGGTCGTCTTGATGTGCCCCGGGGTGACGGCCGCGATCACCGCGGCGAACGCGGTCGTGTCATCGGGCCCTTCGACGATCGCCGTGCCGTCGAAGTCGCCGAAGTGGTAGTACAGATCGACCAGGCGGCCCCCCAGCTTTTTCATCATCCCCTCGACCAGCTGCCGCCGATTGGCAGGGTTCTTCGCGAGCGCCGCCCAAGCCTGGGGGGTGTAGGAGAACTGCAGCATGTAGCGCGGCATGGTTCGGTCCCTCCGTACCTTCGGGAAGAGCACAGACGGCGCCGGCTGAAACGGGCGTCGCGGGCGGCTGCTCCTGCGCATATATCGGCCCGGTCGCGAAGCGTCAACCCGGGCGCCGAAGCACGCGGGTGAACACCTAGCCGAGCGGCCGTGCGAGCCCGAGATTTGGCCCACGTCCCGCACGGGAGACTTCCCCATGCAGCCGCGCCCGTTCCTCGTCCTCGGCCTGTCCCTGGGGCTGGCGGCCCCGGCCGCCGCCCAGGGGAAGCGCCTCGAACTCCCCGATCTCCAGCGGCTGGTCAACGTCGCCGACCCGGCCCTCTCTCCCGACGGCAAGACCGTCGCCTGCATCGTGTCGCGCGTGAACTGGAGCGACGACCGGTTCGACCAGGACCTCGTCCTGGTCGACGTCGCGACCGGCGCCCAGCGCCGGCTCACGTTCGAGCGCAAAGGTCTCGGCGCGCCGCAGTGGTCGCCGGCGGGTGATCGGCTGGCGTTCCTCGCGACTGCAGGATCGGGGGACAAGGGGGCGCCCCAGGTGTTCCTGCTCGACATGCGCGGCGGCGAGGCCCGCAAGATGACCGACGCGCCGGGAGCGGGCGTGGAGCAGTTCGCCTGGAAGCCCAACGGCACGGAGATCGCCTACGTCGCAGCCGATGAGCCCGAGAACAAGAAAGACATCGAGGCGCACAACGACGCCTTCGAGGTAGGTGACGACGGCTACCTGACGACCGCCGCACCGACGCCGTCGCACATCTGGATCGTGTCCGCCGATGGCGGTGCGGCGCGGCGGCTCACGCATGGCACGTGGAGCCTCGCCAAGAGCCAGCCACCTGGGCCGCCGTCGTCGCCGCTCTCCTGGTCGCCGGACGGGAAGGCGCTGCTCTTCACCGAGCAGGCCACGCCCCACTTCGGCGACGCCGAGCAGACGCGGGTGATGGTGCTGGACGTCGCGAGCGGGGCGACCCGGGCGCTCACGGCGCACAAGGGGTTCGAAGGCTACGCGGTGTTCTCACCGGACGGCGCACGCGTCGCGTACTGGTATCCCCGCGACGGCGACCTCAACAATGTGAACGAGATCGTCGTCACGTCGGCAGGCGGCGGCGCAGGCGCCTCCGTAACCCGGGCCCTCGACCGCAACCTGCTGCGAGCGATCTGGATGCCCGACGGGAAGGCATTGCTCGTGGGCGGTCACGACGGCACGCGTACCGCCCTGTGGCTGCAGCCGCTCGACGGCGCCGCCCCCGCCCCCCCGAAGCGCCTCGAGCTGGGCGACGTCAGCCCGTGGTGGTCGTTCTGGCTGGACGCGTCGGTCGACCGGAACGGGGCGATCGCCTTCACCGGCAGCTCGCCGGGTCGGCCGACGGAGCTGTATTACCTGGCCACGCCGGCCGCGAGCCCGCGCCGCCTGACGGACCTGAACGGCGAAACCGCTTCCCGTCAGCTCGGAGCCGTAGAACGGCTCGAGTGGCAGGGGCCGGACGGATACCGTGAGGACGGCGTGGTGACGTACCCGCCCGGGTTCACGAAAGGCCGGGCGTATCCACTGGTGCTCGTGATTCACGGCGGCCCGACCGCCGCCTCGGTGCGCGGCTTCAACTTCCTGAGCCAGCTGCTCGCCGCACACGACTACATCGTGTTCTCGCCCAATTACCGCGGGTCGGACAACCTCGGCAACGCCTACCAGCGCGCCATCTTCAACGACGCGGGCGACGGACCGGGACGGGACGTGATGGCGGGCATCGCCGCGCTCGCGAAGCTGGGCGGGGTGGACACGACGCGGATCGGCGTGTCCGGCTGGTCGTACGGCGGCTACATGACCACGTGGCTCATCGGCCATTATCGGACCTGGAAGGCGGCGGTGGCGGGCGCCGCCGTGACCAACCTGCTGGACCAGTACAACATGGCCGACTACAACGTGGGGCAGCGCTTCGGTTTCGCCGGGTTCGCCTCCCCCTGGACCGGCCAGGCGCTCCAGGCCTATCGCGCTCAGTCCCCGATCTCCTACGTCGCGGCGATGAAGACGCCCACGTTGATCTTGTCCGACGTGCGCGATGCCCGGGTCACCGTGTCCCAGTCCTACGAGCTGTACCACGCGCTGCGGGACAACGGCGTGCCGGTCAAGTTCGTCGCGTACCCCGTGGACGGCCACTTCCCCGGCGACCCCGTCCGCACGACCGACGTGTACCGGCGCTGGCTCGAGTGGCTGGAGCAGTATCTGAAGGGACCCGTCTCCGCCCGGTGACGGCGGCCCTCACCCGCCGGTGGCTGCTCGCGCTCTACGTCGGGAGCGCCGCGCTCGTCACGCTGCAACAGGCGGTGCTCGGCCGCTCGAACAATTTCCGGGTGTTCCGCTCGGCGAGCCTCAACCTGTTCGCCGGCCGGGACCTGTACGCCGCGCACCCGGAGCAGCACTTCGACTTGTACAAGTACAGCCCGACCTTCGCGTTGCTGTTTGCGCCGCTCGCCTACCTGCCGTTCGCGCTCGCGTACCTGTGCTGGACCCTGCTCAACGCGCTGCTCCTGTGGTATGCGCTCGACCGCCTCCTTCCCAACCGGCCGGCGACGGTCGCCCTGGCGCTCGTGTACCTCGAGGTGCTGTTCTCCATGCAGTACGGCCAGAGCAACGCCCTCGTGGCCGCGCTCTTGATCCTCGCATTCGTCGCGCTCGAGCAGGGACGGCAGGGGCACGCGGCGGCCCTCATCGGCGTGGACGCGTTCATCAAGATCTTCCCGCTCGCCGGGGTGTCCCTGGCGCTGTTTCACCCGCGCCGCGCGCGCTTCGCCCTGCTCGCGGCCGCCGCCCTGGTAGGGCTCGCCCTCCTGCCGCTCGCCGTCGTGCCGCCCCACGAGCTCGCCGCGCAGTACAGGTCGTGGCGCGCCATCGAAGCGGCGGACGCCCCGAACCGGGGCTACGCGCTCATGCAGTATCTCTACATGGTCGGCCTGGACTGGCCCAACTGGTCCGTGCAGCTCGCCGGCAC
>WNGN01000098.1_pt1 | contig 46797 bp, 33 predicted proteins | sample 5400561 | NCBI WGS metagenome assembly WNGN01 (sample SAMN13153379, study PRJNA577476) | soil metagenome | isolation source: 115 cm soil or saprolite under Garry oak tree replicate 2 | place: USA:California | collected 2016-06-15 | reverse complement strand
ATCCGAACGTTATTCGCATCGAAGAATTCGACCGTGGTGGAGCCGTGCCGGTCCACGTCCGAGAAGACGACTCCGAAGCCGTTCACCAGTCCGTTGGTCGTGGTGCCGACGACCTTGAAATCGACATCGAGCTGGTTGCTGCCCACTGCCATGAACAGCTTCTTGGTCGAGAAGAACCTGAACTGGTCTCCCAGACCGGCGTTGACGGCTGCGAAGTCAGTGCTGTCGACTCGAAAGCCGGTTCCGGGGGTCGTGAACACCGCGCCCCGCTTCGAGTTCACGTTGAAGAAGTTCGCGGGGAAGGTGTCGACGTCGGTCAACGCGGCGGGGACGCCGTCCCAGTTGATCTCACGCCGGCCGCTGTCGGCTGGAGGCGCGTTGGGTGCGTTGAGGCTGCCGCCCAACGCGGCCCGAAACTCGATCAACTTGGCCGCGACCGATACGCTGTCGCCCAGCGTCTCAAACGTGCTGTAGGTTGGAGTGGGAGGCGAATTGGCATCGTTGCACGCAGCCAGGACTGCGAGGGCCCAGAGGGGAGCAAAGACCGTCGGTTTCATCGCGTTCTCCATCGTGAGTAGGATCGGTTCGCTGACGATGGCAAGGCTAGCGGTCGCGTATCGATGGCAGTATCAGACCCAATGCCGTTGACACGTAGAAGAAGCGGAACAGCGCTGTCAGGCGAAGGACTACATGTGAAAGGGCTGCCGAACGCCATCCCTGGACAGTGCGGCCCGCCGCGGTCTAATCTCTCTCATGCGCGATAAACTCCTTACAGCACTGGCCATCCTTTCTCTAGCCGCCTGCGCGAGAACCGCCGTCGCTCAGACCGCCCTGCAGCTCCGCTGGGAGCTGGTGGGGGACAGCATCACACATGATGGAGCCGCTTCTCGTGCAGTATTCACCATCACGAACCGTGACGCGAAGCCGCTCCCCGCGACCGGATGGGCGATCTACTTCAGTGCGTTGCACTCGGCCGACTCCGGGAGCGTGGGATCCGGATTCGCGATCCAGGACGTGATGGCCGACCTGCATCGCATCGTCCCCGCAGCCGGGTTCACGGGACTCGCGCCCGGCGCGACCGTCAGGATTCCATATCTCACTTACCATCTCCGCAATCGCAGTTTCGCTCCGGCGGGCCCCTACATCGTGTTCGACGCCGCGAGGGACTTCGGCGTGTCGTTGACCGATTACGCCGCGGCTCCGTTCGAGCGCTCGCAGGGTGTGGTGACACCGGAAACCCAACTCGCGCTCGACTCCGTGATCCACGACATCCCCGCGAGCGAGCTGCCACCGGTGTTCCCGACGCCGGTGCAGGTGACTAGGGGAACAGGAGAGCTGCGCCTTACCGCAATGCCGCAGGTCAGCGCGTCGCCCGAGCTCGCGAACGAGGCAGCGTTCGCCGCCGAGTATCTGCGGCCTTACTTTCGGGGGCGCGGGCAGGGGGTAGCAGTCCAGCTGCGACTCGAGATCGGCGCGGTCGAGGGGCAGTCGTCGCCCGAGGCGTACGAGTTGGTCGTCGATTCCGCGGCGGGCATTCGGATCGTCGGTGTTTCGTCCGCCGGCGTCTTCTATGGTCTGCAGTCACTGCGCACTCTGCTGCCGCCGCCGTCTCCTCGTGGAGGGCTGGTACTGCCCGCGCTTCGCGTTGCAGACGCGCCCCGCTTCGGCTACCGCGGGTTCATGCTCGACGTCGCGCGCAACTTCCATCCCAAGGCGGTGGTGTTGCGCACGCTCGACCTGATGGCCCGCTACAAGCTCAACGTCTTCCATATGCACCTCACCGATGACGAAGGGTGGCGTGTCGAGATTCCGAGCCTTCCCGACCTGACTGCGGTGGGGGGCCGGCGCGGCCACACACTCGACTCGCGCGAATTCCTTCAGCCTGCGTTTGGTTCGGGTCCACAGGCGGGCCGCCCGTTCGGCAGCGGATTCTTTTCCCACGCCGACTATGTCGACATTGTGCGCTACGCGGCCGCGCGACACATCGAGGTGATCCCCGAGATCGAGATGCCGGGCCACGCGCGCGCGGCAATCAAGGCGATGGAGGCGCGATTTCGCGCGACCGGGGACCAGCAGTACCGGTTGACCGATCCCGCAGACACGTCGAGGTATACGTCCGTACAGGGCTACCCCGACAACGTGATGAACCCGGCGCTCGAGTCGACGTATCGATTCATCGAGCGCGTGGTGGGCGATCTCGTTGCGATGCACCGCGAGGCCGGTGGGCCGCTCCGCCACATCCACATGGGCGGAGACGAAGTCCCGCCAGGAGTGTGGGTCGGGTCGCCGGCGGTGCGAAGCTATATGCAGGCGCACGGTCTCACGAGTGTCGACGATCTCTGGTTCGTCTTTTATGGCCGGATCGAGCAGATCCTGAAGGCGCAGGGCCTCGTCCCCTCGGGATGGGAAGAGATCGCGGTACGCAAAACCAGCCGCGACGGACGCCGGACGAACATTCCCAATCCCGACTTCGCCGCGCGGGGCTGGCGCGCCTATGTCTGGAACAATGTCCCCGGCTGGGGCGCCGAAGACCTCGCCTACCGGCTTGCGAACGGCGGGTACGACGTCGTGCTAAGCCCGGTGACGAACTACTACTTCGACCTCGCGTGGAATCAGAACCCCGAGGAGATCGGACTCGACTGGGGTGGCTTCATCGACATGGAGAAGCCATTCCGATTCATCCCGTTCGATTACTATCGCAACACGCGCGTCGACCGTGCAGGCAAACCGCTCGATCCGGCAGTCTTCACCGGTAAAGATCGGCTCACCGACTACGGCCGCGGCCACATCGTGGGCATCCAAGCCAACCTGTGGTCCGAGACACTGGGGGGCGAGGGGCGGCTCGACTACATGCTGGTCCCGAAGCTCTTCGGGCTCGCCGAGCGGGCGTGGGCGCCTGTTCCTGATTGGGTCAAAGAAGCGGACGCGGCCCGTTCCGATTCGCTCTACCGCGAAGCCTGGTCGCGCCTGGCGAACATCGTTGGCAAGCGCGAGCTGCCGCGCCTCGATCGGGACGTACCGGGACTGAATTACCGCATCCCGACGCCCGGCCTGAAGGCTGAGGGCGGGGTTGTGTACAGCAATGCTGAACTGCCGGGCTTCACACTGCGCTACACAACCGACGGCAGCGAGCCCACCGTGCGCAGCCCAGCGGTCAAGGGTCCGATCCCGTTACGGGGCGTGGGCGGGGGCGGGGGAACCGTTCGTGTCGCCGCGTTCAGCACCACGGGACGCAAGGGCAACACAGCCAAGGTCGCGGGCCCTTAGCTACTGCGTCTCCGCGACCACATTCGCGATATTCTTCTGCTTGAGTAGCCCGTTGAATTGCGCCAGGTCCTGCGCCACGAGCTGATCGAAGCGCGTGCGTGACGCGCTCAGCTGCTGGCCGAGCAGCTGCCGCACCTCGAGCTGCTGGCGTGTGGGCGCGAAATCGGAGCTCGCGATCCCGCCAGCGAGGTACGCGATCTGCGCCGCGAGCTTCGCCGGCCAGCGCACGTCGTCCTGGCCTCGACCCGTGAGTTGCAGCTGGTGCAGGTCCCCCTCGACCGTGATGAACTTTTGCTCCAGGGAATCCGCCGCCGCGCGGATGTCAGCGGCCAGCACGCTCCGCAGCGTGACCAGCTGGCTGCGCACCATCTCGATCTGGTTGATGAGCCCGACCGTGGCGCCGAAATCGCTCTGCAAGTCGAACAGCAGCGAATCCTGCGTCGCGATCTCCTGCTCGCTCCCGCCGGAATTCGGATCTTTAAGCACCACCAATGGCTGTGAGTACTCCTGGCCTCCCACCGATAGCTTCACCGTGTACGTCCCAGGCGGCATCAACACGGTCAGCGTCGCGATCCCCGGCGCGGGCCGCCAACCCTCGTTCCCGAGCCGCACGTCCGGCGCGTACAGCGGTGGGGTGCGCAGCCGGGCCGGCGGCGTGGAATCGTTGCGAAGATCCCACCACACCCGGTTGATGCCGGCGTTCTTCGTTCCCTTGAGCGTGCGGATCGTCTTGCCCGCCGCGTCCTGAATGGCGAGAGTGGCGTCGCCGCCCCCCGAGGGGGCCGACTTGAGCCAGTAATTGATCGCGGCGCCGTAGGGTGGATTCTGCCCGGCGGTGGGATCGTCAGTCATCGCGTTCGGCGACGTGATCGAGCGGAACCGGTACGCGGCGCGCGGCTTGAACAGCGCGGCCGTCTGACCACGAACGTCCCCGGTGAGCTGCTGCAACGGTGTCAGGTCGTCGAGGATCCAGAAGCCGCGCCCGTACGTCGAGACCACGAGGTCGTTGAAGTGATCCTGGATCACCAGCCAGTACACGGGCGCGTGCGGGAGACTGGTCTGCAGCGGCTGCCAACTCTCGCCGTCGTCGAACGACACGAACAGCCCGCTCTCGGTACCGAGGTAGAGCAGTCCGCGACGCACCGGGTCCTCCCGGACCACGTGCGCGTAGCTCGCCGGCCCTTTGGCGACGCCGTTCACGATGAGTCGCCAGCTGCGCCCGTAGTCGGTCGTCTTGTAGACGAACGGGTCGCGGTTGTTGGCCTGATGCGCATCCACCGTGAGGTACGCAGTGCCGGTGTCGTAGCGCGACGGTTCTATGTTCGAGACCGTGCCCCACGCTGGCATGCCCGGAATGCTGGCCGTGACGTTCGTCCAGTTCTTCCCGCCGTCGCGGGTGAGCTGCACCAGGCCATCGTTCGTGCCCGCCCAGATCAAACCCGCCTTCAGCGGCGACTCCGCGATCGCGAACACCACGTCGGCGTACTCGACGCCGATGTTGTCCGGAGTGAGCCCGCCCGAGATCTGCTGCTTGCTCTTGTCGTTGAGCGTCAGATCGGGGCTGATCACCTGCCAGCTCTTGCCGGCGTCGGTCGTCATGTGGACGAACTGGCTGCCGGCGTAGATGCGGTTGTGATCGTGCGGTGAGATCGTCAGCGGCATGGTCCACACGAAGCGGTACTTCACGTCCGCCGCCGGGAAACCGATCGTGCTCTGCGGCCATATCTCCACGTTCTGCGCCTGCCGCGTGCGCTCGTCGTAGCGCACCACGATCCCGCCCACGCTCCCCGAGCCGGACGCCGACGACCAGATGATGTTCGCGTCGGTGGGGTCGGGCGTCGCCCAGCCGCTCTCGCCACCGCCCACGGAATGCCACTCCCCGCGCGGGATGATGCCCGTTCCTCCTCCGCCTCCGCCCCCCCCGAAGCCGCCGATCTTCGAATTCGACGGCCCGCGCGACGACGGCCCGTCCTGGCGGTTGCCCATCACGTAATAAGGGATCTGGTTGTCCACGGTGGCGTGATACATCTGCGCGATCGGGAGTTGCACGCGATCCCAGCTGCGGCCGCGGTTGGTGGAGATCGCAACTTGCCCGTCGTTGCCCACGACCATGCGGTTGCCGTCGGTCGGGTCGATCCACATGTCGTGGTTGTCGCCGCCGGGCGATTGCGGGAACGGGACGTTCGTCGTCGTCTCCCCGCCGTCGAGCGTCTTGGAGAAGGCCGCGCACAGGAAGTACGCCTCGTTGTCGCGGTCGGGCGCGACCGCGACCCGCGTGTAGTACGGCTGGCGGCATGACAACTGTCGGTCGTAGGACACGACGCGCCAGTTCTCACCGCCGTCGTCGGAGCGCCACAGCTCGCCGCGATCGGTGTCTTGACCGTGCACCGGCACTCCGTCGCCCGTCTCGATCAGCGCGTAGATGCGGCTCGAGTTGCTGCGCGAGATGGCGAGCCCGACCTTGCCGAACGGCTTCGCCGGCAGCCCGTTGCCCGTCAGCTTCTTCCAGGTCGTGCCACCGTCTTTCGACATGTAGATCCCGCTCCCCGGCCCGCCGCTCTCCCGGCCCCACGTGTGGATCACGAGCTGCCACATCGCGGCGAACAGGATGCGCGGGTTGTTCGGGTCCATTACCACATCGGCGGCGCCTGTGTTCTCATCGACGAACAGCACGCGCTCCCACGTCTTACCGCCGTCCATCGTGCGGTACACGCCGCGCTCCTGCTGCGGGCCGTAGCTGTGTCCCAACGCGGCGGCGTACACGATGTCGGGGTTGGTGGGGTGGATCACCACGCGCCCGATGCGGCCCGTGAGGTCGAGCCCCACGTGCTGCCACGTCTTCCCCGCGTCAGTGGACTTGTAGATCCCGTTGCCGATCGAGATGTGACTGCGGATCCACGCCTCCCCCGTTCCCGCCCACACGACGTTTGCGTCTGACGGCGCGACTGCGAGCGCGCCGATCGACTGCACCGGCTGGTCGTCGAAGATCGGCTGCCAGTGGATGCCGCCGTCGGTGGTCTTCCAGATGCCGCCCGACGCGGCGCCCGCGTAGTACGTGCTCGCGTCGCCCGCCACGCCAGCGACCGCCGCGACCCGGTTTCCGACGGGTCCGATGTAGCGGTAGCGGAGCTGGCTGAACGTGACGGTATCGGCGACCGGCGCGGCCGCCGCGGGCGCCTGGGCCGGACGCGCGGTGCGCGCCGCCCGACGCCCGCCCTGGGCGTGGCCCGGCAGCGGGACGAGGACGGTAAGAACGGCGGCGAGGGACGCGACGCGGAACATGGGAAGGCCTCTGTGATTGTGGCGCTACAAAGAGACCGTCCGCGCAGCCAACCGGCAAGGAACCTCGTGTTGCGCGCGCGCGACAGCTCGCTCGCCCCTTTTGGTCGCGCGTCGTACCTTTTCCCCGATGACGACTCACCGTTATCCGAGCAGCCATGTCTTTTACCGCAAACTCGGCTACGAGTACCCCAACATCGTGCGCGGGGAAGGGTGCTGGCTCATCGATTCCCGCGGCAAGCGCTACCTCGACGCCGTCGGCGGCGCCTATGTCGCCAACCTCGGCCACTCCAACCCCGAGATTGCAAACTCGATCGCCGAGCAGTGCCGACAGTTCGGCTACCTCTCGGGCACGATGTTTACGCACGGGCCGGTCGAGAACCTTGCCGACGAGCTTGCCGAGACGCTGCCCGGCGACCTCTCGAAGCTCTACTTCCTCTGTAGTGGATCGGAGGCAGTCGAAGCCGCGCTGAAGCTGGCGCGGCAGTACTGGGTGGAGCGGGGGCGCGCTTCCAAGCACAAGATCATCGCGCTCGGACCCGGTTACCATGGTAGCACACTGCTCGCGCTCTCTGCCTCGGCCCGCGAGGCGCATAAGGCGCCGTTCCGCCCCTGGCTCGTGGATGTGCACCGCATCCCCGCGCCGTATCCGTATCGCTGCGAATGCGGCGGCCGCGGCGCCGCCTGCCCGGTATGCAGCGCGGCCGTGCTCGAAGAAGCCATCGAAAACCTCGGCGCCGATCAGGTCGCGGCGTTCATCGCCGAGCCTGTAGGCGGCTCCTCGACGGGAGCCTCCACCCCGCGGCCCGAATACTTCAAGCGCGTCCGGGAGATCTGCGATCGCCACGACGTGCTCTTCGTCGCCGACGAGGTGCTGGTGGGCATCGGCCGTACGGGTACCTGGTGGGCGATCGAGCCGTACGACGTCACGCCGGACATCATGACGTTCGGGAAAGGGGTCTCGGCCGGCTACGCGGCCCTGTCGGGCATCGCGGCGCCCGAGCGCATTGTGGAGGTGATGGCGAATGGCTCGGGCAGCTTCATCCACGCGCAGACATTCTCGCATCATCCTGTCGCCTGCGCGGCCGGTGTGGCGACGATGCGCTACCTCAAGCAGCACAAGCTCGTCGAGCGCTGCGCCCAGATGGGTCGCGTGCTGCACGAGCGGCTGCGGTTCTTGACCGATCTGCCCCACGTGGGTGACGTGCGCGGGCGCGGGCTGCTCGGCGGCATCGAATTCGTCGAAGACAAGGCGAGTCGAGTGCCATTCCCGCGCTCGGCAAAATTCGCCGAGCGATTTGCTGACGCAGCGCTCGATACCGGCATCACGGTGTGGCCGAACGTGGGACATGCCGACGGCACGACCGGCGACGCCGCGCTGATCGCGCCGCCCTTCATTATTACTGAGCCGGAAATCGACGAGATCGTGAGCCGGCTTACGATCGCGCTCGAAAAGACCATTTCGAAGCTGGCGGTTCGCGCATGACGGTGGGCCGCGACTATCCCCGCATCGTCGTGCCGCCGCCGGGCCCCAAGGCCCGTGCGATCGTCGAACGCCAGAATCGCTTCGCCTCGACGTCGTATCCCAAAGAGTATCCACTGGCGGTCGCGCGCGGTGAGCGCGCCGTGGTCGAGGACGTGGACGGCAACCGCTTTCTCGATTTCATGGCCGGCATCGCGGTCGCATCGACAGGATATGGCCATCCCAAGGTCGTGAAAGCAGTGCAGGAGGCCGCCGCCCGCTTCCTTCATATCTGCGGCTCGGACTTCTACTACGAGAGCTTCGCGGCACTGTGCGAACGGCTCGCTCAGCTCGCGCCCGGGCCAAGCAAGAAGCGGGTCTTCTTGTCGAACTCCGGGACAGAGGCGGTCGAAGGCGCGATCAAGCTCGCGCGTCACTCGACCGGACGGCCAGCGATCATCGGCTTCCTCGGCGCTTTCCACGGGCGGACCTATGGAGGATTGAGTCTCACCGCGAGCAAGGCCGTGCAGCGCTCCGGTTTCGGCCCGTTCCTCCCCGAGATCCACCACGTCCCCTACGGCTATCGCTACCGGTGCGAGTACTGCCGCGGCGAGTCCGAGTGCACGAGGCGCTGCACGTCGTGGATCGAAGACGAGTTCTTCGCCAAGAAAGTCCCGCCGGACAGCGTCGCCGCCATTTTCGTCGAGCCGATCCAGGGCGAGGGCGGCTATGTCGTACCCCCCGCGGGGTATCTCCGTGAACTGCGGGAGCTCTGCGATCGCTACGGTATCCTGCTCGTCTGCGACGAGGTGCAGTGCGGCATGGGTCGCACCGGGAAGATGTGGGCGTGTGAGTACGAAGGCATCGAGCCCGACATCCTCCTCTCCGCCAAGGGCCTCGGCAGCGGCATGCCCATCGGCGCGATCATCGCCAAAGAATCGGTGATGAAGTGGAAGCCGGGCGCCCATGGCACCACATTCGGCGGCAACCCCGTGTGCTGTGCCGCCGCGCTCGCGACGCTCGACATCGTCGAGCAGGAGCTGCTCCCCAACGTTGTGAAAATGGGCGACCGCCTGATTGGCGGCGCGCGCAAGCTCCAGGACAAGTACGCCGCGATCGGCGACGTGCGCGGCCGCGGCCTGATGGTGGGCGTCGAATTCGTGAAAGACCGGGACACGCGCGAGCCCGCGCCCGACGTGGTCCGCGAGCTCGTCGATCGCGCCTTCAAGAAGGGCCTGCTGCTGCTGGGCTGCGGCCAGAGCTCGCTGCGCCTCGCCCCGCCCCTCGTCATCGACGAGTATGACGTCGACACCGCTCTCCGGATCATCGACGAGTGCCTGCACGAGATGTCGGACTAGGGTCAAAAGTCATGTCGATGCGGGATGCCGTCGCGCGCTACGTACGAGACGGCGACGTCGTCGTCATCGAGGGATTCACGCATCTGATCTCATTCGCTGCGGGGCATGAGATCATTCGCCAGCGGCGCCGCGATCTCACGCTCTGCCGGCTCACACCGGATCTGATCTACGATCAGATGATCGCCGCGGGCTGCGCGCGGAAGCTCGTGTTCTCCTGGGCCGGCAATCCCGGCGTCGGCTCGCTGCACGCCTTCCGCCGCGCGGTGGAGGGGGGTGCACTCGAGATCGAAGAGTACTCGCACTTCGGGATGGTGGCGCGCTTCGCGGCGGGCGCGGCACGCCTCCCGTTCTGGACCTTGCGCGACTACGCGGGCACCGATCTGCCGCGAGCGAATCCGCGCATCAAATCGGTGACGTGCCCCTACACGGGCGAGGTGCTCGCCACCGTCCCGGCGCTGAACCCCGATGTCACCATCGTGCATGCGCAACGTGCCGACGCGCATGGTAACACGCAGATCTGGGGACTGCTCGGCGTCCAGAAGGAAGCCGCCTTTGCGTCAGCGCGCGTGATCGTCGTCGTCGAGGAGCTGGTGGACGAGCGCGTAATTCGCGCGGATCCCAATCGCACGCTCATTCCCGCGGTCATCGTGAGCGCCGTCGTCGTCGAGCCCTGGGGCGCGCATCCGTCCTACGCGCAAGGCCATTACGATCGCGACAACGACTTCTACGTCGGCTGGGAGGCGATCTCGCGCGAGCGCGCCGAGCTCGCGAGCTATCTCGACGAGTTCGTCTATGGCGTGCAGGATCGCGCGCAGTACATGGAGAAGCAGCCGCGGTTGATGGAGCGGCTCAAGGCCGGAGAGCAGCGCTGCGCCGGAGTGAACTACGGCTTCTGATTACACGGCCGACGAAATGATGGCCTCCGTCGCAGCGCGCGAGCTTGCGGACGGCGAGGTCGTCTTGGTCGGGATCGGGTTACCGAACCTCGCGTGCAATCTGGCGCGGCGCACGCACGCGCCCAATCTCGTGTTGATCTACGAATCGGGCGCCGTCGGCGCGACGCCGTCGCGGCTCCCCGTCTCGATCGGCGATCCGGCGCTCGTCACCGGCTCGCTGATGGTGTGCGGCATGGCCGATGTCTTTCAGCTCTTTCTCCAAAACGGCCGCATCGAGGTGGGTTTTCTGGGCGGCGCGCAGGTCGATCGCCATGGCAACATCAACACCACCGTCATCGGCGATTACCAGCGGCCGAAAGTGCGCCTGCCGGGGTCGGGAGGCGCCGCGGAGATCGCGCTGCACGCGCAGCGTATCGTGATCATCGCGAAGCTCTCACCGCGCGCGTTCCCGGAGCGCATCGATTTTCTCACGAGTCCGGGGCAGCGGGTGAAGCGTGTGATCACCGACAAGGGGGTGCTCGAGCCGGATGAGAAGGGAGAGCTCGTCTTAGCGGCGCTGTATCCTGGCGTGGAAGCCGCCGAGGTCAAAGCCGGCGTCGCGTGGAATCTGCGGGCCAAGCCGCGTTTGGATCGCCTCGATCCACCCACGCCCACGGAGCTGCAGCTGCTCCGTGAAGTTCTGGACCCGAAACGGCTGTACCTCAAATCATGATGCTCGCACTCGTGCTCGTTCTGCAGGGCAATCCCGATTCGCTGGCGCTCCGCGTGCGGCAACTTGCCGACTCGTTTGTCACTGCCTACTTCGAGCGCCATCCCGACGAAGCGACGCTGGATGGCGTGGCGAACGGGCCGCATGACCGGCTGCCCGACAACTCGCCTGACGCGATCGCTCGCTGGCAAGCGCGCGAAGATGCCTGGCTGGCGCAGCTGCGGCGTATCAACCCGCGGCGGATCGAGGGCCGGCCCGAGGCGGTGGCGTACGGCATCATGCGCGACGCCATCGAGGGCTCCATGGCGACGCGTGTCTGCCGCTTCGAGCTCTGGAGCGTGGCGCAAACGGGCGGCGGCTGGCTGCCCACCATCACGGCCCTGGCGACGCTGCAGGGCGTCGGCACTGAAGAAGCGCGGCGCCAAACCCTCGCGCGCTGGCGCGCGGTACCCACGTACATCGCGACGGAGATGGCGAATCACCGGGAGGGACTGCGCCGCGGCTACACGGCTCCCCGCCACAACGTCGAGCTTGCACTCCGTCAACTCGATACACTGCTCGCCACGGCGCTGACCAGCTCGCCGCTGTCCGATCCCGCGCGCCGCGACTCGACCCCAGAGTTTGTCGCCGAGCTGGGGCGGGTGATCGAGCAGGAGATCTTTCCCGCGGCGCGCCGGTATCGCGATTTCCTGGCGGCCGAGTATCTCGACCACGCACGCGAAGAGATCGGTGTCTCGGCCAACCCGCACGGGTCCGACTGCTACCGCGCGAGCATTCGCACGACGACCGGCCTGACGCTCTCGCCCGACTCCGTGTACAAGATCGGGCTTGCGACGCTGGATGAGCTCGAGCATGCCATGCAGCTGATCGCGATCCGGTCGTTCGGCACCAGCGACGTCGCCAGGCTCCTCGAGCGGTTGCGCAGCGATACCGCATACACGTTCCACACGCGCGACGAAATGCTGGCGCGTGCCCGCGATGCGCTCGCGCGGGCGCAGCACGCGATCCCCGCGTATTTCGGACGGCTGCCGCGCGCGCCGATCGTCGTCGAGCCGTACCCCGCGTTCCGGGAGCGGCAGAGCGTCGGCGAGTGGAATCCGCCGGCCGAGGATGGCAGCAGGCCGGGGATTTATTACCTGTCCACTTACGATCCACGGCACAAGTCGCGGGCCGATCTCGAGCCGCTGTCGTTCCACGAAACGATCCCGGGCCACCATCTCCAGGGGACGATTGCGCTCGAGCGCGGCGACGCGATTCCCGCGATCGCCCGCTACTTCTGGTCGCCCGGCATGGGAGAGGGGTGGGCCGAGTACGCCGAACAGCTCGCCGACGAGATGGGGTTGTATTCGTCCGATACCGCGCGCTTCGGCATGCTCGCCGACATCACGCTCTCGGCAGCGTTGCTCGTCGTGGATACGGGAATCCACGCGTTCGGCTGGACGCGCGAGCAGGCGATCGATTACATCCGCGAGCACACGCACGTCCCGTTGCTCCGCGCGGAAGTCGGGGTCGATCGCTATCCGGTGTGGCCGGCGCAGGGCTTGTCATACGGCCTCGGCCGTCTGGAGATCCGGCGGCTGCGCGCCATGGCGTTGCAGCGGCTCGGCAAACGCTTCGACATCCGGGAGTTTCACGATCGCGTACTGGAGAACGGCGCCGTCCCGCTGCCCATGCTGCGCGCATCGATCGAGCGATGGATCGACGCCTCGCGCTAGCCTGCGCGCTGATTCCCGCCGGCCTGCACGCGCAACGGGCACCGGTTCTCAAACAGGTCGATCTCCCCCACGCCTACTACTGGCGCGAGATGTACGTGCCGCAGGCGACCACTGGCCCCAGCTCGGCGACCTGGTCACCGGATGGCAGCGAGTTGATCTACTCCATGCAAGGATGGCTGTGGCGCCAACGGATTGGGTCGGACACGGCTGTCCAACTCACCTCGGGCCCAGTATACGACTACCAACCGGACTGGTCGCCCGACGGACGCTCGGTCGTGTTCGCGCGCTATGCGCGTGATGCGATCGAGCTCGAGCTACTCGATCTCGCGTCGGCGAGCATCACGCCCCTCACATCCAACGGCGCCGTAAACCTCGAGCCGCGCTGGTCGCCCGATGGGGGGGGCTCGCGCATCGCGTTCGTCTCCTCCGTCTACCATGGCCGCTGGCACATCTTCGTCCTGAGCCCCGGAGGGGCGAAGGATCCCGTGCGTCTCACTGACGATAACGACAGCAAGTTGCCCCGCTACTACTACAGCACGTGGGACCACTACATCTCCCCGACGTGGTCGCCGGACGGCAAGGAGCTCATTCTCGTCTCTAACCGCGGGCATATTCACGGCACCGGAGGATTTTGGCGGATGGAGTCGCGCCCGGGCGCCGCGCCGCGCGAGCTGCGTTACGAGGAGACGACCTGGAAGGCGCGCCCCGACTGGTCGTCGGACGGCACGCGCGTCGTGTACAGCTCCTACCTCGGCCGGCAGTGGAATCAGTTGTGGCTCATGACGAGCGAGGGCGGCGATCCCTTTCCCCTCACGTATGGCGAATTCGATGCGACAGCGCCGCGCTGGTCACATGATGGAAACCGCATCGCATACATCTCAAGTGAAGGTGGCAACACGTCGTTGTGGGTAATCGTTGTGCCGGGGGGCGAAAAGCAGCAGGTCGTCGCGCGCGAGCGGCGCTACAAGGATCCGGTTGGCACACTCAAACTGAACGTCGTGGATCACGCCGGTCGCCTGCTGGCGGCGCGGGTGTCGGTTACGACCCCCGAAGGCCGCGGCTACGCGCCGGACGATGCGTGGCGGCATGCGGATGAGGCGTTCGATCGGACGGAGCGTCGGTTCGAGTATCCGTACTTCCACTCGTCGGGCGACGCGGTGCTTACGGTACCTGCTGGGCGACTGCACGTCGAAGTGTGGCGTGGACCGGAGTATCAGGTAGCTCGCGCCGACGTGCTCGTGCCGACGGGCCGTCGTGTGACAGAGCGCGTAGTCCTGGATCGACTCGACGATCTACCGGCCCGCGGCTGGTGGAGCGGGGACGTGCACGTGCACATGAACTACGGTGGCGCCTACCGCAACACGCCGCAGCATCTCGCGTTCCAGGCGCGCGCCGAGGACCTGCATGTCGTCGAGAATCTGATTGTGAACAAGGAGCAGCGGATTCCGGACATCGCCTACTTCCGCACCGACGCGGATCCGGTATCGACCGCCAGTTTCCTGCTTATGCACGCGCAGGAGTTTCACACCAGCGTCTGGGGCCACATCGGACTGCTCGGCCTCCAGTCGCACTATCTGCTCCCGGAGTATGCCGGATATCCCAACACCGCGGCGGCAAGTCTTGGATTGACGAACGCCACGGTCGCCGATCTCGCCCATGCACAGGGCGCCCTGGTCGGGTACGTCCATCCCTTCGATACGAGGCCCGATCCCGCCGACACGACTGCGCCACTGCTCTACGAGCTGCCCGTCGACGTCGCCCTGGGCAAAGTCGACTACGTCGAGGTCATGGGATACTCGGACCATCTCATCACGTCCGAGATTTGGTATCGCCTGCTCAATTGCGGCTTCCGGCTGCCCGCGGCGGCCGGCACGGATGCCTTCCCGAATTTCGCCAGCCTGCGTGGGCCACCTGGTCTACTGCGCGTGTTCGTGCAGTCGGGGCCCCGGCTCGATCACCGGACATGGCTTGCAGGACTCAAAGCGGGAAGGACGTTCGTGACGAATGGGCCGCTGCTCGAGTTCTCGCTCGCGGGTCGCGGGATTGGGGACGAGATCAAGATCTCGGCCGAGATGCGTCAGCTCAGGGCGGTCGTGAGGCTACGATCGAACGTGCCGGTTGATCATCTGGAGATCATCGGCAATGGAAAGGTTGTCGCGACGGTGCCGGTCGGCGCCGATCGGATGACGGCTGCTGATACTGTTTTGGTGCCGGTGAACGGGAGTGGCTGGTATGTGCTGCGCGCCTACAGCGATCGCGCCGAGCTGCCGGTGCTCGATCTCTATCCGTTCGCGTCTACGGGTCCGATCTACGTGCGTGTCGGCGACGAACCGGTCCGCTCTTCGGACGATGCCGGGTTCTTCGTCCGCTGGATCGAGCGAATGGAGGCGCTTACACGGGCGAGCACCGCCTGGAATACACCCAGCGAGCGGGAAAACACGTTGCGTACGCTGTCCGGCGCCCGTGAGGTCTTTGCTTCACTGTCCGGACGCTGAGCTTCGACGCCGGGCGACTTCGCAGTCAGGACACCTGCTGAGACGAAGAGCTGCGGCTCGACGCGCGCTCGAATCGTCTCCATCAGCGAGCGTGTTTCCGGTGAGGGATTGACTTCGAGATCGAGTGCCAGGCGGTCGGCAAATTCTTCGTATTCGCGAACCGCATCCGACCGACGACCGATGTGATCGAGGAGCCGGAGTAACCATCGGAGCGCGCTCTCATCGTACGGGCCGATCTCGACGGCGCGCTTCGCCCAGGTCACCGCAGTAGGGTACTCGCCACCGCGCTCGGCTTGCTTCGAGAGGTCGAGCGTCGCCGTGAGGGCTCGCTTCGCGAGATATTTCCGCTCTTGATCCTGCCACGCCTCGAACTCATTCGCGCCCGACACGTGAAAGCCATGTAACAGCTCGCCCCGATATAACGCGACGGCTGCCTTCAGGTCGTGACCATCCAAGTGCGCCTCGAACTGTGCCACGTCACACCACAGCCGCGCGCTATCCACACCCAGCTCCTCTTCACCCCGCCCGATCAAGACGTGACCGCCAAGTTCGTGACGGAGCGAGTGTACCGTCTGCCGCAGCGCGTTGCGGGCGTGTGCCTGGTCGAGGTCCGGCCAGAAGAGTGCGAGGAGGGTGTCCCGGCGGTGAAATCCGCGTGGCCGGGCTGCGGCGAGGTACGCCAGGAGCGCGAGGCTCTTGGGCCGGCGCAAAACGGGGGAGATGTCGCGACCGGCGTCCAGCAGATCCAGCGATCCCAGCAGCTGCAGCTTGAGCATCTAACGGCCACCTAACGCTTGACAAGCCCTACAAGTGGTAGGCTAGGCGGCCCGTTGTAAAGGCCGCTCGAGTGCCCATTTCAAGGGAGGGCTGCATGTGTTGGCGTCGCGCCGTTTTGGGCTTCGGGTGTCTTCTGGTGGTCTCGTGCGACGGACCGACCGGCCCCCAGTTGGTCGGGCCTGCGATGCTTCGTGTGACTGTCTCCACCGCGGGGCCGGACCCCGATCCGGATGGATACCTCGTCATCGTCGACGGCCTCCAGTTGGCGACCATCGGCCTGAGCGACCAATGGATCGACTCCACCCTCCACGTCGGCTCGCACAGCGTGCTACTCGGGGGCACCGCCGCGAATTGCACGGTGACGAGTCCCAATCCCGTGCCGATCTATGTCAAGGCGCACACCCTGGCGACGGCAACGTTCGCCGTGCAGTGCGTTTCGACGCACGGCAGTCTCCACGTCACGGCCACGACCAGTGGCGTGGATCTCGACCCTGACGGCTACGTCGTCTGCGTCGATCCGTCCGCCGGCTACTATGGCACGTCCTGCGCCTATGGCCCGTCGATCACGGTGAACGGGGCGGTGACCCTGAGCGTCAGCGCCGGAGATCACCGCGTGCTCCTCCAGGGTATTGCCGGCAACTGCGTGGTGAGCGGTGAGAACCCCAGGATGGTGAGCACATCGGTCGGCAACACGACGGAGGTCGCGCTATCTCTCACCTGTGCGACGCTCCCGCGCCTGCACATAACCACCGCTACCACGGGTGGGCAGGTCGATCCGAACGGCTACACCGCCTGCGTCGATCCACAGTATGACTACTACGACGACCTCTACTGCTATTCCGGCGCGCCCCAAGCGATTGGGCTGAATGGGACGCTGACCATCGGGGTTCCCGCCGGCAATCACACCGTGCTGCTGAACGACGTGGCCGACAACTGCACCGTCGGCGGGGCGAATCCTCGCCCGGTGAGCGCCACGGCGACTGACACCACGCAAGTACCGTTCTCCATCACGTGCCCGCCGCCGGGCAGCGTCCATGTCAGCACTTCGACCGTGGGTGTCGACGTCGACCCCGATGGCTATTCCGTGTGCATCGATCGGTCTCCCAGCGAAGCGTGCCACTGGTCTCGACCCTTCTCGGTGAACGATGGGTTCACCTTCAACGCCGTGACCGCGGGCTCTCACAGCGTGGTGCTGTCCGGAGCCGCCGGGAATTGCGCGGTCAACGGTGACAACAGACGTACCGTGACCGTGCCCGAGGGGGGTACGGTAGACGTCACGTTTTCGGTCACGTGTGTGTTGGCCGAGCGGATCGCGTTCTCACAGAATGGTGCGATCGCTATCGTCCACGCGGATGGATCCGCGTTGACCACTGTCACGTCGGGACGCGCTCCCGCGTGGGCGCCGGACGGCGCCAGGCTGGCGTACGAGTGCAGCGCCGGGAGCGTCGAGATTTGCGTGGTGAATCCCGACGGCTCGGGAAGAATCCAGCTGACGACCGAGTCTCCCGCGGCCGCGGCCCACCCCGCCTGGTCTCCTGACGGATTGAAGATCGCCTTCGCTTCGACCCGCAGCGGCGCTCCCGAGCTTTATGCCATGCACGCCGACGGCTCGAACGTGGTGCGTCTCACCAATGGCGTCGGATTCCTGGGGAGCCCGGCGTGGTCGCCCGACGGCAACAGGATCGCCTTCAATTGCCAGGTGGACGCGGGGAACGACGACATCTGCGCCGTGCATGCCGACGGCACGGGTTTCGTCAGGCTCACGACCGATGCGGGACGCGACTACGGTGCCGCCTGGAAGCCGGATGGCTCGCGGCTCGCGTTCGTTACCACCCGCTTCGGTACGGACGAAATCGCCCTCATGTCTGCCGACGGCAGCGGCGTCACGCGGATTGGCGGCGGGCTGGTTGGATCAGAGCCGGCCTGGTCGGTCGACGGATCGCAGCTCGCGTTCGTGGGATCCATCGAGGACTGCGGTTACTACGACTGTTACACGTACCCGGTGATCTTCGTGGCGCGGGCGGACGGCGGCAACGTCAATCAGGTCACGTACGGGAACGAGGCTCACAGCCCGGCGTGGAAGCCACACCCATGAGCCGCCACCCCGCCGCGGCTTGGCCGACCGTTTGTGCAGTCGCGTTGCTCGGGGGGGCGGCCGCGTGTCACGACGCGATCGTGGGATCGGGGCCGCCTCCGCCCAGTCTCTCTGCGGTGGCAGTGGACGCAAACTCGCTCAATGCGCTCTCGGTCGTGGCGACGTTCGACATTCAGCGGGCCGATTCCGCGCGACTGTCTTACTGGACCGACGGCGGCACGGTCGCGACGACGCCGTACTACGCGGTCGGGGGGGGGGCCGGTCCGGCGAGGCTCGTGGCGCTGGGACTGTTGCCGAATACCGGCTATCACTTCGCGATCGCCGCGGCCGGGCCGGGCGGGGCGATCGCGTCGGATACGCTGGCGTACCGCACGGCCGACCTCCCTGAGATTCTGCAAGGCGTCCACTTATCGATCGTCGGGGCGGTGCCGCCGGGGTACCTCGTGACCGAAGTCAGCCACGACAGCGCGGCCTTCGTGCTCGCATTCGACCCTGAGGGTCGAATCCGTTGGTACCAGCGCATCCCGATTCATGCGGACGAATCGGCGATGGAGACCAAGCAACTCCCCAATGGTGATTTCACCGTGTACGTGGGCGCGAGCACCGGCTGGCAGCCGGTCGGTGGGCGCTACATCGAATTCCGCCCCGATGGAACGATCGTCCGGGTCTACACGGCGGGGGCTCCCTACTACACGGACAATCACGAGCTCGTCGTCACCATGACGGGCGACGGCGTGACTGCGGCCCACCTGTTCGGCTACGACTTGCGGACCGTGGACCTGACGGCGCTGGGTGGGCGCCCCGATCAACTCGTCGCGGGGCACGCCATTTTGCGCCAATCGGCGTCGGGGGTCACCGAGTTTCTCTGGAACGCGTGGGATCACTTCTCGCTCACCGACTGGGTCTTCGTGCCCCCGAATCTGGGCCTCTATCCTAGCATAGACTTTGACCACCCCAACTCGCTGGCGATCGATCGCGACGGGAACTACGTCGTTTCGTTCGCGATGCTCGGCGAGATCGCGAAGATCGACGCGGTGACGGGCGAGATGCTGTGGCGCTTCGGCGGCCGGCACAACCAGTTCAGCATCGTGGGTGATCCGCTCAACGGATTCGGGTTCCAGCACGATGTGCGGGTCCTCGACAACGGGGACCTGCTTTTCTACGACAACGGGCTCGTGCATAACCCGCCGGAGAGCCGGGCCGTGCAGTACCGGCTCGACCTGCAGGCGAAGACGGCGACGCTGGTGTGGCAATTCCGGCACGACCCGCCCGTTTTCACCCCGTTTGTGGGTTCGGTGCAGCGATTTCAGAACGGGAACACCTTGGTTGGGTACGGCGCCGCCAGCTCCATGACCGAGGTGAGCGCCGCGGGGCAGGTGGTCTGGGAAGGCCGGCTGACGCTGAATGGCCAGGCGCTGCCGTTCTTCTATCGCGTGCGGCGGATCGGATCGCTGTATCGGTACATGCAGCCGTGAGCTCTTAAAGGAGGCTTTATGGGCTGGAGTCGCGGATCTCGGGCATTCACGGTGTTGCTACTGATCTCGGTGGTGGGGTGCGATGGCCGCGAGCCGCTGGCGCCGTCATTTATGTTCGTCGGCGCGCCCGGCAGTTTCACGGCAACCGCTGTCGCGTTCAACCAGATCAACCTGACCTGGCAAGACAACTCCACCAACGAGACGGGGTTCGAGGTCTATCAGTCAACGACCGGGCCCGCCGGCAGCTTCTCATTCCTGGCCACGACGGGACCACGTGTCACGAGCTACAGCGACTTTGGAGTCGTGGGCTCAAAGCAGTACTGCTACGAGGTCCGCGCGTTCCGCACGACGGGGCGCAAGAACAACTACTCGGATTTCTCGGCCGTCGCGTGCGCGACCACACCGCGCTCACTCGTGCCCGCTCCACCGTCAGCCGTCAATGCGGCGCCGTACAACGGGTACGCGGTTCACGTAACGTGGATGGATAACTCGACGGACGAATCCAATTTCCGTATCGAGCGCTCGGGGACCGCCACCGGCCCCTGGACCGCCATTGCGACGTTCTCCGCCAACTCGACGTCGCTGTACGATTACCAGGTCGCCCGCGAGCAGCTTGCCTGCTACCGGGTGTTCGCATTGAACTCGTACGGCGATTCTGACCCGTCGAATGTCTTCTGCACGGCGATCCCGAATTCGCCCACCGACCTTGCCGCGACTGTCGTCGGGGCCGGCGTGAATCTCACGTGGATCGACCATTCGAGCGTCGAGGATGGGTTCAATATTTATCGCACCAACCTGGCGGACGGCTCGGCGACGGTCGTGACGGTGGGCGCCAATACGACTGCATATCACGATGAGCCGCCGCCGGACAACACCTACTTCTACGGCGTGAGCGCGGGACGGGACGGCGGAACATCCTGGTACACAAACAACGTGCAGGTCGTGATCGCGATCTCCGCCCCGGCAGCGCCCAACTATGCAGATGCCAGTCCTGCCGGTAGCAATACTGTGGGCATCTTCTGGTCCGACCCTTCCCTCAACGAAACAGGATTTCGGGTGGAGCGCTTGGGCGACGGTGCGACCTGGACGGCCGCAGGCAATGCCGGTGCGAACGCGACGGTCTTCTGGGACTACCCGGTGCCGAGCGAGGAACTGGTCTGCTACCGGGTGGTCGCGTTCAACCTTGTGGGGGATTCGCCGCCATCGGATAGCTCCTGTACCAAGCCGCCGGCCGCCCCGACCGTTGTCGCGGCCACCCCACTCGATGCCGAAACGATCGAGTTCACGTGGACGGACAACTCCAACGTCGAGCAGGGTTACCAGGTGTGGCTCGACGACGGTTACGGCGACCAGTGGGCGATCGGCACGCTTGATGCGAATGTCACTTCGTTCCAGTACGTAGACCCGTACTGGTACTACTACTACTATTTTGTCGTCGCCATCAGAGACGGTGGCATGTCCGACCCAGCCTGGTTCGAGACACCACCGCCACCGGGTGGGAGCGCTGCGGTACGCGGCTCGCCGTCGCGAGTGACGCCCCGGCAGCGAGGGATCAAGGGGCGAGCTGTTCCAGCTGCGCCGCGGCGCGGCCAAGCACGTCCCCCTCCGCGCTGAGCGCGCTCGCCGCGATCGCGATCTGCGCGTCCGCTTCCTTCCAGTTGCGCTGCTCGATCGCCTCGCGCACGCCGGGGAGCGTTTTGACGCCGTAGCCCGTGTAGAACCCCGGCGCGTAGACTGCATGGTGGAACCAGGGGCGTCGCGGTAGGCCCGGCGCAACCGTGAGCGCCCGCTCGGTGCGGATCAGTATCGCATTGAGCGCCGCGGCGCCGGACTGCGCGAACGCGGTGCCGCTTGCCTGCGCGCGGGCGAACGCCTTCTCGTACCGGTCGGCCGCGCGCGTGAGCGAATCCACCGCGTTGGCGAGCGGCGAGAAATCGAGGTGCGGCGGCGGGTCCTGTCGGGGCGGCGGCACGGACCGCTCCCATGGATCGGCGGTCGCGGCGAACATCCCTTCATCCAGTTCGCGATTGCGCTCCGCCGTCTGCTCCTGCTCGTCCTGCAACAACTTCTCGACCTCCTTGGCGTAGCGCCCCACCGTCTCGGCGAAGCCCGTGAACTCGTACGGGAGGACCTCGGCATCGGCGAGCCGGAGCACCGCGGTGCCGACCGTCTGCGCGAGGGCCCGTCCGTACACGAACGAGGTGTCGTCGAACCGCGTGTACCAGGCGAAGTCATCGTAAATCGAGTGATAGATGCCCCCACCGTCCTCGCCGCCGTAGCCGAGATTCAGCGAAGCGATGCCCACGTGCTGGAGGAACGGCGAAAAGTCCGATCCCGAGCCGAGCGCGCCGATCCGGAGATCGGGCTCGGTGCGAATCTCGCGGCGACGCTCGGCCGTGGACGCGTCGGCGATGGCGCGCAGCTCCGTGCGCTTCCAGACACTGAGCTTCGTCTCAGGGTCTTCAATGTCCCGGGCCACGTCGTTGATGAAGCGCTGTAACGAGTGCGAGCCGGCCATCCCGAGGTAGCCGCGACCGTTCGAATCGGTATTCAGGTACGTGACGGCTTTGGCCGCCAGCTCGTCCGCGTGCGCCTCGACCCACTCCGTGGAGCCGAGCAACGCTGGTTCCTCGCCATCCCACGCCGCGTAGATGATCGTGCGGCGGGGTTTCCATCCCTGCTTGAGCAGCTCGCCCAGGGCGCGCGCCTCTTCCAGCAGTGGCGACTGACCTGAGATCGGGTCCTCCGCGCCGTTGACCCAGGCGTCGTGGTGATTGCCGCGGATGACCCACTCATCAGGCGCCGTGCTGCCGGGGATGCGCGCGATCACATCGCGCAGCGTCTTCAAGCTCCAGTCGGACTTGACCCGCAGGTGCACCCGGGCGGGTCCGGGTCCCACGTGATACGTGATGCCGAGACCGCCGCGCCACTCATCGGGAGCCACGGGCCCGCCGATGGCTGCGAGCAAGGGTTGCGCGTCGGCGTACGAAATCGGCAGCACGGGGATCTTGGTGAGCGTGTGCGCTTCAGCGAGCGGGAGGCGCTTCGCGTCCTTCGTCGCCCCGACGCCCGGCGTGAGTGGGTCGCCCGGATACACTTCCATCTCCATGACACTGCCGCGCTGCACGCCGAAACGGGGACGCCACGGCCCGCGAGGGTAGGTGTCGCCTTGCACGTAGCCGTCGTCGCGCGGATCGGAGTAGATAAGGCAGCCGATGGCGCCGTGTTCGGCGGCGACCTTCGGCTTGATACCGCGCCAGGAGCCGAAGTACCGCGCGATCACGATCGCGCCTTTCACCGAGATCCCCAGCCGCTCGAGCCGGTCGTAATCGGCCGGGACGCCGTAGTTCACATACACGAGCGGCGCCGTGACGTCGCCGTCGATCGAGTAGGCATTGTACGTGGGGAGCTGCTCGCTTTGCTGCGCCGACGTGGGGTCCCCGCCCACCGGAGGCTCGCGCAACTGCGCGACGAATCTTGTCGGGGCCACCAGCTCGACGACACGCTCGATGGGCGTGGGGAACAGCACGTCGAAGGTCTCGATGTGCGCGTCCAGCCCGAAGCTCTTGAACTTGGCGAGGATCCACTCCGCGTTGTCGCGATCGTACGGTGAGCCGACGTGGTGCGGCCGCGCAGACAGCCGTCGCATGTAGGACCGCAGCGAGTCGGTGGATGGGACGGCGCGGAACTTCGTCTCCCAATCCCGTTCCGCTTTAGACGATTCCAGCGTGAACCCTCGCAGCGTATCCCCGGGTGGGGAAGCCGGTGTGGCCGCGAGCAGCAGGCCGGCCGTCAGCACCAGCACCGAGCGTCCTAACACGCGCATCGTGGAGACCTCCATCCCGTTGGTGAATTACCAGATACTCGGAACCTTGTCCTTCGGCCGCACCATCGGATCCCCGTCCTTACAGCCGAACGCCTGCGCGAACGCCGGAATGTTCGAGAGCGGTCCGTTGATGCGCCACTTCTCCGGGGCGTGCGGATCCACGGTCACCCGCGTGCGAAGCTGCTCGGGACGGGTGTGGACGCGCCAGCTCTGCGCGTACGCAATGAAGTACCGCTGCTCCGGCGTATAGCCCTCGATCAAACCAGGACGCCCCGCCCGCGCCAACCGGTTCCCCAGCGCGTCGTAGGCCGTCAGGAGGCCGCCCCAGTCGGCGATGTTTTCGCCCTCGGTGAGCTTGCCGTTCACGTGGAACGTGTCGACCTGGATGTATTCGTCGAATTGACGCTCCACGAGCGCGGCTTGCTCGATGAAGTGCGTCGAATCGGACGGCTGCCACCAATCGCGTAAGTTGCCCTTGGCGTCGTAGTGGCGGCCTTCGTCGTCGAAGCCGTGGGTCAGCTCGTGGCCGGCCCAGCTGCCGCCGAGTGAGCCGTAGTTCGCGCCATCGTCCGCGCTCGCGTCGAACGTCTGTGGCATGAGCGCGCCGGCGGGAAACACCATCTCGTTCTTCGTCGGATCGTAGTACGCGTTGACGGTAGGGACCGTGATGCCCCATTCGGTCGTGTCGACCGGCATCCCCGGCCGGTTCACCGTGCGCTCCCACTCGAACGCATTCGCCTGCGCCACGTTCACGATGAACGGCCCCTCGGACACCCGCAGACGGGAATAGTCCCGCCACCGGTCCGGATAGCCCACCTTCTCCCCCATGCGCGCCAGCTTGTCGAGCGCTTGGGCGCGCGTCGCATCCGACATCCAGGTGAGGTGCAGCAAGCGGTCGTGAAACGCTGCGCGAATGTCGTCGATCACGGCGCGCGCGCGGGCGCGTGCCTCCGGTGGGAACGTCTTGGCGACGTACGCCTGGCCGAGGGCCTCGCCGAGGTCGCCATCGGCCTCGCGCAGACAACGCTTCCAGCGGGGCAGCAGCGCCTTCGCGCCGCTGAATCTGGACCGGAACGCGAAGTCCTCCTGCACGAAAGCCGTACTCAGCCACGGCGCCGCCGACGCAATCGCATGATACTTGAGGTATGCGCGCCAGGTGGCCAGCGGTGTCGCCTGGAGCAGCGAGTCCACGCGATGCACGAAGTCCGGCTGCGCGACGTTGACTTTCCGGACGGGTGCGCTCAAGCCGATCGCATGGAAGTAGCGAGGCCATCCGACTCGCGGCGCGAGCGCCGTCAGCTGCGCGAAGCTCATCGGGTGGTCCGTCTTGGCGGGATCGCGCCGGTCGACGCGCGTCATCGACGCCTGGGCCAACGACGTTTCGAGCGCCATCACCTGCGACGCCGCGGCGCCGGCCGTTGCCGAATCCTGACCCGCGAGCCGAAACATCTTGGCGACGTGGACCACAAATGCCTGCCGCGTCGAGTCCGCGGCGGCCCCAGCAGCGAAATAGTAGTCCCGATCAGGCAACCCCAGCCCGCCCTGGTACAACCACGTGATGTAGTGCGCGGCATCGTGCGCATCGACGTCGGGGGTGTACCGAAATGCCACGTTCACGCCGCGGACCTGCAGCTTCGCAATCTCCGCCAGGAGGCGTGTCCGCGTCGTGATCGAGTCGATCGCGCGCAGCCACGGCTGCATCGGTCTGATTCCGGCCGCCTCGATGACGCTGGAGTCCATGCACGTGGCGTAGAACGTCCCCAGTTTGCGGGGCGTGCTATCGGGCGGAAAGGTGCTCCGATGCGCAGCGGCATCTTCCAGCACCGAGCGTACAACGAGCTCGTTGCGATCGCTCATGTCGCGTGTGACCCCGGACGACGAGTACGCCGCCGGAATCGTGTCGTGCGCGAGCCAGGCGCCGTTGGCGAACTGGGAGAAGTCCACGCAGGCCGAGACGGTGGTATCGATCCAGCGCACGTCGACGACCTTGAGCGGCGGCCACTGCGCGCTGGACGTATCGGTTTGAGCGAGGAGCAGCGCGAACGCAAACAGAGCGTGCGACATCGGGTTGCCCTCCCGAGCAAGGGAAGGCCAATGCTATCGCCCGGGGGATGGGTCGTCAAAAGGTCGTCCTTTGGGACTAATCCCGATAATTGGTTGATCTTGGTTAGTCGGCGAAGGGTACCATTCGTGCGGATGGAACGTCTACGAATTGGTGACGTCGCGACCCGCAGTGGCGTGACGCGGGACGCGATCCGGTTCTACGAGCGATCAGGTCTGTTGGATGAACCCGGACGCACGAAGAGCCGGCAGCGCATCTATGACCGGAGCACGTTGGACCGGATTCGGCTCGTTCGCCAACTCCAGAACTGCGGGCTCACGATTGGCGACATCAAAGAAATTCTCTTCCTGCGCCACGCCGACCGTCCCGCGGCATCCAAGCGCCTCATGGAAATTCTCCGCCGCCGCTTGGAAATTCTGGAGCAACAGGTCACGAGCCTGGAGAGCTGCCGCGCGCGGCTAATCGATGTCATGCGCGACGTCGCCGGCGCCCGCTCCGGCGGCTATGACAAACTCCGTCACTTGCCCGACGTCACCTTTCCTCCACCGTTTCGCTTCGGCCGGCGCCGCAAGCTATGAGCTGACGCGCTCGGGGGCCGCTGGTGGCGCTGCGCGCGTCGCCGTCGCGATCAACGCTTGCCGCTTCGCTCCCAGCCGCTGCATGGCATCGTCACGCTCGCTCTCCTTCTTATAGACAGCGGCCACGGCGCTGCCTGATCCGCACAAGCGCACCCAAATCGGCCCCGTCTCAGCCAGGCGCTCGAATAACGCGCGCAACTCCGGATGTTTTGCGAACACCACCGGTTCGAAGTCATTGCCGCCCAGACGTCCGATGCTGCCCCACGTGCTCAGCGCGTCCGCATCGAGCGTCACCGGGCCGCGTGACGGCGGCGCGCGATTCTGCTCGTCCCACCAGGCGTACGCGTCCGGAGTCGCCACTTGCAGCGCTGGAGCTGCAATCAGCGCCGGACACGATGGCGGGGCAGGGACGCGGAACTGGCGCTCGCCTCGCCCCCACGCCACGGCCAGGGGGGCACCGCTCGCGAAGAATGGCACATCGGCGCCGAGCCGCGCGGCGAAATGCAGCAGCTCGTGGCGCGGCACCGCGTTGCCGGCAAGATCGTTCACGGCGTGCAGGGCGGCGGCGGCATCGCTCGAGCCGCCCCCCAGCCCCGCCCGCACCGGAATGTGCTTGGTGAGTGTGATGACGACCCCGAACCGGTTTCCTGTCGCTTCGAGGACCATCCGCGCGGCGCGCACGGCGAGGTTTTCTTCGCTTGGGCCGAGGTCCGGTCCGTCGATCTCGAGCGCCACGCCCGAGTCGATCCGCCGCACGACGAGCTCATCCGCGAGCTCCAGCAGCGCGAAGGCAGTTTCGATCTGGTGGAAACCGGAGGTCTCGCGCGCCAGGATCCGGAGAAAGAGGTTGACCTTGGCGTGTGCTGCGATCCGCACTTCGGTGCTCACACCGTTCCCGCCTTGGCGGCCGTGCTGAGCTCGCGCAGCCGGATGTGCCGGCGTGTCAGCGACCACAGCCCCAGCAAGGTGATCGGCAGGAACGTCGTCAGATGGTAGGTCAGCGCGTAGCTCACGGCGAGGCTCGACTCCACACCGTACAGCTGCAACGTCACGAGCGTTGCGGCTTCGAAGATGCCCAGGAAACTGGGTGTCGAGGGGACGGCGACGCCGAAGCCGATGATGCCTTGCAGCAGCAGTGCCGCCTCGAGCGGGACCGCGAGTCCGAAGGCGCGAAAACAGATCGCAAATGCCGCCGCGTTCGTGATCCACAGCACGAGCGACCAGAACACCACGCCTGCGAATCGGGCCGGGCTCTTCAGCACGGCGAGCCCTTCGACAATTCCATCTGAGGCGTGCAGCACGCGGTCAGCGGCGCGGACCGGCAGCACGCGCCGGGCGATGCGTTCGACCAGCACGAGCCAGGGGGTCGGACGATTCGCGATCAGGAGCGCAACCAGCAGGAACGCGCCAAACAGCACCGCGGTTGACGCGGCAATCGTCGAGAGTGAACGCCCGCCGACTTGCGCGTGCGCCGGGAACGACGGGGCCGCGATCGCGACCGCCATCAACGCCAGCATGACGAGCGCGTCGAATACGCGTTCGACCGCGATCGAACCCAGCGCGGTGGTGAAGCGAACCGGCAGCTGACCCGAGGCGACGTAAGCGCGCGCGACTTCGCCCGCACGCGCAGGCAGCAAGTTGTTTGCCATGAAGCCGATCGTCGTGGCATGCCACAGCGGTGTGATAGGGAACCGCTCGCCTTTGGCATCGCGCAGGATCAGCCGCCAGCGAATCGTGCGCACTGGAAACGTCAACGTCGCGAGGACCACCGTCACGAAGAGCAGCCAGCCGTTCGCGTGCTCCGCATACGTCCACACCTTGCGTGGATCGATCTTATATAGAACCCACACCAGCAATGCGGCGCTCAGGGCGAGCCCGATGAGCCAGGCCCACCCTCTCCCTCCCCGCCAGCGGTGCGGCTTACTCGGGTTCGATGGCGAGGACAACGAGATCGCAGACTTCGTCGATGATGGCGCGGAGCGCGTCGCCGCTGGCCCGCTTGGCGGCTTCGCGCAGCTCCTGGACGCGCTCGCGGGCACGAGCACCCCGGTACAGGAGAGTCCGAATGTCAACAGGCTCCGCTCCGTTACCCGCGGACCGCTGGGCCGGAGTCCCGCTTATCAACTCTTCCAGCGACGCCGGTCCGACGCCGGCCGCGACCAGTTGCTGATAACGCGTCCAGGTCCCCGCAATGTCAGTCGCTGACCCTGCCCCAATCGGCGGCTCGGACGGCGCCCGCCCGGGGGCGCGCGTTGCGCCCGACGACCGAACGCGATCGGCAGGCCTGGTCGGGCCGGCTGGCGCCGTCGGCTCTGGCGCGCTACCACCAAGCCGGCGCAGCGCGAGCGTAACACCGGCGAGCGCCGCAGCGGTCGCGGTTTCGTCATCGGAGCTCGAGCCCGAGAGGATTTCCCCCGCCTTGCGCAGCTCCGCCGCGAATCGCGCAGGCTGATTCACGGCGATCCCGCTCGTTACTGCTTCGCGTGCGGCCTGCGCGAACTCGGCGACGCGCTCGGCGACGGGACCTCCCCCCGCCGAACCCAACGCGCGGAACGTGCCGGCGAGCGTATGCGCGCGCAGCTCGCGCTGCGTCGCGCTGGGCGCGCGCTCGAGCGAGTCCGCCGCCTGGCGCAAATGCTCCCCGTGGCTCACCAGCTCCAGCCGTCCCAGCGTTGCCGGAGGTGCACTCTCTCCCGCGAGCGGCCTGCCGCGCCGCACAAGGGTGGCGACGGTTTCGATCGGGACGATGTCGGGCTCGCTCTGCATGAACCCCACGAGCAGCCCAGCGAATTTGCGGAATTCCGCACTCTCGGGATCGGGCCGGCCGCGCTCGGCGACCTCGCGCGCCGCGTGTGCGATCGACGTCGCCGCCATCTGAAACAGCTCCGCGATCGTATCGCCGAAGCCGGCCGGCAGCGCGCCGCTCCTGCGGCTCACCTCCCCGAGCGCTTGCTCGATACCCTCGAGCAAATCGGGCAGCGGCGGCAGATCGTTGAGCGCCGCGAGGCCGCGCAGCGGTTGGAGCGCCTTCAGGACCTGCTGCAGCGGATCGTGCGCCATCGGATTCGTCCGCAGCGCCCGGCCGGCGCGATCGAGCGCGCTCGCGATCGCGGCGCCTTCACGCGCCACGAACGCGCGCGCACCCGCATCGAGGCCCATCGCTTCCGCCGCGCGGATTTGAGCCGACGGGCGACCACCCCATTGCTCGAGCTGGCTGGCCAGTCCCGCGGCCTTGGCCGTGTCGGCGTCGGTCCAGCTCGCCGCTTTGCGGACGAAGATCTTGAGGTCGTCGACGGCGCGAACGGCGATTTGCTTGGTCGCCGCGTCCCAGGGGCGCCGTCCTTCGCGTACGCCACGCGCGAAGGCCTCGAAGCCCATCGCCGTCCGAGCGATCGGTTGCTGATTCGCCATCAGTGCGCTGCCGCGCAGCGCGCGCGCCAGGCGCACCAGCTCATCGGCCGCCGGCGGCGCCGGTGCTTGCAGCAGGGCGTCGAGGCGGTCGAGATACTCGCCCGCCTCGAGCGCGAAGAAATCCGCCATTCCCAACGGGGAGGGGGAGGGGGGGGGCGTCGTCATCGGACCCCAAGGTAATAAATTTCGGTACCTCCGGCTCCCTATCGCGGCGCCGGAGGCGAGTCCATGTTCCCCATTCCTCGAACAGACGAGCATCACATGAGCCCCCGCCCGCCTCGCAGCCCCGACGACGAACGTGCCGGCGTTCTCGCCGAAGTCGCCGACCGGCTGCGCAGCCGCGGCGTCATGGTGAGTAGTGCCGACGCCCCCGATGCGTTGGCTGACCTGTTGTCGGCTGTGGAGCGCTTCGAGGCGGCGGTCGAGGCGCACGGCGGCGACCTGATGGTCGACGACCTCAAGAGCTCGCGGCCCGATGATCGGCATTTCGTTTTACCGCGCCGTGCGCCGGGCGAGTCGGTGCGAGACTACATCGCTCGAATCGATGACGCCACGAGTGCACTCCGTAAGCACCCGCGCCGGCCGGATTAGCTCTGCGTCGTGGCGGCGCATCATCGTCATGGCGGTCTCGATGACGCTGCTGCGTGCCTGCGCCGTAGCAGGGGCGCCACGATTTCCAACTCGTTGTAACGAAACACTCTCGATGCGTTCGTGATGGGGCATGACGCTTGCCTTCCTGGGGATCCGGCATTGTGCCAAGTCCACCCTCAAGGAGGTAGGCGTCATGTCGCACCTAAGATCGCTCGCCAGCGTGACGGCGATTGGCGCGATCGCACTCATCGCCGCCAGCTGCGAGGCGAACCGCCAAGCGCTGGCCCCGACGATCGGTGCGCCGCGGTTCCACTTCTTCGTATTTCAGTGTCAACCCCTGAAGATGACCGGCGGGGGCCGCATCGATTTCCCGCCGGGTACGGCCGACAAGAACCCTCCTGCCAGCCATGAGTACGAGACCTTCGGCGCGCACGTCATGTCGTCCGGTCAGACGGATGCAAATGGCGTCTGCCTGGCGGACAAGGGCGCCTTGGAATGGATCGACCACCGGCCCGAAATGAGGCTCAACGGCAGTCCCCTCAACCTTCACGCCACAGAGATCGACTTCGCGGAGCTGGCGGTCGACACCGACTGCAGCGACGGCGCCGTGCACTGGGGCGGGAAGCTGCGAGTGCAGAACAACGGGCAAGAGAATCTGGACTTTGAAGTCTGGGACTGTGACAACGGCGAGCCGGGCGTTGGCCATGATGGCTTCGCCATCAGAGTCAACGAGCCCATCGACGGGATAGGAGATTATGCCGTGATGTGTCCCGATCCGGCCCTACCGCCGGCGGAGCCGTCGTGCACGCTGACAGGCGGAAACCGGCAGTTCCATCCAACCCACTAGCGAGCCCTGAAGCTCAAGGAGGATACGATGAAGATCGAGAGCATCCGGGCGGCGGTCCGCTTCGCGGGACTCGTTCTGCCCTTCATGTGGACGTCGGGCTCCCTCGCGGCCCAAATGCGGGCGACCGCGCAGGCCTCGTCCTACGGCGTCTCTGTGAGTACGGCGACCGTCAATCAAAAGTCGCCGTCAGCGGTGCTGCCGGCTGGTGAGATGATGGCGACGGATCAGGCGAACGCCGTCACAGTCGATGGTCTGGTATCGGCGCAGGACGCGTTCGCGATCGTCAACGGTGATCTCACGGACGGCTCCGGTGCCGTGAGCAGCGCCACGCTGGGAGCGGTAAACATTTTGAACGGCCTGATCACCGCCGATGGCGTCGTCGCCATGGCGAGCAGCACGGTCGGGAGCGCCGACGCCGAGGGTTCGAGTCTCTCGAATCTCGTCGTGAATGGCGTGTCGCTATCCGACCCCGCGCCGAACACGCGCGTGGACCTGCCCGGCACCGGATACGTGGTGCTGAACGAGCAGATTCCCACGAGTGGCGGCATTACGGTCAACATGATTCACGTGGTATTACAGCAGCCGGTGCTGGACCTGCTTGGTGGGGTGACCGGCTACCAGACGGTTGGGAACATCATCGTGGGGTCCGCCTCGAGTAGCATGTAGTAGGCGGTTACGTGCCGGACGACGTGTTGCTCGTGCGTCGTCCGGCCTTCACGAGCTGGGCCATGCGGCGCACGGCTTCTTCCATGCCCCAAAACACCGCGTTGCTCACGATCGAGTGGCCGATGTTGAGTTCTTCGATGTCGGAGATCGCGGCGACGGGCTGGACGTTCTGATACGTGAGGCCGTGGCCCGCATGCACCGCGAGTCCTATCTGCTTTGCATGCGCGGCTGCGCGCGCTAGCTCCTTGAGCGCGGCGTCGCCGCGTCGCCAGCTGTGCGCGTAACGTCCCGTATGCAGCTCAATCGCGGGGACGCCAAGCACCCGAGCCACATCGATCGTCTTCAATGACGGATCGATGAACAGACTGACCCGGATTCCTGCATCCTGGAGCTGGGTAATTGCTGCTCGCAGCCGGCGATCTCCGGTGCGCAGCGCGAGTCCTCCCTCGGTCGTGATCTCCTGTCGCTTTTCCGGCACCAGCGTCGCCTGGAAGGGTTTGATCCGCGTGGCGAGCCGGACGATGTCGGCATTCGCGCCCAGCTCGAGATTGAGCACGGTGCGCACGCTGCGCGCGAGCGCGCGCACGTCGGCGTCCTGAATGTGCCGGCGATCCTCGCGCAGGTGCACGGTGATCCCGTCCGCCCCGGCGCGTTCGGCGGCCGCCGCCGCCTGCACGGGGTCGGGCTCGTCGGTCTTGCGCGCTTCGCGAATGGTCGCGACATGATCAATGTTGACGTAGAGACGCATCGTGTCTTACCTTCGGGTCACCTCGACCACAGGTCGTGTCTCGTGAAGCGACGGCTCGCGCTTGCGCTCTTCCTGCTTGCCGGTAGCGCCTGCGGCCACAACCCCGGCCTGGGCACGCCGGTCCCGCAGTCCATGAACGAGTCGGTCAGCCAGTTCCTCGCGGCCGTGAAAGCCAACGATCAAACACGCATGGGTGAGCTGTGGGGCACGGAGCGTGGACCCGCGGCGAGCAACATGAATGCCGGCGTGCTGCGGCAACGGCTCACGGTGATCCAGAAATACCTCGATCATACCGGGTATCGGATCGTCGAAGGCCCGCTCCTCGTTCCGGGGCACGACGACCGGCGGACATATCGCGTCGAGCTGCAGCGGCCCAATTGCAACCATGTGTTGCCGATCGAGGTGGTGCGCACGCGCAGCGGCGGTTGGTTGGTGTACGACGTGCATCTTGAGAGTGCCGGCAATCCGACGGGACGGTGTCCACCGGAGACGATGGGGGGAGGAACCAAGCCCTGACCGTGGGCGTTTCACCTACTCGGTTAGCTCCAGCAGAATGCCGTTCGTGGTCTTGGGGTGCAGGAAAGCGATTCGCCGTCCGCCGGCCCCGCGCCGGGGCGTCTCGTCGATCAGTTTGTAGCCCGCCGCTCTGCAACGCGCGAGCGTGGCCTCCAGGTCCGAGACGCGGTAGCAGATGTGATGGATGCCCGGCCCGCGTTTCGCAAGGAATTTCGCCACGGGACTCTGGGGATCACTCGGCTCGAGCAGCTCGACCGCGATGTCGCCGAACGGCAGGCTGACGATCGTGGCGCCATCGGCGGACTCGGGCTGTCCCGGAGCGAGTCCCAGGACGTCGCGGTAGAAACGCAGGGCGTCGGAGATTTTCGTGACGGCGATGCCGACATGAGCGACCGACGGATTCATAGAAAAGCAAACTAACGTCTATCGAGGGAGCGTGTAGGGTTATGGAAGACGTGAAGCATCCCGCCGCCATCACGGACGCCACGTTCCAGGCGGAAGTGGAGCAGTACAAGGGACTCGCCGTCGTGGACTTTTGGGCGACCTGGTGCGGGCCCTGCCACATGGTCGCGCCGATCATGGATCAGCTGGCCGGCAAGTACAATGGCAAGGTGAAAATCGTGAAAGTGGACGTGGACGCCAATCAGGCGACGGCGATGCGCTTTAACGTCCGCTCCATTCCGAGTATTCTATTCTTCAAGGACGGACGCCACGTGGATACGCTGGTGGGTGCCTATCCGTCGCAGGCGTTCGAGCAAAAGATCGAACAGCATCTTTCGTAGCTTCCTCCCCGGAGGATGATGCGCGCGAGCACCGCTCGCCTGACGAATTCGCCGGTTCGCCTCGCGGATCTGCAGTTTCCGCAGGTGAACCGGCTGATTCATCGCACCCGGCTCGCCTTCATTCATCTCGAGAATCTGCTGGCGTACGCGAAGCGCGACCGCGACGGGCGCATCGACGGCTATCTCGCGGCGCATCTCCCCGATGAGTGCGTGCTGCTGCTCTTCCGAAAAGGTGAAGCGGTCAACGCCGCTTCGCTGTCCTCCGCCGGACGCCAGGTCATCACGATCACCGACGCGCTGAAGCGCATGCGCACCGAAGTCGAGCGCGGCGACCTGGAGTATTGTGCCGCGCCCATGGAGCAGCTGGCGTGGATGTACGCCGCCTGCGCCGGCCGCTATCAGGGCCGCTTCATCGACGTCGATCAGCCGGAGAAATTCTTTCCGCTGTTGCAACAGGAAAAGGTGACCGGCGTGCTCGAGCTGATTTCGAATGGCCGCGTGTCCTATCTCAAGTTCGATCACGGGAAGTATTTGAGCGGGCATTTCTGCGACAAACCCGACAACCTGCCACCTGCCCGCTACCTCGAATCGCTGTTCGACCGCGCGCCCGGCGGCGCGACGCCGGCGATATCGGCGGGGACCTTCCCGGCAGCCGACGACCTGCCCGCCCAGGCGGCCACGGCACTGGTGAACACCTATCGCGAGCTCTACTGGCGGATCGTGGACGCGGTGGAACGGGAATTCCCCGGCGAGGCGAGGCGGCGCGCGCAGAAGGTGACCGCGGCGATCGTTGACACGCACCAGGCGCTCGCGCTCCTCAGCGTGCCGCGCGGCACCGACACCCCCGATGCCGTCGTGCGGCCCGAGGATTTGTCGATTGCGCTGACCGACTGGGCGCTCCAGCTGCTCGAGGGCGCGGAGGTGATGATGCCGGGGACAGCCACCAAGGTGCTGAAGGATGCGACGCGCGAGCATCGCTACGTCCTGCAGGCCGCCGGCTTTTACGGCAAACTCCCCTGGCGGGTGACGTGGTGACGTGGCCGGCACCCTCTATGTGGTTGCGACGCCCCTCGGAAACCTCGGCGATCTCTCGCCGCGCGCCGCCGAAACACTGAAACGCGTGGCGGTCGTTGTCGCCGAAGACACCCGCCACAGTAAACCCCTCCTCCATCACGCCGGGTCGAACGCCGACCTGGTCAGTTTCCACGCGCATTCGTCGGAGCGCGCCCTGGGTCGCATCGTGCGCATCCTTACAGAGGGCAGGGACGTGGCGCTGATCACCGATGCCGGCACGCCGGCGATCAGCGATCCCGGCGTCGAGCTCGTCGCCGCGGCGCGAGAGCGAGGGATTCAGGTCGTAACCATTCCGGGCCCGACCGCCGTCGCGGCGAGCTTGGCTGTCTCAGGCCTCTCCGGCGACCGCTATGTGTTTCTCGGATTCTTGCCACGCAAGGGGAGCGACCGGCGCCGTTTTCTCTTGACCGCCGCTCAGTCAGAGTGGACCGTCGTGCTGTTCGAGGCCCCGAACCGCGTCACGCAGCTGCTCGCCGATCTCCTGGAGGTCTGTGGTCCGGAACGCCGGGTCGCCGTCTCTCGTGAATTGACCAAAGTGTTTGAGGAAACGCGTGCAGGGACGTTACAGGAATTGTCAGAGCACTATGCAGAGGCCCCCGTCCGGGGAGAGGTTACAGTAGTACTGTCAGGGACGAGCAAACCGCACGTCGAGGACCCGCCGCCTGATCCGACGGAACGCGCTAAGGCACTGTTGGCCGACGGGCTCTCGCGCAAAGACGTTGCGAATCGGCTAGTCGAAGAGACGGGAATATCACGGAATGCGGCTTACAGGTTGGTGAATGAATTATGAGAACGGCACTGCTGCTCGCGATTGGGGCTGCGCTGGTTGCCGCCGCGCCGCACGCCGCACGCGACACGTCGTTGACCATCGGCCGCCTCCATTACGACGGCGGTGGCGACTGGTACGCCAACCCGTCGAGCCTCCCCAATCTGCTGGCCGCGCTGCGCGAGCGGACGACGCTGCCCGTCGCGGACCGCGAGCGCGTCGTGACACTGACCGGGCCGGAGCTGTGGGACGTCCCTTACATCTATATGACCGGTCACGGCAACGTGCACTTCTCCGACGTCGAAATGCGCAACCTGCGTCGCTATCTGGAGCAGGGCGGCTTTCTGCACGCCGACGACAATTATGGAATGGATAAGTCCTTCCGCCGGGAGATCGCGCGCGTTTTTCCGGACCACCCGATGGTGGAAGTGCCGTTGACACATCCCATTTACAACCTGGTCTACGCGTTCCCCAAGGGCATTCCCAAGATCCACGAGCACGACGGCCTGCCTGCCCAAGGATTCGGGATTTTTTGGGGAGACCGCCTCGTCGTATACTATTCCTACCAATCCGACCTTGGGGACGGATGGGAAGATTCGACGGTGCATCATGACCCCCCTGCGCTGCACGAGGCGGCGTTACGCATGGGCGTGAACCTCTTCACCTACGCGGTAAGCGGGACCAAATGACCGAAACGGCGCGCCGGCTGCGTCGCCTGGGGGCTCCCCACGCACGCGCGCGCGCGTTCGCCATGATGCTGGGCGGGCTCGGCGCGGCGCTGGCGGCAGCCGCGCTCGGTCTCGCGCTGTCACCCGCTGTCTCGGGGGTGACAGTCGCGTGGATGCTGATCGCCACGAGCGGCGTCGGCGCAATCTGGGGGCTGCGGCGGGCGCGGCGTGCCGCGGCGGCGCCCGTGTTGGCGAGGCTGATCGAAAATGCCGCCCGGGGGCGGGGGGACCGGGAGGGGCGGGAGGGGCGGGCGGGAAGCATCGTCGGAGTCGTAGGCGCCACCGCGGGCCAGGGTATTGGCTCGAGCGCGGCGCTGCTGCGCGCCGCCGATACGCGCGCCGCCGCCGTCGTTACGTCCGCCGCGCCGAGCGTACGCGGCGTGCTGCGGCGGACGACCTACCGGCATGTGGCGGCCGGCGCAGGTGCCGCACTCGTGGGCGTGCTGCTCTTTCTTGCGGCTTCACCGGCGTCGGGTCGCGCCGCCGCGTTCTGGCACCCGCTGCGCACGTGGCGCGACGCGCGGGCGCCTGTGCGCCTGGTCGTCGATCGGCGAAACGTCCGGCGCGGTGGCAGTGTGACCGCCACCATCACGGTGCCTGGCGCGACACGCGTGACGCTCTGGACGCGCGGTCCGGGTGAGCCGTGGAAAGCCAAGCTGCTGTCGCTCGATACGGACGGTCAGGTCATCCAGCACGTTGGGCCGATCGAATCCGATCTGTACCTCAAGGCCGCGAGCGGCGGACGCTCCAGCAGGGAAATCAAGATCGACGTGGCGCTGCCCGCCTTCCTGGCGGATCTCGGTCTGACGGCGCGCTTTCCTTCGTATCTGGGCCGATCCGACGAGCCGCTCCTCGTCGGTGGGGGGGGTGGTGTGGGTGAGGGGGTTGGGGGGGGGGACGCGATTCCGCTGCCTGCGGGGACGACGGTGCTCACCAGCGGCACCGCGAGTGTGCCGCTCGCGAGCGCCGCCTGGACGGTCGCATCACACGTCGCGTCCATGCGCGTAAGCGGAACGCGCATCGAGGGGCGCTTTACCCCGACGGTCAGCGGCACGTGGCGACTTGAGGCGCGGAGCAGCGATGGCGCGCCGTTCGAGGGCGCCGCGCCTGAGCTGCACCTCTTGATTGTGCCCGATTCTGCGCCCGTGGTCACGGTCCCTGTGCCTGGACGCGACACGACGTTGCCGATCTCTCTGCATCAGCAGCTCGTCGCCGACGTGCGCGATGACCATGGAATCGCGCGCGTGTCGGTCGTGAGCTGGCGTGTGAGTCGTACCGGCCGCATCGGTGAAGCGGTGCGCGAATCGCTCGATGTCACGGGGGTGGGTGATCGCGCGATCGTGCAGGCACGGCTCGACGCCGAGAACCGCGGCCTGTTGCCGGGCGATACGCTTCGGCTCTACGTCGAAGCGCTCGACAATGCCCCAGCCCCCCACGTCGGGCGCAGTGCCGAGATCGCGCTGCGACTTCCCAGCATGGAAGAGCTGCGTGCTCAGGCGCGGGCCGCCGCGCAGGCAGCGACGGGTGCGGCTGAGTCGGTCTCCACCGCCCAGCGAGAATTGAGCGACCGGACGCGGGATCTCGCCGAGGAACGGAGCCGCGATACGGACGGGCGTGCAGGCATGCGGCCGGGGGGGAGCAACCAGCAGCAGCAAGGGGCGATGTCGTTCCAATCCACGCAGCGCGCCGAGGAGATCGCGCGCGATCAAGCCGCAATGTCGCAGCGCGTCCAGGAGCTGGCGCAGGCGGTGGAGGAGATCGCGCGTGCCGCGAAGGCGGCCGGCCTGGATGACAGCGCGTTCCAGAATCGGTTGCGCGAAGTGCAGGAGCTACTGCAGCGCGCCCTCACGCCGGAGCTCGAGCAGCGGCTGCGCGAGCTGCAGGAGGCGCTCGCGCGTCTCGATCCTGAAGCAACGCGGCAGGCGCTGCAACGTCTCGCCGAAGCGCAGCAGCAGCTGCGCCGCGAGCTCGAGCGCAGCGAGGAGCTGTTCAAGCGCGCGGCGCTCGAGGGTGAGCTCGCGTCGCTCGCCAAAGACGCCGAAGACCTGCAGCGCCGCCAGGCGGAATGGACCAAAGAGGCCGCGCCGCACCCCGACTCCGCGGCCGCCGCCGCCGAGCGCGACCTGGCCGCGGCCACCGATTCGCTCGCCCGTGGCGTGGAGCGCGCGGGACAGACGCTGCCGCTCGCGCAGTCGCAGGCGGCGGCGCGGCGCGCCCAGCGGGCGATGCAGGAAGCCGCCGACGCCGCCAGCCAGCGCGACACGCGCGGCGCGCGGCGCTCAGGACAGGAGGCCGCCGACTCGCTCGCGCAGCTGCCTGACGAGCTCCGCCAGCGCCGCGACTCGTTGACCGCCGCCTGGCGACAGGAAACGCTCGACGCGCTGAATCGGGCGCTGGCCGAAACGGCGGCGCTCGCGCGTCGTCAGGAGGACGTGGCCGCTGCGCTGCGTGACGGCGAAACGGGTGCCGCTACACGCGCCCGGCAGGCGGCCATCGAGGAAGGCACACACGCGATCGAACAGGAGATCGGTGCCGCGGCGGGTCGTCACGCGCTCGTCTCGCCGCAGCTCGAGGCCGCCCTCGGCTACGCGCAGAATCAGATGAAGCAGGCGCGCGAGCAGCTCGAGCAGGGCGATCCCAATCCCGCCGCCGCCGCCCCCTTCGCCGAGCAGGCGCTCGATGCGCTCAACGCGACCGCGCACGCGCTCGTGCGCACAGCGCAACGGGTTGCCGGCGCGCAGTCGGGATCGGGATTCCAGGAAGCGCTCGAACAGCTCGCACGCATGGCGCAAGAGCAGCAGGGGATGAATGGCGATGCGCAGGGCCTGTTGCCGATGATGGGACCGGGCGGCGATGCCGTGATGCAGCGCTTGCGCGAGCTCGCCGGTCGCCAGCGCGCGCTCGCCGAACAGCTGGAACGGCTGCAAGCGGGCGGTGACGCCAGTGCCGCCGGTGCGCTTGCGGAGGAAGCCCGGGAGCTCGCCCGCCAGCTCGAAGCGGGCCGGCTTGACCGCCGGACGATCGAGCGCCAGGAGCGGTTGTATCGCAAGCTGCTCGACGCCGGTCGTAGTCTCCAGGGCGAGGAGCCGGACGAGCAGAAAGAACGGACGAGCCGTTCGGCCACCGCTGCCGACAGCATCCACATTCCCGCGGCCCTGCTGCCAGGCGCGACCGGCACCGGTCCGAAAGTCCGTTACCCGACGTGGGACGAGCTGACAGGACTCACGCCCGAGCAGCGGCGCATGGTCCTCGAGTACTTCCGCCGGCTGAATGAGCAGAAGCCTTAACTGGACGATCGTCACGAGCCTGGTGCTCGTGCTGTCGGCTGACGCCGCAGGCGTCGCCCAGGGTCAAGCCATCGGTCCCGGCTTTGAGCTCGAGCGTGCCGGCCGCTACGCCGATGCTGCGTCCGTGTATTTCACCACCGTCCGCGGCGATCCGACCAACCTGCCGGCCCTCCTCGGACTCGAGCGCACGTTGTTCGTCCTCAATCGGCTGCCCGAGTTGTTGCCGCTCGTGCAGAACGCGCGTGCGCGACTGCCCGAGAGTGTGGCGCTTCGCAGTCTCGAGCTGCGCGTGTACGCGGGGCTGAATCAGCTCGACTCCCTGGAGACGATTGGGCGCCGCTGGGCGGCGGCCGCCCCGCAGAGCGAGCAACCCTATCGCGAGTGGGGACAGGCGCTCGCTGATCACCGCATGTGGGACGAAGCGCGACGCGCCTTGCTCATCGGTCGCCGCACCCTCGGCGGCAACGGGGGGGGGACCCTGGCGATCGAGCTGGCACAGCTCGAGCAGCGCGCCGGGAATTGGGAAGCATCCGCGGCGGAGTGGGGCCGCGCGGTGACGCGGTCCCCCGACGTCGGGCCCACCGCGGCGAGCCAGCTCGTCGATGCCCCAGCCGCCGTACACGATCAGGTAGCCCGCGTGCTCACCGCGCCCGGTGCTTCCGCGCGAGCGCGACGGCTGGGCGCGGAGGTCTTGCTGACGTGGGGACAACCGACTGAGGCCTGGGCGGCGATGCAGTCCACGCTTGGCGACAGCGAGACGCCGGATGCGCTGCGGCGGTTCGCCGATCTCGCGGGAGCGTTGACGACGACCGAAGGCCATCGGGTGCGCGGGCTGGCGCTGACGCGCTGGGCCGACCTGGTTCCCTGGCAGCAAGCGTCGCGGGCGCGCGCGGAGGCCGTCCGCGAGCTCCTCGAGGCCGGCGACAAGGTTGCGGCACGTCGTGTGCTCGAGGGTCTGACGACCGATTCCGCCGCCCCCACCGAAGCCCACGCCATCGCGGAGGCCGCGCTCCTCCAGGTACTGGTCGCCGATGGACAGCTCGATGTCGCGCAGGAGCGCCTCACTAGGGCCACGGCTATCACCGCTGACGACCTGGCGGCATTGCGGCTGGCGCTGTCGCAGGCGCGCGTGGCGCGCGGCGAGCTGGACCGCGCGGAGACCGTCCTGGGCGAGGACTCCAGTGTTGCCGTGGTTGCGCAGCGCGGCTGGATTGCCCTGTATCGCGGCAATCTGAAAGCGGCGATGGACGACTTTCGTCTCGCGGGCCCGTATGCGACCGACCGCGCCGCCGCCACCGAACGCACGGCAATGATGGCGATGCTGCAGCGCATTCCGCAGCAGTCGAGTCCCGACCTGGGTGCGGCGCTGCTCACGCTGGCACGTGGCGACTCGGTGGCGGCGATCAACGCGCTGCGTCGTGCCGCCGCGAAGCTGCCGGAGCAGGGCGGGCGGCTCGAAGTCCTGCTGCTCGCGGGCCAGCTCGCGGCGCAGAAGGGCGGCGAACACGACCAGACGGCCACGGCACTGTTCGATGAAGTCGTCCGCGCCGGCGGCGAAGGCGCCGCACCAGCGGCCGCGGAGCTCGAATGGGCGCGGTTACTCGTGCGCCGGGGCCAGAACGCCGAAGCGATTCCACATCTCGAGCATTTGATCCTGACGTATCCGAACAGCGCCTTTGTTCCCGAAGCGCGCCGAGTGCTCGAGCGCGCGAAGGGGGCGATTCCGAAGTCATGAAGAGGAGAGAATTTGTAAAGGCGGTTGGGCGGTTGAGCGGTTTGGCGGTTAGCGCGCGCTGGTTGGATTTCCAACCGCCGAACCGCTTAACCGCCGTGCCGTCATTGCTCATCCCGATGGATGATGTGCAAACCGATCACCTCAAGGCCTACGGCCTGACGTACCGAGCCATCCAAGCCGGTCTCAAGGCGGAGTGGCTGCTGAACTATCGCGGCGGATCGTTTTTGATTCCCGACCTCGACGCGCTGCGACGCGACGCCGCCCTGAACGGCATTCGGACCGAGCCGGTCGACAGCGCGATGACGGCGGTGCGCGGCGAAATCGAAGCCAACAACATGGACGCGGTGCCGCTCGAGAAGGCGTCGAAGGTCGCCGTGTACGCGCCGCCCAACGCGGCTCCGTGGGACGACGCGGTGACGATGGCGCTGCAGTACGCCGGCATCTCGTTCACGAAGATCTGGGATTCGGAGGTCGTGAACGGCTCGCTGAAGGACTTCGATTGGCTGCATCTGCACCACGAAGATTTCACGGGCCAGTACTCGAAGTTCTTCCTCATCTATTCCGGTATGTCCTGGCTCGCCGAGATGGTCCAGCGCAACACGGACATGGCGCGGCGGCTCGGGTTCGCGACCGTTCCCGATCTCAAGAAGGCCGTGGCGCGCGGGATTCACGGGTACGTGGAGAATGGCGGGTTCCTGTTCGCGATGTGCACGGCGACCGAAACGATCGATCTCGCGCTCGCGGCGGAGAAGGTGGACATCGCGGCGACGTTCGCGGACGGCACGCCGATCGATCCCGATGCCGATGCCAAGCTCGATTGGGCAAAGAGCTTCGCGTTTACGGGCGCGCATCTCGAGAACAATCCGCTGATTGCCAGTTTTTCGGACATCGACGGCCACCAGGTGAACAGCGGCGCGCGGCGCCAGCCGCTCGGCGCGTTCAAGCTGTTCAACTTCAGCGCGAAGATCGACCCGGTGCCCACGATGCTGGTGCAGAACCACCGCCAGGTGATTCCCGACTTCTACGGTCTCACGACGTCGTTTACGCGAACCCACCTGAAGCCCGGCGCCACGATTCTCGCCGACGAAGAGGGCGCGCCCTGGGTGAAGTACGTCCATGGAGACCTGGGGAAGGGGACCTGGACCTTCTTTGGCGGTCATGATCCCGAAGATCCGCAACACCAGATCGGCGACCCGCCGACCGATCTTTCGCTGCATCCGCATTCGCCGGGCTATCGTCTGATTCTGAACAACGTGCTGTTTCCCGCTGCGAAGAAGAAAGAACTCAAGACGTGAGCGTCGAGCGCCTGACGGCGGCCGCGCGCGGTCTGCTGCAGGAAGAGATCGCCGCGGCGCTCGGGCGTGAAGTGTCGTTCGTCGTGCGTGCCGATCCCAACGGCACATTGGCGGATGCGCGCGTCGTGGCGCGCGGCACGATCGACGCGGTGCTCGCCCTGCCCGGCGTGGCGCAGAAGGGCGAGATGCTGCTCCATAATCATCCGAGCGGCTTTCTCGAGCCCTCGGGTGCCGACCTCCATGTCGCGGCGCGACTGCACGACGCAGGCGTCGGCTTCGGGATCGTCAACAACGACGTCTCGACGCTGTACGTCGTCGTCGAATGTCCCCGTGCGCGCACGTTGCAACGCCTCGATTCCCTCGACATCGCGAACCTGCTCACCGAGTCCGGACCGGTGGCTCGTGTGTTGGGCGCGGCGGCGTTCGAGGATCGCCCGGGCCAGCGGGACATGGCCGCCTTCATCGCCGACGTCTACAACGATGGCGGCATCGCGCTGCTCGAAGCCGGAACCGGCGTCGGCAAGTCGTTCGCCTATCTCGTGCCCGCGATCGAATGGGCGCGTCTCAACGGCGAGCGCACCGTCGTTTCAACCAACACGATCAATCTGCAGGAGCAGCTCGTCGGCAAAGACCTGCCGATTCTATCCCACGCGTTTTCGACGGGCGATCGGACAGTCACATTCGCGCTGCTGAAGGGGTGGCGGAACTATCTCTGCCTCTCGCGGCTGGAGCAGGCGCGCGCGGGGCAGGACTCGCTGTTCGACGGCGCGCGCGGCGCCGAGCTCGAGGCGATCGCGGGCTGGGCGTCGCGGACGGCGGATGGCAGTCTGTCGGACCTCGTCGCAGAGCCTTCGAGCGATGTGTGGGACGCGGTGGCGGCCGAGTCGGATCTGTGCACCCGGCTCAAGTGCCCGCATTTCGATCGCTGCTTTGTTTTCGCGGCGCGGCGTCGCGCGGCGGAAGCCGACGTCGTGGTCGTAAATCACCACCTGCTCGCTTCGGACTTGGCGGTGCGCATCGCCTCCGACAACTGGCAGGAAGCGGCCGTGCTGCCGCCGTATCGCCGACTGGTACTCGACGAAGCGCACCATCTCGAGGACGTCGCGGCCCAGCACCTCGGCACGCAAGTGAGCATGATCGGCGTGCAACGGCTGCTCGGCCGCCTCGAGCGCAACGGTCGCGGGCTGCTTCCGACGCTGGCCGCGGAGCTCAGCAGTCATGACGACCTGCTCGGCGCGGCGAGCCGCGATCTGCTCGGGCGCACCGTCCTCGACGCGCTCGGCGCTGCCCGCCGCTGGGCCGACGAGCTGTTCGGGCGACTCGCGCGCCGGCTGGACGCCGAGCAAGGCGCCGCGCCTGTCCTGCGACTCACCGATGCGTTTGCGGGTGACGACGTGTGGCGCGAAGGACTGGACGTCGCGCTCGACAACCTCCTCATCGCGTTCAGCAAGCTGCGCGACGGCGTCGAGACGATCGCCGACCGGCTCTCGATCGACGATCCCGCCGAAATGCGCACGCGGCTCATCGGCGAGCTGCGCGGGGTCGTGCGACGGCTCGACAGCGCGGCGGAGGGACTGAAGGCGACGTTGCAGCCGGTCGGCTACCGGCCGCCCGTTGGCCCGGCCGTTCGCTGGATGGAACGTCGTGGGCGACGCACCCCGAATCTCACGCTGTCCGCGGTGCCGCTCGATCTCGCGCCCGTACTGAAGGAAGCCTTGTTCGATCGCGTCGAGACGGTCATCCTGACGAGCGCCACACTGGCGGCCGGTGGCGAGTTCACGTTCCTCGAGGAGCGGCTTGGCCTGTCGCTCCCCCCCTCGCGCGTGACGGTGCGGGAGATCCTGCCCTCGCCGTTCGATTTTGGCGCGCAATGCGTGTTTGGAATCCCGACCGACATCCCCGAGCCGCGCGACGACGAGTCGGGTCATGGCGCGGCCGTCGCGCGCGTGCTGCTCGAGCTGGCCCACGCGTCCGACGGCGGCATCTTCGCGCTGTTCACGAGCCATGGCCAACTGCGGCGCACGGCCGACGCCATCCGTGGCTCGGTGGCTGCGCGCTGGCCGCTCCTGGTGCAGGGCGAGGGGCAACGCGACCAGCTGCTGCGCCGCTTTCGCGATGCCGGGTCGGCGATTCTGCTGGGAACCGACTCGTTCTGGGAAGGGGTTGATGTCCCGGGACGGGCGCTGCGGGTGCTGATCCTTGCCAAGCTTCCCTTCAAGGTGCCAAGTGAGCCGCTAACCGCCGCGCGGCTGGAGCGTCTCACGGAGGCGGGCGTGGACGGGTTCACCCACTATCTGGTTCCACTGGCGGCCCTCAAGTTGAAACAGGGCTTCGGACGGTTAATTCGCACCAAGTCGGACGTCGGCGCCGTCGTCTTGCTGGACCGGCGAGTCGTCACCAAACGTTACGGGGCGACGATGCTCGAGGGACTGCCTCCCGCCTCGAAGGCGATCGGCAACTGGCCGGACGTACGGCGCGAGCTAGAGGAATTCTTCGCCATGCATAGCTTTAGCAAATGAGTTTCAGCAAGCGCGTTGCTCTCCTGCCGACCTATCCGATGGCCGAGCTGCCGGCGATCAAGCGCCGGCTGATCGAGCAGGGCGTGGACGTCATCGATGTCGGAGCGGGGGACGCCGATTTTCCGCCGCCCGAGGTCGCGGTCAAGGCGCTAACACGCGCGCTCCAGGATCCGGCGATGAGCCGTTACGGGTTCCAGCTCGGGCTGCCGGCGTTCCGCGAGTCCGCCGCCGCGTACATGCAACGGCGTTTCGGCGTCTCGGTCGATCCGTTCAAGGAGCTGCATCCGTTGCTCGGCTCGAAGGAAGGCATCGCGCACCTTGCGACTGCGGTGCTGAATCCAGGCGACGTCGCGATCGTGCCCGTGCCAGGGTACGCCGTCTATCATGGCGGAACCGTACTCGCCGACGCTGAGCCGTATCTCTACAACCTGACGCCCCGCACTGATTTCCTGCTCGAGCTGGACGAGATTCCCAGGGATGTATTGAAGCGCACGAAGCTTGTCTATCTCAACTATCCGAACAATCCCACCGCCGCGGTTGCGCCGCGGGAGTATCTGGAACGTGTCATCGCCGCGTGTCGCAAACACGATCTCGTGCTCGCGTATGACAATCCGTACTGCGAGGTCACGTTCGACGGTTACGTCGCGCCGTCGATTTTCGAGATCCCCGGAGCGATGGATGTCGCGGTCGAGTTTCATTCGCTCTCCAAGAGTTTCTGCATGACCGGCTGGCGGCTCGGTTGGGCGGTGGGGCGCGCCGACCGGATCGCCGCGCTCGCGCGCGTCAAGAATTACGTAGACACCGGCGCGTTCCTGGCGGTGCAGGCGGCCGGCGCCGAAGTGTTGAAGCAGGCCGAGCGCATCGCCTCCGGCTATGCGGCACAGTTCAAGGAACGGCGCGATGCGATACTGCCGGCGCTGCGCGCCAATGGATTCGAGGTCGAGACCCCGCGGGCGACGCTGTACGTGTGGATACCGTTGCCGGACGGACTCGCATCGGCTGCCTTCCAGAAGCGCGCGCTCGAGGACGTCGGTGTGGTAACGCTGCCGGGGAGCGCGTTTGGCGCGGGCGCGGAAGGATTTTTCCGCATCGCGCTGACGGTGCCAACGCCGCGGCTCATCGAAGCGACGGAGCGGCTGGGAAAGGTGCTCGCCACTGTTTGATCGCGAAGTAGCGCGCTTACCGATCGGCCGAGGGTGGCTGATCACCGCGGCGATTCACGTGATCGCCGTGGTGTTGATCTTCACGGTGGACTGGCAGGCGCCGTGGCGAAAGACGACGTACGTCGTCATGGAGCCGGAGCCAGCCGGTGATTCGATCGTCTACGTGCCGGGCACTCGCGAGATCCGTGCGAAGGGTCCAACGATCCAGACGACACATCCCGAACCACCGCCACCTCCTGCCGCCCCCGCCCCCGCCCCCCCGCCGCCCGCCGCGCCATCGCCGCCTGATACCGGCGTCACGCTTCCAGCGTATGACCCGAACGCCAGCCGGGTCGCGCCCGCGCCGCAGGTCGGCGACGGCAAGCTGTGGGTCAGCCCACGGCCGGGACTGCCGGCGCCCGTCGCGGACGCCATCTACGGCGATACGGCCGCACGGCGCTCGGCGGCCATCGACCGGCTGAAGGTGATGGTGGACTCGTTGAATCAGGTGCTCGACCAGATGCAGCGCGAGCGCCAGCGGCCCAAGTGGACGATCGGCGGCACGCCGAACAAGCCCGAGTGGGGCATCGACTCCGCTTACATCCACGTCGCCGGCATCAAGATTCCCACCATGGCGTTGGCGTTGCTCGGGAATCTCCTGCCGCAGGGCAACTTCGACGAAGACATGCGCGCCCG